>Ga0074197_1000992_pt1 | contig 28036 bp, 20 predicted proteins | sample EPASupsiteSAE305_FD_64526 | JGI IMG/M metagenome (GOLD analysis project Ga0074197, IMG submission 64526) | Bioremediated contaminated groundwater microbial communities from EPA Superfund site, New Mexico - SAE3-05 reassembly with SPADES | ecosystem: Environmental > Aquatic > Deep subsurface >...
TTTTCCCGCTTTGCTCAGCACCTTCGTAAGCGCTGCCGTAAGCGACGTCTTGCCGTGGTCCACGTGTCCTATCGTGCCCACGTTCACATGCGGTTTAGAGCGGTCAAACTTCGCCTTTGCCATAGTGTCCTTTCCTCCGGGATTACCTTAGTGTTTGATCCTTTAATAAAACAAGCTGGGGATGGGAATTGAACCCACGACCTTCTCCTTACCATGGAGATGCTCTACCAACTGAGCTACCCCAGCAAAAACTGCGCCGCGCCGGAAACGCCTTCTTCCAAAACTTTGGAGCGGGCGATGGGAATCGAACCCACGTAACAAGCTTGGAAGGCTTGTGTTCTACCATTGAACTACGCCCGCGACGCCGAACCTTCAGCCTTCCTATTATACAAAAAACCTCTTGTATTGGGAACAGGCAAAATGGAACAAACGCGCCCGCGGGCGGCCGGGAGGGCTGTTTCCCCGACGGGGGAGCCTTTTCCCGAAACCGGACGCTGAAACTGAAAATTCATAAGGCGCGGGTGGGAATTGAACCCACGCATAGCAGTTTTGCAGACTGCCGCCTTACCACTTGGCTACCGCGCCATAAAACCGCAAAGGGCCTGATGCCCTTCGGATTATTTTAGCAAACTTGCCGATTGTTTAACAACAGGCTACTGCCGCCGGACAAAAATGTCCCGCCCGTTTTGGGCGGGACATGAATCAAACCTGCGCAGGCTATTTACTTCCCCGTCTCGGCGGCGGCTTCCGCCGGCTTGGCGGGCGCTGCCTCCGTCTTCTGGGGTTCGGCCTTGGGCGCGGCCTTTTCCTCCGTTTTGGCCTCGGGAGCGGCGGTCTTGGCCTGCTCCGAGGGCGCGACACCTTCAGCCAGCTTCGCGAGCGCGTCCTTCACGTCGGGAGTGAACTGGCTCTGGGGATTATCCTTAAGGAATTTTTCGAGAGCGGCCTTTCCCTCGTCCGTCTTGCCGGAGAGGACCAGCTCCACCGCCGCCGTGAACTGCTTGCGCTCCGCGGCGTATTTTTTCTGCTGTTTGTCCTTGTCTCCGCCCTTCCAGTACGGCGCCTTCGCGTCCTTGCTCATGTCGGATGCGCGCACCGCGGCCACCTGTGCCACGCGGGCGTTCTGCGCCTCGAAACGCTTGCTGACCTTGCTCTTGAGGCCCTTCAGCGTGTCCTCGAACCATCCCCGGTTTGCTTTCGCGTCGGCTGGCTTCGCCGCGTCGGCCGCAAAGGCCGCCACGGAAAACGCCATCACCGCCGCCAGCGCCACAGACAATGTCTTCATTCGTCCTCCTTTTGCCTTTTCCCGTCCTGCCGCCGACTAATTCCCGGAATGCAGCAGCAGATCCGCCTGCTCCCGCAGGGACGGATTCATTTCAACGGCCTTGTCGGCAAATTTCTTGGCGTCCTCCGCCTTCCCGGCGGAAACGGCCGCTATCGCGCGGTTCATAAGTATCTCTGCGTCCGACGAATCAGCCGCGAAGGCCTTCTCGTAATACCTGTCCGCCGCCGCGTAATCCTTGCGGGCCAGCGCCATGTTTCCGAGGTTGTTAAGAGCCGCGCCATTTTCCGGGTCCGTCCGGAGCACGCGCTCGAAACAACCCGTGGCTTCCTTGTCCATCCCTTCCTGCGCGTAAAGGGCGCCAAGTCCGACATAAGCGTCCGGGTCCTCCGGATTGGCCGCGAGCTGCCTGTCATATTCCGCCTTCAGGAAATCAAAACGCATCTTCGCGAAAGTTTTTGCGTCATCGCGGAAACGCGCCAGCACCTTGGGCGCTTCCGGCACGACGGGCTCCCACTGGATGTTCGGCAGGGTGACAGGCTCGAATTCCTGCCAGGCCTTGTGCACGTCTATCATGCGCGCCTGCTCCTTCGAGGCGTTGTAGGTGGACATGGCCTGACGGTTCGACTCGGAGAAATCCTTACCGACGATGGTGGTCTCGAACGGAATCCACCAGGTATCGTTGAACTTTATCATGCGGTCAGCCGGAATGCCGGCGGTCTCCGGCGAGGCGAAGCCCGTGTCCGCCATCATGGCCACGTGGGAAGGATAATCCAGCACGGCGGTATGGACGCCCGCGCCCTCAAGGAGCGTGGCGATGAGCGCGACGAGGTCGTCGCACTGCCCGCTCTTGAGCTTGAGAGACTCCCGCGCCTGCTGAATGGTGTCCAGCGGATAATCCTTGTCGGCCTTGACCGCCTCATAAGGGCTGGCGGGATTCTGGACATAGGTGATGCCGTATTCCCCCAGAGCGCTCCACATCATCATGACGGTGACGAGCGTGGGGTCCAGCCCGGCGGGAATATCCTTCGGCTTCATATTGAGCACGCCGCGCCCGAAGGCGATGACCGGCGGGTCCTTGGGAGAGATGAAGTTGGCCATGCGCTCGGTCTTGTCCCAGATGACGGCGGAGCGCGAAAGGACCTTGACCGGCTTGTTGAGCGTTATCACCTGCTCCCTGCCGCGTTCGTACCAGGTCAGCGAGAACTGGGCCTGAATGGGGGTGTCCTCGTTGACGTCCAGTATCCTGTTGTTGAGCGTGGCCATCAGCGAGACCTCGATTTTCTTGCGCGGCTCCACCTTCTCGATGATGGTGTCGTACGGGAAGTCCATGAAGTCCTTGAGGGCGAACGACAGCTTCACGTTCTTAAAGGTATTATCAGTATTATTGATGACCTGAATCTTCCCGACAGGGTTTTTGAGGTAGTACTTGTAGTTCGCCGAGAAGATATAGTTGAGCTCCGGCTTGCCGAACTCCAGCTTGGCAAGGTTCGGATTGCCCGGCACGAACAGCAGCTGCGAGGAGGCATAGGCCCCCTCCGAGCCGGTGACCGACATGGCCGACACGCGATAGTAATACGTTGCCGGAACGTCAAGCAACGTCTCGGTGAAGGAAGGAACCGACACCGTGGATATGGCCGTGAAGCCGTCCAGCGGCAGGGTGGAACGGGAAACGGAATACCAGTCCACAAGCTTTTCATCAGCCGAAGACCAGGACAGCGAAACCACATCCTCCTTTACCTTGCAGACAAGTGAGGAAGGGGCGCCGACCGTCACGCCCAGCTTGTAAGAGGCGATGACCCCCATCCCCGCGTCCGAGATGAAAAGCTTGTTATCCACGAAAGCGAGCTTGTACGGCTCCATGAGATTTCCCCTGCCGGAGCCCTTGGAGAAGAAATTGCCCACCCATTTGCCGTCGAGGTCGAACACCTTTACGCGACATTGGGCCTTGTCCAGAATGAACAGATATTTCTTGCCGTCCGAAGCGATGGACACGGGGTCCTCGAGCTGACGCTCGCCCGCACCGGCCTCTCCCCACACCGCTATGGTCTGGCCGGTGGCCATCATGTGAAAAACCTTGCGGAGCTTCCTGTCCAGAACGTAAAGGGACTGGCCGTTGAAGGAAACCAGGTCCACCGGCTGTGACATTTCTATCTCGCCGGACTTGCCCTTTATGGAGTTGATGAACATGCCCTGCCCGTTGAACTGCTGCACGCGGCCGTTGCCGGAATCCGCGACGAAAATCGAGCCCTTGTCATTTATGGCCAGGCCGCGGGGATAGTTGAAACGGCCTTCCTTGGAGCCGCCCTTCGGCTCGCCTAGGAAACCCGCGAAAGAGGCGTCCTTGTTGAAAAGCATAACCCGGTCATTGTCGGTGTCGGCGACGACGAAGCCCTTGTCGCCGCGGACGGCTATGGCCGCGGGGCCGCGGGTCTGCCCCTCGCCCTTGCCGTAGGAACCAAACTTGCGGAGGGGCTGTCCGCCTTCACCAAGCAGGGCGAACTCGCGGGCGTCGGAAAGATAGGCCGCGATATTTCCGCTCGGCAGCATGACAAAAGCCTCCGCCTTGGCCTTGACTGACGCATCCTGCGCAAGCACAAGCCGGGTGGCGGAGGGCGCGGGCAGAAGCTGCTTCCGTTCCGAATTTTCCACGACAAATTCGATGGCCCGCTTGTTGCCGGCGTCCACCAGCATTATGGTTCCCTTGGGGCCTATCTGCACATCGGTGGGTTTGGACATCTGCCCCACGCCGCCGCCCTCGCGGCCGAATTCCCCGCTGAGGCGTCCGTCGGGATAATACTCGCGGACCTTGTTCTTGGAAGGGTCGAAAGCATAGATGAAGCCGAAATCGTCCACGCAGAGGCCTGTCCCGGCCACCGGGAATTCAGAGAGGACAGTTCCCTCCGGGCTTATTTTGACCACCCTGCCCAAATCGGCATTGAGGACATAAATATTGGCCGAGCGGTCTACGGCAATGTCGCTTAGGTCCTTTATTTTCACGCCGCCGTCGGAGTAAATGCGCAGCAGCAGGCCTTCCGGGGTGAAGGCCTGAACGCGGGAGTTGCCGGGGTCGCCCACATAGACGCGCCCGTCGCCGCCAAAGGCTATGGAGTTGATTGAAGAGGAGAACTGCCCCGCGCCGGAACCCTTTGAGCCGAAGGAAAAGAGGAAACTGCCGTTTTCATCGAGGACCTGAATGCGGGAGTTGCCCGCGTCGGCCACGTAGACGCGCCCGTCCGGCCCCACCGCGACAGCCGATGGAGAATCGAAATCGGACGGACCGGAGCCCTCTTTTCCGACCAGCTTCAGTTCCGCCTTGGCCGACGCGAAAATCGCCAGCCGGGACGTTTTGGAATCCACGATGTAGAACCTGTCCCCGAAAGCCGCGCCGCCTATGGCGCGCTTGAGCTGCGGAACCGGGAACTGCCTGCCGTCGCTTATGTTTTCATAGGCCGCGGACGGAATAGAACAGGCCAGCGCCAGCAATGCGGCGAAAATAGTGGATATTCCCATTACCATAACCCCTTTGTATCAATGTCCTAAAGCTACCCCTTAGTTTAGCCATATTGTCATATTCAAATCAATACTTAAATAAAACCCCGGCAAAGCCGGGGTTTAAGTTGATCCGAAAGCAGCATTTTAGCGGCCTTCATCACTTTGAGGGGCGGTTTTCCAGTGCGTCAATCCGCTTTTCCAAAGCCTTTATGTATTCCTGTTGAGACTGAATCGCGCCGATAAGAACAGGCACCAGTTTCGCATAATCGACAGTTTTGTACCCGTCCGCATTTTCCCCCACAACCTGAGGCACGACCGAAGCCACTTCCTGTGCGACAAGGCCAATCTCCTCCTGCCTGCCCAGGTTTGCCGCGCGCTTCAGCGAAGTGTTCCAGTAGAAGGAAACCGGTCTCAGTTTAAGCACCTGCTTCAGCTCGCTGGAGGGCGTAAGCGAAGTGACACGTTTTTTCAGACGCGCATCCGAGGATGAATTGGTCAGCGTTCCAGTCGGGTCACTATATACGGCCCTATTCCCTGTTCCAGCAAGAGATGCAGAGGTAATTTCTCCGCCAGCTCCGAAAATCACCTTCCATGTTCCACCAATACCACTTCGGAAAAGCACCCGTCCGTTGGACCCTGCGTAGTCAATGTAAGAGTCAACTCCGTCCACAGCAAAAAGGAAATGTGGGGTCCCGGACTTGGACAGCAAAAATTCCGAACCCGTGCCGTTCCCGTTTATCCGCAGAAGCGGACTCACTCCATATATATCGAAAAGATATGCCGGTGACGCCGTTCCTATTCCCACCTTTCCCCCGGCAGAACTTGGCCCGGATAATGGTTGCAGAATCAGATTTTTGCCGCCGGCCTGGTAATTGGCGGTTATATACACATCATGATTTGCCGCAATGATCAAATCTCCGGAGTTAAGCGAACCGTACTGTCCCGCGCTGGTCGACATGGAATAAACGCCAAAAGACGAGGTTGGCGTGCCCTCGGCATCAGAGAGGAATATGCCTGGCCCCGTACCGGATATTTTCAGATGGGTATCGGCGTTGGCGCTGTGTATCTGCAATTTTTTTGTTGGCGAAGCCGTGCCGATACCGACCCTCCCTTCAGGCGTGAAGGCAATGATATCCCTCCCGCTAACATTCGAATACAGGCGCGCAATATCTCCAGACGAATACCATTCGTAGGAATGGGCGCTGTTGCCCCTGTCGCTGAACATAAGGGAATTGGCCGGACCGGAGGATTTGATTATTCCCAGCACTTCCATCCGCAAATCCGGATGCTCCGGCAGCATCCCTATGCCGATCTTCCCCTCCTCCACCACAAACGCGGACCCGCCTACTGAAAAGGAGTTCCCCGCGATGGTGGCCGTGCTGTTGACCACAAGCGGTCCCGTCATGGCGTTGCTGCCGTCCAGCTTCAGATATTCGGTGCTGGCGGGCAGAACGCAAGTGGTAATCAGCGCAAAGCCGAATACCTTGGCCATCTGTCCTTTCTTCTGTTCAATCATAGTTTCCCCTCTGCCTGAAATTACCTGCCGTCACTGCGGGGCCGGTCCATAAGTGCCCGCGGTTTGGTTGCCGGCGTTATCCGCCGCAACCACGTAGATGCTGTAAGTCGTGTAGTCGTACGGACTGTTGACGTAATATAACGAAAAAGCCCCGCTGTAAACCGGGTTGGCGCAGGTTCCGGGCGCGGCCTGCGGGTCGGGCTGATAGCCCGGCTCGTTGAAGTGACAGCTTTCCGGCGTTTCTCCCGAGGATAGGTAATATATCCCCTTGATGCCCGACCCGGGCGCGCCGTCCCGGAGAAGCGGGTCCGCCGCCTCGAACGTGATGGTGGAGCCGGACACAAGGAACACCGGGACGGAGGTGGAAACCGCCACGCCATTGACCTTCATGGTCAGGGCAGGCGGCGTAAGGTCCACGTATACGGTGCTGGACAGCAAAGTTTCATAGTTCCCGGATGTGTCCAAACTGCCGTATTTGACCACATGCGCCCCTTCGGTCGAAATGGTGAACGTGCCGGAATACACGCTGAACTGCGCCGTGGTGGCGGCGCTTAGCGCCGTAGCGGTGGAGTCAACGGCATAATATGTGGTCTGAACCGTTCCCTCCCCGTCATAAGGATAGGACTTGTCGTCTACGGCGGAGAGCTGGACGCCGCCGTTGTCGCCTATATAAAGCGTGGTGCCGGTGCTGTAGGCGGGCGCGGTGACGCCGATGAAACTGCGCGGAGGCAGGGCGTCCTGCTCAAGGAAATTATAGAACACGCCGAACGGGGAGGCATGGTTGGTGTTTCCGGTTATAGTACAGGAGCCGTTCGCGCCGGGGGTCACCGTCTGATTGCTAATGCTGTCCGATTCCCAGTTGTCGCCTACATAGCTGTATATTTTGATGGCGCCCTGCGCGCAGAGGGAAGGCGTAGGAGGGGTTACATTAAATGATAGGGCCGCCGGCTGGTCAAAATACAGATGCTCGGAATAGTCTGTCGAAATGTTGTATAAACCGCTGACAGGCTTCAGATACTGGTTAAACGCATTGTGGAGGTAACCCGTGGCATCCTGCATTGTTTTGATAGCCAGTTTCGCCGCGAGCGAAACTAGTTTTACCAGTCCGTCCAGCGAGAATGTTGTAGCCGTATAGTTGCCGGGGATGTATATGGAGCCGCTTATGCTGCTACCCGGGCTAAGATACACTGTAGTCGAAATCTGCAAAGCAAACATCGGATACTGGTTGGGCCTGTTATATAAAGTCGCCTCCACAGCTGTGAAATAGTCGGTGGTGGTCATGGTGGTGTTTGTTACCTTGAATGATAAAGGCGTGGCATTTGCCATGTAGAACCTGTGGCTATAACAACAGGAGCCCCCACTGAAGCAGGCTTCCCTGCATTCAGTGGGCTGCCCCATTACATACAGGTTCAATCTGCTACATAAATAGTTCGCATCTTTCGAAGTCCCGCAACCGCTGGCTGAAGTAAGCAGCAGGGAGCTGTTCTCGGCTTGCGCTACGGACACAACAGCCTCTTTTGATACCCCTTTGAAAAGCAATTGCATAACCTGCAGCGGGGCCGTACTGGTGAAAGTGAACTCATGTGTCTGGTTGGCGCCGTTAGTCGCGGTGACAAGATACGGCCCGGTGCTTGTCAGCGAGGTGCATATCGCGGTTACGGTGGAAAACGCCATAGTTGAAAACGCGATATTGGTTGGCATACCGCTGCTGCATACCACGGCCCCGGCGGTGCTTGTAACCACTATAGAGCGTATTCCGGCGTAGCGGTCATAGGCCCACGCATCGTAATTAGTGTTAATCGGCACTATGGACAGGTCATTTCCGCTAGTGTCCCTCAACCCGAACTCTATATGTTCCGTCTCGCTTACATGGAAAACACTCTTGCCCTCGTCTTCCAAGCCCATGCTATTTCCTGCCCACACCGTCAGCTCATGTTTCCCATCAGCAAGCCCAACTTCCGGCGTATATGTAACCCGGTATTTTTTTGCCTCCGGGGACGTGATGGTAGGTTGAATCTCGGTACCGTCCAGCCGCACGACAACGCCTGTCGAGGCTGATATCCCCGTACCGCTATTGATAATGAAACTTATTACAGGATGACTGCTGGTTACGACCGTTCCGCTCGACGGGCTGAAATCGCTAAACACAGGGAACGGGGAATATACGCCATAGTCGCCAATCTCCGCATTAGCCTGAACCCGCGCGTAGCCGACTTGTCCGCCAGCCGCTTCCGCAATGGATAACGGCTGCGTATCGGTTATGATCTGAACATGGACACGTGGTTTTATCAGCAAATCCCCCGGCCGAATATTTGGCGTACTGATAAGAACCGAAAGGTCCGCCAGAACTGTTGTATTAGTGTATTCTATATTAGAAACATATCCCAATGCCCTGCACACAAAACCGGAGCAGTCTATACCTGCCAAGTATCTTCTTGGATCATCTCCATTATAATAAAGCCACTCAGTAGTTCTTCTAGGGAGCGTGTTAGTAACATTTCGGCCACCCGGAGCTGTCCCTGCCGTTATACGTGAAACAGTTACGGAAGAATTTTCTTTCCCGCCGTATACATAAGGCCACAGTGAATGGGTCACCCCTGTCGAAAAATTACTGACAAAAAGGTTTGTGCCAAATGTGTGTGAACTGATCGAAGGTGTCCAAGCTGGTATTACAGTAACCATAGAGATAGCATCTCTCACCACCTCTGCGCGTGTTTTCGCGCACAGGGTGCCGCTTGCAAATACCAGACAGAATATAGACAGTAGTAGTTTGGAACGCATCAAGTAAGTACCTATTTTTTCAAGGTGAATTTCCGAATATATATCCCTTCCCAATCTTCAAATGCCAGATTTTCCGGTTTGCCCGGCTTTGAAGAGTACATATCCAGCAAGTAAAAATCCCCTGATTTGGATATCGCCCACGATTCCATGTTAAGGGGCATTTCATACAGCAAGTGTCCCTTCGGGCTATACTTCCTTAGGCTTCGCCCACCTACTACCCATCTGTTTCCATTCTTGTCCTCATCCGCAAATTCCACAGGCGAACCATTGTATATGTATTGGTCTTCCGCTTCTGTTTTGCCTTTCGCAATCCGAAATCCAGTATTACCATTAAAAACATGCTTGATTTTCTCTCGTCTTGCTGCTCTAGAAATCGTATTCTGAACTGTCTTTATCTCTTTTGACAGGGTTAATTTTTTAAATCGTCCGTCCACGAGCTTGAGCATATCACTAACCCTAGCGCTTCCAATACCTCCAGTGCGTTTACTAGCGACCGCATAAATTGCGTTACCTTCCCGAAAGAACCAATCTATCGAAACACTCGAATAGTCCAATCCGTTGTTCTTTGCTATCTCTTTCTTGCTCGCCAGTTTATAAGATTCTATCGGTATCATCTCAAGCAATTTGCCTTCCGCATTGTAGTGCTGTACACGGTTGTTAAAATCGTCCAATACATATATATGCCCATTGTCTGTTACAATGAAATTCGTAGGCCAAGTCTGATTTCCTTCTGAGATATTATCTCTGTATTCCCCCGGCTTACTGCCCCACCTCCCCTTTATAATAACCCTGGAAACATACTCCTCAAATTTTGGTTGCACTACGGGCATTGGCATACTTGCGGCAACAGTTCCGGTGGATTTGGGCGCACCCGTGGGGGCAGCATCCCCGGCTAGCACCGGCAGACCACAGGTCATCATTACCACGAAACCAAATAACGCTTTCAATGCGCTCATATCGCCTCCAAAATTGAAAAACTGATTCCTTCCCCCCGACAACTAAACCCTACAAAACACCATCCAATGTTTCAATGCCGGCGTAGCGGTCATAGGCCCATACATCGTAATTAGTGTGCATCGGCACTATGGACAACCATTACCCCAAACTGCCCTTTAGTCCGGACACAAACAACCGCCCCCGGGGCTGAAAAGACCCGGGGGCGGTTTTCAAGAGTTGCTTTAACTGCTAAACAGCGGCTTTGGAATAGGATTCCTTCAGTTCCGCCACGTAGGAAGAATGGAAGCGCTTCATCTTTTCCACCAGAGCCTTGATGTCGTCCTTTGGCGGCAGGAAGGTGGTGCGGAAGTGCAGCGTTCCAGGCTTCTGGCCGAAGCCCGAACCCGGAACCACGCAGATGCCCGTTTCCTGCAGAAGCTGAAGGCAATATTCGCCGTCGCGCTCCGCGTCATACTTTCGGCGCTCCTCCTCGCTCATCTTCGCGGGGTCAATGGACGGAGGATACGGCAGCTCGAAACGGACGAAGGCGTACATGGCGCCCTGCGGGATGTCCACGGACATACCCTCGATTTCATTAAGACCCTTGCCGAGAATGAACGCCTTTTCCTTCAAATCATCCAGTATGGCGTTACGCTCGCGGACGTAAAGGTCGTAACTATCGTCCCCCTTTACGGGAGGCGCGACCATCAGATAGGTGACTATCTGCCCGTCCACGTTGGAGCAAAGGCCGATGGACTGAAGCTTGATAAGCTCGGCATAAACGTCGTCCGGGATATTGCGCACTTCCATGTAGCCGCCGCGGTGCCCGCATTCACCCAGAAAGCCTTTTGACACCGAGTGGAAGCTGAACAGCGTGACGGAAGTTTCGCCCATGTCGTGCATGACTTTTGCGAAGGAATGGAATTTGCGGCCTTCGGCGTAAACGTTTTCCTGATAGACCTCGTCCGCCATTATGGAAAGCTTGTGTTTCTTCGCGAAGCGGATTATCATCTCAATGTTTTCCTTCGAGAGAACGGCTCCGGTGGGATTGCCGGGATTGATGACCGCTATCGCGACGGTATTGATGCCCTTCTTCTCGGCGGACGCTATGCTTGCGGTAAGTTCAGCCTCGTTAAGCTGCCACTCGGCCGATTCATCAAGATAATAGTTGACCTGTTTCGCGCCGTAAAGCGCTATGGTCGCGCTGTAAAGCGGATACTGGGGTATGGGTATCATGTACCCGTCGTTGGGCTTGTTGGTAAGCAGGGTGAAGATGGACTGCACGCCCTTGCTGGCTCCGTCCGTGAGAATTATCCTGTTTGGGTCAGACGGAATGCCGTCACGGCGGTGAATGAAATCGGCCACGGCCTTGCGGATGAAAGGAATACCGGCGCTATGGGTATAAGCGCCCGTGCCGTTGGGGTTTTTCTCTAGTATTATCTGCGCGCGCTTTATCGCGTCGGACGGGAAGAGGGCGGCGGTTTCCGGCTTGCCGATGAGTTCGGGGTATTCCAGCAGGCTGAGGACCTGCCGGACAAAAGTGATTGGTTTCTGCCTGAGGGCCTGGGGATTGCCGATATTGCAGTAGATGACCCTTTTGCCCTGCGCCTCCAGTTCCTGCGCACGGATGACTATTTTCCCGCGCACGGCGTACTGGGCTTCGAGCAGTTTTGTGTTGACGTTCTTAAAGTTGACCATAGCGGTTTTCTCCTCGGAAGGGGCCGGTTGGCGCCCACCCTGATTATACAAACAAAAAACGGCGGGGCAATATGACGCCCCGCCGTATGTCCGTATTGAGAATTTCCGCCGGTATCAGCGCTTCGAGTACTGGTAGCGCCGTCTGGCTTTCGGCTGTCCGGGTTTCTTGCGTTCCACCATGCGGGAATCGCGGGTGAGATAGCCGGCTTTTTTAAGAGCCTTCTTGTTGTCATCCGCAAGCATGGAAAGGGCGCGGGAAAGCGCGTGACGTATAGCGCCGGCCTGGCTGGACGGGCCGCCGCCGACGACCTTGATGGCGGCGTCGAACTTGTTGGCCGTGTTGGACACCGCGAAGGGCGCCAGGACCTGGTTCTGGTACCGCACGCAGCCGCGGAAGTACTCGGTCATGGGCTTGCCGTTGATGACGAACTTGCCCTCGCCGGGATTCATGATCACGGTGGCGATGGAGGTTTTTCTCCGGCCGGTGCGCCTTGTTTCGTTGGTTTTGTCTGCCATATTATCTCTGCTCCTCGGAGAAATGGATTAGGCCGCTTTGGCCTTGGCCGGCTTGTCGGTTTTAGGAAGGGGGAAGGTGTGGTTCTCGCCCTCGAAAACTTTGAGCCTCCGGAGCCTGTGCTGGCGGAGTTTGTTGTCGTCAAGCATTCTCTTGACCGCCAGGATGACCACCTTGGTGGGGTCGTTTTCCATCTGGCGCTTGAAGGGAATCACTTTCTTGCCGTCCACGAAACCGGTGTGGTGGAAGTAGAACTTGGCTTCTTCCTTGTTGCCGGTGAGGTAAAGTTTGGACGCGTTGGTGACGACCACGAAGTCGCCGCAGTCGATGTGCGGGGTGTAGATTCTTTTGTGCTTGCCTGCGAGGAGGGTGGCGATTTTTGTGGCCACTCTTCCCAGGGGCTGCGAGGACACGTCAATGTAATGCCACTTGCGTGATGCCTCGACCTCGCTTTTTGTCGGTATCCAAGTCTTATTCTGCATATGCCTGTCTTCTCCTGCTGAAATACACGGGTACCATTAGTATATAAATTTCCCGCCCCGGTGTAAACTGTATTCACGCGCCCTGCCGTCCGCGGGCGTCAAAGGTGGCGGAGGAAGGCTTCCGGCCCGTTAAGAAAACGCCGCATATCCGAAAAATTGTCTATATCATCCCATGCCGCCCGCTCTATGGAGCCGTCCCTGAAATAAAGAAGCGAGGCTTCCGGCAGGGCCGCCAGAACCGGCGAATGCGTCGCAATGATGAATTGCCCCCCGGCGGCCACGGTTTCCCGTATCATGCCGAGCAGGGCAAGCTGCCGGGAAAAGGAAAGCGGCGTTTCCGGCTCATCCATAAGGAAAAGCCCTCCCGGATGCAGCCGGCTGCGGAGTATGCCAAGGAAAATTTCGCCATGAGAGCGTCCGTCCGGATTTTCGCCATATCTGCGCTCGATGGCGGCGCGCTGGCCGCGCACCGCGCCCTGCGCCAGCTCGCGCGCATAGCCCGTGAAGCGGCGGCCGAAATCCTCCTCGGCGTCGCGGAGGTCGTCCTGCTCGGCGCGCATGCGCAGGGTAAAGCCCGCCACGTCCTCCGCCCGCATGAAAAAACCCCGCCTGCTGCGCCTGCCCCACATAAGGCGCAGCTCCCCGCCAAGCTCCCTGGCCGCGGAAAGGGTCGAATCGCGTGATACCTCGGCCCGGCCAACACACGGCAGCTCGGCCGCGGCGGCAATGCCCTCAAGCAGAGTGGACTTGCCAGTGCCATTTTCACCAAGCAGGAAAGTGACGGGCGAGACGAAATCGATTTTTTTCAGGACGCGCACGGCCGGAACGCTGAACGGATAGCGCTCCGGCAAAGGCTTTAGCGGTTGCAAAGAAACGCTTCTGAGATTAGACGTATTCATAAAGCGCGGACAATTCACATGAAAGGATAACAGCCGCACGGAAATTATAGCCTTTTTGACCGGCGGGAGGCGTGCCACAGTTTATATAATCTTGGGGAAGGCAGCATCCGGAGGGAGATATGAGGAAACTGTTTGCGGCCATTGCCCTGTCTGTCATGGCGTGGCCATTATCGGCGCAGGAATCCACCGCTACAGAGAAAGGCGTTTGGCTGCGCCCCGTCTTTGACGAGGTGAAAGCCGCCGAACAGATGGACACGGTGGCGAAAGCCGGCTTCAATACGGTGTTTGTCGAAACCTTCTACCACGGCTTCACGGTTTACCCGAGCAGCGCCGCGCCGCAGCGCCCGGAAACCGTCGGCAAGGACATACTGGAAGCCTACGTCCGGGCCGCGAAAAAACGCGGCCTTAAAATACACGCCTGGCTGGAAACGTTCTACTGGGGAGTGGACGCGAAAAGATATCCCGCCATACCGCAAACGCCGCTGTTCAGGGAACACCCGGAATACAAAAGCCTGCTTAAGGACGGCAGGGACACCTCGTCGCAGGAAAACGGGCACATACTGGCAAGCCCCGCAAGCCCGCAGGTCCGCGGAATAATAACCTCGATGATAAAGGAAATACTTTCCCGTTACGAAGTGGACGGCATCGCGCTGGACTATCTGCGCTACGCCGACGGGAAGGAAGGCGCGGGCTATGAAATGGCCGAACAATTCTTCGCGGACACATGGATGAAGGCGGGAGACCTTACCGATGAACCCTCCGACCCGCAATGGCAGAAATGGGTTGAATACCGGGAAAAGTACGTTCTGATGATGGCCAAGGAGGCGCGCGCGGCGAAGGAGGCAGTCCGCCCCTCAGCCACGCTGGGCTTCGCGATATTTCCGTCCGAAAAGAACGCGCGGTACGAATCCACCCGCATGCAGAACTGGCGGGAGATGCTGCGCCTGGGCCTGCCGGACGCGCTCTACCCCATGTGCTATAACCCCGAAGTGAAAGGGGTGGAAAAGGAAGTGAAGCTCGTCCTGGACGCGCGGCCGGACAATTCCCCGGTCAGAATCGTTCCGGTGCTGGCCCCGCAGAGCAAACGGAAAAGTTCCGTATATCAGAGCGAGCATCCGCTCGTAAGAAAACAGCTCGCCAGACTGGGCAAGAACGGGGTACATGATTTCAGCGTGTTCTGCTTCGACTGGATAGCCGCCGGAGAAGGTTGGGACCTTTTGAAAGACTAGACCCGGCAACAGCTTAGTAATAAGCGACGCGCCACCCCAAAAGGGCGGCGCGTTTCGTTTGCGCCAAAGCCTCTATAGTTTTACGGCCAGACAGTCGTAGAGAATCCGGTCCGGCTGATAGGGCGTTTTGGCCCTCACAAGCACTTTATAGCCGGCCGCGTCCATCTCGTTACGGACGCCTTCTGGAAGGGCGGCCTTCTCAAGCGCGGAAACCAGCTCCCGATCCTGCGAAAGGACCATATGCCTGCCGCCGGGAACCGAAACTATATACAGGGGAATTATCCGGGCAAGTTCCTTTAATGGCAGGACCGCCGCGGGCGGAGCGGCCGCTTCGGCCAGAGCCTGGCGGGCCTCAAGCTTTATCATGCGCGCCTTCGATTCCGGCAGGGAGGTGTCTATGGCGGCGGAAATCCAGTTGAGCAGTTCGTCGCGAACTTGCGGCAGGGCGGTCAGCTTTTTAATGTTGTCCATGCCCTGCCCCTTCTGTATGGCGCGGGCGAGGGAAGACAGCTCCTTGAGGTAGGCATTCTTCTCCGAATCCGGAATGTAATACATCACCAGCAGGCGGACCTTCTCCCCGTCCGTGGCGCCGTAATCTATGCCGCACGGACTCCAGCCCACGGCGCACAGCAGTTCGCCCTCGCCGGAACTGCGGACGTGCGGACAAGCCCAGCCCCTGCCGATGGCGGTATTGGCGGAACGCTCGCGCGCCAGGGCGGACTCGGCCACGTCGTCGCCCGGATTGATGTCCGGCACGGCCTCTATTATGCTCGCCAGATAACGGAGGGCTTTTTCCTTGTCCGTATCCGGCAGTTCAATGAGACGGCCTTCCTGTAAAGCGGTAAGTATGCTTTTCATTTTTTAATCCTCGCCGTACCTGTTAAGAAACCAGACCTTCACCCTGTGAGCAAGCACCGAATAGGTCAGCAGGAAGCCGCCTATCCAAAGCCAGTAAACCCCGGGCAGCGGCACGAAACCCAGCTTTGCCGCGAAACCCGAATAGACGATGTATATCCCGGCGCCCGCCACGGCAAGCGTGGTGAACAGCATGGGCGCGCTGGGCGAACTTTGCAGGAAAGGAATGCGCCGGGTGCGTATTATATAGACGATAAGCGTCTGCGTCAGGAGAGATTCGATGAACCAGCCGGTATGGAAAAGCTGTTCAAGATACGCCTTGTCCGCAGCGGACGTACCGGGCAGGGAAAACGCGGCGCAGCCGAAGAAATAGAGCATGAGGAAATATGTGGCGTAGTCAAAGATGGAGCTTATCGGCCCGATGAAAAGCATGAACTTTTTTATGTTGTCTATGTTCCATTTGCGCGGACCGAGCAGATATTCCGGGTCCACGCTGTCGGTCGGGATGCCGGTCTGGGAAATGTCGTACAGAAGGTTGTTGAGCAGTATCTGCACCGGAGCCATGGGCAGGAAGGGGAGGAAGCAGCTCGCGCCCACTACGCTGAACATGTTCCCGAAATTGGAGCTCGCGCCCATGCGGATGTACTTTATTATGTTGCCGAAAACCTTGCGCCCCTCCAGTATCCCGTCCTCAAGGACAGCGAGGCTCTTCTCCAGCAATATGATGTCCGCCGATTCCTTGGCCACATCCACCGCGCTGTCCACCGAAATACCCACATCCGATATCTTTAGGGCGGGCGCGTCGTTGATGCCGTCGCCGAGAAAACCAACGACGTGGCCCCTTTTCTGCAGCGCGGAGATTAGCTGCTCTTTCTGCGACGGGGAGAGGCGCGCGAAGACGGAATGCTTTTCGGCCATATCGCAGAACGATTTCTCATCAAGAGAAAGCAGCTTGTCGCCCGTAATCACCTCGCCCGAGCCGACGCCCACCTCGCGGCAGATTTTGGCCGTGACCAGTTCATTATCGCCTGTAAGAACTTTTACAGCCACTCCGCCCCTGCGGAGGGCCTCAAGGGCGCCGGCGGCGGAATCCTTCGGCGGGTCGAAGAAGGCCAGATAACCCAGCAGCACGAGCCCCTTTTCGTCGGCTGTGGAAAAGGAAACCTTGTCCCTGGGGAATTCCCTGTAGGCAACGGCAACCACGCGGTAGCCGTCGCGGCTGAGACGCTCATAATCCTCCATCAGGTCTTTCTTTATCACGTCTATGAGTGGGTTTATCTCGTCGTCGACCTGATAGGAGTCGCACGCGCCGTAGACCTCCTCCACCGCGCCCTTGCAAATCAGCACGTTGACGCCCTCGTGCTCGATAACGACCGACATGCGCTTGCGCTGGAAGTCGAAGGGGATCTCGTCTATCTTGCGGCATGCGCGCTCGACATCCAGATCGCTGTGCGCCAGTATGGCGCGGTCCAGGATGTTCCTCAGCCCGGTCTGGTAATAGCTGTTCATGTAGGCGTAACGGAGCACGTCCTCGCTTTCGCGGTTTGCCACATCGACGTACTTCTCAAGGACTATCTTGTCCTGCGTAAGGGTTCCCGTCTTGTCGGTGCAGAGGATGTCTATCGCGCCGAAATTCTGTATGGAGTTAAGACGCTTTACTATGACCTTCTTGCGCGACATGACAAGCGCGCCCTTGGACAGATTCACGGCGACAATCATCGGCAGCATTTCCGGGGTGAGGCCGATTGCGACGGAGAGGCCGAACAGGAGCGCCTGCAGCCAGTTGCCGGAGCGGAGTCCCACCACGAGGAAGACCACGCTTACCATGACAACCATGAAACGAATCATCAGCCAGGTGAAGGCCGCGATGCCGCGGTCGAAGCTTGTGCTTGGATTCTGGCCCGCCAGCTTGCTTGAAATGGCTCCCAGATAGGTGCCGGCGCCGGTGTTAACGGCAATGGCCCGGGCAGTGCCGCTCACCACGTAGCTGCCCTGAAAACAGGCGTTGCCAAGCTCGATGATGTTTCTGCCGGAGAGCGGGGACGGGTCGGCGTTCTTCTCCACCGGCATGGTTTCGCCCGTAAGCGCGGACTGGCTTATGAAAAAATCCTTTGTCTGGAGCAGGCGCAGGTCGGCCGGGATTATCGCGCCCGCGTGCAGCACGATTATATCGCCGGGAACCACTTCCGACACGGCTATTTCCATCTCCTTGCCGTCCCGCAGGACCACGCAGTTGGTCCTTACCATTGATTGCAGCTTTTCCACCGCCTTGCCGGAGCGGCTTTCCTGTATATAGGAAAGGGCGACGCTGAGGAACACCATCCCTCCCACCATCCAGGCCGCGCGCTGGTCGCCCATCCACCACGATATGGCGCCGATGACAAGCATCTGTATTACAAGAGGATTGCCGAGACGGCGCAGGATTTCCGTTACGAAACCGCCGTTTTCCCGTTTGGAAAAATCATTGAAACCGTATTTCGCGCGGGCCGCCAGGACCTCATCCGCGGTAAGGCCCTCTCTGCGTGAAAACAGGCGCGCAACGGCCTCCTCCGCGGAGACCGCGCAAATGTCTGACAGAATTTTATCACTGGGGGTACTTTCCGACTGGCCGGACTGAACTTTCTGGCGTATCAAGGAAGGGGCTATCTTGGCAAAGGGGAACTTAAGCATAGCTGACGCCTGACACCGAATCGAAAGATTAGATTCTCATTACTTAAATCCTAGCAAATACTCATTGAAGCGGCGCGAAATTCACCCGAAAACAAATACGCCCCGCCGGAAATGGCGGGGCGTCGTGAACAATACAATATACCGTCAGGCCGGCACAACGCCTATGCCCGCCCTGACTTTGGACAGGTCGTACTCCCCGTGCGGCCGCAGGATGTTCCCCTTCATGACCCGGTCCCTGACGAAAAGCGGGGTGTCGAGGTCGATGAAATTAAAGCAGCCCATTCCGGCCGCCATGTGGGCGGACGCGCCCATGCTGAGCAGGGATTCCATCATCCCCCCCGCCATGAGCTTCAGCCCCGCGGCCGAAGCCACCCGTGCCATTTCCGCGCCCTCAAGAAGTCCGAATTTCGCGGTCTTTATGTTGACCGCGTGCGCGGCCTTCTCTCGTATGACACGGACTACATCGGCAAGACAGGTTACGCTTTCGTCCGCGCCGACGCAGACTCCGCCGAGGCGGGTAACGCGCTTGAGCCCGTCCCAGTCGTCCTTCGCGACAGGCTGTTCCACGAAAGCCGGAACCACGCCCTTGCCTTTAAGCTTCTTGAGGAAAGCGAGCATGGTGTCGGAATTGAAACCCTGATTGGCGTCCAGATATACCGGACATTTACCCGCCACCTTGGCCACGGCAAGGACACGCTGAAAATCGGTTTCCGGGTCGTTGCCTATCTTTATCTTGAACGCCCTTATTCCGCGTTTATAAATATTCCGGGCGTCGAGCCCCGCCTCTTCCACGGAACCAAGGACCACCGTCATGTCTATATTGAGCGGCACGCATGAGGGGCCGAACATTTTCCAGAGAGGAATGCCGGCGCTGCGGGTGACGGCGTCGAGGAGTGCCATTTCCACTGCGGTGCGCGCGCAGGCGTTGTCTGGATAGCGTTCCTTGACCGCGCAGGAAATGTGCATGAAGGAAGCCGCGTCCGAACCCGGCAGGAAGCGCGCCGCTTCCTTCAGATTGGCGAGCGTGGCGGCCTGAGTCTCGCCGGTAATGTGGGCGGCGGGGGCGGCTTCGCCGAAGCCTTTTACGCCGTTGGCCAGTTCAATTTCCAGCAGAACGTTTTCGAGTTCGTTATGCGCGCCCGTGGCAATCTTGAACGGCTGGTTAAGACGGGCGCGAAGCGGCTTTACCGAAACTTTTTTTATTATCGTTCCCTTCATTGCTTTTCTCCCTTGCCCTGTTCGACAAGCCACCCCAGATAGGCGTGCATGAAAGGCGTCAGGTCGCCGTCCATGACTCCCTGCACGTCGGAAGTCTCGTAGCCGGTGCGGTTGTCCTTGACCAGCTGGTACGGCATGAAAACGTAGGAGCGTATCTGATGCCCCCAGGCGATGTCGCCCTTCTCCGAATAGTGTTTTTCCAGCTCCGAGCTTTTCTTGTCCAGTTCCACCTGGTAAAGCTTGGCCTTGAGCATCTTCATGGCATTAAGGCGGTTCTGATGCTGGCTGCGCTCGTTCTGGCACTGTACCACTATGCCTGACGGGATGTGAGTTATGCGGATGGCGGTTTCCACCTTGTTAACGTTCTGCCCGCCGGCCCCGCCGGCGCGGTAGGTGTCTATCTTTATGTCCTTGTCCTCTATCTTTATTTCTATTTCCTGTTCAATGTCCGGCAGAACGTCGCAGGAAGCGAAGGAGGTATGGCGGCGCTTGTTGGCGTCGAAAGGGGATATGCGGACAAGGCGGTGGACGCCGTTTTCGCTCTTAAGATAACCATAGGCATGGCGCCCCTCCACGAAAAGGGTGGCGGTGCGTATGCCGGCCTCGTCGCCGGACTGAAGGTCGGTAACCGACAGCTTGAAGCCGCTGCGCTCCGCCCAGCGGGTAAGCATGCGCATCAGCATCTCGGCCCAGTCGCAGGCTTCCGTACCGCCCGCTCCCGCGTGAATGGAAACCAGCGCTCCAAGCTTGTCGTTCTTGCCTGAAAGCTTGATTTCGAAATCCATGTCGCGCAGCAGATTCTGTGTCTTCTCAAGATTGCGCATTATTTCATCAAGCTCGCCAGGGTCCCCCATTTCGCGCGCCAGCTCCAGATGGGCGGAGGCGTCGTCTATGGCCTTGGCCGCGCGGGAGAAGCGCTCCACGTCGTTCTTGAGGTCGCTGAGCTCTTTGAGCGCGCCCTGCGCGTTCTGCGAATTGTTCCAGAAATCGGATGAAGCGGCCACGGCCTCGCGCTCCTTGATGGTGGCGCGTTTCTTTTCCACGTCCATTAGCACGCCAAGCGCGGAAAGCTTTTTGGAAAGCTCCTCTATCTTGTTGGCGGCGTCCTTGAATTCTATGTGTTCTGCCATAATGTAATCCTATTCTATAATTTTGGGAAATCCTTCACTGGCCGCTTTTGACGGCGCGCCAGGCTTTGACGCCCTCGCGCAGAGTCTGCGCATGTATATCGACAAGGTCGTCCCTCTGCCGCGCGTATCCGCCCGCGACAACCGACGCCACGGCTATGCCGAGCCGCAAAAGAGTGGAGAAAACGAAGCCGTCCCTAACCGCCAAATCCTCTTTGGTGAGGGCCAGCCCGCCTAGCATGTCCCCCTCGTAGGGGTCCGCCCCGGCGACATAAAGGGCAAGCTGCGGCTTGAACGCCGCGAGCGCCTTGTTAAGCCCCCCGGCCAGCGCGTGCATGTACTGCGCGCCGTTGCAGCCGGGCTCCAGCTCCACGTCCAGCGAGCTGACGGCCTTGGTTTCCGGGAATATTGCCCGGTTATGCAGCGAAAGGGTAAAAACATCGTCCCGGCCCGCAAAGATGGCGGCGGTTCCGTTGCCCTGATGGGCGTCCAGGTCCACTATCAGCACGCGCTTGACGCCGAGGCGCGCTATCGCGTGAGCCGCGCCTACCGCGGGGTCGTTGACAAGGCAGAAGCCACAGCCGCGGTCATGCAGGGCGTGATGCCCGCCCCCTCCGGCGTGAAGGCCAAGACCGCACTTTACCGCCATTTCGCAGGCGAGCATGGTGCCGCCGCAGGCCAGTATGTGCGCGTAGCACAGTTCCTTCGTGCCCTTAAGCTGGGCGAAGACCTCGTCCTCCTCCGTCAGCGAAGCGTTCCACGCCTTCTCCACCCATTCCGGGGAATGGACCAGCAGGAGGTCTTCTTTGGAAGGGAATGGCGGCGCGATTATATCTTCCGGCAGGACCGTGCCGTCCTCCACGAGCCGCATGGCGGAAGCGTAGAACTTGCCCGAAACGAAGGCGTTCGCGTCTGACGCGAGCGTGTACTGGGGCGAAGTTATTATCTGAGGGGGCATCAGAATAAGATGCAGGCAACGAGGAACGCGGCGAAAAAGCCCGCGCACAACAGGGAGAAAAGGTCCCCGTGCCTGACGTAAAAAGTGTCGCCCGCGCCATGCGGAACGGGCAGTTCGAAGACGGCGGTGAACTCTTTCATAAGCGGCGAAGCCATGCGCACGCGGCCCATATGGTCAACCCAGCCGGAAACGCCGGTGTTGGCGGCGCGCGCCACCGGCATGCGCGTCTCGGCCGCGCGAATGGCGTTAACGGCGAAATGCTGCGCGGGACCTGCGCTGTCCAGATACCACGCGTCGTTCGTGGTGCTTATGGCAAACCGCGCCCCATAGGCCGCGCTCTCGCGCCAGAGATAGGAGAACATGGTTTCGTAACAAATGACCGTTCCGAATTTCATCCCGTCTGCGGCAAGAAGAGGCTGATCGCGCCTGCCGGGAACGAATTCCCCCATCACGCTAAGGAGCGGCACTATGCCGGACAGGGCACCGCGGAACGGAACATATTCACCGAACGGGACAAGCTGACGCTTGTCATATATGCCGGCGACTCGGCCATCAGGCCCAAAAAGATAGGCCGAAACATAGGATTTTTTGTCCCGTTCCGATATGGCGCCGACCATCTGATAGGCCTGCGTCCTGACGGCGATGGAACTAAGCCAGACCTTGTAATCTCCATGCTCTATCCAGTCCGGGAGAGATGCTTCAGGCCAGACCACGAGGCGGGGCTTCCCGGCGCCCACCAGTTCTATCTGTCGTTTCAGGACTTCTTCGATAAGCGGAGCCTGGGCCGGGTCCCATTTGTTGTACTGGTCGATGTTCGGCTGAAGCACGGCCACGCGGACCGACGCCTCCGGCTTCGCGTCAGCGGGATTCAGGGCAAGCTGATGTCTGCCGTAAAGGAAGACAACGGCGGCCGCGGCCGCCGGGACAGCGAGCGTTCTCCATTTTATTTTCCACGTGCGGGAATCGGAAAGGACCCACCCCAGCGCCGCACCCCACCACACAATCAGGAAAGCAAGCCCGTGCACACCCGTAAAAGACGCCAGCTGGAGGAAAGAGGGATACTCCCACTGCGTATAGCCCAGCATGAACCACGCGAACCAGGTGGCGTACTTGCACAGGAGTATGCGAATCCATTCCACGGTGGCGAAACCGGCCGCGGCCGCGACAGGGAACCAGCCCGGCCCGGCTTTTTTGAAGAGGAAGGAATACCAGCCGAAAAGAGCCCATTCAAGCGCCATAAGCGCGCAAAGCATGACAAGCGCCAGCCCCGCCACGGGGGCGGGAAGCCCGCCGCCGTGCGCGGCTATGTATATCCAGTAGAGGGTTACAAGGTAAAAGAGGAAGCCGGCGGACCAGCCGTAAAACGCCGCGAGCCACGCCCCGCGAGCACGGAGCGCCGCCCAGACCACTGGCGCTATGGAAAACCACGCCATGAAGCCTAGACTGAACTTCGGGCAGGCAAGCCCCAGCAGCAACCCGCCTCCCGCGGCCAGCAGCAGGGGACGGAAATCCGCCTTTTGAATGTCAGGTAACGGCAGTCCGCCTTTCATAACGCAAAGCCCCGCTGACTGCGCGGGGCTTTTCGACTAGAGGTCTTTGCCGCAGCACTTCTTGTATTTTTTCCCGCTGCCGCAGGGGCAGGGGTCGTTGCGGCCTATCTTGCCGCGGGCCGGGGCGTCCTCGGCGGCGCGCTGCGGAGTCGGATGCGCCATCGTCCGGGGCACGGGGGTGGCGGCGCGGAACTCGGCCTCAAGACGGGCCTGCGCCTCCTGCTCCTCGCGGCTGGGAGGCGGCTGGACCTTGAAGAGGAAGTCCACCATCTGGTCGCGCACCTTGGCCAGCATGTTCTGATAAAGAACGAAGGATTCCTTCTGGTACTCGATAAGCGGGTCCTTCTGGGCGTAAGCACGGAAGCTGACGCTCTTCTGCAGGTGGTCCAGTTCGTACAGGTGGTGCTTCCAGGCCTGGTCGAGAAGCTGAAGCAGGAGCATCCTTTCAAGCTCCTTGAAATCCACCCCGCGGGAGGAGAACAGCTCTACGCGCCCGGCGTAGACCTTGCCCACCTTCTCGCGGACTTCCGCTATGACGGTGTCGCGCGGTATCTTGGCGAGCTCGTCTTCCTCATACTTGAATTCCACGCCGAATGAGTGCTGTATGAAGGAACCCAGGCTGGCCCTGTCCCAGAGCTGCACATGCTCGTCCTTGGAGGCCCAGCGGTCGAACGCCTCGTCGAGCACCTCGTCCAGCATTTCCGACACGCGGTCGCTCACGTCCTGCCCGTCCAGTATGGAGTTGCGGAAGTTATAGATGGCGGTTCTCTGCTGGTTCATGACCTTGTCATAGTCCAGCAGCTGCTTGCGGGTGTCAAAGTTGCGGCCTTCCACGCGGCGCTGGGCTGATTCTATCTGGCGGCTGATGAGGCCGCTTTCTATGGCCTCTCCGTCCTCCATGCCCAGCTTTTCCATTATGCCGATAATCTTGTCCGAGCCGAAGAGCCGCATAAGCTCGTCGTCCAGCGCGACGAAGAAGCGCGACGCGCCGGGGTCGCCCTGGCGGGCGCAGCGGCCGCGAAGCTGGTTGTCTATGCGGCGAGACTCGTGCCGCTCCGTGCCTATGACGTGCAGGCCGCCCTGCTCCACCACGGCCTTCTGCCCGTCCGCGTCCGGCGGATTGCCGCCGAGTATGATGTCCGTTCCGCGTCCCGCCATATTGGTGGCGATGGTGACGGAGGCCTTGCTGCCGGCCTGCGCGATTATCTGCGCCTCCATCTCGTGATGCTTGGCGTTGAGGACCTGATGGGGAATGGCCTTGGCCTGAAGCATGGCGGAAAGGGCTTCCGACTTTTCAATGGAGCGCGTGCCAACCAGCACAGGCGCGCCCTTTTTCCAGAGGGCTTCGATTTCCGTCACCACGGCGGCGAATTTCTCCTTCTCGCTCTTGTAGACCAGGTCGGAGTAGTCTATGCGCGTGCAGGGGCGGTTGGGCGGTATCTCGACCACGTCCAGTTTGTATATCTCCCAGAATTCCTCGGCCTCGGTCATGGCCGTGCCGGTCATGCCGGAGAGCTTCTTGTAAAGCTTGAAGAAGTTCTGGAAGGTGATGGTGGCAAGAGTCTGGTTCTCCTCCTTGATGCGGAGGTTTTCCTTGGCTTCCACGGCCTGATGCAGGCCGTCCGACCAGCGGCGTCCCGGCATGAGGCGGCCGGTGAATTCGTCCACGATGATGACCTCGCCGTCCTTGACCACATAATCCACGTCGCGGTCGTAAAGGTGGTGGGCGCGCAGGGCCTGATTGAGGTGGTGCACCCATTCCGCCTGCACGTTGTCGTAAAGGTTGGACACGCCGAGGAATTTCTCGGCCTTGGCCACGCCGGCGTCGGTGAGGGTGACGTTGTGGGCCTTCTCGTCAACGATGGCGTCATAGCCCTTGCCGAGGTCCTCGCCGGAATACTTGGCGGCGATCTCCTCCTTGTCGGTGATGAAACGGACCTTGAGCGAGGGGACTATGCGGTTGATGATGTAGTATTTCTCGGTGGATTCCTCGGCGGGGCCGGAGATGATGAGCGGGGTGCGGGCCTCGTCTATGAGGATGGAGTCCACTTCGTCCACTATGGCGTAATTGAGGGGGCGCAGCACGCGCTCCTCCGCCCGGATGACCATGTTGTCGCGGAGATAGTCGAAACCGATTTCGTTGTTGGTGACGTAGGTGATGTCGCAGCGGTACATCTCCTGCCGTTCGGAGTTGCGCATGTCGTGCAGGATGTAGCCGACCTTCAGGCCGAGGAACTCGAAAACGGGGCTCATCCAGTTGCGGTCGCGGCGGGCCAGATAGTCGTTGACCGTAACCACATGGACGCCCTTGCCCGATATGGCGTTCAGGTAGGCGGGCAGGGTGGCGACAAGCGTCTTTCCCTCGCCGGTGCGCATTTCCGCTATGCGGCCCTTGTGCAGCATCATGCCACCCAGAAGCTGGACGTCGTAATGGCGCAGGCCTATGGTGCGGCGGGAGGCCTCCCGGACAGCCGCGAAGGCATCCGGCAGGATATCGTCCTCGGTCTCGCCGTCGGCGAGGCGTTTGCGGAACTCATCCGTCTTGGCTTTAAGCTGCTCGTCCGAAAGAGCCTTGTATTCGGCTTCCAGGCCGTTTATCGCATCCACCAGAGGCGCTATGCGCTTGAGGTCGCGCTCGCTCTTGGTGCCGATGAAGGTTTCAACCAGTTTTTTAATCATATGTCCTCTTGTTCTGTGCAAAAAAATCCGAAACGCGGCCCGCCGCCATGCCGCGAGGCGGGTGTTCCGCGAAAAACTCCCATACAGTCATTTAACAATTTTACGTCCGTGGGGCACAATATGTATACTCAAATGATAATATTATGTTTCATTGCAAGAGGAGGCGCCAGAATGGTTTTCCGGGAAGCCATAACCTATTTTCTTGATGAACTGCTCCATGTGTCGAAAGTGCATGACGCGGCCCAGAACGGCCTCCAGGTGGAGGGCCGCCAGATGGTCAAAAAAATAGCCTTCGGCGTCTCCGCGTCTGAGCAGCTGTTCCTTGCAGCAGCGAGGGAAAAGGCTGACATGGTCATAGTGCACCACGGCCTCTTCTGGAATGAAGGCATAAGGGTAACCGGCTCAATGAAGAAGCGGCTGGCCCCGCTGCTGGCGGGAGACATCTCCCTGCTTGCCTATCACCTCCCGCTGGACAAGCATCCCGTCTACGGGAACAACGCGCGCCTGCTGCATGCCGTCGGCGCGAAGAACCTGGTCCCCTTTGGCGCGTATAAGGGCGAACTCATAGGCTTTTCCGGCAGGCTGCCGCGCCCGCAGGCAGTCGGAGAACTTGCCGCCAGGCTTGAAGCCTTCTGCGGGGCCCCGGCGCTGGCGCTTTTCCGCTTCGGCGGCGAAAAGGTGGACAGCGTGGCCGCGGTCAGCGGAGGGGGAGGAGAATTCATGACGGAAGCCGTCGCGGCCTCCACCGGGCTTTTCATAACCGGTGAAGCGCCCGAACCGGCGCAGGAATACTGCCGGGAAAGCGGGCTCAACTATCTGGCGCTCGGACATTACAATTCCGAGAAGGCGGGCGTCCAGGCCCTGCGGGAACTGCTAAAAAAGAAATTCGCCGTGGAAACAGTCTTCATAGACTGCCCCAACAAGTTCTGACCGCCAATTCCGTAATAAGCAAAGGCCCGCGCTTTATGCGCGGGCCTTTCCGTTTCAATCGGGAACAACCGTCCTATTTTTTCTGGGCGGGCTGGGCGCCGTTCACCGTTCCCATGATGCCGGCGGTCTTTGGGTTCTCCATCAGCGCGGCGGCTATCTTGGGATTTGTGAGCATGAAGGCAATCTGCGGATTGGCCAGCGATATCTGCTGAATTTTGTCCGGGTCGTTAAGTATGGCCTGCGCGGCGGGGCTGTCTATGAGGGTATCTATCATCTTGCTGGAGCCGATGGCCTCGAGCACCTTTTCGTTGTTCAGCACCTTCTGCACCACGGGATTGTTGATGAAAGTATTCACCTTGGAAGACTTGGTCATGAACTCCATGAGGGCCTTCTCGTCGTTGAGCAGGGGTTTTACCGTGGCGCGGTTGGTGAAGCCGTCTATGAGCGTCTTGCTGTTCATCATCATGCCGACGAAGGCCGGTTGCTTCTCCATTATCATGCCCACCATGTCGGTTATCGCGCCGCGCGTGCGGGAAATTATGTCCATCCTCTTTTCCTGGTCCACGCTGAGCTTCGAATAGCCGCGGTTGCTTCCCGCTGCCTGGCCGGAACCGCCGCCCCCGGACTTGGCGGCCCTGTTGGCGTCCTCGCTGGCGGAGCTGCCGCCACCGGAGCCCGTGCCGCCGCCGATTCCGACAGGCCGGTCAGCCTCGCTGCCGCCGTAGGAAATCAGGCCCACGCTGCTTTCCGGCTGCTTTACCGGCGTTTCGAGCGTGCCGGGCTCCTGCGGGGTTTCCACGGACCGCCTGACCTCCATCTGTGTGTGGAAGGCGTTCCGCTGGCTTTCGGAAAGTTCAAGGTCGGGAGAATTAAGCCTGCGCACCCACAGCGCCAGAGGATACGCCAGCAGAACGAACAGCGGCAGCAGGAACATCCATATCGGAAGGCTGCGTTTTTCCTGCGGGGAACTCGGGGCTTCCTGCTCCTCGTTCGTTTCCTGCTCTTCGGGTTTTTCGTTTGCCATATGAGCTCAGTTGGCCGTTACCTTTTCCATGCGGCTGGCCAGGCCCGCGGTTTTGGGATTGGAAGAAAGAGAACTTACGAAATTTGGATTTGTAAGAACCGTGACAAGCGCGGGATTGGACATGACGACACGCTGAAGCGAATCGGAATCCCCGCAGGCTGAAGCTATGGCGGGGTTGTCCATCAGCTTGTCC
>Ga0074197_1000995_pt1 | contig 28006 bp, 13 predicted proteins | sample EPASupsiteSAE305_FD_64526 | JGI IMG/M metagenome (GOLD analysis project Ga0074197, IMG submission 64526) | Bioremediated contaminated groundwater microbial communities from EPA Superfund site, New Mexico - SAE3-05 reassembly with SPADES | ecosystem: Environmental > Aquatic > Deep subsurface >...
CACCACACATTGAAAATGGTGTTGTTTACATTAGAAAACTTCATGTCGAAAAAGGCTTATTTGTAGAAGGAAGACTTTTAGAAGCTGAAAAAGAGATGTAATTTAGATTATTTAAGAACCGAAAGTTGTAGAAATACAACTTTTCATTAAGGCTGAACAGGTTTTGCCCTTTACCTGTTCAGTCTTTTTTTATACTTTCATAAAACTCTTTTCGTGCCTTTCGTGACAATGCTTTTTCTTAATCCTAATCAGCTTTTTCTCTTTTGAAAACCCTTTGCGTCATTTCAACTTTGCGGTTTTCTTTTTATCAGTTCTAATCCGCCTAATCAGTAAAATCCGAGTGCTATTTTATTCTTATCTCAACAACACTAATTTTTTTGTTTCAACAAAACTTCCACTTTGTAATCTATAAAAATAAACTCCCGATGTTAGATTTGAAGCATCAAAAATTACCTCATAATTTCCTGCTTTTTGTTGTTTATTTACAAGAGTTGCAACTTCACTTCCTAGAATGTTGTAGATTTTTAAGGATGTATTTGAGGAACGAAAATATTCGTTCCCTACAAATGGGATTTGATATTTAATTGTCGTGCTTGGATTAAATGGATTTGGAAAGTTTTGTGATAGACTAAAAACAGTCGGCAATTTATTATCCTCAACACTTGAGGTTATGTCAACAAATTCAATATTGTCGAATTCAAATAATCTTCCAGTTAAATCTTCTATTTCGGCAACAATTTGAAAATTATCAACATCAGTCCAATCGAAAGTACCGATTGGATTATACCATTGATTATTATCCCAAGAACCTTGTTCAGTAAACATCGAAAGCGGAATTTTTAAATTGTGCCACTGATTATCCCATTTTAGAGTTTCGTTCTCCTCAATTGTAAATTTCATTCTCCAAGGATGATCTTCTGGAATATCAGTTTTGGAATCGACAAATCGAATATGAAATTTAGAATTTGGAGTATCACCTTTTACCATCAAACTCAAATAGATATTGGAGCCAATATCAGAAAAAAGCGATAAATCCTTATTTAGAATAAAATCAAAACCAATAAAATCATATTGCTGTGGGCCATTCCATTCAATACAATATTTTCCGCTAAAAGGCGTTTGGGTGGAATAAAAATTTAATGTTGCATTTGCATTATAACTTGTATTTGTAATTCCATTCTCAATAAAATCTGAATATAATCCAAAAGGCGAAGTTTCTTGAATTTTTTCATATTCTGATTGAGGGATTTCATTTAAACCAAGAGCATTTATTAATGGAGTGTTCAAATCATAATTGAACATTTCATAAGTGTTTTTCTCAAACAAACCAAAACCGCCTTGATAATCCCAAATTGTCCAAGAAATACCCTTTTCTTCAAAATATTTTCTAACCGTCTCATACCAAATTACTCTATAATCATTATTACTATTTGGAATATAAACGCCAAATTCACCACAAAATAGTTCAATATTTCTATCATTTTTGAACTTAACTGCAATATCTATTAACTCCTTAACTTTTGCAACTGTTCCATCGTTTAGGTAGTTATTAAAAGAACTTTGAATCCATGTTCCATTAAATTCAACTGGTAAATTGGGCATTTTAGTTTCATCGTATGGAAAAGGCATTCCAGCCAAAGGGACAAGCGATGGATCGCTCCAACTTGCACCTTGATGAGTGAACAGAAATGGGTCATAAAAATGGAATGTGTAAATCAAATTTTTATCATTATAAATTGGCATATTTTGTAAACTGCTATAACTGTTCCAATTAGCTGGACCAACAACAATAGTATGAACTGTATCAACTTGCCTAATTGCTAAAATAACAGCTTGTTGGATTGCATTCCAATTTGCATCTGATATTCCATGTGGCTCGTTCAATATTTCATAATAAATCAAATTACTTCTATTTTTGAAATGTTTTGCCATATTTGTCCAAACTGGAATTAGAGTTTGGACGATATTACCTTCTGTATCAACTGCAGGGTCGAATGTATGATTATCTAAAATTAAGTTAATATTCAATTCCTCAGCCCAGTTTATAACTTCATCCAAAAACGAAAGAAACAAAGGGTCTAAATTGTGTTCAACTGTTCCATCAGTCATTGAATGCAAATTAATTGGTAAACGAATTACATCACATCCAAGTGATTTTATGTTTATTAAATCTTGCTTTGTGTACTTCGTAAATTGTATTTCTTGCGGGCTATTTGCTTGGAACCATGATGTTAAATTAACACCTTTATTAAAGTGATTTTGAGCAACGATTAAAGTGCTAAATAGGAATAAAACTAATATTTTATTTTTCATTTATATTCTATCTCATGAAAGTTAATTACTATTTTAAAAGTAACATCTTTCTTGATAATATGGAATTGTTTAAAACGATTTTTTCAAACAAAAAAGCCCAATTCTTTAAGGGAATTGAGCTTTTTAATAGTATTATTTCTTTAAAATTACTTCATTAAAATCATCTTCTTAACAGAAGTGAAATCGTTAACTTGCAATCTGTAAAAATAAATGCCAGTTGATAAATTTGAAGCATTGAAATCAACAGTTTGATAAGAAGCTGGTAATTCTTCATTAATCAAAGTGGCAACTTCCCTACCTAAAATATCGTATAATTTTAACGTAACCATTCCATTTTCTGGCAAGCTAAATTTGATTTTTGTGCTTGGGTTAAATGGATTTGGATAGTTTTGAGCTAACTCATAAACAGTTGGAATGCCATTTTTATTATCAACACCAACAGAGGCATCAAAATCTGCCAGTCTTCTTGGCATTAATTGATAACCAGAATTGTAAGGAACACTTGAATCAAATTGTCCTAATACACCAATAATATCTTGTGGGAATAAAGGTGATTCAGAACCCCAAATATCTGTGTCAGCATCAACTCTTAAATCTAAAGTATCAGTACCAACAAATATTTTCATAGTTGAACCAGAAGTACTTCCAGCTAACCATGCAGTTTCTGATGATAATAAAGCAAATTGAATTTTAACAAGACTTCCTTCGTATTGTTCTGGATAATTGTTAATTTCTGAAATTGTAGCAGTTAAAGGAACAACTGCAGAAACTGAGCCATTATCAACAATATCAGTAGCTGGAGTAACTGGTTCAATTTCAACTAAACCATTATATTGAATTATTTTTCCAGTAACTGTATAATTATTTCCTTCAACCATTGCAGGTGTTTCTGTTCCAAATGCAATAACTAATACGCCAGCGGTAGAATCTTGCATATAAGCTTCAATTCTTCCAGTTGAATATGTACCAGAACCAGCAGAAACTGTTCCAGTAACTTTTGCCATTACATTTTTAAACTCTAAAACACCACCATCAGTTAGCATTTTAATGTTTTCTATTCGGGTGTTGCCAGCAAATAACATTGTAATATCTGAAGTATCAGTTTGTCCGCTATTATCCATAGCTGCAACTAAATATCCAAACAAATCGCCATCATTATAAAGTGCTTCTGGCACATTTCCAACCCAAGTATTTCCAGTTGTGTTACTCATTGGAACATAGCTAAAGTTCGTTCCATCATTACTGTAAACTAAACTAACTGCTGAAACACCTTTATCGTCAGAAACTGTTGCAGTAACTTCTGTATCTTGATTTGCATTTGGAATTACAACATTTCTATTAACAGATTCAACTACTGGAGGTAAATCAACTCCTTGTTCTGGAGTTCCGTAAATACCAACTTCGTCAATTTTTTTACGACCAATATCAGTGCCATTGCTTAAATAATGGAAAGCGATATAAACAACATCTGAATTGATTGTAGAAAGGTCTATTTTACCAGAATAAGTCCAAGTATCATTTAAATCAACTGGTAAAGTAAAGTTTAAAGCTGTCCAAGTAAATGCAGAAGGATCAGCTGAACCATCATAGTTTGTTGAATATTCTAATGTTAATTCTGTGTCAACTTTACCATATTTAGCAGCTGACCAAAAATCCATATATTCTTCTGTAAAATTATTTAGATTAAAAGGACCAGCAATTAAATAATCGTTGCTTGGAGCTTCTTCGCCGTAGCCATTAGCTTGAGCAAATGCAGTTGTTCCAAGAGCTCCGGTTCCAGTAGCTTGAAGCCAATCTTTTGTACTTGCAACACTTCTTGGAGTCAAATCACCAAGACCAGCTTCTAAATTTTCGTAAAAAATTACATTTGGAGCTTTGTGGAAATACATGTTATCAACATAAACTGTCATAATTAAACCAGAAAACGTAATTTGACCAATGTGTTCAGTTGTTGTTAATTGTACAAAATCTGACAAAGGAAGGTCAATAGATACCCATTCACCCGTTTTTATAGCAGGAGTAGTTGTTGAATCGAGTAAAACCGTGAATTCTACGTCATCACCACCACCCCATATACCATCTGCTCCAAAATCAACTAATTGAACTCTAAATCCTTCATCGTTGGAATAGGAGTTAACATCTGATGAATCAGGTATCCAAATATCCATATGGAAATGTGTCATATCTGTTGCATCAATAACTTGTGATGCGGTTTCAATACTTGCAAACATGACATTTGTATAAAGCTTTGTATCATTACCCACAATTTGTATATCAGCAACATCTGCCATATCCCAACTTGCTGACCAAGAATCTACAATGACATTGTTATAAGCATTACTGAAAAGCGAGATAACTTTACTTGAATCGACCAAAGGTGTTGGGGCTGCAACCAAAGGTCCAATACCAATTACTACAGCTTCACCAGGGTGTTGACCAAGATAATCAAAAGTATCTTTTGCATAAACTTCCCATTCAGAATCTTCTACAGTTGTGCCAGCAGAAATAGTCCAATCAGTATTTCCAGAAGTAACTGTTTCTTTTCTCACTAACGAGTGATCAATTGTTGCATTTGCTGTACCTGCAACCGACCATCCTGTACCAGGATCTACACCATCGTATGCTCCAATGATATCTATCGTTGTTGTATCTGTACCATTTACATAACATAATGCTCTAACGTCATCTCCATTAAATACAGTTACATAAGAAGTACCACCAGAATATGGGTTCACGATTAATGTATCGGCTAAAGATGTAATTTCTGAAACTGCTTCTGCGTGAGCAATAACATAAACTTCACCATCTGCAAGTTTTTCATTTGCACCAAAAGCAAATACAGATGACCAAACACCACCATTTGCATTAATACGAATAACAAAATCTGATAAATTTATTTCACTTCCTGAACCATTGTATATTTCAAGAGCTTTATTATTACCACCACCTTCAATGTATTCAGAGAAAAACACCTTTGGAGCAACAAAAGGTTCAATAGCTTCAAAACTTAAAAATGTTCTTCCTGTATTTACATTAACATAAAGGTAAACATCTTGATTCTCAATTGTTGTAGTAAAATTTATATTTTTTGCATCTTGACTTCTACCATCTGTTCCCCATCCATTCCATTCTCCAGCTTTAACTCCTTTTGCTGAATAAGAACCAATAGGAAGCGATTTCATATGATAACAGAAAATTCCATCGCCAGAAAGCAAATCACCATCTAAGCCATCGTCGTGCATAGCTGTTATTGTACTGTTGTTTATCCAGTCTCCGGATTCTCCTTCTTCACTTTGAAAATCACCAACCGCAACAAGTGCTGTTGGTTTTGCTTCATTTGTGTTAACTATATATTGATCTGGAAACCAACCGTCACCAACTGAATTTGTATTAAAAGTAAATAAAACTGTTTGTGGATCTGTTGTTGATGAAAACCACGAGTCAGATGCTGGCCAAGTTACATCCCAAGTACCATTTGTAACTTTCCAACCATGGAAGCCACTAGTGGCAACTGAAAATTCTAATGAATAAATGCCATCACCAGAAACTAAATCTCCATTTGTGCCATCATCATATATTGGAGTAGATGAAGGATTCCAGCCTTGGAAATCACCAGCTAAATAGTATGGAGAAACTGGTAAAGAATCAACATCCCCTGCAACAAAATTGTAAGTTCCTGAGCGAACATTATTCCAGTCAGCATCATTTTGATCTATTATAAAATAATATGTTAAACCAGTTGTTAATGTGTCTAATGTTAAACTATGCTCTGTAACCAATCCACCTGTTTCCATTGCTTCCATTGGAAAACCATTTGTTGTATCTTCTTTTGCATAAAAGATAAATCCACTTGCTGGTTTTGAAGTTTTCCATTCAATCTTTGTTTGAGTTGCATTAAGATTTGTAATTACAACATCTGTAATATTAAAATCTATCGCTGGAATCATTGCATGCGATCCTAAAGAATCAAAAAAATCTTGGGCAAATACTTCCCACTCTGAATCTTCAACCGTTGTGCCTGCCGATAATGCCCAATTTGTATTCCCAGTTGTTATACTTGATTTTCTTACTAAAGTATGGTTAAGAGTTGCAAGAGCAGTACCTGCAACATCCCAAGCCGTGCCAGGGTCAAAACCTAAAACGCCAAGAGCATCAATTGTTTCCCAATTACCTGCATTATTATATTGCAATCCAACATAATCATCTCCATTATAATAAGTTAATGTTGATGTAGTATCAGTTTTTGCCAAAACTGTGGCAATTGAAGCAGAGTTACTAATAACGTAAACGCTGTCTGCAGCAAGTATTCCTTTAAGCTGTAAAGTTGTACCTGGAGTAATGGCTCCATTTGCAGCTAAAATACAACGATAATCAGCTAAATTAATATCGCTGCCTGTTCCATTAAAGATTTCGACGGATTTGTTATTACTTCCTCCTTCGATATACTCTGAGAAAAACACTCCAGTTTGAGCAAATGTTAATCCCGATAATAGAATCAAAAACGAAAAGATTTTTAAGATTTTGTTCATCTTTTTTCCTTTTTTGTTATAGATTGAGTTAATTAAATATTTATACTACTTCATTAAAATCATTTTTTTTGTTTGCGAAAAAGTTCCACTTTGTAATTTATAAAAATATACTCCACTTGTTAAATTTGAAGCATTAAATTTTACTGAATAATTTCCGGCAGATTGTTCCATGTTAACAAGTGTTGCTACTTCCCTTCCAAGTATATCATAAATTTTTAATGTTGTTTTTTGAACAGAATTTAATTCTGAATTACGAGAAATTGAATAATTTATTGTCGTACTTGGATTAAACGGATTAGGATAATTTTGTGATAAACTAAATTCTGTTGGAACTATGTTTTCATCAACTGAAGTTACAACAATTGAATCAACACCACCAGCTTCGTAATATCTTGCAGTAAATTCCTGTAAATAGAAATTTGCAATTTTATTATCCTGTAATATTAAAGTGTTTTCGTCATTGCTATTTTCAGCTGAAGAAGACCAATTGTGCGAACCAGTTACAACATAAGCTTGTTTTTCTGTTGTTTGAGCATCAATTATTGCGTATTTGTGATGTAAAAGTCCAACACTTCCACCTTTAACTAAAATATCAACTCCATTTTCGTCAAGATATTGGAATTGAGTTCCTAAATCAGTATCGTTACTTAAAACTACTCTTGTTTTGCCACCGGCTTTTTTTAACGCAATAATTGAATCCGCAAGCTCTTTTCGTGTAAAAGTAAGCATAGCAACATTAATTGAGTGTTCTGCTTTTCCAAGAGTTTTACCAATATATGAAGTAGTCCTATCACTTGGACTAAAATAACTTTCAACTTTACGTCCACCAATAACAAAATTGTGAGGAGTATTGTTTAACTTTCTTGCACCAAATCTTGAAAGTGAACTATTTGGTGTTGAAGTTGCACTTCCCCACATTTCATTAAATTCGGTAGTGTATGCACCAGCAAGAGCAACATCTTGAATTTCAACAACATTTTGTCTATCGTCATCTGTTCCAGGATCAGTTGCGTTCCACGAACCCATCATTACCCAAACTTTATCAGCATCGCCACCATCATAATCAAAAATGTAGAATTTATTATGATGCAACCCAGCACCATCATTATCGCCATAAGCATCATTTATGTATGGAATTCCATTATTTTGAAGTGTTGACCAAGGTAAAGTTGTTCTGTTGTCATATTCACCAATAACTCTAATTTTTACTCCACGATTTTTAGCATTTACAAGCGCTGTTGCAATTTGTGCTCCAACATCTCCACTAAGACTATAAATTGCAATATCAATTGAATGTGTTGCGTTGTTAATTCTATCAATTGTCTTTTGTTTTAAGTCAATATTTGCATTAGCTAATTCACTAATTGATACACTAACATTTATAGATTTATTGAAATAGACGTTAATTTCACCAGTTGTTGGATAGGCTGAAGTTGTGCTTGACACAATGTTTCCAGAAAAACTTGTATCTGAGTTTGCAACTGAAAATACTTGTAAATTGTAAATAGTTGCAACATCCAAACCATCAACTGTTAAATTATGAAGTGTGCGAAGCGAATCGTCCAATTCAATAACTCCCATTTCATAATCACGAGTTTTTCCTACTCTAATTCGTGAAGTTCCAGCATTAAAAGTTGACCATTCGAGTGTAATGCTATTTTCGGATAAATTAACTTCTTCAGGATATTTTTCAATAATTGGACCTTTTGAAATAATATCGGATGGAAAACGTGGCATAATTTGATAACCACCAATATAAGGTGAATCAGTTTTATATTGACTTAAAACTCCAATAATGTCAAATACGCCAGCTGGTGCTGGAGTGCCAATTATTGTTGTGTTATTATCAATTCTTACATCAATTATATCAGTTGCTGATGAACCAGTTAGTTTATAATTTTTGTATTCCCAATTTGCAACAGGACTTCCAGCAGTTTCTGTAACCGTTACGCCATTAACTCTTACGAGCATTCCTTCATAAATTTCAACTCCACCAACTCCGTCATTAGCTAATTGTGTAGGTGTGGCGGTTAGCAAATCAAGACTATTATTTGAACTAACAATTTCGTGAAGAATTGGTTTTTCAATCTGATTTAATCCGCTAAATTGAGTAATATTTCCAGAAACGACAATTTCATCACCAACTTTTACTGCATTTGTTAAATCAACTCCGTAAATTGACATTCCACCACTGTTATCTTGAATGTAACTTGGACTTCCAAATTCACTTCCAACAGTAATAATTCCTCGAACAGTAACAAGTTCTCCCATTCTTAAAGAGACACCGTTTGCATCGTTAATTTTTGTATCCGAAATTGGAATTGGTGCTCCATAAACTGTAATAATTGGAGTTGGACCAACAAGACCTAATGTAGAATTTGTTCCAGAATACATTTCAAATTTATAATTTCCAGTAAAAACAGGCGAAGTAATATTTTTGATTTCAATATTAACTGAATCGCTTGTAAAAACGACATTATTAAACGAAATTGTATCGTTGGAAATTGTAATATCTGAACTAAATTCCGAAATTAAGACATCAGAAACTTCATTTGACCAGTCAAATTCACTTGGAATAATAATTTTTAAGGAATTTATATTGAATTGATTATCGCGTTTATAATTTAAAGTTATATTTAAAAGAGAATCGCCAGAAATGACATTGGGAGAAATTGAAACAACTCCAGAACCTTCTGAACGTAAAATCATTGAACTAATCCAACTTGAATTATTTGCAGTATTTCCAGCAGCTATTGTGGAAGTTCCATTTATTGTCCAATTAGCTGTTGCATCAATTTTTGAAATATCATCCTCGTTAAAAAAACGTGATGTACCACTTGTTGAAGACTCGGTAAAGTGAATTTTTGGCTCTGGCAAGGAGTTTGCATTTGCACTTCCCCACGAAATTCCGTGTATGTGCGTTCCAGTGCTACTTTTAATTTGAATCGCTTCGGATGAGCCAGCTACTAAAAACACATTTCCACTTAAGTATGTTGCATTATTTGATTTTACAATTATTTTAAAATCAGAAACATCTGTATCCTCTGAAAAAGTATTTTCAGACCTACCAATTACAATTAAAGTTCCTTTTGATAAATTACTCCAAAGTAAATTGCTCGAAAATACTAATGGAGCCTGAACTCCGCCACTTGAACTATAATCAACAATGCTCCAATTTCTTAAATCAATACCATCTTCAACAACTAATAATTCAATCCATTCATCAGTGCTACTGGAATTATAAACTTCATTAATAATTACTGATTGTGCAAATATTATGGATGAAGTGAAAATGATTGAAAATAGAACAAATAAAATTATTTTGTTTTTCACGAATGCTCCTATTAAGTATTTCAAATGCTTTACAATGTAAAATTGTTATATAAAAAAAATGCTCAACTATGTGAGCATTAATATTTTAAATCAATCTATGTCGGTAGAAAGTACAAATCTTAAAATTCGATTATTTTCTGTATCGGCAACATATAAAGTTTTATCAAAATATGCTACAGCATGGGGCGAGTTGAAAACATTAGGACCGCCAAACGATTCCATTTCATCACCAAAAGAATTAAACTTAAAGATAGAATCCTTTGCAGCATCTGCAACATAAATATTATCATAAATATCTACAGTTGTTCCTTCTGGTTGTTCAAATTTTGCAACACTCATTAAACTAGTAACAAAAGGAGATATTTTGTTCGAATATCCAGTAAAATCTTCTGTCCTTACATATTCAAGAACTTGAGTTTTAAAACTGTTTTCGCCAATAACTGTTACAATCATATCTAACTTATTTCCACTAAACGAATTAAGTGAACTAATATTATTAGCTGACATAAGTCCTGTTCCCAAAGGCTCTAGTAGTGGAACTCTTCCGATTAAAGTGTCAATTTTTGAACCATCACTTAGCTCTTTTTTACGATAGACTAAAATTGAATTGTCTGGGTCAATTAATGTTGCATTACTTGGACCTTTTCTTGAAACATAAAAGCTATTATCATAAAACGAAGTAACTCCAGTATATTCCCTATCTGGACGCAAAAAGTCGAAAGATGTTTTTGGCAAAAGTCGCGTAATTGGAGCATTTTCAATATGATGCTCGCCAGCAACCATATTTAATTTATAAACTGCGCTGTAAGTAATATTACTTCCGCTTATTAACGTATCAAATTGAGCACACACAATTAAATTTAATTGGAAATCTTGTGCCAAGGCAACTGGTTTTTTTATTTGACGTTCACCAATTACATGTCCAGCAAGATTAAGCACAACAATTCTGTTGTTATCAGTATCAGCTACATAAATAAAAGTTTCTTTACCTATAAGAATATCTTGTGGACGGTTAAAACCTGTCCAAACGGGAGTTTTTTGAATATATAAAGTGTCACTAATAAACTGATTTCCATCGTCTGGAGAATTATCTGGAGCAACAAACTTATCAACACATCCAACAAAGGAAATAAATAAACTTAAAACCAAAATTTTATAAACTATTTTACTCATTTATACAAACCTAATAAAATTGAAAATCTATGAGTGGAACCAAGTCGTGTAAAACTTGCAAAACCATAATCGACTGAAATATTACCAATTCCAAGAGGAAGTTTTACTCCCGCACCACCAGTTAAACCTTGTTCATCAACATTAATTTTGTAACCAGCACGTAATTGAACAATATTATTATAAGAATATTCGCCACCAAGCGAAATGTTTTCGCTATTATCATTTGGATGATTTAGCTGAATTGAAGTAGTAATTCTATTTTTTTCTGATTGCCATGGTTCAAAAGCGAAACCAATTCTGAACATTGTAGGAGGTGAAAAAGCCTGCCATTCTGATTGCTTTCTTCCGCCCCAAAGTATAACTTCGCCATCAGGTGCAATTTCATTTCCAAAATTTGTTATTGAAACTGCAAAACGACTTGTGCCTAATCCAGTCCAATATAATGTTCCAATATCGACTAAAACTCCACGCATTTTTAGCATATCGAGAGTTTCTTCAACATATCGAATTGAAGCACCTACACTAAATTGTTCTGTCATTTTACGAGAATATGATACTGCAAAAGCAACATCACCAAATGCAAAATACTGTCCATTTCCAGAAGGATTAAACTCATCGGTAACTTCCATATTTTCCATGTGCAATGAACTTAATGAAAGTCCAATAACATCACTTTCGGAAAATTTATAAAATGCACCAATAAATTCTTGGTTGATATCTGCTATCCAAGTATTATGAGCAAACATCACTTCATTTTGATTTAGAAATGCTAATCCTGCAGGATTCCAGTAAAGCGCAGATGCATCATCGGCAATTGCAATAAAAGCATCACCCATTGCGGTTGCTCTTCCACCAACTCCAATTTTTAGAAATTGAAGAGTTGATATTCCAGCTCTTTGTCCGCCAAGAGTAGGTAATAGTTGAGCACTACTTTCAATAGTAAAAACTAGTACTATTAGTAATATTGTTGTTAATTTAATTTTCATTAGGTTCTTTATAAAACTCCAAAATTCAAAAAATAAATTTCAAATAAACTGCAAATTCAGATAACTAAAAATCAAACGTTTCATTTCGATTTTTCAATTATTGCTGAAAATATTTTCTTTAATTCAATTGCTTCTTGAAATAAATTATCAAATTCATTATTGTTATCAAGTTTGTTAGTTTCGTTAATCATCGTTATTATTCATTAAAATCTAAAACTCAAGCCAAATTTTACATTACGTCTTGTCAAATATCTTGCAGGATTATATGGATACGCAGATATTGGAGCTTGCAAATCTGGGTACAATGGGTCATTCCAAGTAGAAGGAGTTGCATCACCATATTCGTATGCTTTTCCAGTAACTGGATTTATAATTGCAGAATTTTGCCAATCTAATAAGTTGTTTATTTCAACCATTAATGTTAATGTACTTTTACCAATATCAAATGCTTTTTCAAAATTCAAATCAATATAAAACCAATCTTCACCAATTGAACCACTTCTATTTTCTATATCAGCAACATATTCTGGACGACCGTCAGTGTCATATTGTCCACTAAAAAGATATTCTGTATATCTTTTACCAGATTCATAGAAAAATCGGATATAAAAATTATAATCATCCAAGATGCCTGGAGCAAATCCAAATAAAGGCTCGCCTTTTTGAACATAAAAATTTAGTGAAGCAAATGTAGTAATTGGTCTATCCCAACCCATATAAGTTTCTTTTATCGATTCGTTCAAATCACCACGAAGAATTAAAACGCCTTCGTCAGCAGATGATGATTTTCCTGTAATTGTAGCATACGAAAACGAAAACAATCCCGTAAACCATTTGCCAATTCTTTTCTTGTATTCTAATTCAAGACCGCGTGAACGTGCGTAATCAAGATTTGCATAAGTAATAAAAGATTGACTTGTGAAACGAGCAGATTGAATTTGTGCCGTTCGAGTTGAAACATAATCAAATATGTCTTTATAATATGCAGTAACTGTTAAAACGTCATCGGTTGAAAATTGTGTTTTAATACCCAATTCATAAGCAACTGTAGTTTCTGGATTCAAATTTGGATTACCGAAACGTTGAAATGATGATTGTGCGTTTGAAGGCGACATTTTAGCATAAATATATTCCGGTCTTGGCCATTTGCTAAAGTGACCGTATGAGAAAAACAGAGTTTGGAAATCTGAAACTGGATGCGAAATTCCTAAACGTGGCGACATTCTCATTTTAAATCTTTGACCATTTAGCCATTTATAAGAATCGTTGTAATAATCCTCTCTAATTTGGTCGGGAATTGTTACAACATCTGGATTTGCAACGGCATCATCAACAAACTTTCCAGGAAACCAATAATCTAAACGGAGACCAAAATTAAGAATCATTCCGCTAAAATTAACGTTATCTTGAGCATACATTGAACCAACTGCTGGAAATACTTTATAAATATCGTTATTTAACCCAAGTTCACCAATCCATGGTTTATAAATATCAACAACTTGCATTTCTTGAAATGCCATATAAAAACCAGCTTTGAACTTATTTTTTTCATCAAAAAAGCTTGTTAAGTCACCTTTAAATGATATTTCGTCAATATAATGGTCACGCCAAGTTGTTGGATTTCCAACATCCCAAAAACCATCACCAGGTATTACACCAATTGTGTCGCTATCCATATTATAATATTCAATAGGAAAAGTTACAATATCCTTTTGTTCGGTATAATCGTAGTAATATTTCCCATTAGCATCAGCACGTAAATTTGAGAAAAACTTGTTTACCTTAAATTCATAAAACGTACTTTGGTTTAGAGTATGAGTCCAACTAACATTATGAAAACTATTTTGATGTGTAAATGTGTTTGCGCTATCAAGTATATTTTGGAAAACATATTGATAACCAGGACTTGGCTCAACATATTCCAAATTTGATTGTAACGACTGCGAATTTTGATTTATGTTAACTGACTGATTGTAAGAATACGACAATTTTTTTGTTGCAGTAAAACTATAAGTTAGTTTTCCCATCCAAAACCAAGTATTTGAAGATTTTGGGGCAAAAGTTGTTCCACCAAAAGTTGAAGAATACAATTGTTTAGCAACTGGTTTATAATATCCTTGAGTAATATCGTCAGTTAAACCCATATAAAATGAACCAAAAAATGTTAACTTTCCTGGAATTTCTAATCCAAGTGCAGGAAGCAAAAATTGAGTAATTGGCTCTGGGCCTGAAATAGATGCTTCCAATATTTCAACGTTAAAAACGTGATTTGATGTTTCACCATTTCCTAAATCATCTCTTTTATACGTAACCGAGCCAGAATAGTTTTCACGACCTTCGCGAGTTTTAACGTTTACAATTCCAGAAGTTGCTTGACCATATTCTGCATTAAATCCACCAGTTATAACTTCAACTTCCTCAATTGCGTTTGCGCTCATTTCAAGTCCGAAACCAGTTCCAGCTAGTGGATCTTGAACGGAAACTCCATCAAGTAAAAATGCATTTTCGTAAGCACGACCACCGCGAATGTGAATTGCGTTATCAGATTTTACAACTCCAGCTTGTTGAGTAACAACATCTTGAATATTTTCAATAACCGCATTTTCAATATCTTGGCGTGAAATAGAAGCTTTACTTTGAGTATCTTCAACATCGAGCATTGGTTTTTCACCAACGATAATTACATCTTGTCCAATTGTTAAAGAAGTTTCTTCTAAATCAACATTAAGATTTGTTGAACTATTTGGTTTTATAACAATTCCAGTAAATTTCATGGCTTTATAGCCAATAAACGAAACAGAAACTGTATAGGTGCCTGGTGAAATATTATCAATAACATAATTTCCATCAAAATCAGTTGCTGCTCCGTAATATGTACCTTCAAGCAATAAATTTACACCAGGAAGTGGAGTTTTGGAATTTGTTTTATCAACAACAATTCCTTTCAACTTTCCATTTTGGGAAAATATTATTGTAGAAGCAAAAAGCAATATAAAAGTAATTAATTTTTTCACACTACATTCCAAACTCGTCAATGAATACTTTTTCTATTAATGCTTTAACTGAACCTTCAATAGCATTAGATTGATGAAGCGGTAGCCCTATAAAGAATATTTTTTTATCGTTAGATAACAATGATATTTTTCCATTTATCTGAGCACTTGATAAGTTATGAACTCCCTGAGCACTTAAAGGACTTGGAATATAAGTTCTAACATAACTAATAGTTGTAGCAGTTCTTAATTGTGGATAATCGCTAAAATCTGCTGTTGAATCAGAAACTGGAAGTGCATTTGCACCTGGAAACATAAAATTGAGTGCCTTTGCTTCGCCAAATCCTTCAATTGGAAGAAAGCTTTGAATAGTAGCTAAATCAAAAGTATAGCTTGAAGAAGGTTCTTGCAAAGTCATTGAATATGCAATTTTTCCACCATCGTTAACATATTTTTGAGTAATTGAACTTGTCAATTCTAATGATGGTGATGCATCGGAATACCAATAAATATATTTGAACAATTTAATAGTTTCCAAAAATGTAATGTTTGGAAATGGAAGAGAAGTAGCTTCAATATCCATAACATCATATTTATTTGCAAAATTGCCATTATCAATAGTTGAAAATAAATTATTGTAAAATGTAATTGCATCAGTTCCGCTTGAGTAATCGTCAACGACAAGAATATTTCCCTTTGGTTTTTTAATGAACCAAGTTCGGGTTGTATCAGGCAAAGGCATCATTTCGGAAGTTGAACCAGAAATATCGGTTGCTCTAACATACAATCTGTTAAAATCATCTAATTTTAGTCCAGAAAGCGTTTTTTCAAATATTTTATCTTCTGAACCGTTAATTAATATTTCCAATTCTGGTACAATTGCGTTAACATCTTTAATTCGCAAAGTAACTAAACGAGTATTTCCAGGCAAATTTACAGCCAAATCAATATCGTTTATTGCTAAATCGATACTAACTATTGATTCATCACCATCCAAATCAGTTGCATCCCAACCGACTGTAATAACTGGAAAAGTTGCATCTGGAATTACACTTTCTTTGTTCCATTCAACAACTGGAGAAGTATTTTTAATTGGAAATTTTAATTGAGCTGGAGTTGGGTCAATCATTCCAATATCGAAATAAAATTCACCTTCATCCCAAGAATTATTTCCATTTTTATCAATAAATGGCTCAGAGCCAATATCTGAGTTATTCCAAAGAATTGAATTATCATATTTTCCATTTCCTTGAATATCGCAAGAAATTATTTCAAGCATATAAGTCGTATCGGCAGAACCAATTGGAAGCGAAAAAATGCTATCATTTACGGTTGTAAAATTCCATTTAGAATCAATTCCTACCCAACGGAAAAAATAGCCAAGTACAATTCCATCTGGGTCTTCGCCCCACCAATGAACTTGCAAACGACTTTTCTGTTGATTAATCGAATCTGGATTATCTGGGAAAAGGAATAAACCCGTTTCTGGAGCTTGATTTTCATTTTTTGGTTCATTACTTAATTCAGTACATGCTACCAAAGCAACTATCACAAGCAAGAAAGCAACAATATTTTGTTTTATTTTTGACATTTAATTTTATATCATTTAACCATAATTTATAAACAAATAACGCATCCTCTATAAATTAAAGGATGCGTTAATTTTAGACTATTTTAATAATAATAATTTTTTTGAAGCAACAAAGCTACCAGCTTCAATTCGGTAGAAATAAACACCACTTGATAAATTAGCAGCATCAAATTGGATGTTATAATTTCCAGCGTTTTGCTCTTTATTAACAAGAGTTTTAATTTCACGTCCAAGCATATCAAATACTTTTAATTTAACATTTGTTACTTCTGGAATTGAGTAATTAATAACTGTTGTTGGGTTAAAAGGATTTGGATAATTTTGAGATAATGAGAACATAACTGGTATTTCTACATTTTCTTCAACATCTGTATATCCAATAAAATCAGAATCAGTTCTTGGAATTAACTTAAAGTTACTAAATGAAAAATAAAGAACTCCAATAAGTTCATCAAATTTAGCTGCTTCAATAACTCTAACTGGTTCATTTTCTAGTGTTGCATCCCAAAAATTGTGGTAATTATTTTCACCATCTTGTAATTCAACTCTTGTTCCAACTCCAGTTCCATCAGCTACTAATACTTCGCCAAAGTTACTGTTTGAACCAGAAACATTAGGACCAACACCTCCATCGGCATTTTCATCCACAACTGTAACGTTAGTGTATTTAATTAAAACACCTTCGTATGATTCTGCTGGTAAAACACCACCGCGAGAAGCACCAATAACTGCTGTTTCAATTGCTGTTGGCTCTACTCCAACTCCAGAATTTCCTAAAACAGTAACTTGAACACCTTGATCTAAATTTCCAATACGTGTTACACCAAAAGTTTCGTTTACAATACCAGTAACTGAAACTTTATCATTTCTACTTAAACCTTCTGCTTGAGTTCCAAATATTTGAATACCACTCCAAGCACCAGTTCCATTTTGGATATAAACTTGAGCTCCAGTACTTCCATCACCAGGTATATCAGTTACACTTGAAGTTACAACACCTTCTACTGTTATAGTATAATTGTTATAACCGCTGTAACCACTTCCATAAGGTGAATATTGTACGTCTTTAATTGTTAATGGTCTATTTAACACAAAGTAAAAATATTTGCCATTAACTGTGTCAGTTGGTGAATATGAAACATTTCCTTCATCGTCATAAGCTCTAACAAAATATGAAACAAATGCTGAATCGTTTAATGCTGGAATTGTTGCACTCCAAACTGAATCATTTACAGCACTCATTTCAAGTGGTGTTTGACGAACTTCATCAATAGCATAAATAACTTGTGCAGAACCAATTGTTCCATCTCTATCAGTAAGAGTTGCATTTACTTTTACATTATCGCCATATTTCACTTCGGCTAAATCTCTAACAACATTAGATACGTTTGGAGGAAAAACTTCTCCATAAACAACATCATCTGGATAAACTGGATTAATCATAAACCAACCACCAGTAATATTTGTTCTTGTTTCAATATAACCACGAACTTTTAACAATTTTGTACCTGGTAAAGGTGCTGGAGTTCTTCTATAATAATCTGAGTTATTTCCAACAATTATTGCTGAATTATTTTCATCAAATATTTTAAATGTGTTATAACCAAGAATTGCTGGGTCAGTTGCTGTAACATTTTGGAATTCTACATAAACATGTTCCCATTTTTCAGCAAGATAATTTGGATTGCTACTTCCCTTTTCAACCAAAGAATCTAATGTCAACACTACTGGTCTAGGACGTGATTGCATTCCAATAATATCAGATGCTTGAAAATCAATAGCTGTTAATTGTGTTGTTGTAAAATATTCGTTGGCAACAGCTTTAAATTTAATTACTAAACCGGTATCCAAAATTGCAAAAGCGTCAGTTGCCGCAACATCACGTACCAAAACTCCTGACCAACTTCTATCATTTGGGTCTTGTAAAAATATAGCATTTGCACCAGAATGCAATGTGCTAATACTATCTGGGTTTGCACCTTCAAAAGCTGGACACATTACAACGCCAGTTACAATTACTGTATCACCAGAAGTTGCAAGAGCAGGTTTTGGTTCTTGATTAATTGCTCCAAAAGATAACAAATCAGCATCTGTCTGATATTGTATATCTTTTATTGTTACTTCGGCATATTGTGCAAACAAATTGCTTGAAAGCAAAACAATTAAAATTAATAAATACATTTTTTTCATTTTTTTCCTCATCTACTTTATTACTAAAAATTTTCCAACTTTAATATTATCGTTGCTCATATCTTTTACACTAAAAAGATATAATCCAGTTGCAATTGCTTGATCGTGATCACTAATTAAATCCCAAGGTTCTTCACCACCAGATAATTGCTGTTTTTCATCAGAAGCATAAGTTTCAAACCAACGAATATTTGAGCCATTGCTTTCACTATTGTGATAAATTCGTTTAACTACATCACCAGAAAGAGTATAAATTGTAATTTCACACTCCGCTGGCAAATTAAAGAAATATATTTTTCTCAATCTTTCATATCCACCATCCCAAATTGCGCTACCATAATAAGGATTTGGATAAACTCCAATTTCAACACTTTCATCACTAGTTGGTAATGTTCCAGGTAAAACTCTATTTACACCAGCTAATGAGCTTGATTCGAGCGAACCAAGATTATTTGCCGCATCACCTTCATCAAATGCAGTTACAGAATAAAGATATTGCCAACCATTTAAAAGGTTTTCAAATTCAAATTTGTACCAATATTCAATAGAATCTTCTGGAAATATTTTTGCTTCTGTTAATTTTATAAACTCAAAACCAGTGTTATATCCAATTTCATTATCTGTGCTATCAAACTCAGCAGCTAAAGTTAGCGATTTCATCATATCTTGCGATGTGGTTAAATCAAATCCAACATTAGTTCTGTAAATTCGGTAACCTTCAAAATCTTTATTTCCACTAATTGGGTCAATTGAATTTTCTGCTCTTTTATCCCAATAAATAGTTACTTTTTCATTTTCTGGAACAACTCTAATACTTGGTGAAAGCGGTGGAGCTGGCAAAATATAACGAGTAATTTTATTATCGCCATCCAAATCCTCGCCATCATCTAAAATGTTGTTTCCGTTTCTATCTTCACCATTATAAGCTCTAATTGCCCAACCAGCATTATTGTATAAATTGGATTTTTGAACCTCTGTATCGAGTGCAGGGTCATCGTAACCATATTTTTTAGCAGCCACATAAGCAAAAACGACGTTTATTGAATCTCCAGGTGCTATTGAAGTAAATGGACCTGCAGTAATTAAAACTGATCTATTACTTGCTGTTTTAATATCTTCGGCAATTACGTCGTTAAAAACAATTCCCTCTGAAAAATATCCAGCCATTTTTTTATATCTCTGAACATCATTTTGAGGTGCAAAATATTTTGCGTCAGTTGTATTTCTGAATTGCCATGTTACAAATTGAGCTTTATCTTGCAAAGTTGAAGAGCCAAGAAACTGAATTGCAATATATGAATCAGAAAAACCAACATCACCAGTTGCATCAAATTCGTAAGCCATTTTTAGTGAATCGTTAAATCCATTTCCACCTTTGTTAAAAAATGGAGCTCCAGTTCGTGGCGAAGTTATGTTCGTATTGCGTACAACAGTATCGTTCCATAAACCAACATATACTGAATCAATGTGCTTTTTGGATGTATTTTTAATCCAATAATTAAAAATTACAAAGAAATCGGCAAAAGGATAGTTCCAAGCATAACATTGTTGATTTACTACAATTCCAAGTGGAACGTGGTCAACAATTAATTCACCATTGCTTAAAGTTTTGTTAGAATCGGTAAAATTCATATTCAAATCTTGATGGGAAACTGCCGTTGGTGAGTAAAATTTTGAGTCAATTAAGGAAGATCTTTCAACAACATAAGACGAAACAGCATTTGTGTATTCAAATCCACCACCGCGAGTGCTAACAGAAGAAGCATCAACAGCACCGGTTGTAACAAATGGACCAACTCTTCCAGAACCATTTTCATCGTTGCTTAAATAACCACCAATCCAAAGACCACCATCAAAAAGATGTTCAATTCCACTTCCGAGTGGATATTCGCAGTTTGGTTGTTGTGGCCAAAGTCCAAATCCGTGACCAACTGTTCCAAAGTTTGTAACAGTAATTCCTATATTTCCAACATTTGTATAGTGGGAATTATCATCTTTCGTGATTTTGGGTAACTTTGAGTTCTTATTTCCATCCTGTGGTGTGAATGAGAAAAGAAAAAAAGAGGTTATGAGTAAAACTAATAAATTAAATTTCATAAATTATTTAACATCAAATTAAAGAATAACAACTTACTACTCCATCAAAAATGGGAACGCAAGTTAGAAAATGTTTTCTTTATTTGCTATGTTTTTTTTCACTATTAATAATTTAATAATACAAATTTGTAGAATATTGTCATATTTTTTACTAAAAATCGCAAATATTTGGATTTTCTTAATTTTATTGCAATTTTTAAAAACGTATTAATCAAAAACGAGACTTTTATGGACCATTTCAGTTTTTTATCTATTCTTCCTCCATTAATTGCTATATTTTTAGCTATTAAAACAAAACAAGTTTATATTTCTCTTCTTTTTGGAATTTGGCTCGGCTGGGTTATTTTGAGCGATTTGAATCCATTAACTGGAACCGTTGCAACAATTCAAGCCCTTGTTGATGTTTTTAAAGATAGTGGAAATACGCGAACAATTATGTTTAGCTCACTTGTTGGTGCATTAATTGCATTTGTGCAACATTCGGGTGGAGTTGAAGGATTTATCAAAAATATAAATAAACTTGTTGATAAAATTGAGGCAAAACATCCAGGCAATTCTCGTATTATTGTTCAACTTTTAGCTTGGTTAACTGGAATTTTGGTTTTTGTTGAGTCAAGTATAAATGTTTTAACTGTTGGAGCAATTTATCGTCCAATTTTTGATAAAATGAAAATACCTCGCGAAAAATTAGCATATATAGCTGATTCAATTTCAGCTCCGACATGCATTTTAATTCCTTTAAACGCTTGGGGAGCTTATATTATGGGATTACTTGCAGCTCAAGGTTTTAATAATCCTTTTGAAGTTATGCTAAAGTCATTTCCTTTTAACTTTTATCCAATGATTGCTTTGGCAATGGTGCTTTTTGTTATTTTATCCAAAAAGGATTTTGGACCAATGAAAAAAGCTGAGGAGCGATTAAGAACAACTGGGAAAATTCTACCCGATGGAGCTACTCCAATGATTTCAAGTGATGTAATTTCGCTAGAAACAAAAACTGGAATTACTCCTCGTGGAAGAAATATGATTATTCCAATTGCAACAATGGTTGGAATGATGCCATTAATGTTAATTTATACTGGTTGGGCAAATGTACCAAATATATCCGAATTGCCATTTTTCATGCAAATTTTTGAAGCAATTGGAAAAGGTTCTGGCTCATCAGCTGTTTTATATTCAGTTTTAATAGCAATTATTACGGCTTCAATGCTTTATGCCTCGCAAAAACTTTTCACTTTTAAAGAGACTTTTGATTTAATTATGAAAGGAATTAGCGGTTTAATTCCTTTAGCTTTGTTGATGATGCTTGCTTTTGCTATCGGTACTGTTTGTAAAGAGCTTGGAACTGGAATTTATGTTGCCGAAATTTCGAAATTATGGATTTCTCCAAATTTTGTTCCAGCGGTTGTTTTTGTTGTTGCAAGTATTATTGCTTTCTCTACTGGAACTTCTTGGGGAACTTTTGCAATTATGATTCCAATTGGCGTTCCAATGGCTCAAGCATTGGATGCAAATATATACCTTACAATTGCTGCAGCTCTTGGTGGTGGAGTTTTTGGAGACCATAGTTCCCCTATTTCGGATACTACTATTATTTCATCAATGGCAACTGCTTGCGACCATATTGACCACGTAAAAACTCAACTCCCTTATGCTTTGTTTGGTGGGTTGTTAACAACTTTGCTTTATATAGCGCTTGGTTTTATCATGTAAAATTTATTTTCATATATTGCTCTCAACCCCCTTCTCTTTTTAAGAGAAGGGCTGGGGATGAGTTCACAAAATGCTGATAAAACAACTTTATAACTATTTTTCAATGATTTTAGAAACGCTCCCTAAATCCCTCTCTTAAAAAGAGAGGGACTTGGGTTTTAATAATTCGCACTATCTTTAAATAAATTGTTACTTTTTTATATTGGAATTAAAATGACTTCTATTTCTTTTGAATTAAAATTAATTGCTAAACAATTGTGCCGTGATTTACGTAAAAATGCTACCTATTCTGAACAAATATTGTGGAATGTATTACGAAATAGGAAACTGAATAACAGAAAATTTTATCGGCAATATCCAATATTTTATAATTTTGATGGACTCTCAAAATTTTTCATTGCTGATTTCTACAATCACGAAACAAAATTGGTAATTGAAATTGACGGTGGTTATCACATGCGTCAGATTGAATATGACAATATGAGAACTGAAATAATAAATATACTTGGAATTGAAGTTATTCGTTTTACAAACGAAGAAGTTGAAAACAATATTAAATATGTGTTAAATACGATACAAAATTATTTTAAATGAATTGCTCTCAACTCCCTTCTCTTTTTAAGAGAAGGGCTGGGGATGAGTTCCACAAAATGCTAATAAATCAATTTTACAACTTTTTTTTTAATAATTTTATTTAATGAGTAACCCCTTTAAGCACACGGGATTACACAACGATTTTATTTAATAAGTAACATTTTCATTGATTTTGAGTAATCTGGTGTTTCTAATCTGTAAATATAAAGTCCCGTTGATAAATTAGATGCATCAAATTTCACTTCATAATTGCCAAAACCTTGATTTTCATTCACCAAAGTTGCTACTTCGTTTCCAAGAATGTCATAAACCAATAGTCTCACTTCTTGCTTCTCACCTTTCACGTGTGTTGGTATCGAATATTTAATTACCGTACTTGGATTAAAAGGATTTGGATAGTTTTGTTCCAATTTGTATCCTTTTATTAATTCACCTAACTCGACAATTATTTCATCAGAATATTCATAATTTCCATCAAAATCTATTTGTTTAAGTCTGTATTGAATTACACCGTTAAAACCTTCGAGGTTTTGGAAAACCTCGAAGGTTTGGGAATCTGTAAATGTATAATCTTTTGGACTATTTGAATTTCCATGTCCTTCAACAAAACCAATTTTTTTCCATTCACTCTTGTCATTCTGAACTTGGTTCAGAATCTTACATTCAATTTCAAAACCGTAATTGTTTACTTCTGTTGATGTTGTCCAACTTAATAAAACTCCATTCTTAATAACTTCTGCGTTAAATGAGGTTAATTCAACAGGCAAGGGGTCACTTCCGCCTAAATCATTAAAAGTATCAATTGCATATCCATCCCACTCAACAGATGGGTCAAATGTATCATTTGGGTTCGTATCACCAACTGTAGTTCCGTGTTTTCTTCTTATTGTATTATCTGCTGTTGACGTTAAACTACTTCCCCATTCTGTACCAGGGTCAACACCAACTTGACCAATTACATCTATAATGGTACTACCTTTTTTTAGAACAATTGCATCATCTCCATTAAAATTTAATGAACCACTTGTTTGATTGGCAACGCTTAAAATTGTAGAATTTGCACTTGTATTTGATATCACAAAAACATCATTATTGGGGATATTTCCTATTAAATCAATAGTTGTAGAATTTACAGTAGCTCCATTAAAATAAATTTCAATTTTATAAGCTAAAGCGGCTAAATCAACACTTGCTCCCGTTCCATTAAATATTTCTAATGCTTTATTATTTGAACTTCCCTCAATATATTCTGTAATAATTAAATCAGAATAGCTTGCATGTGTTGAAGCAGAAACTGTTGAACTTGTTTCTGGAATTGTGCCATCAATTTTATAATTAATATCTGTTCCACTTCCATTATATGAAACAACTTTAAAGTAGTAAGTTTCTGCTGTATCAAGATTATTAAAAGTGTAAGTATCTGCACCAGAATAACTTACATTTGCAATTCCATCACCATCAGAAAAGTCAAAATCGTCCGCATAAACAGTTCCATCAATTGGAACAAAATAATCATCGGTAGTAAATGCTTCTATTAAATATCCTGATGGAGCTTGAGAACCTGCAACAGCATCAGTCCAAGTTAAAGTTATTGATTCATTAGCAGTGCTTGCGCTCAAATTAGTTAATTGGTTTGTTGGCTCAAGTATTGGAGTTGATGAAATTTTGGATAAATCATTAAAATCTATAAAATTAACATATTCTGGATGATCTATAAAAGGATTTCTATTATTCTGCAATCCATAGATATGGTCATTTCTTGCAATTTCAGCTAAACTTGGTGGATCTTGAGTGTGCCAATCCAACAATGTTTGTAAATCTTGCTCACCTTCGCTAAGTGATGGTAGCCTCGTTCCATTTAACCAATTAAAATCCCAATTATTTCCATTTATTCCATCATAGCGTAAAACCATATAAAATAATGCTCGTGCTGCATCGCCCTTTTGCTCATCACGTGGTTCATAAACTATATCGCCAGTTGAATTTGTTCCATAAGTTGCATCCCAAAAAGTGGAAGATACATTTTGAACATTTCCTAAAGGATGATTGCTTCTTACTGCATTAGCATTATTTTGTTGCGTTGGAAAAAGATGATGATAATCAGAATATTCATCAGTGCTTGTAATTCCATTTGTTGGCATCCAACTATAACAAAACGTATGCTCACGACTAAACTCAGACCAAGCAAAAGTTCCAGAATAAACATACTCATAATTTGAATAGACGCAGAACACAGAGTTTGTCCCATTTCCATTATTTACAGCATAAAAGTCTGGAATCATATTTTCGTCATACGAATCGTATGAATTTTTAACATAATTTGAACGGATTAGCGTTTGCAAATCGCTCACAAATGTTTCACTTGATGTCGAAATGCCCTCATAATAATCCTGTGCAAATATATTTGTAAATATTGCAAGGATAAATCCCATAAATAACACTAATCGAATTCGTTTCATCTTTTTACTTTCTTTTTTATAAACTACAATTTGTTGCTAAATGTGAAATATTAGCTAAATACTCATTCACGTTAATTTGACCACCTATGCAAATGCCTTTTTTTGCAATTGTTTAGTTAAAATTAACTTGATTAAAGCCAAGCAAAAATAAATTGCTAAACTTCTATTTTTATCCCGAGCCGCTTATTCGTTCAGAATTGAACTATGGTTTTTCCGCTACTCTATTTTTTGAATTTCGGATGAATTCAAGAAAACAGAATGTTTTTGTGATAAGTTATTATCGCATATTTTCTTATTAAGTTGATAGAACACAATAAAACAAAAAAGGTGAACGAATTAACTTCATTCACCTCTTTATCAATAAAATTGGGTTTTTAAGAAATGTTTATTTCAAAAGCATCATTTTCATTGTTTTTGAGTAATTTGGAGTATCCATTCTGTAAATATATAATCCACTTGGTAAGTTAGAAGCGTTAAAATCTACATTATGAACGCCACTTTCCATTGTTTGGTTTACTAATTCTGCTACTTTTTGTCCAATTATATTATAAATTGAAACGTTTACTTTTCCAGTTTCTGCTAATGAAAAGCTAATTTTTGTACTTGGATTAAAAGGGTTTGGGCTATTTTGATATAATTCTGTTTTTGCTAAACTTGCTTTTACAGTCACTATGTCAGAATATTCAAAATTTCCGTTAAAATCTACTTGTTTTAATCTGTAGCTTACACTTCCTTTTGCAGAATTATCCAAAAATGAATATTCTTTTGGAGAATTGCTGTTTCCGTGTCCTTCAACAAAATCGATTTTTTCCCATTTAGTTTTGTCATTCTGAACTTGGTTCAGAATCTGACGTTCTACGTCAAATCCAAAGTTATTTACTTCTGTTGCAGTTTTCCAATTTAACATTACTCCAGCTTTTGTTTGTTTTGCAGTAAATGAGGTTAATTCTACTGGAACAGCGCCGGAAGTTGTAAATGTAGCGACATAATTTGCGCCACCGTTATTTAACAAATTATCTCCTTGACTAGAACCCCAACTTTTTGCCCAAATTTCTAATGTATAATCAGTTGAGGGAGTCAAACCTGATAATAAATCGATAGTGCCAGACCATAGACCTTGATAATCATTACCAACTGGACCAGTTTGAGACCAAATAACTTCGGTACCAGATCCTCCAACTTCACTAATTCTCCAATAAAAAGCACCACCTGTTCTGTCTTGATTATCACTCCAATATTTCATATCTGCGCCTGTAATTACTAAAGTGGATACAACACCAAAATTTGTACCTTGTAGCTGTGTCCCAAAAGATGGATTACTCCCAATCCAATAATAAGTGCTTCCTGATGAATTTGGATTAATTAAAACATAATCCTGAAACCAACCTGTACCAGCAAAGGTGCTACTTACTAATACAAATAATAATAGAATAATTTTCTTCATATTTAACCTTCTCGTTTATAAATTGTTATATAATTGTTAATTTATTACTGCAAAGATTCATTTTTTTATAATTAACTGCAAATTTTGGGTGCTTTTGGTGACTTAAATTGTGGTGTTATTTAATATTTCCAACAAAATAATTGCATAAGTATAAATTTATGTAAAAATAAATTCCCGTAATTTTAGCCTCTAGAAGCATTGTTTGAATAATATTGCTTTTTCACTAATAAATTGCGGGATTTTTTTAACAAATGAAATGATAAATATATTATGTGACGAAAATATTCATCCACTACATTTAGATTTACTAAATATCATATTAAATAGATTAAAGCTGAAATGACATAAATAAAGTGCATAAATAGGAATTTATGTAAAAATAAATTCCCGCAATTTTAGCTTCTATAAACATTATTTTAAGAATAATATTGCTTTTTTACTAATAAATTGCGGGAATTTTTTAACAATTGAAATGATAAATATATTATGTGACGAAAATATTCATCCACTACATTTAGATTTACTAAATATCATATTAAATAGATTAAAGCTGAAATGACATAAATAAAGTGCATAAATAGGAATTTATGT
>Ga0074197_1000996_pt1 | contig 27974 bp, 23 predicted proteins | sample EPASupsiteSAE305_FD_64526 | JGI IMG/M metagenome (GOLD analysis project Ga0074197, IMG submission 64526) | Bioremediated contaminated groundwater microbial communities from EPA Superfund site, New Mexico - SAE3-05 reassembly with SPADES | ecosystem: Environmental > Aquatic > Deep subsurface >...
GTTACTGTATCAGAGCAATTGATTCCGAGAGATGACCATGAGGAAGGTAATCAACAGAAATACTCCACCCATGATACCGGCCAACGCCCAGGTAATAACGCGCAACGGGTAATCGTATTTCGGATGGCTGATTCCAAAGGTCTGAAGCAGTGACCAAAAACCATGGCTGATATGGATAAAAAGAAGGCAGATGCCAGCACCGTAGATGAGAGTGAAAAACGGATTATTCAAAACCTCGGTGACAAAATCAGAGATTGTTTTCACTGCGGTTTTTTCAACAAAGTGAAAATTAGCTAAGTGAATGAGAATGAAGAGGAAAATAGCGGCACCGGTGTACGGCATGGTTTTAGAAGCGAAGGTGCTGCCACCGGCGCTGGTTTCCATGGCATACTTGCTCCCCCTGGCCTTACGGTTTTCAAGGAAGAGAATAATACCGGTGATGACGTGCAGGAAGAAAATAGAATAGAGGCCGATTTCAAAAATAGGTACAAAAACGCCTAAAGAATGCAGATGATGCGCGTAGGCATTAAACGCGCTTCTCCCCCAGAAAATTGTACTGTTGCCTATGGTATGGACGAGCAGGAACCCGCCCAGCATAAACCCAGTAAAAGCCATGATGTACTTTTTGCCCAACGAAGATCGAAAAGTTTGAATGAACCACGACATGATTACCGTTCCTGAATGAGAGTTAAAAAGAATGAAACCGTTGATACGACTAATAAAAATAATATGAACAGGATAGAATATGCCCTAAACTGAACGGTCATTCATTAACAGTCCATTGTCTGTCCTGTCAAGAAAAAAAGGTGTTGTTAAACCTAGTTTTTCCTGTCCGATAGGATGTGTCTCGCAGTGCGGAATGTGCTTGTTGTGCGTGGTGTGCCTTTGCCGTTTGGTGTGTTAGTTTTTTTGGGGTTGTTCTGTAAATGGTCAGCGGGATAACGTCGATAACGTCTGTCAATTTATTTTTATGCTGGTTGAGTGCGAAATCGGTGGGCACATTTTGCATAAAAAGATTGTGCTAATTATGGTGGGAGGGATGGGTGAGTAAATGCTGATGTATGCTTTTCGATGATTTGAGCCCATCCTTTCTGAAGAATAACGTATAAGATCTGGCTTTGTGACTTTGAGTTGGTCAATTTCTCTTATGGCTCGATGAGCTCTATGGTGAAAACATAATTTTTAACCGGGATTTAATCATCTGAACGAGATAAAATTGGTTCCCGGTCAACTGACCTTGGGGGCTACCCGTTCGTCGAGGCGCTGGAGCCCCTCCATGAGCAACTTCATAAAATATCCAATCTCCGGAACATCGAAATCTTCTGGGGGAAGGCCGGGAGTGAATTTGAAACGGCCGTTTTTTTCCCGGAGCACTTCGTAAAAGGCTGTCTCGCCTTTGCTTCCGGCATAGCTTGCCTTGATCAGAGCGCCTTGTCGTAAAGAAAAACGAGCTGTGCCCTTTTGCAGTTGGGTGATGGTCAAAATACCGGTTTTATGGTTGAGGTTGAGAGTTTGGAACAGGGCTTCCGGCGGGATCTCTTCGAGTTTGCCGATCATGCCTGAGGCATAGTCGTCCGACCGCACCTTGTTGGAGTCGGTCAGCCGTTTGGCGAGCAACCTGGTAAAGTAGGTTTGGAGCGCGGGGTATTTTTGCAATAACGTTTTGAATTGCTTGTGCCCAATATACAGGAGCTGGCAATCGTCGCTGGCCTGCACGGTGGCGCCGACATTCTCCTCGCAGATCAGACTCATTTCTCCGAACACCTCTCCTCGTTTTAGGCTGGAAATAGAGATGCCGGCATCGTTGAGAATGTCAACCTGCCCATCCATGACAATGAAAAAAAATCCTCCTGGATCGCCCTTGCGCAGAATGATTTCGTTTTTCTTGCAGTCTCGCAATTTAAAGTATTTGATAACGTTGTTCAGATTGTTTTGATCTATATTACGAAAAAAGGAAAAGTTGCTCAAGAGGTGGAGCATGCCTCCCGTATGGTTGCTGATAGTGTTAGGTTCATCCTCGTTTTGCAGGGCACGAAAATGTTCCAGCCTGATGGAACCGGTGCACCCTGAGCAGGAGATCATGCAATCGGGAATCTGATCGGCCCGTTCGTATTCGATAATGATTTTAGTCAGATCGCCATTGAGAGTTTTGCAACTGCCTCGATTGGATGGAGAATGAACCATGGTGGTATTGATAAAGGAGTGCTCGCCATTGCTTTCCATGCTGATGGCAATACCTGAAATTTGAAAAAGGTCGCCATATCGGAAGAGTGGACAATGCCTGGTTTCGCAGATGCGGAAATTTATTTTTGGGAAACCCATGGAACACTCCTGAATAATATGTAAAATGCAGTGCACGTGAAAAAAAATATACTGTTGTTGTTGAGGTATTATGCATTAGATGTGCCAGGGGCACAAGAGAATCCTGCCAGCCACTTTGGGGCGTCCTCTGTTTCATTATCCTTGATGAGTGATATATACAATCATGCTGAATACATCGATAACTCCTGAAGGCCGATTTCGGGTTGGCTGGCACTGTCCTTCATATACGGTTGCGAATCTGCGTGGGTTCGATTATTTCCGTACCCTCGGTTTTCGAGTAGACGGCACGGAGGTTGGAAATGAAGCCAATTTCCCCGCCGGTGATGTCGCTATTGCTGCCGCCCGTGCGATCTATGAGATCCGCAACCCTTTTCCCTTTCGCGGTTGCACCTACATCGATTCCGGCTGGGCCGCCGCCAGGGCCGCCGATCCCAACATGATTCGCATCCATCCGCCGCCAGCTGTTTCGTTGCGGACCATGCTCGGCCAGCATTGCCCGGAGACCACAGTGCATGCGATCGTCACCCGGTTGCCTCTGCCTCTGCGCTATGAACTGGCGGCGACCTCCACTGACCCCGAGGAACTGGTCTGGTTGGCTAAATCCTGCTGCCGGATGGTGTTTGCCGGCAATGGCGTGCCTTCCGGTCTGTGCTATAGAGTGAATAACGGACAGGAGCGGCCGGACATCGACGATTTTGAGCTGTTCGAAACCATCGCCAATAACCCGCACTTGCCCGATGTGTACAAGGAAGTCATGGTGCTCCGTCCAGGAGTGCAAGGTAATAGTGAAATTGTCGGCGATTATCAAAGGGGCGCTACCGCGGTGTTTGAATATTTACGCGGTAATTCCTACATACCTTGGGGGCATTACGCCGCCAATTTTACCCACGCTAGTATCCGCTATCGCATTGCCGATCTTACTTTCGAGGATATGGAGGGCTTGCGGCATCTCTACTATCAACGAATCTTTTTCACGGTGGCCGAGAAATTGGGTGTTGCCCCAGATAGCCGCCGCTGCCCGCTCACATCAGAAGGGCTTGAATCGCTGCGGCAGGCAATTGTCAGGTTGCTCACCAGCGGCAATACGGGCCTGGAATCCCTGGCCACTTTGTGGGGTTGGAATTTCGGCTACGATTTTTCCGGCTCCGGCTACCGGCTGCACGCCTCGCATCAGATGATTCACCAGCAGTATGCCATGGTTCCCGAATGGGTCGACAACACCAGCGGAGGCTCGATCCCGGCTTACTGTTGTGGCGATTTGGTTGCCGATGTGGTTGAACGGTATAGCCATGAGTATCACTCTGATTTTTTTGTTGATTATCTGCGAGCTCTTGCCAACAACACCCGGACCGACGGCGGTGCGGGCAAGCAGTCGCTAATCGTCTGGCGTGACGCCCATGTGCTCCTTTTTGTCCCCAAGGCCCAGGTTTCCCAGTGGGAAATCCAATTGATGGTTACGGCCGATGGCAGTTTTGGTCCGGTGGGTAACGTGATCGAGGCGGATGCGGCAGTAAGGCGCTCGCTCGATACCGGTATCCTTAAGGCCCAGCAGGTGCTGGCCCGGTTGGGTGCCACGATGGTCACCTCGATCGAATACTCCAAACGCATTGGTGTGGCCAACGGACAGCGGCTGTTGTATTCCTTTCTTCCCAAATTGCCCTGGTCGATGGGGGGCTTCAGCGAGGCCCAGGGGCGGTTCATCCTGGGTCATTATCCCGAGGACTTTGCCGAGGCCTGCCGCCGGCAGTTGGATTGAGGCCGGTTTTCAATTACCCTGCAAGAAAAGAACTGAAGAATGTGCGGCAACGTGCTACAGAAGATGGGTGCTCGCCGACGGGGGAATCTCCCGCGCGTGGTTCGGGCACATCCGATCACTCTAAAAACAGAAGAGCAATGAAAAAGGGATATTATGGACAATGGGGCGGGGCTTTCATTCCGGAAGTCCTGCATGCAACCTTTGTCGACTTGAATCTGGCCTATGAAGCTGCCCGGGCGGATGCGTCTTTCTGGCAGGAATATGTCGATCTTATGGGGAATTACTCCTGTCGGCCGACGCCGCTGACCTATGCGGAAAACCTGACCCGCCATTTCGGAGGGGCCAGAATCTACATCAAACGCGAAGACCTCAACCACACCGGTGCTCACAAGGCCAACAACGTCATGGGCCAGGGGCTTCTGGTCAAGCGCATGGGTAAAAAGCGGGTGATTGCCGAGACTGGCGCTGGTCAGCACGGCATGGCAACAGCCACCATGGCAGCGCGGTTCGGTCTTTCCTGTACGATCTACATGGGTGAAGAGGATGTCGCCCGCCAGCGTCCCAACGTTTTCTGGATGGAAAAACTGGGGGCGACCGTGGTGCCGGTCACCGACGGCAGCCGCACCCTCAAGGACGCCATGAACGAGGCCTTCCGCGACTGGGTGGCTTCCATGGACGATACCCATTATGTCATTGGCACGGTCTGCGGTCCGCATCCTTTCCCGGAGATGGTGGCCTGGTTCCAGTCGATCATCGGGATCGAGGCAAGAAAACAGATCCTCAAGCAGCACGGTCGCATGCCGGACCGGGTCTATGCCTGCGTTGGTGGTGGTTCCAACGCCATGGGCATCTTCCAGGGATTTCTTGACGAGCCCGGTGTGGAGCTGGTCGGGGTCGAGGCAGGGGGGCTGGGTATTGCCAGTGGCCGGCACGCCGCTCGAATGATCGAGGGCAGCGGGGCCAGTCCTGGCGTGGCCCAGGGGTACAAAACCATGTTTCTCCAGAGCCCGGAAGGACAGATGCTCGATACCCACTCCATTGCTGCTGGTCTCGATTATGTCGGAGTTTCGCCAATTCTAGCCGATCTCGGTGAACAGGGCAGGGTACGGTTTGCCGCCGCCACTGACCGCGAAGTCATAGAGGCCCTGAATCTGGCCATGCGAACCGAAGGCATCATTCCGGCCATGGAATCGGCGCATGCTTTTGTCCAGGCCTTCAAGGAAGCTCCGGCCATGTCCCGAGACCAGGCCATCATCATCAATATGTCCGGTCGCGGCGACAAGGATATTTTCACTATTGCCCACGCCTTTGACGATCCTTCTTGGAAGGAGTTCATCGTCAAGCGGGCGGAGGCTTACAGATAAGAAAACAGATCGGCCCGTTAAAACCCTGTCGGTCTGGGCCGTGGTGCATTGAGGTGTGACTTGAGCATGGATCTGGAACATGAGCTGAAAAAAAGGCTGGAGCATAAAAAAATTCTGCTGATGACCCATCTGGTACTGGGGTATCCCTCGCTGGACGTCAACCGCGAGGTGATCCGGCAGATGGCAAACAACGGGGTGGACTGCATCGAGTTGCAGATCCCCTTTTCCGAGCCCATCGCCGACGGGCCGGTGATACTTAAGGCCAACCAGCAGAGCCTGAACAGCGGTATCACCGTGGAAGAGTGCTTCCGTTTCGGCCAGGAGATGGCGGCGGCGTTTCCACAGGTCCAATTTTTGTTTATGACCTATTACAATATCGTCTTTAAATACGGCGAGGAACATTTCCTTCGCCGGACCCGCGAAATCGGTTTTTGCGGTACAATTATTCCCGATTTACCACCCGAAGAGGGCCAGGCCTACCTGGCGACCAGTACGCAACTAGGATTGGCGCCAGTGCAGTTTTTCACTCCTACCTCAACCGGTGAGCGGATGCGGGCCGTGGCGGCTTACGGTGCCGGCTTTGTCTATTGCGTGGCCCGCCGCGGTGTTACCGGTAAACAAACCGCCTTTGACCAAACTCTCGAGCAGTATTTGGCCCGTTGCCGGGAGGCTACCAGCCTACCGCTGGCGGTCGGGTTTGGCATCAGCAACCGTGAGGATGTGGCCCTACTCACTGGCAAGGCCGACATGGCGGTGATCGGCACCGCGACTATCAAACTGGTCGATACCCAGGGACCGGAGGCGGTTGGACCCTTTATTGCCGGTCTGCTTGCGCATCGGCACTAAAATGATCAGTCAGGGCGGAAAGCATTCTCCGCTTGTATAGTAAAAGGACAACGGTTTGGTATGCAACCCGCAAGGCCCCGAAGACAATTCGGGGCCTTTTTGCATATTGGCAGTTTGACACCATCTTCCCACCAATTCTTCAACCATGCACAGGCAGCCATGACCACGACAACCCAGACCAACATCCAGCTTGGCACAGCAACCGTCCTCTGGGACCTGCGAGCACTCTATCCTGGCCCGGATGCCCAGGAAATACAGAGAGACATGTTCCGTTGCCGTGAGCTGGCCGAGATCCTGGCCGCCGAGGTGGGTGGCCATATAGCCAATCTCGATGCCGTGGCCATCAAAGGCGTGGTCGAACGTTTGGAAGCGATCGATGAGCTGCTGGCCCGTTTAGGCGCCTATGCCTTTCTCCACTTCATCACCCAGACTGGCGATGCCGCCGCATCGGCCCTGCTCCAGCAGGTAGAGGAGCTGGAAGCAATGGTTGGCAAGCTGACCGTCTTTTTTCGTCTGGAGTGGAACCGGCTCGACGAGGAGACGGTGCAAGGGTATCTGCACCAGCCGACGTTACTTCGCTACCGGCATTATCTTCTAACTATGCGGCAATTTGCCCCGCATCAACTCGGGAGCAAGGAAGAAGAACTGCTTCAGGAACTCAAGCCGGTGGGAAGGAGCGCCTGGAATGTGTTGTTCGAAAAATTGTTCGGGCAGTTACGCTTTGGCTCCCGAGAGCGGACCGAGGAAGAGGTGCTCAACGATCTCTATCATCCGGACCGCGAGGTGCGCAAAAGCGGAGCAGCGGAGTTGACCGAGGGGCTCAGGGCGAACCTGCACATTCTCACCCATGTGTTCAACACGCTCGCCGCAGAAAAGATGATCGCCGATCGGTTGCGCCGCTATCCCGCCTGGGACAGCGCCATCAATCTGGCCAATGAGTTGGAGGATCGGACGGTCGAGACGCTGATCGAGGCAGTCGTCTCCCGCTACGATATTGTCCACCGTTATTACCGTCTGAAAAGGCACTTGCTCGGCTGCGGAGAACTGTACGATTATGACCGCTATGCGCCCGTACCCGGAGGCGAGGAGTGTCTGGTTCCCTGGACCGAGTGTCGGCAAGTCGTCCTTGATGCCTTTGCTGGTTTCTCGCCGGAAATGGCCGGGATTGCCGAGCGGTTTTTCAACGAGCAATGGATCCATGCCCCCATCCTGCAAGGCAAGAGGGGCGGCGCTTTTGCCCATCCCTGCGTTCCTGAGTCGCATCCCTATATCCTTGTCAATTATACCGGGAATCTGCGCGATATCGCCACCGTGGCACATGAACTGGGACATGGCATTCATCAATATTTGGCGGCGGAACAAGGGTATTATAACAGCGACACGCCGCTGGTTTTGGCAGAGACGGCGTCGGTCTTTGCCGAACTGCTGGTATTCAAGGCGCAAATGCGTCTCATCGTTGCTCCTGAGGCCCGTCGGGCCTTCATCTGCCAGAAACTGGAGTCGATTTTTGCCACGGTCTTTCGTCAGGTGGCCATGAACCGGTTTGAGGCATCGATGCACAATGGCAGGAGAAAAGAGGGGGAGCTGTCAGCGGAGCAGTTCTCCGCAATCTGGCTGGAAACCCAAAAACCAATGTTCGGCGACACAGTCACCCTGCGTTCCGAGTACGGTCTTTGGTGGGCCTACATCTCTCATTTTCTTGGAACGCCTGGTTACGTTTATTCCTATGCCTTCGGCGAGTTGCTGGTCCTAGCTCTATATGCGCGTTATATTGAGGAGGGGAAGGGGTTCGTCGTTAACTATCTGCGGTTACTACGGGCCGGGGGCAGTGGCTCGCCCTACGAACTTCTTCGCCCCTTTGGCGTTGATCTTAACAATGCCGCCTTCTGGAAAGGTGGCCTGGATCTTGTCAGTCAGATGCTGGCGGAGGTAGAAGGTGGGTGACAATTATTGTCAGTGACTGACAGATATTGGTCCTCATGCCGCCAATTGTTTAACATGTGCTGAGATGGGTTTTTTCAGAAACAGGAATACAGGAATCACCTCATAGTGCGAATTTCAGTTTTCAGTTTTTTTTTTTGCTTTTTAATTTTTTTGCCCCCACAATTATCCCTACAGGAGTTGGAAGCAGGGCAACATAACGTCTCAGCGTCATTTTTTAAAGCGTCGTTCTCTTCCCCCACGATTTCCTGACCGTATTTACAGGGTTGGACCATACTCTCAGCCCTGATAGGTCGGACCGCTGCGCGCTCCGACCTATCGCCCACCGGATGAGCTGCGCTCTATTGGCCCGACAGCCAGAGCGCACATTGCGCTCCGCCTATCAGGCCAATAGAGCCGACTGCGGTGGCTGGCAGATGACATAGGATGCGCCATATCATCCCCCAGCCATCCTCGCGGCTCATCCGGCGGGCGTTAGGAATGGAAATTGCTTCTTTTGTTGTATCTCGAAGATCCATGCCATTGCTGGCCTTGCTGGATGAATTGGTAATTCGACCGCTTCAGCGCAAGCCGGTTGTCGGCTGCTGAGAGTCCAGTGCTCGTTCCAGTGGTTAGCAGCTGATTGTTTTTCTTGTATTTTTCATGCCTGGAATAATCCGGGCTGAAGAGCGTTCTCGTTAAGAGAGAAAAAAGCAGTGTAACGCAGCGGTTTCAGGAAAAAAGCGATGGTCGCGAAAACAAAAAAAATTGATGGATTTTCTCTGGATAACATTTTGCAGATTTTTTCTTTGGAGAAAAAATCTCATACCCTAAATGTCACTAAGGAAGGTTATGTTGGCATACTCGATATAGAGCACGGTGAATTGATTGATGCTGAACTCGGAAACCTGACTGGATTAAAGGCGGCTATCGAAATTCTGCTTTGGGATGATATTCAGATCGAAATATTTCCACTCCGTTCAAGTAGTCGAACCATCAGCAATTCTCTTATCAATATCTTGCTTGAAGTTTCAAAGCTCAAGGATGAACGTAAAAGTGATCTGGAGGAATCAGGAGAAGAATTGCTGAGTACTGCAATTGAAAAAGCAGAGCAGCAACAGTACAAGGAGGCGCATTCCAACCTTGTCCAATATCTGAAGAAAAACAGAAATAACGCTGCCGCATGGATTTGGTATTCCCGAATTCAGGGCAATGTTGAAATCATGAAGAAAGCCCTGAAAATGGCCGTAAACCTTGATTCCAACAATGAACTGGTGAAAGAGGAACGTGAAAAATTCTCATCTGTCTCGGATCAATTGACCGATGAGGTCGTTAGGAAATGTTATTTCTGCTGGGCCCCTCTCAACAAAAACACCACCACCTGTCACTACTGCCAGGGACATCTGATCATATCAAGGGAAACGCTGGCTCAATCAGGCTCGGCAAATTCCCGATGTCTTGAGATGGCGCGGGAACGATACACTCGCATCCTGAAGAAATACCCCCGTAGTCTTGCCTCACTGTATTGTCTTGGGCTAATCAACATTAATAGTCGCAATTTTCAGGACGCTCTCGCCTATCTCGATAAGGCTGCGAAAATGGCTCCGGACAAGGCCCTCTTTGCCAATCAACTGAAACTGCTGCTTGACCATCTGGCCCGGCAATCTGAGGAAGAACAGCAGCCGGTGCCGGGTGCGCTGGCCGTTGCTCCAAGCGTGAGTGATGATGCTGCCGAGGCGACAGCTCAGAAAATGATCCTGGTCGTGGAAGACAGTTCCACCACCAGGAAGGTCATTTCCATAACCCTCAGCCGCCAAGGCTACAGGGTGACAGAGGCCGCGGATGGCCTTGAAGCCCTGAGCAAAATCAGTGAGGAGCGGCCGGACCTGATTATGCTTGATGTCATTCTGCCGAAAATGGATGGGTACAAGATCTTGTCAATCATAAGAGGAAACAAGGAATTTAAAGACATCCCTGTGATCATGCTCACCAGCAAGGATGGATTTATCAATAAGATGAAAGGTAAGATGGCGGGTTCCTCCGCCTATCTTACCAAACCTTTTGATCCGGACAAGATGATTGCCGAGATTGAAAAACATATCTAGCAATACTCAAGATTTCGATTGAACACAACGAGCCGATAAGGAGAACGAACATGGCCAAAGGAAAAATACTGGTTGTTGATGACAGTCCCACTCAACTTAACATGATGCGGGCGCCGTTTGAAGATAATGGCTATCAGGTCATTACCGCCACGGACGGAGAAGAAGCGGTGGCGATGGTGGAAACTGAAAATCCCCAATTGGTGGTTTTGGATGTAATCATGCCTAAGCTGAATGGGTTCCAGGCTTGCCGGAAAATCAAAACAATCAAGGAGGATTTACCCGTCATCCTGTTGACCTCGAAGAATCAGAAAAGTGATGAATTCTGGGGAAAAAAGCAGGGCGCGGATGTGTACATGACCAAACCTTTTGACAGTGCTGAACTGTTTGCAACGGCGGTCAAATTGCTTTCCTGAGTCAACGTTATTTATTTATCCGTTTTATTTACCGGTTCAACTGGACACATCGATTGAGGCAGATAATGGCCGATTTATCCCATGCATTGGATAGTGATAATCAGGGGGATTCCCTGCAAACGCTTCTCGCTGCCATTGATCACGAAACCGCACAATCGTTGCAGCGGGATGCAGCTTTTTTGAAAGAAAAGGCCGCGCGGAATATCAGAAGAAAGAAGCCCTATATTTCGTTCATGCTGGGAGAGGACGAAATGGCTCTTTCCATCGATTCGATTCAGGAAATCGGTTATTTGCCCACGGTGACGCCTTTGCCGAATCTACCTCCATGGATCAAGGGGATTGTGCAGATCCGGGGTGAAATTCTTTCGGTGGTTGATTTTTTCGTTCTTTTCGGACTCAAGGATGAGCGGTCCCTACTGCGGCGATCGTATATCCTTTACAAACAACAGGACTTTAAATGTTGTTTGAAAGTCAACCGGATAACAGGGGTTGTCAATATCGATGAGCAGCGCGATCCGCTTGCACCGTATTCTTTTGAAAAGGCCAAGCATTTGGAACGGCTGGCCCCATTTTTCAAGGGCTTGTTCACCATGGATAATCGAACGGTCTGTATTCTTGATTATGAAAAACTGGGTGCCTCACCCCTGATAAGAAAATGGCAATAACTATGAATGGCACTGTTGGAAATCTGTTGCACCGGGAGAGAAGTGATGGCGCAGGACAGTAACGATTTCTTCGCGGGATATATCGAGGAGGTGCAGGCCTACATTCCGACAATGAAAGCCGGAATTGAGGAACTTCGGGCGAATCCGCACAAACGGGACCTCCTTGAGGAGATGCATCGGTTGGCGCATATTATCAGAGGGGCTTCCTCCATGGTTGGCATCGCCGGGCTCAGCCGGATTGCCGGCTGCATGGAGATTGCGCTGGAACAAATATTGGAAGGCCAACTGGCGTTGTCTGCGGAGGCCTTCAATGCCATGCAGTCGACTGTCAGCCGGTTTGATCAATATTGCAAGGGCTTGCAACAGGGTCTGTCCGTGGACGAGGCAACGCTGATCGCCCTCACTGAAACTGATTTCCGTGCCATTGGGCCTGGATCTGGCGATGTTTTCTTTGCTGATACGGAATTAGCGGCGGACGCCAGAGAAGCACTTCAATTGTCCGGTCTATCGGACGGAGGGCCGGATACGGAGTTGCTGGCTGAGTTTCGCGCCGAGGCCGAAGAGCATTTAGAGGGGTTGTATCGATCCGTGCAGTGGCTGGAGGAGCATGTTGTCGGGACGTCCCCTCTCATCGGCGATCTTCGCGAGACTGTCCGCACAATACGCCGATCCGTTCATACCATCAAAGGCGCGGCCGCGGTGATTGGGTTGTCCGATCTTGCCGCTTACGCCCACTTGGTTGAGGATGTCCTTGACTGGTTGTATGAAACGGCCACAAGCATGGCGCAGAAGATGGTACTCCCTTTGTCCGCCTCATTGGATCTTTTGGCTGCAATGATCTACGCCCCGGAAAGCTTCGATGCTCAACGGGCGGAGACGGTGCTTGCCCAACTACATACCTGCATGGAGGAAGAACAGCACCTTGAGAGTGACGGAGAACAAGATACCCCGGATGTTTTGAGCGAGGCGGTTCTGGAAGTACTTGAGGCTCCACTTGCTCCCTCGAAGGCAAAAAGCAGGGTAAAAACCGACGAGGGGTCGTTACGGGGATCGCTGTTCAGCGAAGAGGAGAAACAAATCCTCCGTGAAGGTTTTCTTGAGGAGGCGGAGGAGCATCTGCAACACCTGCATAGCTCATTGCAGGTGCTTGAAACCGAGATTGTCGAGCGGATTGACCTCTCCCCTGGACAAAAAGAAGAAATTCGTAAAATCCGGCGGGCTGTGCATACTATCAAGGGCGCTTCCGCGGTTATCGGGTTAAGCGACATTGCCACCTACGCCCACGGCGTTGAAGATTTTCTGGACTGGTTGTATGAGGGCGCGCGCCATCTTGATCCCATCATGATCAACACTCTGGCCGAATCTCTCGATTTCCTCGGCCTGCTGGTGGAATCGCCCGAATCGGCGGAATTGGGTCGACAGGACGACCTCCTCCGTCGGTTGCTTGCACTTTCCCAAGAGAGTCAGAGCCTTCCCGAGGAATTGCTGTTCGATGAACCGCCCGACCTGGCGATTGCGCCGGATCAAGTTTGGCTGGATAGTGTTATCGAGCAGGAGTCCGATGAGGCCATGCCGCAGCAGGCCATTGTTGCCGAAACGATACGAACCGTCCGTATTAACCAGGCACAGCTTGATATTCTTGTAAATCTGGCCAACGAATTGTTGGTGGGCGTCAGTGGTTTTGACCGGAACATGGGATCGTTCAAGACGGCCCTGGGAGAGCTGGAGTTGACCACCCGCAGGCTCAAGGATATCGCCTTGGAGCTGGAAACTAAGTTCGAGGTCAAAGCCTTGGACCAGCTATCTCAACATTTCGCCCATCTCGACAAATCAATTGCGGACATCAAGACCAGCCAGAGCTTTTCCGAATTCGATGCAATGGAGCTTGATCGTTATACCCAGCTCAACTTGATTATCCGTTCACTCAATGAGTCGGCAATCGACGTTGCGGCCATTCACGCCAATCTGGGTGGCATCTACAGCGGCATCGGCGGCGACATTAGTCGCCAGCACCGGGTGATCCGCGAATTGCAGGTGCAGATGATGCGAACACGTATGAGCCCCATGTCGACCTTGTCTTCACGGTTGAGCCGCACCATGCGTGATGTGGCCTCCCGGCTGGGCAAGAGGGTGCGCTTGGTTGTTGAGGGCGAGCGAGTCGAACTGGATAGAATGGTATGGGAGAAGTTGGCCGATCCTTTCATGCATCTGGTGCGTAACGCCATTCATCACGGGATTGAGTCTGGACAAGACCGCCAGTCGTTCAACAAACCGGCTATTGCCACCATTACCCTGGCTGGACGGCGAGAGGGTAACCATATCGTCATCCGGTTCAGCGATGACGGTCAAGGGCTCGATTTTAACGCCATCCGCGAAAAGGCACGGCGATTTGGATTGGGTTCCAAGGTCGACCAAATGGATGAACAGCAACTGACCGAGCTGATTTTTTATCCTGGGTTCAGCACCAAGACGATCAGCGAGATCTCGGGACGCGGCGTTGGTATGGACGTTGTCAGGGAAAACGTCAAGGAATTGCAGGGCTCCATTACCGTGGAAACGCAACAGGGAATAGGGACTACATTTGTCCTGCGCATACCTCTTACCCTTGGCGTTCTTCGGGCACTCATGGTGAAAATCGGCGAGGTCACCTATGGCATTGCCTTGAATGACATCAAGGATATCCACCGGCTGGAGAACCGGGATATTTCTCTTGAGGAGGGGACCTGCCTGCTCGCGGGCGAGACTGTCCCCTGGTACTCATTGACTAACCTGCTCGGCATGGCCGATTCTGAACCGGAAGAGACGCAATCCCTGGTTCTGAACATGTTTGCCGGCGGTCGGACCATTGCACTCTCCATTCCTCAGATTACGGGACAGAAGGAAATCGTTATTAAAGGACTCGGAACCCATCTACGGACGGTCGACGGTGTGTCCGGAGCGGCGGTTATGGGTGACGGCAGCATCGTGCCTGTGCTGGATATCCCCGACCTCGTCCAGGCGGCGGTTCGTGCGGAGCAAAGCGGTGCCGCGGTCTTCAATCTCGAAATCCCCAAAGCTTTCACAGTGATGATCGTTGACGATTCCATTTCTATCCGTCGCGTCATGAGCCGATTGGTAACAGCCAGCGGCTGGGCCCCGGTCGAGGCCAAGGATGGACTGGATGCCCTCGAGCAATTGGAGATGGAGGAAGTCCACCCGGATTGCATTGCCCTGGATATCGAGATGCCGCGAATGAATGGATTTGAATTTCTTGCGAAATTGCCAAAAATTCCTGGAGGGGAAAAAATACCGGTGATCATGCTCACCTCAAGGACCTCCAGCAAACATCAGGAAAAGGCCTATCAGCTGGGTGCTAAGGCGTTTCTCAACAAGCCGTGCAAGGATGAAGAGTTTGTCGAAACCGTTAAGAGGCTGACTGGCGGCAGCGCGCCATCGTTTCAAGATAACTTGAGCGAGGTGATGGTATGAAAACTCTTTTTATGGCACAGATCGGTCGTCAGTTCTTCGCGGTTGAAAAGGAATGGGTAGCCGGCGTTGGGGTTCGCAATGACGACAAAATCAAGCCTGTAGAGGAAAACGGCAAGGTATACCTGCCTCTGCCCCACGGTAATAGGGCGGTTATTTGTGATGTGCAGTCGTTAATGTCTGGTTCCACGAATCCGCTACCCTCCAAGCGAGGGTACTACCTTATTGTGGCCCATGAAGAAAATTTCATGGCCCTGACCATGAGTGGTAAAGGAAGAATCGTCATGGCGGATGTGTCTACAGCCGCTCCTTTGCCGTCAGCCTTCAATGGAAAATCGCGGGAAATAATCACGGGGGTGTTGGTCAACTGCACTGACTTGATTTTACTGGTTGATCTGAAAGCCTTGCTTGCAGCAACGGATTGGGCGCCTCCCATCGGGTTGGCATGAGATCATACAAGGGAACGATGGTACTTTGAGGGAAAATCATGGCTAACGAACAACAACAGGCCGATATTCGAACCTTTCTTTTGCCGTTGGCGATCAATGACAGCTCGGGAAACGTCGTTTGCCTGTTCAGCCAGAGTCAGGTCGTTGAGATTCTTGGACCGCGACCTGTCCAGCAAATACCTTGTAGTCCCGCCTACCTGAAGGGGGTGCTGTTGTACCAGGATAGCCTCCTGCCGGTGATCAATCTCGATGATTTGTGCAACCAGAATTGTAACGGACATCTGGAACACTATCGGCAACTGGTGGTGATCCGCAGCGGAGCGCTTGATGCTGCGACCGGCGAGCCGTTAAAGGCGGTGGTGGCGTCAAGCGTCAGAATACGCATCGAAAAAGTGTCCGGGAGGGAGTTGGCAACCGCTTTTGTCAAAAAGGAAGCACCAACTTCTCTACGAAATTCTGGCCTGCTGCGTGGCTTCTTTCAACGGCATGCCGACTCTGTCGCCGTGCTTGACCTCGGCCCGGTTATTCAGGGTACCTTTCACGATCGATTGAAGGAGACGCACAATTGATGGTGCAACAGAGCGTTCTTGATAACCGGATTCGAGTCGTCACCAAACGGATGGAAGGAGTCCGATCGATATCGCTCGGGTTTCTGATGGCGGCAGGACCGATGAATGAAGCGGAAAATCGAGGCGGCGTGGCTCATCTGGCTGAGCATCTGATGTTTGACGGGACCGAGCAAAGGGATGGCGAGGAAATTGCTCGGATGATGGATACAACCGGCGGGCAGGTTGGAGGTTTTACCTCACGCGACTATACCTGCTTCACCACAACGGTCCTGGATGATTATCGCACCTATTTGATCGACCTGATGGGCGATATCCTGTTGAATTCACAGTTTGCCGATTATGCTGTGCATCAGGAAAAAGATACCATAATCAGGGAGCTGAGCGCACAACTTGACCGACCGGATGCTTGCGTCCATGAACGGCTGAAGTCGCACATCTGGCAAGGGCACCCGCTGGGAAGACCCATTGGGGGCACCATCGCATCGGTGGCCGCTTTACAGCAACAGGATGTGATTCGTTTTGTTCAAGAAAACTACCAGCCGCGCCGATTGATCATTGCCGCCGCTGGGAACGTAAACCACCAGGATTTGGTCACCAATGTGGCCGATGCTTTCTGGATGATGCCGGATGACGGCCGGATAGATGTCCACCCACCCCCCCCCGAATTCCATGGAGGGGTGACGGTTGAGTGCAAGGGCGTCTCTCATGTCTATTTCTCGATCGGCCTGAAAGCGGCGTCATACGTAGCGCCGGAACGCTATTTGATCCATCTTCTTGCCTCCATATTGGGAGGGGGTATGAGTTCCCGCCTGTTTAGGAAGTTGAGGCAGGAATTGGGGATGGTCTATGAAATTACTGCGGAATATCAAGCGTACAGAGATGGTGGCGTCATGGTGATTGAAGGGTCAACCACCCCTGAATTGCTGCACCCGGTCCTGTCTCAGATTCTCCTGGAGATCAAGGGCATGGCTCTGCAAATGCTGCCAATCCTTGAAGAGGAACTGTGGATTGCAAAGATGCAGTTAAAAGGACAGCATATAATTGCTCAGGAGAACTCACACACCTGCATGAGCAGTTTGGCAACCCAAGCCTTTTATTTTAACGGCTTTATCGATTCAGCGGAGATATTGAACCAGATCCAACAAGTGGATCTGGATCGGATGAACATTATTACGGCAAACATGCTCACCAGCGGGCTGCGTCATTCAGCAATTGCCCTTGTTGGCCCATCTTGCGAGCAAGTGTGCAACACAGCGGTGTTCGAGAATATGCTGCGGGACTTTCAGTGACCCGCTTAACAACAAAGGGAGGATATTGGTATGGCACTGGATGTAAACATCAAGAAGAACTGGATTGAGATTCAAAAGAAAAATACCGTTCCGGTTAACGCCATTGGCATCAAAATCAATCCAAAGGATGAGAAAACCATGAAAATTTGGAAGGAAGAGGGGATCGACTCGTTCATTAAAAAATAAAATGATTGCGACCGGACTCAGAGTTTTGGGCTCGGTCGTGGTCACTATAGCCTGTTCAGGGAAGTGAATCTCCTGATGGGAGAATGGCCCTGACAAGATGGTCGCATGCCGCACTGTGTCCGGTGTTTTTTGGACGTGGGAAGGGTAGGGCGCGCTCGCTTGTCGTCAACGACATCTGATTAAGTTGAGGAAGGAGTTTCGGAGGCAGAATGGAAGAACAAAACAAACAACGTGGCGGGTTTCGCAACCCTTTTTCGGTATTGACCGATAAGCTCAACATTCGCGGCAAGTTGATGCTGGCGTTCCTCGTCATGATCGTTCTGACGCTCGCTGTTATCGTCATCGCCACCACATCACAGCGGTTTGCGACAAAAACTATCGATGAACTTGTACAGGTACACGGTAAGGTTGCCCGCTTGAGCTTGGACACGGAAAAAACGGTGAAGACCATGAACGGTCATGAGAAGGATTTCCTTCTTAATTACAACAAGATCGGCATTGGTGAGGCCAAGACTCAACATTTGAGCAGATTCATTGCCGCCGGTGGTGAAGCCTATCAGAAGCTCTATGAGATTCAGCAGGTAACACCCGATGCAAAAGAAAAGGCCGCTGCGCAGAAAGCTATGGACGCTATCAATAACTACTTGGCGACGTTCATGAGCACGGTCAACATTCTGGAGCGTCAGGTTAACCCAGAGTTCGGCGAGTTGACCAAACTGCGGCAGACCATCGATGGTTTGCGTAAATCGGTAGGCGCCGTTAGTTCCTCCAAGATACAAGCTCTCTTTCAGAATCTGCTCTACCAAACACAAGAGTATACGATGGTACCGACAAAATTGGGGGGCGAGAAGGTACAAGCCGAGGCAAAGGCATTTGCTGAAGGCATCAAAACCGCAAATGATATTCCGGCGCATCAGGCCAGTTTACTGGGGCAGGTTGGAGATTTCACCATGTGGTTTGCCGAGGTCGCCAAAACCGACGAAATGATCAGCAGCCGCATTCTTTCCTACCAGGAAGCGGTTAAACAGGCCGACCCGGTTATTCAGGCATTTCTCAAGGACGCTGTAGCCAATGAGAAGCAGGCGGTTATCCGCATGGAGAACGCGGCCAACTTAGTGCAGAAAATTGTTATCGGCGTTGGCATCGCTGCCGTTCTTCTCGGCTTGCTGATCTCCTTCGGACTGTCTAAAGGCTTAACCCGGCAGATCAACCATATTATGGACCTGCTCAGTGAAATGGGTATGGGCAACTTTCAGGCCCGTACCGAAGTAGTCAGTAAAGATGAACTCGGAGAGATGGCTACAGCGCTCAACGCCATGCTCGATAGCATCACGACCCTTATCCAGAGCCAAGAGGAACGCGACGCCATCCAGGACTCCATCATGAAATTGATGGGTGAGATCTCGGAGCTCACCGAGGGTGATCTGACCGCTCGCGCCGAGGTGACAGAAGACGTTACCGGCGCCATCGCTGACTCCTTCAACACCATGGCCGAACAGTTCGGCGGGATCGTCCGTCAGGTAAAGTCAACGACTTTCTCGGTTGATGAAACCGCCTCTGACGTCTCCAAGTTGACAACGGAACTCGCCGCCAAGAGTATTGATCAGACCAAACAGGTCAATGAAGCTATTCAGGCCATCAACGAGATGGCCGCATCGATCAGGCAGGTTTCGGAGAACGCGGCGAGATCGGCCGAGGTTTCGGAAACCTCGCGGACCAATGCTCGTGAAGGGGCCGAGGCGGTTGAAAAGACCAACCGCGCTATGGATGAAATTCGTGAGCAGATCAATGAGACGGCACGTTCGATTAAGCGTCTGGGTGAGAGTTCGATGGAGATCGGTAACGTCGTCGAGATTATCAACAACATCGCCGACCGAACTTCCATTCTCGCCTTGAATGCCTCCATTCAGGCTGCCATGGCTGGTGACGCCGGCTACGGTTTTGCCGTTGTTGCCGAGGAGGTTCAGCGTCTGGCGGAAAGCTCAAGCAACTCCACCAAGCAGATCGATATGCTGGTAAAGAGTATTCAGTCGGAAATCAAGGACGTTAGTAACCGTATGGACGAAAGTATCAGCAAGGTTGTGCAAGGCTCGCGTCTTGCTGATGGCGCCCATGAAAAGCTGCAACAGATCGAAACCGTATCTAATCAGCTGGCGGATCTAATCGAGGCCATTACCCAGGCCGCAACCAAACAGGTACAGGTGTCTGAAAGCGTTGTCGAGAGCATGGTGTCCGTTGGCGGTGTAAGTAACGAAACTTCCAAAACCTCACAGGAAACGGCAGATCTGATGAAGCTGCTCAATGCAACGGCGAGCAAGCTGCGTGCTGCGGTCGAAGTCTTCAAAATTGAGGCTGCTCAACCTGCCTGATCCATGTCTGGAAGCACGGCAAAGGCACTTTTTTAAAATTATCGAGGTGAAAGAATGAAAAAACGATCCATGGCCGGCCTTATGGCGCTTGTCTTTACGGTCGCACCCGGCTCACATCTTTTCGCGGCGGACGGCACCATCAAGCTGGGAATAAGCACCAGTAAAAGCGGTAGCTTTGCCAATGTCGGAGCCAGTACTAAAAATGGCGCCGAAATGGCAAAGCAGGAGATCAATTCCGGAACCGGGTTGCAAATAGGCGGTAAGACCTACTCCATGGAACTGGTATACGTGGATAATTCTTCTGATCGATCATCCGCCAGCACCAATGCGCTGACTTTAATCAGCCAACACCAGGTCATGGCAATTGTCGGACCGCAAAGCAGCGACCGGGCCATTGCCGTTGGTGAAGTGGCTGACTCATTCAAAACACCCATGGTAACACCTTGGTCAACATCTCCTCTGACCACACTCAATAGGCAGTATGTCTTCCGTATGCCAGTCCTGTATGACATTCAGGCGACGGCGACGACCAAATTTGCTGCCAAGGAGTGGAAAGCAACCAAAGCTGCCGTTCTCTACGACGAGATCAGTCCGTATCCCACCGGCATGGCCAAGGCATTCAAGAAGGTTTTTGAAGGGGTGAATGGACCGGGCTCAGTGGTTGCCTTTGAAACATTCAGGACCAAAGATGTCGATTTCAGTAAGCAATTGCAGGCTATCTTCAACTCCGGCGCCGATTTTATCTATACACCGCAACATTATGAGGAAGTACCCCTTATCGTGCATCAGGCTAGGAAAATGGGATGGAAGAAGCCGATTACCGGGTCCAACTCCTGGTCAGGCGGCGATCTGATGGGGAAATGTGGCGATGAGTGCAAAGGATTGTATTTTACCGGCAATTTTGCTGCTGGCGGTGCTGAAGGCAAGGCAAAGTCATTTGTCGAAGGGTACCAGAAAACATACAACACCCTGCCCGATGAGGTGGCGGCATTGACCTATGATGCGGTTCAATTGATTGCCCAATCTTTGAAGAACACCGGTGGACTGTCCGGTAATCTTGTCGAGGATCGGACAAAACTAAAGGACCAGATTGCTGCCACCAAGAAATTCGAGGGGGTTACTGGAAGCCTCGGTTACCATGGTACCGGAGATCCTGCCAAGTGTACCGTGCTTATCAAAATTGATGAGAAAGGCGTGTTTACAAATCACGAGAAAGTCTGCCCATAAAGATTTTTTTAGAGACCTTGTCTGCTGAGAGGTTCACCGTGAAACAATCTTCTGCATTTTCATCGAAAGGCTAGTCTTTTCCGAAAGAGGAAAAGCAGTAGATTCGCGAGGTGTTGACTGAATGCATTGGTCCAATGGCCCTGATTCTTTGCGAAGATCATCTTGACGAGGTGAAAACAGTAGAAGAAGCTATTGAGGTATTAGTTAGCGATATTCCCACTCAACAGGTAGCACGCTTCAAAGAAGGGATTCTCCGACGGTTATAATTTTTTGTAGCTGCAAAACAGGAGCGATGATCAACTCGAATCAAGGAGGCTGAATTATGTCAAAGAAAAAGTTGAACTATTTTTTGGCGCTTATTTTTACAGTGACGTGCCTAATGACGATGGCCGTCTCCTCCTGGGCGAAAGAGGTGAGAATAGGTACTGGCGCGGCCGCATCAGAAAATATTTTCAATAAGATCTCATATCCCCTGGAAAAAACTCTCGACCTTAAGCTCGCAGTGAGCGCCAGTGGTCCAGTGCAAGCACTAAAAGATTTGGACTCAGGTAAGATTGATGCAGCGGTTGGCGGTGTTGAATTTAACGATTGGATGGTGTTGATGGAAAAAGAAGGGTACAAGATTCCTGATAAATCGGTGTATAAATATTGGGTTATCGGCAAGGACAAGGTGAAGGTTCTGACCAACCGCGATGTAACGGTAACTGATCTTTCCAAAGCACAATTAGCCGCTATCTTTACAGGGAAAACAAAGAACTGGTCCGAAGTGGGCGGACCAGATAAACCCATTGTGGTCATTCTGGGAAGCCAGATTCCAGGAACGCAATCGGTGTTTCAAAAGCAAATTATGGATGGAGCAGAGTATGCCAAGGGGGCGATGCAGGGAACAAACGCTGAAGATCTTAAAAACAGGGTTGTAAGAAACGCAGGTGCTATTTGTCTTGGGCCTCTGTCACAAGTCGACTACTTGGTCAATGCTCCCACTATTCCTGAAATTGGCAGGCCGATCACCTTGGTCACCAAAGGCGCACCTTCCGAAACGGTTCAAGCGTTGTTGAATTATATTAATGGTGATGGGCAGAAGTATATCGTCAAATAATCCTTTAATCTGTCTTTTCCCCCTTTTGCAGGACGATCATTGCTGGCAAGATGATTAGTACCCCGAATATTATTTTCAGGGACGGGAGGTCTCGGTAAAGAATCCATTCAATCAGGACGATCTGTGGCGGATAAAGATAGGAGTACGCCATTACTCGGGTTGGGCCTAGATGGAGGGTGGCCCACTGGGAGATAAAAAAGGTGACAACGGTGGTGAAAAAGGCCAGATAGGCAATGCCCAACCAGACTGTCATCGGCACAGAACCCCATGAAATGGCAGGCAGTTTTGCGACGGCAAAGAGCAGCAGCCAGGCGCACCCGGTGATCAATATCCACACGGTCATGACTGCCATGGGTTCGCCGCGATGCAGAATCTTAACCAAGGGCATATACAGGGCCATTAGCAGGCAACCGCAAAAGAAAAGAAGGTCGCCATGATTGAGATCCAGCGACCGCATCCGGTACAGATCGCCTTCAAAAATAACCCAAAGCGCCCCGGACATGGCTAGCAGCAAGGCAATGATGCGGTATGGTCCTAACCTCTCCCTCAGCAAAAACCAACTATAAATTCCCGAAATCCCTGGTACGGTCGTGAAAATTGCGGAGGAATTCAAAGGGGTGGTGATGCGCAGTGAGAGAAACATCAACCAGAAAAAGCCGACGAGGGCGCCACTGATCAAGCTATAGCGGACTAAAGCAGATCGATCGGGAAGGGGCAGTCCGTAGCGGTGACTGACGTAGGGTGCGAAGAATAGCACGGCGACGACAAATCGAATCAATGTTAAAACGACCGGGTCAAGAAAGGGCGTTATAGCCTTGCCGACGATGAAGGAAGTCGCGACAAGCGTGGCCGAAATCAACATGCACCCATGGATCGCCCAGAGGGGTAAAGGGCGGGGCGAGGATGTCTCAACGTTCATTCGAGGAGCGTGACAAGTTGCCGGTGCAACGTGCCGTTACTCGCTACAATCTCAGGGAGGCAAGTAGAATAGGGGCCACCGGAAAAAACACTGACCAGCCCCCCTGCCTCTTCGACCAGCAACCATCCGGCGGCGGTGTCCCAAGGATGTAGGTTGATCTCATAAAAGCCATCAAGTCGGCCGCAGGAAACATAGGCCAAGTCAAGGGCGGCTGCTCCGGCTCTTCGAATATCGCGGACATTCGGCAACATGATTTCCAATTGACGGATAACACCCTGCAAGGTGTGTTCGATTTCGTAGGGAAAACCTGTACCGATAAGCGCTTCAATAAGGCGCCTTGTTTTTGTGACAGTAATTGTTCGATCATTTAACCATGAACCACTACCCTTGGCGGCACAAAACAATTCATCAAGCAACGGCGCATAAATAGCACCCACTAAAGGTCTGCCATGGTCAAGAAGGGCGATGGAAACGGCAAAGTATGGAAATCCATGGGCGAAATTTGTGGTGCCGTCCAGAGGGTCTACCACCCAATACCTGTCTGTCTCCAACGAATGGGAGCTGATGGTTTCTTCCGCCATGATCATTATATCCGGAGTGTCGTTAGACAATGATGCGGAAATAATTGCCTCGGCGGCCACGTCGGTTTCAGTTACCAGATCTATAGCACCCTTCATGGTGATGTCATGGGGTTGCTCATAACGCTCTTTAACGAGGCGGCCAGCGGCAAGCGCAGCTCGACAGGCGGTCGTGAGGAGAGTCTGTTGCTCAGTGTTCGTGCAACGCGAGAGGCAATTTTGTATTCTTTGCATATGCGAGTTGTTGGCGCAGGCGATTTGGTGGATGAACGTTGGTTGTGAAGGAACAGAAACCCATACGTCGATTGAAAAGGTGTTATAAGGTTTTTTGCCAAATCGAGAGCGCTTTCTTGTACACTTGAGATCGGGGAAGTTCAAGGTCAGAGGCGATGCTGCTTACAGCATGCTTCAAGCTTGAATGGAGTTCGTCGCGATACCAGAGCAGGAGATCGTCAAGATTATCGGGCTTTTCTTTTGGTGGAGGTTTAGCCCCCTGAACGATGAGCACCAACTCCCCCTTGACCCCATTTTTTACACGTTCTTGGAGGGCAGTAAGAGGGCCCTCAAGACATTCTTCGTAAATTTTGGTTAATTCACGAAACAGTTGTGCCTGTCGATCACCAAGAATTGCCTCCATGTCAACGAGAGCAGCCTCCACCCTGTGGGGAGATTCATAGAAAATGAGAGTGAAGGGCAGGGTGGAGACCTCTTTGAGAAATCGTCTCCGTTCAGTTGCATTGGCTGGAAGAAAACCGCCAAAGAAGAAATTTGACTGCGTCAAGCCGGCAATCGATAAAGCCGTGGCCAATGCTGACGGCCCAGATATCGCCTCAATGTCAACACCAGCATCTCTTGCTTTTCTTACCAACACAGCTCCCGGATCGCAAATTGCTGGTGTCCCAGCATCGGAGACCAAGGCGATTTTTTTCCCTGAACGCAGCAATTCTACCAGTGTTTCAGCTTTTTCTTGTTCTTTCTCACGATAATAGCTCACAAGAGGTGTATTGATATTGAGGTGGCGGCAGAGTTTTTTCGTGTGTCGAGTGTCTTCACAGGCGATAAAATCGACCGATGAAAGCGTTTGGATAACCCTCTGGCTCAAATCACCCAGATTACCAATGGGCGTGGCGACAACGTAGAGTCGACCTTGCTGATTTTTATTTGTTGGGGTAAGTGGAGTAGTCGTCATAGAGAGCGTTCGATAGTTATGCACGTCATTTGATTGTTTTTAGCGTAACAGCGCTATGATTCTGTTGTTTTCGGTTGACCGCCTTAAATCTCTCAAAAACATCGTCAAATTCTGAGTTTTATTTGGTACAGCGCAGTTTGAGGACATTATTGATATTGGCAATCTTCCACAGTGCGCCTGAACGCTTCAGTTGCACGTGACAGAAAATCTTATTGGCGAGTTTTCTCAACAACTCTGCTGCCGAGTGGATAGCCGACCCTTAGTCTACTCTACCCATTCCCTGGTTTGGGTGTTCTGCCCGAAATGGAACTGGGCAAAGTTGTAAAGGTGCTGGGCGCAATGAAAATAATCAGGCACTGTTGGCAAGCAGGGAAAAAATGGCCTCGTCCGTAGAATTTGTGGGTAGCTCTTTACCATGAAGCCCCGTCACCCTCGGCCACCTCCATGCTACAGGCAGTCTGTTTTTTAACAAATTTTGAGGTGGACGTGTGAGTGATTTCGTTACTGTCACTCAAGCAACACGACGAAAATTATCTTGAATCAGGGTGGTATGCCCCGTAGGTGCTTTTTCCGCTGGCTCACAGATTCTGCGGAGGAACCAGATTATTTTTAGTTGCCACCCCCACAGGGGCGTCTTTGATGACACAAGCATCGGATACACCCTTTGTTAATGCCATTACCAGGAATTGAAACTATGTTTTGTGTGTTTAAAGAGGGTTTCTTAGTGTCAAGTGTCCCTATGTTACTGCTTGATATTACAGAACTTCAGAAAAAGTGCAAAGAACTTCAGCAGGTGGAATTGATTGATATTGATAGCTATCTTGCTGAAGAACTTTACTTGAAAAAACACGATTACCCGTATTTTAAAATACAGTCAATTAATCAATCAGCTCTTGAGTTATTTAATTTTAGTCAAGAGACTGATGTCTATGATAAAAATTCAATTTTGTTTGATTCTTTTTTTATAAATATTAAACAATTAATTTTTAACGAAATTTTTTATGATAAAACAAAAATAGTGTACGAATTTAGTTTAAAATGTTTTGATAAAAATTTAAAATACAAAATTTATGTTGATTTATTTTTGATTAAAAATAAATTTATTGCTCTAGTTTCAATAATTGATATTTCATCTTATAATAAATCAGAATCAATTCTAAACGAATACATAGAAAAATATTATTTATTATTAAAATCAGTTAGAGATGCAATATTAATTGTAGATGTTGATTCAAGTATAATTTTAGAAGCAAATAATAAATCAACTGAAATATTTAAAATAAATACCAATCTTTTAATTGGTAAAAGTATAAAATATTTCTTTAGTTTCGATGAAATAAAAAAATATGAAGTTTTTTTCGATAAAAAAATATCAAAAAATAATTTTGAAAATGAAAGTTTAAGTATTTTTTTGCAGATAAATGAATTTGAAAAAATTCCGGTTCAGATTGAATTGATTCCAGCAGTTATTGGTAATAAACGAGTTGCTCAAATTATCATATCAGACATGAGCAATAGGTTCAAGATGGAAGAGGGGAGGAGATTGCTAGCTACAGCCGTTGAGCAAGCTGCAGAATCTGTAATTATTACTGATATATTTGGAAATGTGCAGTATGTTAATCCAGCTTTTGAGAATATTAGCGGTTATACCTTTACCGAAATGCTGGGAAAAAATCCAAATATTTTGCAAAGCGGAGAAACTCCAAATTATCAATATAAATTAATGTGGGATGATATTTCTAAAGGTAATGTTTGGCGAGGATCATTTACAAATAGGAAAAAATCTGGTGAAATATATATTGAAGAAGCAACTATTACTCCTGTGAAAGATGCAGATAACAACATAATTAATTATGTCGCAGTTAAACGTGATATAACACAGCATCTTTTATTAGAAAATCAAATAAGACAATCTCAAAAAATGCAAGCAATAGGAACTCTTGCTGGTGGAGTAGCCCATGACTTTAATAATATTTTGACAGCTATCATGGGGTATGCCGAGCTGTCGCAGTCACAATGTGAAAAAGATTCATTAATATATAGCAATTTAGGTGAAATTATCAGGGGTGCAGACAGGGCAAGCCAGTTAGTTGATCAAATATTAAAATTTAGTCGACAAAGTGAAAAAAATATATCCAATTTGAAGTTTAGTCTCATTATCAAAGAGGTTCTGAAACTACTGAGAGCCAGTCTCCCCGCAAATATCGAAATACTCTTTGATTATTCAGAAAATTTTTATGTTAGAGCAGACCCTACTCAAATGCATCAAATAGTGATGAATCTATGTACGAATGCCTATCAGGCATTGGAAGGAAAGGGTGGAAAGATAACTTTACGGTTGAATAGAAAAATTTTATCACCAAAAGAAGGCGTTGTCATCGGTAACCTCCCACACGGGTCATATGTCTGTTTGCAGGTTGAAGATAACGGGATAGGGATTCCTTCAGAATATCTGCAACGGATTTTCGAACCGTATTTTACTACAAAAAAGTTGCACGAGGGAAACGGATTAGGCCTCTCTGTCGTTCACGGCATAGTCAATGATCATAGAGGAGCGGTAACGGTTGAATCGCAACCTGGTCGAGGCTCCTGTTTTACTGTATTTTTACCAGAAGCCAAGGCAGACGTGGTAGAGAATAAAACTGAGAGTGAGAATGCTTCCAGCAGATACGAAGGAAGCATTCTTGTAGTAGATGACGAGCAACCAATCACTTTTTTCTTGGTGCAAGTCTTAAAAGGTTTGGGGTATGAGGTCGAAGCATGTTTTTCCAGTGATGTGGCCTATAATTTATTCTCAGACCGAAAGGGTGTATTCGATCTAGTTATTACAGATATGGGTATGCCCGGGATGACTGGTTTAGAGCTTGCGAATAAGATGAAAAAAATTAACCCAGATATTCCAATTATGCTTTGTACTGGCCATAGTGACCAAGTCACAGCGGAGAATTATCAGCAAATGGGGTTGGCTGGCTTTGTGTCAAAGCCTTTTAATACAGTGCACCTCGTTAGAGAAGTTGCCAATATAATAAATGCGAAAAAAAAATAATCCCATTTCCATTTTGTCACAGGACTTTGTAGAAAAAAAAATCCGTTATCCACAAAATAGTGGATAACGGATTTATGTAAAGAATCGGCGGCGACCTACTCTCCCACATAGTCTCCCATGCAGTACCATCGGCGCTGAAGAGCTTAACTTCCGTGTTCGGAATGGGAACGGGTGGGACCTCTTCGCTATGGCCACCGA
>Ga0074197_1000999_pt1 | contig 27926 bp, 21 predicted proteins | sample EPASupsiteSAE305_FD_64526 | JGI IMG/M metagenome (GOLD analysis project Ga0074197, IMG submission 64526) | Bioremediated contaminated groundwater microbial communities from EPA Superfund site, New Mexico - SAE3-05 reassembly with SPADES | ecosystem: Environmental > Aquatic > Deep subsurface >...
CATCAACATTGTCGACATGCGCTCGGAAAACGATATCAAGACCCAGAAATTGCGCATCTATCTCGAGGCGGAAGGGCATATCCAAACCGAGATCATGGCCAGCGCCCTGGCCCATCTTGAGTCACGGGTCATCCAGCAGCAGGGGATGATCCGCGTCCTGGGCAGCTTTCCCCGGGTCGATATGCGAACCAAGTATATAAAATCCTTTGGTTTCATCGGAACAGGCGCCATGAGCAAGTGGTTTGCCAAGCGCCTGGAAAGCGAAGGCTACGAGGTACTGATGACCGGCCGTACCACCACCTTGCGGCCCGAGCAGATGATTGCCCGGGTTGACGTGGTGGTGGTCTGTGTACCGATTTCGGTGACCTCGGCCACGGTCCGCCAGTATGGTGCCCTCATTCCGCCCGGCAAGGCCCTGATTCTCCTGGCCGGCGAGTCTGAGGAAACCATCAAGGCCGCGCTCCAATCAACCAACGAAGAGGTCGAGGTCATGCTGGTGCATAACCTCTGGGGACCGCAGGCCGCCACCATGAAGGATAAGAACGCCATCGTGGTGCGCACCTCGCGCAGCGGTATGTTCTGCAGCGAGTTTGAGGCCTTTCTCTACAAGCACGGGGCCGATATCTATCATGATTCCCCTCCCAAGCACGACCTGCTGATGGGCATCGGCCAGAAGCTGCCCACGGTGATTTCCGTGGCCCTGGCCATGACCCTGAACGAAAACAATATCACCAGCGAGGATATCGCCAGCCACTGCACCCTAACGTCGCTCTATCCCATCCTTGCCATGTCCCGGGTGCATTCCCAGAATCCCCGGACCTACGCCGAGATCATGTCCACCTCGGGCGACAGCCGCAAAATTGTGGCCGACTTTGCCAGGAACCTAGACAAGGTGATCCGGATGGCGGACATGGCCTCCATCTCCGGTCTCTGTTCCCTGATTGATACCAATGCCGAGCATTTGACCGAGGCCTTCCTGCAGGCGCGGATGCAACAGGCCAAGGCGGTTGACGATGTCTTGGGCCGGATGATTTGATCACCTTCGGTTGACCGCGCCGGGGCCAGTGGTTACATTGGCCCCCATGACCAATCAACGCAAAAAGAAATGGGTGCTGCTGGCACTCTTTGTCCTATGGTGCGCTGTCCTTCTTCTCCGGCCTGTCCTCTCCTCCGGCCCCAGTTGAATGACCAGTCTTCCCGTGCCGCCGGTCGGCGGCCCGCCTTGCCCCCTGCCGCAGGCAGCAAACCCAACCCAACCTTATTAAGGAGTCAAGAAAGAGATGTTATCAACCCTTATGCAATACCTTGAAGAAAAACATTGCTGTCCGCATTGCAGCGGCGATCTCTCTCTCTGCCATGCCCCGGCGGTTCATGTTGGTGATGGCTTGGGCTGGGGCTCGGAATACCTGTTTATCTGCCTGAACGACACCTGTCCGCTTTTTGTCAAAGGCTGGGACTATATCGCCAACCAATACGGCCATGTCGGCTCCTACCGATACATGGAGATTCCCAACTCCAAGGAAACCTACAACATGATGGTCGTCGGCAAGGAGGCCTTCACCGGCAGCATCATCGACATCGAGGATGTCAAGCGGCAGAGTGAGCGCTACCAGCGTCAGCAAGAGGCTTTGGTCGCCTTGGACACCTGTGTCGAACAGAAGCAATTGGCGCCGGTACTGGCTATCCTGCTTGACGATTCGGTCAAGATCGATGACCGTAAACGGGCGGTGAATCTACTGGTGCCATTAAACGATATCGCTTGTATCGAACCCCTGCGTAATCATACCTTTAAGGATCCTCATCTGGAACAGGAGGTCAACTTGGCCATCGGTCAAATCCTGGCCAATCATTTCCTCAAAGAATGTCCGCACTGCACCGAGTTGATTAAAGCGAGGGCAACGGTGTGTAAACACTGCCAGCGGGAGTTGGCTGCCTGACTTTCTGCTTGCGGAAAAGACGCCGTGCGGGTATATAAGGCCACGTTTGCATGGTGGGCGTAGCTCAGTTGGTGGTAGCACCGGGTTGTGGCCTCGGAGGTCGTGGGTTCAAGTCCCATCGCTCACCCCATTCAGTTGTCTAAAGAAGTCGAACGAAGACGATAAACCCGCTTTCTGATTAAGAAAGTGGGTTTTTTGTTGTCTAACGATGGTCTATGTAAATCCATTGACAGCAACGAATAAATGGGGGTAACTCGACACCTCGGTAATATGGTTACCCCATGAAGCTCACAAATATCGCAATATCAAAGGCTAATCCCACTGAAAAAACGCAAAAGCTCTTTGACGGAGGAGGTCTTTTTCTGGAGGTTACCCCCAAAGGAGGAAAACGCTGGCGGTTTAAATATCGATTCGGGGGCAAGGAGAAACTCATTTCTCTCGGAATTTACCCTGAAATTTCACTCAAGGACGCCAGAAGTAGACACCAGGAGGCACGGAGAAACTAGCCCAGGGGATTGATCCAAGTGAGGTGAAGAAGGTTATCAAGTCAAACCTCGACGGAGAATATAGCTTCATTAGATAGTCCAATGAAGTTCAAGAACGTACATTAACCCGCTTCCTTAACAGGAAAGCGGGTTTTTTGTTGTCCGGTAAAGTCCTGTGAAATACATTGACAGCATGAGGCAAGTGGGGCAACAGCTAATTCTTGCTAAGGAGTTGCCCCCCATACCACTTCTACGAAACGATGCCCTATTATTGTGACATTTTCAACACTTCGCTCAATCGAACAGCGATTTGTTGGAGGCAACTAGATTTAGCGAGGAGACAGACTCAATTTGGTGCTTAAAATAACTGTATTGAGGATGGCCCCTCGATTTTTTCCCTCTATGAATGAGGTGCCCTTATGGATACATTTGAAAAATCTGCCCTATCTTATGAATACAATTGGTCTCATTACGAAAATGATGATCCTAGAATTTCCGGAATGCCAGATAGTACTGAGTTTAACAGAAAAGAGGGGCAGGAAGTCCTCTATATCATTAAATATCTAACTGACCACTTGGCATACGGGGTGGAGAGTTTTGGGAATAAAATAGAAAAATTCATCCATAATCGACTCCCTGAGGAAATCAGAACTCAAACAGACACGATTAAATGGATCAAAGATAACTGGAAGAATTTCGCAGGAGAATAAAATTGATTTGCCCCCAATTAAACCTGAATACACATCATTGAGAATCAAAGGGGGCACCTTTGATTATACAGATAAAGAACAAGCCATCACCTGATTGCAACCAGTTAGTATTTTAACTTAAAAACAAACACTTACAAACAAAATACCATTTTATATTATGATAAAAAAAGTATTTTTCTTCACTCTTGTCATAATTTTCTATAAATCATTATGCATAGCAGCAGATTTCAGAGATACACAATGGGGTATGTCAAAAGAACAAGTTCTATCAATAGAAAAAACTAGACCATTATATTATAACAATGAATCTTTAACATTTAGAGGAAAACTAGCAAATATTCAAGTACATATAATATATAAATTTTCAGATGATAAACTTAACAGTGGAGTTTATCAATTTGTACAAAACTATTCAAATAACAACGTTTACTTGAAAGATTACAAAAATATAAATGAATTATTGGATTTGAAATACGGAGATCCAGACACTAGAAAAGAGGTTTGGAACAATGAGTTGTACAAAGAAAAGTTAGGATATTATGGTAACGCTATATCACTGGGCCATTTAGCCTTAGAATCAAAATGGGAAAACGATACAACCATCATAGTTCACAATTTATCAGGAAATAATAATTTAATCAGTCATTCTATAAATTATTTTGATAAAAAAATACAAGTATTCGATGGCGAAGCAATGAAAAAAGCTGAAGTAGAAGGATTGTAATGAAGCTATATTCCATTTTTATTTTACCTCAAGTTTCGGAGTTGCTCTAAATTTCCGTAATTAGGTTTGTACTGTGTGCCAATCTCTTTCCCGTTAGCAGCATATCAACGGCAAAGCCCATGACTGCATCAACAATGGCAAGCACTGCATCTTCGGCGATGATGCCGGCAGCCCTGACTTTGTCCAAGGCCAGACTGAGCAGCCTCTGCATGGCCTCAACCAAGCTCAGGTCCTGCTGTTCTTCGCTGCAGGCGTAAAAGAGCGAGCCAAGGGTGCGGGGATCGTCATGACAGCGTTGCTCAAAAGCCAGAAAAACATATCGACTCATGACAATGGTGATATGGCCGATGATACCGTCAAAATCCCGCAGTTGGGTCTCCCGCTCAAGGCTGAGGCAGTGTTTCATCATCTTGAAAAAAACCTCGATATCCCACCGCTTGCCATAGATACAGACGATTTCCTCGGCGGCAAGATCAATCTTGGTCGAGAGGATGGCCAGCCCCTGGCGTTTGTGGCGGTGGCGGACAAAGACGATTTTGATCTTCAGCTCCTTTTTGGTTTCCACCACCACACTGGCCAGAATCCTGGCATTGCCCGGTCGTTTCTTCAGTGTGGCAATCACCCTGCCCAATGTCAGCCATTGTCCCTGATGCCGGTAAATGACTTTCAGCATGTCCTTGTCCATGCAAATCACCGGCAGCTGATTGCCCAAGGTGGCGAGGAGGGCTGGGAAAGTAAACCAGCTGTCTATCAGGAGGTAGTCGGCCCGGATGCCCAGCGCCAGAACCCGTTTCACCATGGATTCCAGGTGCTCAGTCGATTTGGCCATAGCCTCCAACCTGCGCTTGTAGCCACAGCAACGCTTGTCCAACTCTTTTCTGATCCCCTGCAACCGCTTGCTCGTCTTGAACGAGGAACAGTGGACAAAATCAAGCGGCAGGAAACTTACCCCATCCGACCAGCCCAGGGTCATGAGCTTAAATCCCTTCAAACTCCGGTTGGCGTTGTGGTCGTGTATCCAGGCAAGCAGTTCAACCACTTTGGAGCGGGATCGGTCATAGGTGCTGTCGTCGATGATCAGTACTTTCTCACGCTGCTCGTTGGTCAGCACGTCCATGAATCGAACCGTCACCAGGCCCAGCAAAAACTTTCGCCAGTTATAACGGGGATTCTTCAGGAACTCGTAGGCGGCATCCTTGCGGAAATCCAGCTCCGGATTATTGACGATGCCCCGGGAAAAGTTGACCCCACTAAACGGCAAGGAGAATATGGTGGCGAACACCGCAAGCGGTTTTGCCCCTCGCAGCTTGCGGATACCGCTGCCACCCAGCAGGGTGCCAACCTTGAAATCTTCCAGGAAAGAAGAAAGCCGGTTCTGCAGTCGTTATGCCTCTTGTTACTCCTGGTAGTTTTGGGCATGGTTCATTTAAGCTTTTTCTCCTTGATATCATTAGGTATTTTCGCAAATCCAATGTATCAGAAAGCAAAAGGCTTTTCACGTTAAAATGACATTATTTCAAGAGGTTGGCAGTCGATTTTTCTATAACTATGCCAACCCCGAAACTTGAGTTTTACTATACTGTCAACTGTTATCAGGGTTTCTTACTGTAGTTGGCATTGACTTGTTCGCGGAGATCCTTGCCCACTTTAAAAAAGGGTAACTTTTTCGGAGTCACCGCTATTTTTTCCCCAGTCTTAGGGTTTCTCCCGGTGTAGGTTTCATATTCCCTAACCTGAAAACTCCCGAACCCCCTGATCTCAACACTTTCACCCCGGGCCAATGCTGATGCCATTGTTTCCAGAATAGTTTCAACAATCGCTTTAGCATCCTTTGGGGATAGATTCTGTTCTTTAGCCAAAGCTTCGATCAGTTCCGATTTAGTCATGAGTGAACCTATACGATTTTTATTTATGTTATTCTCTATAATATCATATCTATATGCAAAATAACAAAACAATTTGCACCAATAGTGTACGAAAAGAAAGGTAACAGTAGATAATCCTGATGATAAAGGCTAGGCCGTTCTCTATCAAAAATGAAAAGGCAAGCGCAACGGTATCGTTAACAGAGAAAATAGCCTGTTCCTTTTCCTGTTTAACGATAAGATCGTTCGTATCTGCGCTAGAATAAATAGTAGCATGAACATATAACGAGAGAAATGAAATGGAATATTGTAATTATTACCAAGTTGAACAACAACAACAAGCAAGGGTTGTACAATCAACGTGGCGGGAATCAAAAAGCGGATATATTTATATTCCTTATTGCACTCATCCATCAGGAGAATTCTGCTTGAGCAATATAAAATTCTGCAATAACGCTACTAATATACTGAAATGCCAAGGAAATATCTCGAAATGTCAGCTGAAAAACGGTATACCATAACTTCAATTCTAACCAGTACGGCAAGTTGCATGAACATTGACGCCATAAAAAAAGGTTCATGGGCGTCAAGACCATTTGATGAAAATTGAAACATGTGAAAGGGTCCAACGTATGGAAATAATCCTACAATACGGAAACTAAAAACGCATTTTTTTTACCACACTACAGGGTGAATAAAAACCCACGATCAGCCTGCTTTGGAGCTTAACTGATACCCTACCCGGCTACCGGTTCAATCGATCACTTCAAACACGGGTCCTTGTCGAAACGTATTGGAATATCACCTCGTTTTCGATGGCATCGCTCTATGCTGTACATTTAAAGTTTTAATTACCATCGAACTTCAGCCAGTTTCAAAAAGCGCTGGGGGACAGGGTGAGTCCGCAGGGCAACATAAACGAGTTTGTCCACCATTGTGTGCATTTGAAACCGGCGGTTTAAACGATAACAAAACACCACGAGATAGCGGGGTAAGCGCTTATCGCTTAGGGCATGATACGTGCCATGCAGGGCACTTTTTACGTTTCCGATAACAGTGTTCAACCATTTGAATACCTTGCCATTATATTTGGCACCCTGAGTGGTGGCAACGGGTTCATGCTCGCATTGAGCTTGCGTTACCTCGGGAAAACAATTCAAACCGTCGGAGATAACAAGACTTCCTGGGCGGATGTGCTTTGTAGCCCAGGATGAGATTTCATCCAAGGTGAAGCTGCTGAGATGGCTCAGTTTCAGGAAAAGAGGATGGCCCTTGTCAGAGAGCGACAAGGCTGCGACGAATGGCATCTTGCCGGAAGCGCCTCGACCTCTTTTGCCGTCTCGCTTCTTGCCACCCCAATAAGCATCATCCATGAGCAATAGGCCTCCCAAGGGCTGTTGGTCGTCTTGATCTTTCATGACCTGCTGCAATTTGTGCTTCATGCGCAAGGCGGCATTGGCGGAGATCCCGACGGTTCTGGCCAAATGGAGCGAGGAAATGACGTCTTTTGATTGGGCAACAAGGTAGATACTCAAAAGCCAGGCTGTGAGCGGAAGCTTGGTGGCGGCGAATATGGTTCCTTGTATCAAAGAAGCCCGAAAGTGGCATCTGTGACATTGATAAACTTTGCGGTCACGAATTCCGCAATATCGGGCATGACCGCACTTGGGGCAACGAAAACCCTGCGGCCACCGCATTTTGAACAGGGCTTCTCTGCACTGCTCTTCTGTGCCGTATTGGGAAAGAAATCGAGGCAAACTTAACCCTTTTTGGAACTGAATTTTGTTTTTAGCCATGGTGTACTCCTTTCGCAGATAACGCTTGGAGCACTATGACATAAATGGTGGGTCAAATAGCGACCCACCACGAAAAAAATCGGCTGAGTTTCAGTGGTAATCGGGTTTAAAGTAGTTCGAAGAAATACAAAAACCCGCTTCCTAGCCAGGAAAGCGGGTTTTTGTTGTCCGGTAAAGCCTGTCAGAAGAAATGAATATTGGCCATCAGGTTGAGACTGGCCTCAACTGGGTGATAGCAATGGGTCGTTCAGACGACAAAGGCTATGAACTCTGACCTTGGCCGGAGGCCAAGAATTTCTTTATTCGATTAAAACGGGACGTCATCACCCATGGGTGGCGGCTCTGGAAAGGAGTCGCCACCATATCCTTGACCGGAACCACTATACTCACCCGCACCACCACCTCCTGCCGTGGTTCGGGGAGACAGCATTTTCATCTCACGAGCGACGATCTCGGTGGTGTAGCGGTCATTGCCGCTCTGATCCTTCCACTTCCTGGTCTGCAACTTCCCCTCAATATACACCCTGGAGCCTTTCGACAGATATTCACCGCAGATTTCAGCAAGACGCCGCCAGGCAGTGACTCTGTGCCATTCAGTCTGCTCCTGCATCTGTCCGTCCTTACCCTTCCATCTCTCCGTGGTAGCCACCGTGAACGATGCAGAGGGCGTGCCATCTTGGGTGTAGCGAATCTCAGGATCAGCCCCCAAATTACCGATTAATATCACTTTATTGATCATTATGCACCTGCGGGTAGAGTGTTCTTTGTGGGTTTAGAAATCGTTTCGTCCAAATAATTTGAAGCGAAATCATAAACCAGTTGGCCGGTTATTGCAAAAACCTTGTTCAACCCTCCATTCCAACCAACACCAACACCCTTGTATCCGTTATACAAAACACAACGGGCACCAGCTCGGTGCCCGTTGTGTTTTTCCATTCTGGATCACAAGTCCATCAATAATGATAGGCGGATTCACCATGACTGACCGTATCGAGGCCTTCTCGTTCCTCTTCTTCAGTCACCCGCAGCCCGATGGTCAGATCCACTAATTTATACGCGATAATCGACACAACACCGGACCAGATGATGGTGGTACCGATACCCCAGAGCTGGCTGATAACCTGGGTGGAAATGGAGTAATCGGCGACCTTATTAGCAACATAGTCGTAGACACCGACGCCACCCAAAGACGGATCGGCGAAGATGCCGGTCAAAACCGCTCCCAAAATACCGCCGACCCCATGAACCCCAAAAACATCTAGAGCATCATCCGCGCCAAGCATCCGTTTGAGACCATTCACGCCCCATAGGCAGATGATGCCGGCAAGCAACCCAATGATCAAGGCACCGCCAATCCCAACCCAGCCGCAGGCAGGAGTCACCGCAACCAGTCCGGCAACCGCCCCGGAAGCAGCACCGAGCATCGAGGGTTTCCCTTTGAGTATCCACTCGGCAAGGGTCCAGGAAAGGGCTGCCGCAGCGGTGGCAGTCATGGTATTACCGAAGGCCAGAGCGGCTAGACCGGTTGCTTCGAGGTTAGAACCGGCATTGAAACCGAACCAGCCAACCCACAGCAGACAGGCGCCGATCATGGTCATGGTCAGGCTATGCGGAGCCATGGATTCCTTGCCATAACCAACCCGCTTGCCCACCATGAAAGCGCCAATCAGACCAGCAATAGCGGCGTTGATGTGGACAACGGTACCACCGGCAAAGTCAATCGCACCCTTCTGAAAGAGAAATCCTGCTGTAGCTCCGGCCTTGAGGGCAGCATCGGCATCGGTATAAGCATCTGGTCCGGCCCAATACCAAACCATATGCGCCATTGGCAAGTACGCAAAGGTGAACCATAGAACAATAAAGGCCAGCACTGCCGAAAATTTCATCCGCTCAGCAAAAGCGCCAATGATCAGGGCCGGAGTGATGGCGGCAAAGGTGGCCTGAAAAAACACATAGATCAATTCAGGAATAACCACACCTTTACTGAAGGTGGCGGCCACCGATTCGACCCCGACACCCTTGAGCAGGATTTTATCGAATCCACCGAAAAAGGCGTTCCCTTCGGTAAAAGCAATACTGTAGCCGTAGAGAACCCAGAGAACAACACAGAGGGAAAAGACGGTAAATACCTGCATCAGCACGGACAACATGTTCTTGCTCCGGACCAGCCCGCCATAAAACAGGGCGAGGCCCGGAATAGTCATCAGAGTGACCAGTAGGGTAGAAACGATCATCCATGCGGTATCGCCCTTATCAGGAACAGGGGCGGCCGCATCGGCCAAAGCGGGACCAGCGAACGCGACAGCCAAGGCCATCAGCACCAACGAAAAGACAAGCGTAGATTTTTTCATGGATGAGCTCCTTTTGGATCAAAGCGCTTCCGGCCCAGTTTCGCCGGTTCTGATGCGCATTACATGTTCAAGATCGAAAACAAAGATTTTACCGTCACCGATCTTGTCGGTGCAGGCCGCCTTTTTAATCCCCTCGACAACCTGGTCGAGTTGGCTGTCGTCGATAGCCACCTCCACCTTCAATTTCGGCAGGAACTCAATAACATACTCGGCCCCGCGGTACATTTCGGTATGCCCTTTCTGGCGCCCGAAGCCCTTGACCTCCGTCACGGTCACGCCCTTGACGCCAAGTGCCGTCAAGCTTTCCCGTACCTCGTTCAACTTAAAGGGTTTGATTATCGCACTGACAAACTTCATGGATCACTCCTTTTCAGGCAGACATACAGCGTTCCCGCCCCTGCCCTGTTGATTGAATTTTTACCGGTAAACCCGATAGACCTGTTAAAAAACCCTTTGCTTAACCGAACCAAACTCTCTCAAGCCACAATTGTTGATCGTAACCGTATCCATCTTTCCCTTCGCCCCCCTTTGTATCTGTTACCGTCCTTTGACTCGTTTCAATCCATGGATGCGGACAATTATGTTGATTAATATCAAAAATCATACCTTTTTTACAAAAAATTAATTTAATTAAAAATTTCAAATAAATAACCATAAATATTTGCAAAATCTTCCAAAAATATAAAATTATTTGTTCATTTTTGTATTTATTTTTTCATGTAAATAACAAATATGAAGACTTGAGTGCGAAATAGAAAGGGAGGAGTGCTGACCGTGAACCGAAGCGACAAAAAAGAAGGATTGCATCTGCCGAAAAAATAGGAAAGTATAAAAATATGGTATTGTTTTTCCCATCCTTTCCCAGGAGGTACGGTTGCATGCCTGCCAGCGTCCACGAACAGCCGCCAGCAAAGGACAGAAGGTGGAAAATTATCGATCAGGTTATGCAGCGCCACGATTTTCGCCCGGACGCCCTCATCGAGACCCTCCACGCCGCACAGGAGACCTTTGGCTATCTCGATGCTGAGGCGCTGTCGTATATTTCGTCAAATCTCAAGGTCCCGCCCGCCAAGGTGTTTGGAGTTGCCACCTTTTACAACCATTTCAGTCTGAAGCCCAAGGGGGCCCACACCTTGGCGGTGTGCACCGGCACCGCCTGCCACGTCAAAGGGAACGATCGAATTCTTTCCTGGATGCGCGAGCATTACAGCCTGGTACCCGGTGAAACGACGCCGGACAATCAGCTTTCCCTGGTCGAGGTGCGTTGTGTCGGAGCCTGCGCCCTCGCGCCGGTGATCGTTCCGGACAAGAATGTTATCGGCAGGAAAAGCTTTGAAGAAGCAACTTCCATTATCAAGGAGTGGCTGGGCGATGCGACGTGAGGAATTGAACCGTAATGCAAATGAGCGCCGCCAATATCTGGATGGTTTTGCCCACCACATCCTGGTCTGCGCCGGTCTGGGTTGCCCCGGCAACGAGGAAATCATCGCTGCCCTGCAACGGGTGATCGCCGAAAAGGGTTTAGGGAACAGGGTGCTGGTGCGCAAAGTAGGCTGCATGGGCCTCTGCGCCCAAGGGCCGGTCGTACTGATTCAACCCGGAGAAATTTCCTATCAGACCGTACACCCCGAAGACGCCGGCGAGATCATCGCATGCCTGGGCCAGGAACCTGTGCGCCGCTTGTTGCTGCCGCCGGACTTACCGTTTTTTACCCGTCAGCACAAAAATGTATTGGCCCTGTCCGGACGAATCGATCCAGACAGTATCGACGATTATCTCGCGGCGGGCGGCTATAGCGCTGCCCTTACTGCTATTAACGAAATGCGACCGGGCGATGTTATTCGTTGCCTGCAGGAGAGCGGCCTGCGCGGCAGAGGCGGGGCCGGTTATCCCACCGGACTGAAATGGTCCACCGTGGCCAAGGCGGCGGGCGATAAAAAATATCTGGTCTGCAACGCCGACGAGGGTGACCCCGGCGCCTTCATGGACCGATCGGTTCTTGAAAGCACCCCCCATACCGTGTTGGAAGGCATGGTCATCGCCGCTTATGCGGTTGGCGCCAATACTGGGTATATTTATGTGCGGGCCGAATATCCGCTGGCCGTACAACGGCTCAAACGCGCTATCCGGGAAGCGGAGCGCCTGCATCTCCTGGGGCACGCCATCTGCGGCTCCAATTTAGACCTCAACATCCAGATCCGCCTTGGCGCGGGTGCTTTTGTCTGCGGCGAGGAAACCGCCCTGATCGAATCAATTGAAGGACGTCGCGGCATCCCCAGGCCCCGCCCCCCCTACCCAGCGGAAAAAGGTCTGTGGGGCTACCCCACCTTGATCAACAATGTCGAGACCTACGCCAACGTGCCGCTGATCATCGAACGCGGCCCTCAATGGTTTGCCGCCCTGGGCACGGACAAGAGCAAGGGCACCAAGGTCTTTGCCCTCACCGGCAAAATCAAGCACGCCGGGCTGATCGAGGTACCCATGGGAACAAGCCTGCGCGAGATTGTGTTTGATATCGGCGGAGGTATCCCCGGCGGTCACGCCTTCAAAGCCATTCAGACCGGCGGCCCCTCGGGAGGATGTATCCCGGCCGCACACCTGGACACCCCGGTCAGCTACGAGAGTTTGAGCGCCTTGGGGTCGATCATGGGTTCGGGTGGCATGATCGTCATCGACGAAACATCGAGCATGATCGATATCGTTCAATATTTCATGCAATTCAGCATGGATGAATCCTGCGGCAAATGCATCCCCTGCCGGGTGGGCACCGCCCAGATCCACCGCCTGCTGACCGTTTTCCAAGAACGCAGGGCCTCTATGGCTGATCTCGCCCAACTGGAAATGCTGTGCGATTTGATGAAGAACGCCAGCCTCTGTGGCCTTGGCCAATCGGCTCCCAACCCGGTGCTCAGCACGCTCAGATATTTTCGTCAGGAATATCTCGACCGGATCGTGGATGCAGCGCCCATGCAGGAGGGCAAACAATGACCGCACACATCATCACCCTGACCATCGACGGCCAACAGGTCAGCGGCCTATCCTCGGAAACCATTCTTCAGGTGGCCAGGGAAAACGGCATCGCCATCCCCACTCTCTGTTACTTGGAAGGGCTTTCCAGCCCCGGCTCCTGCCGTCTCTGCATGGTCGAAATAGCTGCCAGCGCCAAACTGCAGCCTGCCTGCGTCACCCTGATCCAGGAAGGCATGGAGGTCACCACCCAGTCGGCGCGGCTCGGCCTGTACCGCCGCACTATCATTCAACTGCTCTTTTCCGAGCGCAACCATGTCTGCGCGGCCTGCGTCGTCAACGGCCACTGCGAATTGCAGGACCTGGCCCGTGAATTAGGGGTCGATCATATTGAGTTCCCCGGCCACTACCCGGACCTGCCCGTCGACGCCTCCCACAGCCGCTTCATTCTCGACCATAATCGCTGCGTACTGTGCACCCGTTGCGTCCGGGTCTGCGGCGAAATCGAAGGTGCCCATACCTGGGATGTGAAGAATCGCGGCATTCGCAGCTTGATCGTCGCCGATTTCAACACGCCCTGGGGCACATCGACAACCTGTACCGGTTGTGGTAAATGCGTCCACGTCTGTCCGACCGGCGCTCTCTTCGAAAAGGGCAAGTCCGTGGCCGAGATGCTGAAAAAGCGCCCTGCCCTTCCCTACCTTATGGCCAACCGCACCCAGGAGCACCGATGAACAAGCTGCGCCTTGCAACCCTCTGGCTCGACGGCTGTTCCGGCTGCCACATGTCACTTTTGGACATGGATGAACGATTGCTCGACCTGACCGCCACGGTCGAGTTCGTCTATAGCCCGCTAGTCGACAACAAAACCTTCCCCGAAGCGGTGGATGTGGCCTGCGTTGAAGGGGCGGTCAGCACCCCGGAGGATGAACACCGGCTGCGACTTGTACGGGAGCGGTCCGGCCTGCTGATCGCCCTGGGTGACTGTGCCGTTACTGGTAATGTCCCTGCCATGCGCAATGTGCAGGGCGCGGGGGCAATGCTGCAAGCAGTCTATGTGGAGCAACAACCGCTCAATCCGCAGATACCCGCAACCGATCTGCCGCCCCTTAACGACAAGGCCCTGCCCTTGCACCATTTCGTCAAGGTGGATCTTTTTATCCCTGGATGCCCCCCTGCTGCCGACACCCTGTTCACCGCCCTCAATGCCCTGGTCGAAGGCACGATCGCCGATCTGCGGCTCAACACCCGGTTCGGTGCCTAGGAGTCCGCCATGGAACAACGCATCACTATCGAGCCAGTCACCCGCATTGAAGGCCACGCCCGGATCAGCCTCATGCTTACTCAGGATGGCGTGATCAGCGACGCCCGTTTTCAGGTCACCCAATTCCGCGGTTTTGAACGATTCATCGAAGGCCGCCCCTTTTTTGAGATGCCCGCTCTGACCGCCCGCACCTGCGGCATCTGCCCGATCAGCCATGAGCTGGCCTCGGCCAAGGCTTGCGACCAGCTGCTGGCGGTCACTATCCCGGAAACCGCCAAAAAACTCCGCCGCATCATCAACCTCGGCCAACTGATCCAATCGCACGCGCTCAGTTTTTTCTACCTGTCCGCCCCAGACCTTTTGCTGGGCATGGACTATCCGCCGGAGAGCCGCAACTTTTTCGGCCTGGCCGCGAACGACCCTCAATTTGCCCGCGACGGCATCAGGCTGCGCCAATTCGGGCAGCAGGTGATCGAGCGTCTGGCCGGGCGGCGAATCCATCCGGCCTGGGTGGTGCCCGGCGGGGTCAATTCGCCCTTGCAGACAACTGCCCGTGACGCCATTCTCAGCGAACTGCCCGAAGTCAAACAACTGATCCGCACGCATCTGCAACGGTTCAAACTATCGCTGCATCAATACGAGGAATACATCCGGGTCTTTGCCCGCTTTCCCAGCCTGTTCCTTGGCCTGGTCAACCGCGAGGGCCATCTCGAGCATTATGATGGCCGGGTGCGCATCATCGACGGCACCGGCCGTATGATCGCCGATCAGCTCGCGCCGGAAGGTTATCAGGACCACATCGGCGAGGCGGTCGAGCCCTGGACCTATCTCAAATTTCCCTACTATAAAGCGCAGGGCTATCCGGACGGCATGTACCGGGTCGGACCGCTGGCCCGGCTCAATATCGCCTCTTCCTGCGGCACCCCTTTGGCCGACCGGGAACTAACCGCCTTCCGCAGCCTGGAAGCGGGCCCGGTGCTGAGCACCTTTCATTCCCACTATGCCCGCTTGATTGAGGTGCTGTATGCAGTGGAGATGATCGAGATGCTGCTGGCCGATCCAACCATTCTCAATACCCAGGTCAGGGCCGTGGCCGGAGTGAACAATCTGGAAGGAATAGGCATGACCGAGGCGCCGCGCGGCACCCTGATCCACCATTACAAGGTCAACGGCGACGGTCTAATCGAATGGGCCAATCTGATCATTGCCACCGGCCATAACAACCTGGCCATGAACCGGGGCATTCTCCAGGCGGCGCAGCATTTCATCAGTGGCGCCACCCTACGCGAGGGCCTGCTCAACCGAATCGAAGCCGTCATTCGCGCCTTTGACCCCTGCCTGGCCTGCTCCACCCATGCAGTCGGAACCATGCCCCTGATCATCGAGCTTATCGGTCCGGACGGAGCGGTCCTCGACCAGATGCGGCGCTGACAATCAACCAGGCCTTTCACCCCGTTTAAGGAGGCGGTGGACCGCTATCTTTATCGTCACCATGCCAGTCAAATTGGGTTTGAACGGGAAGTGTCGACTGACGGCACGCTCAAGAAGCCGGGGCGGGTCGACAGAGGAAGAACAGCGAGGGTGCAAACGACTTTTGGAGCGTTTCCGGTTGGAGCCTGCCGAAGAAGGGCGTCTAACGGGAGCTTGTAGGAGTTGAGGCCATGAGCGTAAATGTTGCGAAAAAACCATGGCGGCCCTTTCCCCTTCAATCAGGGCGTTACTTGAGATGATCAGGAAAACAACCTGTCATTCTCCTTGTTCAGCAGATCCTCCAAACCGCGTTTCAGTGTTTCCACCATTTCAAAATAGGGTAAATCCCGGCTGTCCTTGACGCCGCTGTGGACTTCCTGCGCTTTTTCCGCCCAATCGGCCAATCCGCATTGCAACAGGGTTCCCTTGAGAGTATGCGCCGCCCGGCCGAGCCCCTGATAATCCTGTTGCTCCAGTGCCTCAGCGGCCAAAGCGAGATTGTTGGTAATACTCAGTCGAGCCGCGGCCAGAATTCTTTCGATCTGCTCGGACTTAAGCAGGGTCGCGGTCTGCAGATAGGTCCGCACCTGCTCAAGCTTAGGTTCAGACGGCTGAGATTGGGTTTCCAAGGTCATTGTCCTTTCCTCCACGGGTTTCATTTCCGGCTCCTGAAATACGGGCGCTGCCGCTAGGATGGTCATGAGTACCTCATTCAGTTGTCCCGGCTGGAAGGGTTTGGTGAGGTAGGCGTCCATTCCGGCTTGCAGGCACATCTCCCGGTCACCTCCCAGGGCGTGGGCAGTCATGGCCACGATGGGCAGATGCTGGCCCTGGAGTTTCCGGGTCAGCGCTTGCGCGGTTGCTCCCGGCAGCTCAACGGAAAGCGGCAAACCCTGTTCAACGGCCCGGATAACACCGCTTGCGGTGAGGCCGTCCATCACCGGCATCTGCACATCCATCAGCACCACATCGAACTCTTCCGAAGCCAAATGCATCAGGGCCTCGATGCCGTTTGCGGCTCCCGTGACAGCGTGATCCCGCGCAAGCGTCATGCTGGCCACATCGCGATTGACCTCATTGTCGTCAACCACGAGGACCCGCAACCCCTTCAGGGTCGTTCCTTCTCCGGCCTTGAAGGTGGTCTTACTGGCCAGTGCCTCCTCCTCGCAGCGCTGCAAGGGAACAACCACATGAAAAGTGCTGCCGAGATCCCTCAAGCTCTCCACCCAGATCCTGCCCCCCATGAGTGCAACCAGTTGCTGACAGATGGAAAGCCCGAGACCGACTCCGCCGTACTGTCTGGCATAGGAATTGTCTGCCTGCTCGAATCTGTTGAAGATCAGCGGCAGTTTTTCCTCGGAAACACCAACACCGGTGTCGATGATCACAAAATGAACACTGGCCGTTCCAGCCTTGATCGCTTCTTCCTCCACGACGACACGGATGGTGATCGATCCTGTATTGGTGAATTTAATGCCATTGTTCACCAGATTGAGGAGAATCTGCCGCAGCCGTAGTTCATCGCCGAGAAAGCACAGGGGCAGGTGTTCGGGGAGGATGGACTCCAAGCGCAATCCTTTTTCCGTTGCCGGCACATGCATGATCGAGAGGACGCCCGCAAGCAAGTGCCGCAAGTCAAAGGGCGCCTCGTTCAACTGCAACTGGCCTGCCTCCATTTTGGAAAAATCAAGAATATCGTCCAGCAGCCGGAGCAGGCTTTCGGCGGAATGCTCCACCGTCTGCAACAGGTTGCGCCGTTGGTCGCCGGTCGACGCCTCCATGGCCAGATGCGTCATCCCGAGAATAGCGTTCATTGGCGTCCTAATCTCATGGGACATATTGGCCAGAAACAAGCTCTTGGCGCGGTCCGACTCTTCCGCCCGTTCCTTTGCTTCCCGAATCCCGAGCATCGACTGTTGAAGCTGATCGGCCATTTCGTTGAAGGCTCCGGCCAATTCGCCCAGCTCATCCCGGCTCTCCACTTGCAGACGCGAGGCCATTTGGCCCGTTTGAAACTGTTTGATCCCCTGGATAATGGCGGTGATCTTTCCGGTCAGGGTTGCCGCCATCCAGATGGCGACCAGAATAACCAGCACCACCATGATCCCGGTGGAAACGCTCAAATTAGTGAGAGTGGTGTGCAGGCGCTGTTCGATCAGCGACAGGGTGTCGAGGCGATTTTTCTCCAGACCGGTTTCATATTCCTTGGTAATGGCGGTGATGCGCCCCGCGGTTTCGGTCGCCGAACTATGGAACTCATCGACATTGGCGCCGATGGTGACAAAACCGAACCCCCTGGGGGAATTGGCGTAGATCCCGGTGTGGTACGGAATGGCAGCGGCTGTAGTCAACTTCCACAGACCGCTCCAGAGGATGAGAAAGGAGCCGGAACCGCCGTGCTGGGTCAGATTGTACCAGCCAATGCACTGGGGGGCAAAATTGAGGTAGCGGCAATCCAGACCGAGCATGCCCTCCTTGGTCAGCGAGACTGCCGGCTTTTTGGCGTTGGTCTGCCCCTGGAAAGTGGGGGCGATTTGCTCAAACTCGGGAAAGGAACCGCGTACCGACTGCCATAGTTCAAACAACTCGGCACTGAGCCAGGGAACAGCCTGTTCCCCGGTTTCACGATCAAAGCCGACAATAAAATAGTCTCTGGGGTGAGAAATATTTCGGCCCTGGTCGTCCCACATGAAGGCATAATTGCCCGAACCGGCGTCGGAGATGTCGGAATAGCGCTCAGGAGTCGGCACCACATGATCAGTGAATTCCATGAGATGGGTGTGATCAAGGGCCAGGGTGACATAACCGATTTTTTCCTCCCCTTTGAATACCGGCGTGGCCCAGCGGATCATCCCCTGAAACCGCTGGCCGACCGGATTTTCCTTGCCCCCATACCCTGCTTTTTCCGGCGCAAAGGGAACTCCTGCTTTTTCTGCTCGAGCGGGGGTGTATGGCCCGATGATCGGCGAAGGGATGTATGCGCCAATGACCCTGGATACGTAGATGTCCCCGGCCCGTAATTTGGCAAGTTCGGCAAAGTAGGTTTCCGCCTTGCACCAGGTGTTTTCTTTACGGGCAATATTGCGCAGGCCGGGCTGGAGCAACCCGGTTGCCGAAATCTTCACCCGTTCCTGGCCGTCGAGGCCGACAAAAGTCATCTCATGGTAGAGCGGCTGGGTTCTGGTTATGGCGCTACGGTGGGCCGGCTGGTAATGGAAATCCTTTTGATTGTCCGGCGATCCTGGTTCAACGGTGTGCGATTGCCTGGTGGCCTCGATTTGCGGCTGCCAACGGGTACCATCTTCGCTGAGCACCCAATTCGGATGAAAGACCACCTCTTTAGTGCGAACAGAAAGAAAGTTTCTGTAGAGGCTTTCTTCGACAGGTAAATTAGCCACGTAGCGGATATCTTTGTCCCTGGCATACAGGAAATCGGCCACTTTTGAAGCGATATCCACGGTGAGCCGTTCAATGTTCTCCCGTGACTTGAGATCAAGAGCAGCAATGGAGCTTTCGGTGGCCAGGGTTCCGGTCTCACTGACCAGGCTTTTGGTGTTGGCCACCATCTCGTTCGATTTATCCTTGAAGGTATCGCCCAACAAACCAATTTGCCTGGCCGCGAAGACCGCTAGGGCAATCAATGGCAGGACCTTGATCACGATAAAAATCGTGATCAATTTTTCCCTGATGCCGTCGCCAAACCGTTGCCCCGGGACTGGGGAGGGCGAGGATTGCTGACTTGGATCGGTGTGTTGATTCTTCTCTTCCATCATGCTCTCTGGGTCCAAAGCTGCCAACTGCTATTCAGGACACTCGGTCTTCTGCCGATCCCTCTTTCCCGCAAGGGATGAAGCGCTCTCGTTTCCATCATACACAAATCACCGTCAGCCCCTAATAAAAAAGGCGCTCTGCGCAATCTACTGAAACATGAACAAACCTCTAACAAGGATGTGCGCAATTTTGCTCAACCTACAAGGTAGGGAAAAAACGGTCGCAGCCAACAATCGTCCCGAGACGACCGATGAAGCCTGCTATACCGCCCTTCCCTTCACCGCTGCCGATGGAACAGCACCTTGCGGAGATAATCAATGGCAAAGATGAGCACAATTCCCAGCCAGGCGAGGCCGTAGATCTCGGGCGTTACCGGACCGGTGTTCAACGCGCGCGCCAGCGGCGGCCAGTAGAGAATCGCCCAGGACAGGACAATCTGAATGAGGATGCCGGCGAAAATCAACCGGTTGCGGAAGAGGCCTAGGTCCAGGCCGGACCGGTACTCAAAGCGGCGCCCCACCAGGTTGCCGATCTGCATCAGGAGAATGGTGGATAGGGTGATGCCGGTAGCTGCCTGATGGAGCGGCGAGGAGGCGTCCAGCGGCATGTCGTAGCGCCAGCCGCCATCAACCAGCACGTAAAAGAAGAGAAAGAGCGACCAGACACCCTCGATCATACCGAGGAAAAGATAGCTTCGGACCATCAACTGCCGGTTCAGCAACCCTTGGGCAGGGTTGCGAGGCGGCCTGTTCATCACTTCGGGATCGGCGGGTTCTTGGCCGAGCCCCATGGAGGGCACAAGGTCCGTGCCCAGATCGATGGAAAGAATGTGGATAATGTTGAGCGCCAGCGGTACAGGCAGGACGATGTACAACAGGTAGGGCAGGATTTCCGGGCCGTTGCTCACCAGTACATAGCTGGTGAACTTTTTCATGTTCTCGAACACGGTCCGCCCTTCCTCGATGCCATCGACGATGGAGGCAAAATTGTCGTCAAGCAGGATAATCTGGGCCGACTCCCTGGCTACGTCGGTGCCCATCTTGCCCATGGCGATGCCGACGTCCGCTGCCCGCAGCGCCGGGGCATCGTTGACTCCGTCGCCGGTCATGGCCACCACCTTCTCCATGTGTTTCAAGGCGGTGACGATTTTCATCTTCTGTTCCGGCGTAGTCCGGGCAAAGACGCGCACCCCCTGTTGCAGCTGCTCGACCAGGGCCTCCACAGTCAACTCTTTGAGTGTTTCACCGGTGAGATGGGTCGCGCAGCCGGTCTCCACAATCCCGGCCTTGGCCGCCACCGCCAGCGCCGTGGCCGGATGATCGCCAGTGATCATCAGTACCTCGATTCCGGCCCCGTGGCATTTGGCCACCGCCGGTGCCACCTCGGGCCGGACCGGATCTTCAATGCCGAGGAAGCCGGCCAGAATCAGATCGTGCTCCAGGCTCTCGGCACCTGTATCATCGGTTATCGTCTCGCCCTTTTCCGCCTCGAACAGCGGCCGATAGGCAATGGCAATCACCCGCAGACCCTGGCCAGCCATCTGCTGCATGGTAGCTTCACTAGCCCTCAGTTGTTCGGCAAGTGGCATTCCTGTCCCGTTGTTTTCATCAGCGGCACCGGCCGCGCTCACCATGGGCCGGATCGCTTCAAAGGCCCCCTTGACCACAAAAAAACGCTGTTCACCAATGTTGACAATCCCTCCTGACCGCCGTTTTTCGACATCAAAGGCAAAGGAGCGCACCACCTGCTGTTGTGCAACCGTCATTTGCCCCAACCCCAGGCTGAGCCATTTGCTGGCCACCGCCACGTCCAAAGGATCGCCGAGCAACTGCTCCCCCGACTGCCGGACATCGGAAGCGGCCAGGGCAAGGGTGGCCAGTCGCTGTTCCTGTTCGGGAGTCATCGCCGCGCCGGTAAACGGTTCCACCATCCGGGTGATGGCCAGTTGGTTCAGGGTCAGGGTGCCGGTTTTATCGGTGCAGATCACATGCACCGCGCCCAAGGCTTCCACCGCGTTGAGACTGGTGACCAACACCTGTTTCTTGGCCATACGCAGGCTCCCCATCACCAGAGCCAGGGTCAGGGTGGGCAGCAATCCTTCCGGCACGTTGGCAACGATGATCCCCATCATGAACACCAGGTTCATCCAAAGGGGCTTGCCGCTCATCACCCCATACAAAAAGAAAGAAAAGCCCATGGTGCAGGCGATGATGGTGAGAATGCGAATCATCCGCGAAATTTCGCGTTCCAGCGGCGAGCCGGTGCGGCGGATAGTTTGCGACAACTGGGCGATGCGGCCGAACCGGGTGCGCAGTCCAGTGGCGAAGACCACCCCCCGGCCAGTCCCCTTGACCACGGTGCAGCCGGCAAACCCGATGTTTCCGCACTCCTCCAGGCTCTTTTCCTGCATCTGGGCCGTGAGTCGGATGGCAGCCGATTCCCCGGTGAGCGGCGAATTATCGATCATTAAGCCATCTGAGCTGACAATCCGCAGATCGGCGGCAATCTTATCGCCCTCGGAGACGATCACCACATCGCCGGGCACGATCTCGGCGGCCGGAATGCGGCTGATGCGGCCACCTCGGCAGACCTCCACCAGGTGAGGCAGGAATTTCTTCAAAGCCTCCATGGCCTTTTCCGCCCGGTATTCCTGGATAAAGCTGAACAGGGCGTTGAGCAGCGCCACCACGAGCAAAGCCCAGCCGAGCACACCCATGCCTTCTTTGGGATTGATCCGGTGGGCGGCAAAACAGATGACCGCCGATACAACGAGGAGAATAGCAAAAAAATTGGTGAACTGGCGCCCCAGAGTGCGGACCAGCTTCCAACGGTCGACCACCTCAAACAGGTTGGGGCCGACGTGGACGAGCCGCTCGGTCACCTCGGACGGCGTCAACCCTTCGGGACCGGTATGCAGCGATCCGTAGACCTGGTCCGGCGGAATTTGTCCAATATGGGCGGGTCGCGGGTTCATATTGTGCGGTAGATACCGACGTCGCAGGGGGTGGTGCGGAGGATCTGCTCGATCCGATTGCCGTAAAAGTAGCGCGAGGGCAGGTTCCGCTCCGTGGCTCCGAGCAGGATCATACCGGCATTGATCTTACCTGCTTGAATGAGAATCTCCTTGGCCCAGTCGTCGGAAAGCACCACATGGCGGTCGAGATGCCAGGTGGAACCGGGGGTTTGTTGCCGGATCTCCGTCACGATCCGGCTGAGATACGCATGGCCTTCGGCAATCTTCTTTTTGGCGGCTCCTGCGGAGATATAGCGAAAATGGAAGGGGTTGACCGTCATCACCCGCAGGAGATAGAGCCGCTTAACCGAGGCGGCCAACATCTGCAGAAAGGGCATGGCTGTTTGAAATCCGCGCGGATGACCGGCCAAAGGGAAGAGCAAGGTGCGGGGGCACCCGAGCAAACCGGGGCTGACCACCCGGATGGCCAGGACATTGAACCGCCGGCAGCGAAGCAACCGTTCCGCAATGGTGCCGGCGAGAAAGCCCCGTCCCTTGGAGGCAATGCGCGTGCCACAGAGGCAGGTGCACTGTTCACCTGGAGGGATCGCCTGGAGCAGGCTGGAAAAAACATCGCCGCTCATCTCAAAAATCAGGCTCTGGCAGATAACAGCGTGTTGCTCGCATTCGGCGGCAATGGCGGCAAATTTCACCTCGATGCGCTCACGGGTGAATGACCCGTCGAGGATGTGGATCAGGAGGAGGTGACGGCACGGGAGAGATGCCGCCATCTGCAAGGCGTAGCGGGCCACCCAGTCCGCATTGATCGACCCATCGTATGCCAGAACAAGCCGTCGGTCCATTGCACTCCTTGGAAAAGGTTGGTGCCATCGCAGGGAGAATGATATCTTGTCGATATTTAAATTTTACCCCTGAGGATAGCAAGGGAATTGGGCGGTGCGGGCAGAGAGGTGGTTCAGGTGATCGAATGATTTTAATTTGAAACTACACAAAATCAGATATTTTTTTAATGTTTCTGGGATTTTTAAGAAGTTACAGAATATTGTCAGGATTTTCCGCTATCATCCGAAATGAAGCGTTAGACGGATACCACATAATCACTTGTTCTTAGCGACTGTATTGCCAAGAACCGCGGTGCTGATATCGTCGCGATTGGACGGGAGACTTCGAATGGATACTACTGAACGGATCGCATGTTCCTTCTTGGCATCACTTGGCTATCAGGACATAGTTTACGAACCAGATGGTAACATTCCGCCTGATTTCACCGTCGAAGGGACAATTGCGGTTGAAGTTAGGCGTTTGAACCAAAATGAGCGAGGACGCGACTTTCTCAAGGGTTTTGAAGAGTCAGAAAGGCCACTGTTAGGGAAGTTAAAAAAATTTCTTAAATCTTTTGGTTTGGCAGAGACCGTTGGTTGGTGGGTACTAATCCGGTTTAAGCGTCCAATTCCTAGATGGGAGCGGATTGAGCATACTCTTCGCCAATTTTTCTCATCGCTTGAAGATAGCCCACATCTCAAAAAAATCACAAAACGGATAGAAAATAATTTTGAGATTGAATTATTACCGAGAGCTCTGCCTGTCGACTATGTTTTTGAAATGGGTGCAATAGATGATTTAGATGAGGGAGGTTGGGTAATTGAGGAAGTAGAATACAACCTCCGACTCTGCATTGAAGAAAAGACAAAAAAAGTGGCAAGGTTTAGGCACCGGTACTCGGAATGGTGGCTAATCCTTGTTGATCATGTTGCTTATGGAATGTCAGAGGAAAGCCGCAGGGTGTTCCGTGAAAGTGTTAATATTCAGCATGATTGGGATCGAATAACCGTGGTTAGTCCAATTGATCCGGCATGTCATTTTGATCTTTAACAGTCAGCTTGGTGCGCTAGTTTTTTCTACCCACCGTTTTGCTATTCCATTAAAAATCAAACATCTACAGGCAATCCCTGCGGGCTTTCCATTCTTTTCTTTGTGTGCCCAAAGAAAAGAACCAAAAGAAAGGGCAACCAGGCCGCTGAGACAACCCCGTTCGTCAAGGCCCGGAACCGGCGGGGCAAAAACTCGCTGCGCTCAAACAGTTTGCCCCTGCATCCGGCACCGGGCCTCGCCGCCCGGCTCAGCGGCAATGGCGGCAACCATCCCCGAGCACCTGTTTTCCAGCAAAATAGGCTCCAGCGGGAAGCGCATCTTCTTTTTGTCGAAGTTGCGTTGTTTTTTTGTTATGGATGTATGGGAAATACATTGGGGCCTTGGTATGCATTTCGATCAAAAGGGAGAAAGATTCCTCACATTCGTTCGAAATGACGAAAGCACGTAACCCGGATGAAGCCAAGGTGTAATCCAGGGAAAATGATGGGTTGGTGAGATCATCCCGGTTTCCGTTGCCCTGCATCCGGGCTACGGTTTCACCTCGTGACCATTTTTTTCGGCAATATCACTCTATACCGCTGTCATTGCGAAGGCAGGTGTGGAATCTCGTAATTGCTCTCATTCGGTCGAAAATGACAAAGAGTCCCTGTGTCCAACCAAATGCCACGAGAAGTTTGAAGCCTTTGCGCAACAGGTCGGTTCCTTTTGCCCTCCCACATTGGAGACGATCGCCATGAAGCGTGCAATGACCCTTTTTCTGATCGCACTGGTCACGATCTTCTTGCCTGCGGCTACCGCTCATTGCCGCAGTAACCAAGATGCCTTTGCAGCCGCGGAGAGCACAGCAGGCAGCGAGCCCAGTCTGGCCCGTACTGCCTTGCTATCCGGATTAAAAAGTCCCTGGGATCTGGCGTTCACACCTGACGGTGCCATGCTGTTCACCGAAAAGTGCCGGGGCCTGTCGGTGCGCCTTGCGGATGGGAGCATCCGCCGTCTGTTTGGCACCGCCGGCTCGGCTGTCGTGGCCAACGATTTTTTTTGCCAGGGCCAGAGCGGCATGCTTGGGGTGGCTGTTGATCCGGAATTCACCGCCAACCGCTTTCTTTATGTCTACATGCTTTCAAATCTGGACAATCCGGCAAACCGGGTCGTCCGGCTCACTGTCGATACCGGGTACACCACGGTAAGTGCCCGGAAGGACATTGTCGCCGACATTGCCTACAAAAAGACATTCAACTTCTGGGGTGGCGCGGGAACGCACAGCGGCGGCCGCCTTCGCTTCAGCCCCGTCGACGGATTTCTGTACGTGACCACCGGCGACAACCACGACGGTCCTCTGCCGCAGGATCTCACCCGCCTGGGCGGCAAAACCTTGCGCATCGATCGCAGCGGCAAGGCAGCGCCGGGCAACAGGACCCCAGCCGGCGGTGATCCCCGCATCTTTACCTTTGGGCATCGCAATGTCCAAGGCATCGCCTTCCATCCCGGCACCGGTCAACCCTTTGCCTGCGAACACGGACCAAGGCACAGCGATGAAGTCACACCGCTGGTGGCCGGCGGCAATGGCGGGTGGGACCCGCAACCGGAGGCCGGTGTTACCTGCGTCAGCAACTACTGCGGCTACACTTCAACCAAGCGCGACGGTACGCCCACGCCGATGACCGATCTCGCCAGATTTCCCGAAGCTCTGCGGCCGGCATGGACCAACAAAGGTATATCCGAAGGCATGGGCTCCTGTGTTTTCCTGAGCGGCGCGCAGTGGCAGGCATGGGATGGACGACTGGCCGTTGGGTTCTTGCGAGGCGGCCGCATTGAAATTCTCCAGATCGATGCGGCCGGCATGACAACCAACACCGTCACCATTGCCGGGATTCCGAAAGAACGCATGCGTTCGCTCGTCCAAGGCCCGGATAGCGCTCTCTACGTGGCAACCGATACCGGCGAAATCTGGCGGCTTGCCGCAAGCCCGCAGCCATGAAGGCTTTGATTCAACTCTTTTTTCGCGACATGGGCAGGCACGGCAAAAACAATTAAAACTGACACTGTTGATCAATCACTGAACAATCAAATGGATGCGCCTAATGTTTTTTACATTAGGCTCTTTGAGGAGGAGTGCGGATGGAATGCTTGATGGATCACATCGTGTTGAATGTAGAAGATGACGAGGCAATGATGGCCTTTTATTCGGGGGTACTCAATTTGACGCCTGAGCGGTTAGAGGAATATAGTGCAGGGGCTGTGCCCTTTCCGTCTGTGCGACTCAATTCGAATACGATTATCGATTTGTTCCCGAAAAAGATGTGGCAAAAAAGTGCGCAGGATTGGCGACATGGCAACAATTTGAACCATTTCTGCATAGCTTTGCGCAAGGAGTCGTGGAACGACCTCTGCGAACGATTGCAAACCAACAACGTCGTCATCGAAGAAGGGCCTGTTCCACGTTGGGGGGCGCACGGAACCGGGACATCGATCTATTTTCGGGACCCGGAAGGCAATCTGATCGAAGCACGGTATTATGAAAGCCACCCTGCCCCAACCCATTGCCTCCTTGGGTCGTAGCCGGCAAGGAATGAGCCGCAAGGTCAGCATGGGAGCACCGCCACAAATGCGGTGAAAAGAAGGAGAAAGAAAGCAACCAGGTTGCCGAAAACCACCAAGACCGGTATCCGGCAACCGTGCTCTTGTCTTTATTGTAACAAGATATTGATCCGCTGTTCGATTTCCAGCCGCGGCACAGCACCGACCAGTTGATCAACCAGTTGGCCATTCTTAAAAAACAACAATGTTGGCACCCCCCTGATCTGAAACCGTGCCGCACTCATCTGTTGGGTGGAGGTGTCGAGTTTAAAGACCAACAGGCGGCCCGCATACTCCTGGGCCAGGGTTTCGAGGATAGGGGCAATTATATGGCAAGGACCGCAGGTGGGGGAGTAGAAATCCACCAGGACCGGCAAGGATGACTGCTCGACCCTCCTCTGAAATTGGCCGTCAGTCAGGGAATTGACAATGCCTGAACGCGGCGCGCCGGCAAGCGAAAGCCCGCAACGGCCGCACTTGGGAACAAGATGTTCTTTCTCGGGTGGAATTCTGTTTTTGGCCCCACATCCGGGGCAGACGATCAATGTATTCATGGTGCCTCCGTCTTTGTCAAGGTGGCGAGCGTATCAAAAAAAAAGGCCAGAGCGATAGCCCTGGCCTTGGTAAGCATTTTTTACCGCGATGCGCTCTAAGTGGTCGGGAAGAGAGGATTCGAACCTCCGACCCCAGCGTCCCGAACGCTGTGCTCTACCAGGCTGAGCCACTTCCCGAACCGTGTACCTTGTACAAAAAAAACGCATCTACGCGACACGGCTACCCATTTAGCATGGTTTTCCCTTTGTGTCCAGCCCTTTTCCACCGGTTTAACAAAACTTCCTCACAGGTTTTTCAAGACTAATAACCGACAATTTTGAGACCTGGAGGCATTACATTCGGGTGACTTATCGTCAAACAAAAAAAGCTGGCCAATGGCCAGCTTTTTTTCATGTGACGGAAGCTCGTTTCAGTTGACAGCGTCCGACAATTTGCTGCCCGGTTTGAACTTGGCGATTGTCTTAGCGGGGATTTCGATCATAGCGCCAGTACGCGGGTTTTTCGCCTTGCGCGCGGTACGCTTGACTATAGAGAATGTTCCGAAACCAATCAGGGTAACTTTGTCCCCCTTGCCCAATGCGTCAGATACGGCCATCAGCATTCCATTC
>Ga0074197_1001000_pt1 | contig 27887 bp, 23 predicted proteins | sample EPASupsiteSAE305_FD_64526 | JGI IMG/M metagenome (GOLD analysis project Ga0074197, IMG submission 64526) | Bioremediated contaminated groundwater microbial communities from EPA Superfund site, New Mexico - SAE3-05 reassembly with SPADES | ecosystem: Environmental > Aquatic > Deep subsurface >...
TTATGCAGGTTTCGCAAGAATAGTGAACAAATCGCATGCTTCCTTGAGGAGCTTGTATGAGATATCTTGCCCCGAAATCGACTGGCTGGCGAAGAGAGCGCTCGAGCTCGACGGGGTGCTCTGTTCTCGTCTGGTCGGACAGGGGTTCGGCGGGAGCACGCTGACGATTCTCAGCAATGAAGTCAAAGAAGCATATCGCCACAGACTTGAGGAATATGAACGCATTTTCGGTTTCAGACCCGTAGTGTATGAAGTGTCCCCGGGATCTGGATTGCGGATTCTCGAGCATTGAAGTTTATTCATGAATAATAACTCACAATGGAGCATACATGCGCATCTTGCTTACAAATGACGATGGAATTCAATCTGATGGTTTATTTGCCCTGGTAGATTCATTGGGTTCGCTGAAAAATGATAGGGGAGAGCAACTTCATGAAATATGGGTGGTAGCGCCTGAACACGAACGCTCCGGGGTCAGCCATGCTATGACCCTGAAAAAGCCGACGAAACTGCGCAAACAGGGAGAACATCGCTATAGCTGTTCCGGCACACCCGCGGATTGTGTGATTGTTGCAGGACTGGGCGTTCTGCATGAAGCTCCAGATGTTGTCATTTCAGGTATCAATAAAGGGCCAAACCTCGGCACCGACATAATCTATTCCGGCACATGCGGGGCGGCCCGGCAGGCAGCGCTCGAAGGAATTCCAGCAATCGCTGTATCATGCGCATCCTTCGGGGACAACCTCGAATATGGCGGATTGACATCATTTGTTGCATCAAATCTCGAGAAGCTTATAGCGCTATGGAAACCGGATTCTTTTATCAATATAAATGGCCCTTCTACATCTTGCACCGATTTGTGTGCAGTTTGGGCGAATCCAGGGAAGAACAGATACCTCGACAATCTCAAATGTTTTGATGGAGCTGACGGCTATACCTATTGTTTTCTTGCGGAAGGCAGGCAGGAGCGGACACCTGATATCTATTCGGATCATCATGCGGTATCTCAAGGTTTCATTGCGCTCAGCCTGGTTGAGATTCATCCTAGAGCTCTGCACGACACTGCGCTCAATGGAACATTTGTGTTCGAAGCTCCAAATTTGCATTCTGGCAGTGAAGTCAAGCATTGAAAGGCCTTGACGAATGTTGTGGCTTTCGTATATATTGCGCTGCGTTGCCCACGCCATCTTAGCTCAGTTGGCAGAGCGCGTGACTTGTAATCTCGAGGTCCCCGGTTCGATTCCGGGAGATGGCTCGAGGGACTTTTGTCCATCATTGGGGAGATTCCCGAGTGGTCAAAGGGGGCAGACTGTAAATCTGTTGGCTTTCGCCTTCGAAGGTTCAAATCCTTCTCTCCCCACAACCTCCTCGAAAGAGGAGGTTTTTTATTGGTGGTACTATGACTCCTGAATTCTTTTCGGTGTCCAGGCGCTTCGAATGTGCTCGTTGCAATGGCTGCTGCAGCGGTCAGCCAGGATATGTTTGGCTCTCGCAAAAAGATTTGAGCAATCTCAGCGAGTTCACAGGGCTATCGAAGCGCATGTTCGCGCTGACATATTGCAAGCCGGTAGATATCGGCCTGGCAACAACCTTGAGTCTCAAAGAAAAGCACAACCACGATTGCATTTTTCTCGAAAGTACCGGATGCCGTGTCTATCCAGCGCGCCCTGCGCAATGCCGCACCTATCCGTTTTGGGAACATGTTCTCGAGAATGAGGAAAGCTGGGCCTCGGAAAGCAAGGAATGCCCCGGGATCGGGAAAGGCCCAATTGTTTCTGCAGAAACAATCATACATGCCATTTTAGAGCGACGAGAAAATCCTCCGCTTTCGATCGTCGATGTTGCTGATCTTCTGGGGCTGGAATAAGAATGGAACAAATGATGAAAATGCCCAATCTCAGGAAAATAATACAATTTTCCCTGCTCTCCATCGGCCTGCTTGTCATGGCATTCAGCATTCTCATGGTAGTAGCGCCTTTCAGAAGAGCTCCTTCGGAAGTCAAAATCAAAAATGGCGCAACTCTCAGCTCCGTTTCCCGCGACCTGAGAGCGGCGAATGTCATACCATCCTCAAAGATTTTTGCTCTATACATGCGATTAGCAGGAGCAGAACGAGCGATAAAACCTGGAACATACAGATTTGAGCCCTCCTTACCCCCTTACGAGGTTGCACGCAAACTGATCCGGGGTGATACCATTGCACTGAAAGTCATGATTCCCGAAGGAAGAACCGCTCGTCAGATAGCGCAAATCCTTGAGAGCCAGAATATAGTAGATGCTTCGACCTTTCTCGCTGCGGTAAATGACCCTGTATTGACTGAAAAGCTCGGCATTCCTGCAAAAAGCAGCGAAGGGTATCTTTTCCCGGATACATATTTCTTCGAACCGGGCAGTGATGCGGAGCAGATTGTCGTGCAAATGGTGGCAAATTTTCGTGCTGCAATGAAAAAGATTGCAGGTGAAAAGCAAGATACGCTGAACGCGCAAGCGCTGTATGAAAAAGTCATTCTCGCCAGCATGGTCGAGCGCGAATACAGGGTGCCGGAAGATGCGCCGCTCATTGCTTCAGTTTTTGTGAACAGACTTTCGAAAAATATGCCGCTGCAATCCTGTGCAACGGTTGTATATGTACTCACCGAGCATCTAGGACGCCCACATCCTTCGATTGTGTACTATAATGATCTCAGAGTGAAAGATCCCTACAATACCTATCTCAATAGAGGTTTGCCTCCTGGTCCTATTTCGAACCCGGGGGAAGTATCGCTCAAGGCCGCATTATTTCCCTCAAAGACAGATTTTTTGTATTTTAGACTGGATGACTCATCTTCAGGAAAACATCGATTTTCCCGCACCCTTCAGGAACACAATGAAGCTGGGATCATTCCAAAAGGGCTCTAGGGCAAAGAATGGCTCGGATACCACCACAGACACGGCAGGAGATTCTCGATAAAACTGATTATCTTTCGATATATCAGGAGCATGTTCGTCTGCAGAGAAAAGGTGCATCCTATTGGGGCCTTTGTCCCTTCCATTCCGAAAAAACGCCTTCTTTCTCTGTAAGTGCCGATACTGGTCTTTTTTATTGTTTCGGCTGCCACAAGGGCGGGTCGGTGATCCAATTTTTGATGGATATCGATAAGCTCAGCTATACCGAAGCGATGGAAGAGCTTGCGCAGCGCGCAGGCGTAACGGTTCATTTCGAGGAATCAGAAAAAGCTGGTGAAGCTGAAAGAGAACGGCAAGCTCTTCTTGAGCTGTACGACAGGCTCTCCAGGACATTTCACTGGTTTCTCATGCAGCATCCTTCCGGGCACCGAGCTCTGGAAATATTGCAAAAGCGCGGCATTCCAGATGATTTGATCGAGCGATTCAGTCTCGGATATGCGCCTGCAAGCAGATCATGGCTTTTCTCGTTTTTGAAAGCAAAAGGATATTCCGATAATTTCCTTAAGCGAAGCGGGTTATTTTCCAGAAATGATGTTGCTTGGCCTTTATTTGCAGATCGAATCATGTTTCCAATCAGCGATGCCAAGGGCAGGATTATCGCTTTCGGAGGGCGTGCAATGGACCAGGATGGCCCGAAGTACATCAACAGCCCGGAGACCGCATTATTCAGAAAGCAGGATACATTATTCGCTTTCGCACAAGCGCTGGAATCTATAAAAAAAACGGATGAAGCAATCGTATGCGAAGGATATATGGATGTGCTGTCTTTTCATGCTGCAGGGCTGACCAATGCTGTTGCGCCGCTTGGTACTGCTTTTACAAGTCATCAGGCGATGGCCCTGCGCCGAAAAGCTTCGAAAGTAGTTTTGTGCTTTGACACCGATGAAGCTGGATTGCGTGCAGCTGAACGAGCATGTTCGATAGCGACAGCAGTAGGTCTTGAAACCTCGGTATTATTGCTTGAAGGCGGCAAAGATGCTTCCGAGATCCTGGAAAGACAGGGGGCTGGGGAGTTGACGAGAATGGCTAAAAATACTATAAACTCTGGGCTTTTTCTGCTCACACGTGCCAGCCAGCTCTTCGATATCTCGACAATGGAGGGAAAAGCAAAAGCAGTCGCATTTTTATTCCCGTTTCTTGATGCCATGGATTCTGATGTAAGGCGGCAAGAGTATATGAAAGAGATTGCAAGAACTCTCGGCGTGAGCGCGCATGCGGTAGAGATGGATTATGCCAAAGCCAAAGCTTCAGGATCATATCGTCAGAGAGATTCAGCGAATCCATCTGTGCCAACGGGAGGCTCCGGTTCGGCAAGGACAGCGGATCTTGTTTTTATTGCTGCAGTAATCTTGTCGAACAATCCGTTTCTGCCGTCTGTCTTGCAGTTAGATAGCGAAGACATAGAAGATGCTAGGGCAAAAGATCTTATTGCGGCGCTCAAGGAAGCCGAAAAAGAAGGCATTCGCGACATCGAGGGGATTTTGTCATTCTGCCCTGATGATGCGGCTGTTCGCTTTGTGCATGAAATCGACGCGTCCGGAGAGCTGAGCGAAGGGCTGGAAAAAATAATTGAGGATGGGCTTGCCCGCAAGCGGAAAAAGGCTCTGGAAAAGGAAAGGAGCCGGCTTGTTGCTTCCCTGCAGGCGAAATGTGCAGATGAAGATCGTATGCAGGAAAAAAGCATATTAGAAAAGATTATGCGAATAGACGAAGAACTCAAAAAAACGGGAGGAGATCTCGATGAGTGATTTGGAACTCGATCCCGCAATTCTGAAATTACTTGAATACGCAAAAGAAAAGAAGACAATCAGCTTCGACGAATTGTCCGATATGCTTCCGGAGCAAATTTTGAATTCCGACAAAATGGAAGCGATTATCAATCTTCTCGTAAGCAGCAATGTAAAAATTGAAGAAGAGGTTCAGATCGAAGAAGAGCCTCTTCCCAAAATCGTCGCGATCCCTTCGAAAAACAAAATGGTAGCGAATGACAAGGAAATCGCGAGCGATGATCCTGTGCGCCTCTATCTGCGAGATATTGGACGGGAAAATCTTCTCACCGCCGAGCAGGAAGTCGAGCTGTCCCGGACCATGGAGCAGGGCGAGAATATAATTAAAAATACATTGCGCAAGTCCGGAATGTTGATCCCAGAATTTTACCAGATCATCGTAAAGGCCACTCGCAAAGAGCCAAAAGACCTTTCGCTCCAGAAGAAAGAGAATACAGAAAAGATTGCTGAGCGAAGACGGCTCAATCAATTCTACAAGGATCTGATTGACTCATGCGCCGCAGATCTCAAAGCGTATATCGACCTTAAAAGATGGGTTATAGCAAAAGGCGGCGATGTTTTCGAAGATGCTCAGTTGAAGGAAATCCGCGAGCGATTGTATCCGATTATAAATGAAGCTGATATACATCCGGAGGAGATCACCGCATTTTCGGAGAAGTTCATTGCTGCAGCAAAGAAGATAATCCGAAACAGGAAAGAGCAGGATCGCATTGAAGGAATCCTTCAGGTTTCCTCAGCAAAAGATTTGCGCGCCCTGGGAAGAAACCTGACCATCAAGGAAAAAAGAGAGGAAATCGAGCAGCGGCTTGGTCTTAGTGCAGAAGAAATAAAAGACAGAATACGCCAGCTGCAGGTAAACGAAAAGAAACTCAAGGATATCGAGAACAACTTTGAAACGCCGATCGACAGAATCATTTCGATGGCACGCGAAGTGAATCGCGGCCGGAAAATGATGAAGAGCGCCAAGGACAAGCTTATCAAAGCAAACTTGAGACTTGTCGTTTCCATTGCAAAAAAATACACGAACCGCGGGATGCAGTTTTTCGATCTTGTGCAGGAAGGCAATATCGGTCTCATAAAAGCTGTCGAAAAATTTGAATATCGCAAAGGCTATAAATTCTCGACCTATGCCACATGGTGGATACGGCAAGCAATTACGCGATCCATCTCCGATCAGGCCCGAACAATTCGCGTTCCTGTCCATATGATTGAGCAGATCAATAAGGTGGTCAGGGAATCCAGACAGCTCATGCAGAAGCTTGGACGCGAGCCAACCGATGAAGAAGTAGCCGAGCAGCTTGGCTGGGAAATCGATCGCGTAAAAGCTGTTAAAAATGTAGCCCGGGAACCGGTATCCCTCGATACGCCCATCGGAGAAGATGAGGATTCCTTGCTGCAGGATTTTATCGAAGACAAGGAAGTCGAGAATCCTGCTGTCCGAACCGATTACAACCTTTTGCAGGAACAGCTTCGCATGGTTTTGGCGACGCTTCCCAAGCGAGAGCAGGAAGTATTGCGGATGCGATTCGGTCTGGATGAGGGGTATTCATTGACATTGGAAGAGGTTGGCCTGTATTTTAATGTCACCCGCGAGCGCATTCGGCAAATAGAAGCAAAAGCGCTCAAGAAATTGCGACAGTTCAAACGGAGCCAGAAGCTCCGGGATTATATAGATCATTAATCGAGGTGCAAACATGCCCATGAGAATGGATGAGGTTTTCGAGACTCTTCGGAAGTACCAGGAATTGCTCAGCCAGCGCGTCGAACTGGAAAGCCAGCTGGAGGCTATGCCGAAAACAATCGATATCCAGAATCAGATGCTCTCCAGGGAAAGGAAGTCCTGGGCGGAAGCAAAAGAGCAATACGAAATTTCGGAGTCCAACCTGCGAGAGCTTCGGCAGGAGCTGGAAGAAGCAGAAATGAAACGCGAGAATGCCGAAAAGCAGATGGATGGCATTACTACGCAGCGCGAATACGATGCCGTGAACAAGGAAATCAGGGAAGCTTCCGAAAAAGAACAGGAATTGCGGCGCAGAATCCAGGAAGAAGAGCGCCGTTTTGCCGAGATAGACGACCGCTTGCACCGCATTGAAATTTCCGTTTCAACGCTTGAAGCTGAAATTGCGCAGAAACGTACGGAAATCGAGGCAAAAACCAAAATTGTGCTCGATGAAGCGGAAAAGATCAAAAGCGAGGAAACTTCCTTGACAAGCGAGCTTGATGAAGACCTTAAATTCAAGTTCGAACGCATCATTCGCAGCAAATCCGGCATGGGAATTGTTCCGATTCATGGGGTGGTTTGCACTGGGTGCCATATGATTCTGCCGGCGAATTTTGTAAATGAAGTGCGCCAGGCAGACAAAATCGTATTTTGCCCCTATTGTTCGCGCATTCTGTATTTCGAAGAGGCAGAAACAGATGAGTCGATCGAAGAAATTCTCGCGGGTTCGCTCGTGGATTTGAATGACGAAGAAGCCGAAGAATCCGATGAATCTGAATCGAACGATGAATCCGAAGAAACCGTGAGCAAGGCGAAACGTCCGTCTTCTCGCAAGAAGAAAAACCAGAGCGAACCATTGATCGATAATGATTTCATTATCGACAATATGGATGAATAAAAAATATTAGGCGGGCCGGGTTGCCGCAGGCCAAAATCCTGAGGAAAGTCCGGGCTCGGAAGGGCTCGATGCCGGATAACGTCCGGGCCAGTAAGGATGAAGCTTTCTGCTTTTAGCAGAGGCCCAAGTTCTTTCTGGACAGAGAGTGCCACAGAAAACATACCGCCGCGCAAGCGGTAAGGGTGAAAAGGCGAGGTAAGAGCTCACCGCATTTTCAGCAATGGAAGTGGCATGGCAAACCTCATCGCGAGCAAGGTCAAACAGCGATGGACTGCCCGTCCATGCCGCCCTAGTGCGGCTAAAATCGCGGGTGGACCGCTTGAGCACATCAGCAATGGTGTGTCGAGAGAGATGGCAACCGTGCGATTGGCGCGATGAACGCCTTTTGCATACAGAACCCGGCTTACAGGCCCGCCTTTTTTTGATATACTAATTCTGCAATGTTCAATGCATTTTCCCGCAAGATTAGCACACGCCGATTCAGGCGCCCTCTATGGATAGCCGCTATAGTGTTCGTGCTGATCGGCTGCATATCGACGGGGCTTTTTTTTATTCTCAAGAACAGCGACGCTAAAGGGGTCATTTCGCACAGGGAAATCGCCAAGCTATGGAATGAAGGAAATATCGAAAAGACAATCGCTGAATCCCGGAAAGCGACAGAAGCTTTTCCATTCGATGAATATTATCTCAGCATGAGAGGGATCAGCGCGTATTATTCTGCCCTCGATGCTCAAGATGAAGAAACGAGGCAGCAGCTTCTTGAAGAATCCGTCATTTCGCTCAGAAAAGCCCTGGTGATCGGAGTGCCATCAGGGATGGAAGCGCAAATTTTCTATGTCCTGGCCAAAGCCTACTACCAGAAAGGCGAGCCTTGGTTTGATCTTGCTGAACGTTATTTTTTGCTTGCGCGCAATAGTGGCAGCAAAGAGAAGGACCTGCCGCAGTATCTTGCAGTAGTCTATGCAGGCAAGAAAGACTACAAGCATGCGATCGAGTGGTTCGAGCTTTCTCTGAAAGGCGATACATCGGATATACTCACTCTGTCTGCAGCAATAAGCTACAAAAATATCGGCAAGAATGACAGGGCGCGAGAATTGCTTGCCAGTCTTGAAACGCATGCGACGGATGCAAAAATCCGCCTGAAAGCAAAACTGCTTCTTGCCCAGGACAGCTATGAATCGGGAGATTTTTCTGCAGCACTGCAGAGATATGAAGAAATACTGAAAGAGGATCCGCTCAATGCTGATGCATGGTATGGGCTGGGCTTGGTGTATGCAAAAAAGAACGATCAGCTCGGCGCAAGAGCGGCATTCAGAAAAGTGGTGCAAATAGATCCAAATCACGCTGATGCAAGAAAACGCTTGGCTGAGAAACTCTAAGGGGAAGGAGAAGAGAAAGTGGGTATTCTGGATATGTTCAGCCCTGATATCGGCATTGATCTCGGGACATGCAATACGCTTATTTATGTCAAAGGCAAGGGCATCGTGCTGAATGAACCCTCTGTAGTGGCGGTGGAAAGAGGAACGAATCGGATTGTCGCGGTTGGCACAGAAGCAAAGAACATGCTTTCCAGGACGCCGACCGATATCATCGCAAAACGGCCACTCAGGGATGGAGTCATCGCAGACCCGGATACAACCGAAAAAATGATCAAATATTTCATTCAGAGAGTGTTCCCCAAGAATCTCTTTTTCAAACCGAGGGTTGTCGTTGGCGTGCCGACATGCATAACCAAAGTTGAAGAAAATGCCGTGATCGATTCAACGTACAAAGCCGGCGCCCGCCAGGTCAAAGTAATTGCGGAATCGCTCGCCGCAGCAATCGGAGCTGGCATTCCGATCACAGAGCCAGCGGGTCATATGATCTGTGATATCGGCGGCGGCACTACCGAAATATCGGTAATTTCGCTCAAAGGGATGGTTGTGACGAGCGCTATCCGCATTGGAGGCGACGAATTCGATGATGCGATTATCAAACATATACGGAACATACATAATCTGATAATAGGAGACCAGACAGCTGAAAGGCTCAAAATTGAAATCGGCAATGCGAGCCCAGAGCGAACCATTGAAAAAATGGAGATAAAAGGTACCGATGCTATCACAGGGCTGCCAAGGAGATTCGAGGTAGATTCCGTAGAAATCCGCGAAGCGCTTATGGATTCGGTCAACATCATCGTGGAAGAGATCAAGAAGACGCTTGGCAAGACACCTCCTGAGCTGGCTGCCGATATTGTCGAGCGGGGCATTGTACTTTCAGGAGGAGGGGCGCTTCTGAAAGGCTTGCCGAAGCTCATTGCAAAAGAAACAGGCGTTCCAGTGATCCTTGCTGAAAAACCGATGGAATGCGTTGCGATCGGAGCAGGCAAATATTTCGAAATAATGCAGAGGAATATCGGAAGCAGCAGCGTATACGAAAGCCTCAACTTGTGAAGTTGGGCGGGTGCTGAATGAAGAATAACGGTTTTCATCGCCCCTCACGAACCGTACATCGAAAAGCTGCGCTATTCATTTTGCTTTCTCTGTCAATCCTGTTCGTGTCAACCAGCACAGTATTTCGCGTTCCCGACCTGTTTCATGGATATGTCATTGGAAATATCCAGAAAGCTTTTGCAGCTGTCGGTTCTTTTGTATCCCGAACGGTTGGTGCGGTTTCGGAGCTTCGTAATATAAAAAAAGATTACGAAGCGCTGCTCGCAAAGATGCAGGAATATGAGCTGAAAGAGCGCGAATTCACGAGTTTGATTGAAGAGAACAAGAGACTCAAGGATTTGTTGGGCCTCACAAGTTTTCCCGATGCAAAAAAAATTGCAGCGCATATCATTGCAAGAGACCCGGGCAACACCTATTCTTCATTCGTAATAGACAAGGGCTATAACGAGGGAATTCGGAAATATATGCCGGTGATTGCCTTCCAGGATGGTGTCGAAGGGCTGGTGGGCAAAATAATCGACGTCAAAGCTTCGACAAGCACGCTGCAACCTCTGTATGATCAGCGGTTTTTTGCAGCAGCCAGGCTTGCCAAGACAAGAGCGGAAGGTCTTGCGAACGGGCGCGGATTCAGAGATGCCCCCATGACATTGCTCTACATACCCAAAACCGAAATGGACACACTAAAGCAAGGCGATATCGTAGTGACCAGCGGTCTGGATCAGGTATTTCCGCAGGACATCATCATAGGTAGGGTAGGGGCGTATCAGCTCAATGAGTTTTCTAGTTCGCTTGTCATAGAAGTGCAGCCGGCAATCGACCTGAGCAGAGTCGAATATGTGTTTGCGATAGAGAATCAAGGGGCTTTGATTCCCTATGCCGGAGGAAAGCAATGAGAAGCCTTTTCATTTCGCTCAGCGCATCGATTCTCATGCTTTTTATTCAATCTACTTGGCTATCTCATGGCATTGTTTTCGGGATCATTCCGGATCTCGCGATGTCGATTGTGCTGTTTTCGTCATTCATCAACAAGGATGGGCAAGGCATTATCGTCGCTTTCATAGCGGGTTTGATTGCAGACATGCTGAGCGCAGCACCTCTTGGATACTATGCATTCCTGTATGTGAGCTGTGCATATCTCGCAACTCTTTTGAGCTATGTTGCCGAGAAAGACATATTTATCATTCCATTTCTGCTGGGCACGGGCGCTACGATAGCGCGAGGCATTCTGACAAGGTTTGTTTCATGGATTTTTGCTGCGAATATCAATACCTATCAGATATTCAGCGCTGAATTCGGAATCGAATTGCTCGCGGACGGCTTTTTTACGGTGCTTGTATTTTTCATTCTCACATTTTTCCAGCCATTGCTTGAAAACAGCCCAAGGAAAGCACTTCCATGAGCTGGCTGTATCTGCAGTGAGAGAGGTTTTACCTGATGGCGGTTCTGAAAAAGAAAATAACCAACCGAATCCGCATTTTGCGTGCGCTTGTTGTAGTTCTCCTCGCGATATACGCATTAAACCTTTTCTCAATGCAGATTCTGCGCAAGCAGCTGTTTACCAGCGAAGCTGAGCGGATTTCCCTTCAATCGACAAGAATCCCTGCCCCAAGAGGCGAAATCTATGACCGGACAGGGAGAGTGGTTCTTGCTGGGAATATAGAAGCATATTCTGTTTACATCACCCCTTCGGAATTGCCTGCCACCAAAAGAGAATCGGTTATTCTGCTGCTTTCAAAACTTCTCAATATTTCTGCTGAAGATATCGAATCCAAACTGCCCACAGGAAGATTGACTTCGTATGGCCGAGTGGCGGTTGCCAAGAACGCCAGCCTGTCGGCAATAAGCGAAATTGCTGCGCACATCGATGAGTTCCCGGGCGTTTCGTGGACTTCGCAGCCGCTGAGAGACTATGCGGATTTGCGTTCGCTTTCGAATACGATTGGGTATGTAGGCAGCATCACGAGAGATGAATACAAGCTTTTTTACAATAAGGGATATACTCTGGAAGACCTTACCGGAAAAGCAGGCATAGAATTGATGTATGAAGACCTGCTCAAAGGAAAGGATGGGTGGATTGCAAAGGCTGTCGATGTGCACGGGAAAGATATCTCTCGGAATAAGGCACGAATAGAGGCTCCAGAGCCAGGCAAGCGTCTCATTTTGAGCATTGACAGCAATATTCAGAAAATTGCGGAAGATGCACTCGGAAAAAGGCAGGGCTCGGTCGTTGTGCTCAAGCCTGCAACCGGCGAAATATTGGCCATGGCGACGTATCCATATTACGATTCCCGAGTATTCATGTCGGACAATGCTGGACAAGAATACCTCAAGCTCCTGAACGATCCGCAGAAGCCGATGCTGAACAGGGCATATCAATCTTCCTATCCTCCGGCATCGACATTCAAAACCGTACTCTCAACAGCGATTCTCGAAGAAGGCTTCATATCTCCGGACAAGACGATATACTGCTCTGGCGAGATAAACTACGGAGGCCGTTCATGGAGTTGCTGGATAAAGAAACCTGGTCACGGCGCGGTCGATCTCAAGAATGCGCTCGCCCAATCCTGCGATATCTACTACTGGACTGTCGGCAGAGATTATATAGGAGTTGAAAATATTGTGAGCTATGCCCAGGATTATGGATATGGCAAGCTTACCGGCATTGACCTGCCGGGAGAAAATCCGGGGCTCTTGCCTACTCCCACATGGAAAGAAGAAAAATACAACGATCCATGGACCCCTGGAGATACCATGAATCTTTCGATAGGACAAGGATATATGCTTGCGTCGCCTTTGCAGGTTGCCAACATGATGGCAATGATCGTGAATGGCGGCGTTATTTACAAGCCGCATGTATTGAAAGAAATCCGCGACCCTGGCACAGGTGCTCTTATAAATGAAGTACAGCCTGAAGTTCTGCAAAAATCTTCCATTTCCGAAAAGACATTCGATACAATGCGCTCTTTGCTTCGGGGTGTCATCGTGTATGGTACGGCACGTGCGCCGATATCGACGAAAGCAGTGCAAATTGCCGGCAAGACAGGCACTGGCGAGATTGGCCTTAAAGACAGATGGCATTCATGGTTTGCTTCGTTCGGACCATATGATGCACCAGCAAAAGATCAAATTGTCGTGGTCACAATGATCGAAGCGTCGAATCCTTGGGAATGGTGGGGCCCGTATGCAGCAAATGTAATTTATCAGGCAATCTATGCAGGGCAGGATGCAAAGACAGCAGCAGCGACCGTAGGCGTAAAGCTGGATGGAATTGCAGTCGGCGGGAGAAGAGAATGAATCTGCAGAGTCTCAGAAGATTATTCGGCAATATCGACTACTACCTGCTCATAGCGACAATTCTTCTTTGCGCGATAGGGATTGCAGCCATTTATTCATCCGGTGTTGATGCGGAAGGAAGGCTTGTCTCGAATGAATATGTAAAGCAGCTGGTTTGGTTTGTCATCGGATTTTTTCTTCTTGCTGGTGCAGCACTTTTCGATTTTTCGAGGTTCAAGGATACTTCGTGGATTTTTTTTGCCATAGCAATTGCTCTTCTTGTTCTCACACGGGTTGCCGGAAGAGTAGTGAATGGCGCACGAGCATGGATTGGCATAGGGGGTTTTGGCATTCAGCCAGCTGAATTTGCTAAAATCGCCACAGTGCTAATGCTGGGGCGCTACCTTGATTCAGCTGAGTACGATTCGAGTTTCAAAAAGCTTGTTATGACTGGCCTTATTTTGAGTTTGCCACTCATGCTTATTCTTATCCAGCCTGATTTTGGCTCCGCCCTCGTGTTCTTCCCCGCAGCTCTCATCATGCTGACCCTTGCAGATGTCGATTTCAGATACATTTTATTCGGGGTAATTTCGATCCTTGGGATTTTCCTTTTTTTGAGCTTGCCTCTGTATGCGGCAAATCATTATAGCCAGGATAATATCCTGAATGTCATAATCGCAAAAACGGATATCCTCGTGCTTATTTTTGTGATCATTCTCTTTATAGCAGTGATAGCCGGCGTCGGATGGCTCAAATTCAAAAAGCGCTACTATTATTGGCTTTCCTATGCTTTTGCCATTCTTGCGTTTTCAATTGCTGGTGCTTTTGCAGCACATAAACTCTTAAAACCGTACCAGATCGAGCGGTTGCTGGTTTTTATCGATCCCAGCATAGATCCCAGAGGATCCGGTTGGAATATTCTGCAAAGCATCACTGCTATCGGGTCTGGCGGATTTTGGGGAAAAGGGTATCTGCAAGGGTCGCATAGCCATGCAAGGTATATTCCTCAGCAAAGTACTGATTTTATTTTTTCCATAATTGCTGAAGAATTCGGGTTTTTTGGCTGCCTTGTTCTGTTTGCGCTGTATGCGATTATTTTCATTCGATGCTTTGTACTGATCGAAACATCGAAGGATCGTTTTTCGCAGTACATAGTCGGCGGAATCCTCGGCATATTCGCTTTTCACTTTATGATCAATGTTGGAATGGCCATGGGGATCATGCCAGTGACGGGAATACCGCTCTACTTTATTTCATATGGAGGTTCTGCCATGTGGTCTTCCCTCATTTCGATAGGCATCCTTACTGGAATTTCAGCTCGCAGGTATTCAGCATGAGGAAATCGTTTATTGATCCTTTGAGAGACTTTGAAGACGCTCTTTTCCATATCCAGAAGCCGGCTCGATATGTTGGAGGCGAATGTGATGCTGTTCCCGCAATAGATCAAGATGATCAGCGCTTGAGAATAGCGATATGCTTCCCCGACCTCTATGAAATAGGAATGTCGAATAATGCCATCAGAATTCTCTACTCCATGCTGAATGAGAAACGGAGCAGCTTGATCTGCGAGCGGGTGTTTGCGCCTGCCCCGGATTTTGAAAATCTCTTGAGAGAGAAAAATATTCCCTTGTATACGCTTGAAAGCGGTATCCCCCTTTCTGAATGTGACATACTGGCTTTCTCGATTGGCTATGAGCTGCTTGCGACGAATGTTTTGACAGTGATGGAGAGGGGAGGAGTGCCGATCGAATCAATTGAACGCAGTGATAAAGACCCTATCGTGCTCGCGGGTGGTCCTGCGGTGACAAATCCTTTGCCCTTTGAAAGATTTTTCGACGCCGTCTGGATTGGAGAAGCCGAAGTCGGATTTGCTGAGCTTATGGATCAGGTTGCGGAATTGAAAAAAAGTGGTGCACAGCGAACCGACATCTTGCGACATATTTCACGGCATCCTTCGGTTTGGATGTCCTCAGCCAGCTGCAAGGCCCTCGGAATCGAAAAGAAAAAACGCGTTGTTAGGGCTATTTATCCAGATTTTCCCAAGACAGCATATCAGCCAAGTTTTCCATATCCTGTTTTGAATCCTGTCCATTCGCATGGCACGGTGGAAATAATGAGGGGATGTCCGAATGGCTGCCGATTCTGTCATGCGGGCTATTATTATAGACCCCAGCGATCGAAATACCCCGGAATAATTCAGAAAGAAGTAGAAGATCTCGTTATGCAGAAAGGATATAGAGAAATTACTCTTTCTTCCCTTTCTTCAGGCGATTATCCGGGCATTGTGGAGCTTTTCGAAACGCTCAACAGCAAATGGTCTGCGAAAAAGATATCTTTTCAGCTACCGAGTCTCAAAGTAGACAGCTTTACTCTTCCTTTGCTTGAAAAGATTTCCGAGGTAAGGAAGTCGGGATTGACTTTTGCTGTTGAAACGCCGCTTGACGAGTGGCAGTGCAGCATCAACAAGCGCGTTCCGCTGGAAAAAATTGAGCTGATTCTGCGCGAAGCCAAAGCCAAAGGTTTCAGGTCCGCGAAATTTTACTTTATGATCGGCTTGCCGGTAAGCGGAAGGGGAATGAACGAAGCGGAAGCAATTGTTGAATATATAAAGAAAATTGCTGCTGTTGAAAGGATTGCGATTCACGTGAATGTAGGAACTTTTATTCCTAAAGCTCATACTCCATATGAGCGCGAGGAACAATTATCAGAAGAAGAAGCGCTTGAATGCATCAACTATATCCGCAGGAATTTTCGCTACATGCGAAACATCGATGTTACCTATCATCCTCCATTTCTTTCGGTCCTAGAAGGAATTATTTCGCGCGGAGACGAAGCCGTCGGCGATCTCATTATAGATGCTTATCGGTCCGGGGCCAGGCTCGATGCATGGGAAGAATATATGAACCGCGATGTATGGCGAGCAGCTCTCAAGAAGTTCAATGAAACAAGAGGGGAGGGCGCATGGCAAGCCTATTTGCATAAAAGAAGCCTTCGAGAAGAGCTGCCATGGCATACGATATCCCTGAAGGTGTCGCAACAATGGCTGAAGCATGAAAAAGAAAAGGCAGAAAATGGAAATATTACTGTAGCATGTAACGAAATATGCACTAATCCCTGTGGTATATGTGATAAATACATTAATATAGTATCTAATAGTATACTTGTTGAACCAATCTTCGATAATATTGAGTTTATTGGAAGCTCAAATAAAAAAATCCGGAAGATAGATTTTGAGTGGGCGAAGGCAAAAGAAGAAAATCAAATAAGAATGAAGCTCGTTTTTACCTGGTCGAAGCGTGATCTTGCTGTTCTTTATCCCATGCATGAAGTTGCAAATGCTTTTTCGAGGGCTTTTCAAATACTCGGAATTCCAATGCAATATACTGAAGGCTTCAATCCGCAGCCAAAGCTCGAACTGTCGCCGCCTTTGCCATTGGGCGTCGAATCCGAAAGAGATATCCTCGGAGTATTTATTTCCGTAGATAAAGATGCACAACAAAGGCTGTTCAGAGAAATATCCGAATCGAGCCTTGCAGTACTGCAAAGCATAAACGAGAATCTTCCGAAGGGCCTTGCTGTTGATTCAATCAGATTGGCTCATGGCAAACATACAATTGGATCATTGTTTTCCGCAGCAGAATGGAAATATGTTTTTATAGACCAGGAAAGCTATAGTATTGCTTGTGCTGCGCTGTGCAGCAATTCGGCAGATTTTATTTCTTGGAAAAGCTTTGATGATAGCAGAGAGTTATGTGTACTGGAAAATTTCGAGCCTTCTTCCGGAAAAATAAAGAATTTTTACAAAATCCTGAAGACTTTTCCAGAATCCTCAAAAGGAAAAGAAATCAAATTCAGAGCATGCAGAACAAAATGCTTTGCAAAAGATGAAGCAGGGAACTTGCTTCCACTGGAAGAGGCGCTGTAAGAAAAACCACTGACAGAAGGTGACGCGCTAATAGTTGAAAGGTAACTTATTGGTAGACAGAATATACATTATGCGAACTATAAAGCATAACAAAATATAAATAAATAGCAGCCGTATTTCACCTCGCTGACCCTACTGAAGAGAAAAAGAAACAATTGCATCTGCATTTTCGATACTGTTGGGTATGAATACTGGAGTGCTGAATACGTCGGAAAATGAAGTTGCAGAATATCCATACGCAACAGCAAACAAAACAATATAAACAGAGTCAGGTGAATCAGCACCGCTATAATCCAGATTAGTACTATTATAGCATGTGCTCAAACTAAAATCTGCCAAATTAGCCAAAGTGGTACCATTATTCCTTGCGACCTTTACCACAGAACCATTGAGGTCGATAGACCAAGTATTCATGCTCAGATCAAATTGTATAACAGAATTATCACTTACCGGAATAAGCGGCCTTGAATCAATAACGTTGGAGGAGCCAGGAACAGAGGTGATTTGGAGCATTCTGCGAAAAGACAACGAAGTAACAGCCATCTGCATAAATGTATTCGGGCTGTTTGGGTAGTTGCTGGCCAATTTCAGAGCTGAACTTAAAGAGTCTTTTGCATCGTCAGGATTCTGGAATAAGCGATAGTAAATTTCATAGCCTTTGAAAAGACCAGTTCCATCTATATTATGCTCATCGTGCCTCAAGCTAAGATTAGAACCGGTATAAGAGAAATCAATAGGCGAAAAAAGATACTCAGAAGTTGGCAAACCGCAGGAAAATGCCAGCAAAGAAGTTAATAATGCAGTAAAAAACCAAATTAATGACTTATTCAAGGCAGCCACAATTCGAGGATTATCAAAGAAATACTTCTTGCGCCCTCTCATAGCGACCGCCTAATCTGAAGCACCCTACTCCGCAAGCCCCTTCGCTTTCAAGTAAATGATTCTGTTCTTTGCAAGGAGTGCCCAATCCGAGCCTCCGAATGTCGACACAAGCTGGTTATAAGAGGCCATTGCGGCCTTGTAATCGGATTTTTCTTCCTGCAACCTGCCTAGATTGAACAGCGCATGCGGAGCGACCGGATTGTCTTTCAGATAATCCTTTGCAAGCTGTGTATAATGCGCGATTGCTGCGTCTTTATTTCCGGCCTCTTCCGCCGAAACCGCAGCGAGTTCGAGCGCGATCGGCGCTGCATACGAATTCTTGTTTCTTGCAAGCGCATCGAGCGCGGTTTTTTCAGCATCGGCATATTCTTTTTTTTGGTTCAAAATCGCAGCTTTTCTGAGCAGTGCTCGCTGCGCAGCGATAGTGCGTGGCCATTTCTTTGCAATAGTATCCAGATCAGCGAGAAGCGCTTTTTCGCTATCGGCTTTCTTTTGCTCATCGGTTTCCTGTGACCATTGCTGCAGTTTCTGCTCGGCAAGTTCCATTGCCCTGCTCGATGCTGTTGCGACATTCTCCGAGACCGTGGTATAGATGCCTACGGCTGCAATCGCAACAACGATTCCAATTGCAATACCTATAAAGAGGATTCTATTGGCGCTGATAAAATCAGCCAGCTTGTCTGAAAAAGCCTTTTTCTCGTTTTTATTGAGGACATTCATATCCTTCTGGGGCTGCTTTTCCTGTTGATTCACACCTTACTCCTTGTTTTGCAGAATATTGAGCTCTTTTATCAATCGTGACAAGTAGGTCCGCTGAATTTGAAGATGCCGTGCGGTTTCTGTCTGATTCCAGCGGTTCTGTTCCAGAGAGGCTTGTATATAATGGCGTTTGAACAAAATAATCGCTTCTTTGAGATCTTTGCCTTCGAATTGCTTGTACGATGGTTCGGCTTTATTTCCAATCATAAGATCATCGGCGGTAATGAGATTGCCCTTTGCAATCAGCACTGCCCTTTCGATAGCATTTTCAAGCTCGCGAATATTGCCAGGCCAGCTGTACCCCATCATGCATTGCACTGCTGAATCCGAAAAATGCATGATTCCGCGATTTGTTTCCCGCGCATATTTCAGCAAAAAATGCTCTGCGAGAGGTGGGATATCATCCAAGCGTTCCCTTAACGGCGGAATATGAATAGGGAGCACGTTGAGCCGATAATACAAGTCGCTGCGAAATTCCTGATTCTGAACAAGTTTTTCAATATCTCTGTTTGTCGCTGCGATAATGCGCACATCGACCTTTATGGTTTCGCTCGAACCGACTCGCTCGAAGGTTTTTTGCTGAATGACCCGCAACAGCTTTGCTTGAAGCCTGAGCGGCAATTCCGCGATTTCATCCAGAAATATTGTGCCGCCATCGGCAGCTTCGAAGCGCCCTGCCCTATTGCTTATGGCATCAGTAAATGCGCCTTTTACATGGCCAAAAAGCTCGCTTTCGAGCAGATTTTCCGGTAGCGCAGCGCAGTTGACGCGCACAAAAGGCTTTTCCGCACGGCGTGAAAGCAGATGAAGCTGTTCGGCGATCAGTTCTTTTCCGACTCCGCTTTCACCCAGGATGAGCACCGATGCATCGCTGGGAGCGACACGTTTGACGAGATCGAGGCGTTCCTGCATGACTTTAGATGAAAAAACGAGCGGATGCCAGCCCTGCTCTTCCTTAACTTTCTGCTGAAGGTATGTCAGCTCATGTTCAGTGCGCTCAAACTGCTTCGCGTTTTCAAACGCAATTCCGGCCTGCACTGCAAATATCTCTACCCATTCGAGATCATCAGCCATAAAGAGGCCATGGGATGTCTTGTTGATAAGTTCTATGACGCCTTCAGTCTTGTCTTTGACCTTCAGCGGCACTGCGAGGATGGAATTGGTGCTGTATGCGATTTCTTTCGAAATTGTTGGCGAAAATCGCTGGTCGTGGGCAGCATCGTTCACGATAATGGATTTGCTGTTCTGATACACCCAACCAGCAATTCCTTCTGTTGCAGGGATCGATTTGCCTTGAAGCTCGAGCCCTCGCGGACCGAGGGCGATTTCAAATCTGAGCGTTTCCGTAGCAGCATCGAAAAGGGCGAGGCTTGCCGCTTCTGCGCCTACAAGCCTCGCTGCTGATTCAACAATAGCCTTCAGCAACGAGCGGAAATTCGTGTAACTGGAATTGAGCCGCGCATTGATATCGATCAGCGTGCGGAACTTGTCCGGATCGATCGCTGAAACCATCGCTGTCATGTCATGTTGACTGAGCCATTTGGATCAGTCGTTTTCTTTATCCTTTGCTTTGAGAAGGTCGCCAAGCGTATAGCCCGCTTCGCCTTCGTCCTCCTGAATAAATCGCGAAATCTCTTCGCGCTGTTGCTTTTGAATCAAATCCTTGACGGAGAGGCCAAGCTTCTGCCGGTCGGGGTTGAGATCGATTACGACAGCCTTTACCTGCATGCCTGGCTGGTACTTCTTGAGTGCGTCGTCGTAGGATTCGCTCCGGTCAGAAACGAGATCCTGTTTCTTGATCAGCCCTTCGATTTCTCCAGGGACCTTCACGAAAACACCGAAGTCGGTGACAGACGATACAGTCCCTTCGACAATCGCGCCGAATTTATAGGTCTTGGCAAACGAACGCCATGGATCTTCGCTGAGCTGCTTAACGCCAAGCCGGACATTTCTGTCTTCTGCATTGCTTTCTAGAACAATGACTTCGATCTCGTCGCCTTCATGGAGTACCGAAGAGGGATTCTTGATCTTTTGCGTCCAGGAATAATCATCGATATGCAAGAATCCGTCGATTCCTTCTTCGAGCTCGACAAACGCGCCGGCATTCGTCACTTTGACGATTTTTCTTTTAAGCCTCGTACCAGCGCGATACCGTTCATCGATTGTATCCCATGGATTGGGCTGAACCTGCTTGAGACCGAGAGAAACCTTGCCGGCAGGAATATCATAGCCAAGGATCATGCAATCGACGATATCGCCCGCTTTCAGCATGTCTTCCGGCTTGCGGACTTTCTTTACCCATGAAAATTCCGAAATGTGGGCAAGGCCTTCAATGCCTTCCTCAATTTCGATGAATGCTCCATAGTCGGTAAGCTTGGTGACTTTGCCTTTTACGACATCGCCGACATGGTATTTTTCTTCGAAGCTGTTCCACGGGTCCGGTGTAAAATGCTTGAGCGAAAGATTGATGCGCTTTTCTTCCGGGTCCAGGCGAATCACTTTGAGCTCGATTTCCTGCCCCTTGCGAACAAAATCCTTCGGGCGGGTAACATGGCCCCAACTCATATCGTTGATATGCAGAAGCCCATCAAAACCGCCAAGATCGATAAAAGCGCCAAAGCTTGTAAAGCTTTTGACGACACCTTTCACTGTGTCACCAATCTGCGTGTTCTGGAAGAAAGAAGCACGGTGCTGCTCGATTTCTTCTTCCATGAGCTTGCGTCTGTTGAGGATGATATTGATCTTTTTGTCCGAGTAAAGTCTTTCGAGATAGAATTTTGCTTGTGTACCAACCAGCTCGGAACCCTTTTCAAGTCGCTGGATGTCAGCCTTGCTCAATGGGAGAAAGCCAGTGAGGCCATGCCCAAGGTTGACTTCAAAGCCGCCTTTTACTTCTTTTGTGATGGTGCCTTCGACAGGTAGATGATCCTTGAAGGCATTCGCGATCGATTTCCAGAAGAGCTTCTCGTCCGCTTTTTTCTTCGAAATGACAATGTCTCCCGAATGGGTTTCTTTGCGGATAAGAATTACTTTGACAATGTCCCCTGCTTTCGGGGGATTGTCGCCGAATTCTTCCAGGCTCAATTTGCCTTCTGATTTGTAGCCAACATCGATGAATACTGTATCGCCAGCAACCTGAACGACTTTTCCATCGATGAGATCGCCCTCCTCCAGCCCCTCGAGTGATTTGAGGTACTGCTCCTGCAATTGTGTCTGGATATCGTCCCGGGAGGGTTCAGTGACGTCCATTTCCACTTCCTTATTTTCTGCCATGTGCTTTCCTTGCCGAAATAATCTTGTTGTATACTTTCTCATAAACTTGCTGTATGGTCAAGTCTGAGGTGTCCAAATATTCCGCATCTTTGGCGATTTTGAGGGCACCGACTGATTTTTGTGTATCGATCTGGTCGCGCATTTCGATATTTTTGCGAATTTCTTCAATGGCGGGGGCGGATTGCGGGGCCGGGATAGTCTGAGCGATCATGTCCCCGGGGGCCTGCTGGCTATCAGGCTGAGAAAAAGCATGTGAGCGAGCCTCCTGCCGTTCACGGAAGCGCCGTTCCGCCCGCACTTGAGAGGAAGCATCCAGATAGAATTTGACTTCTGCATCGGGGAAGACGACAGTTGTAATGTCGCGGCCCTCGCTGATGACATCTTTGCCTTCTGAGATGGCGCGAATTATTGCATTGACTTCTGCCCGAATCGAAGGAATTGCAGAAACCTGCGCGACAATTGCGTCGACCTGCGGAGTGCGCAGTTCTGCCAGAAGCCGCTCTCCATCGACAAGAACTGATCCATCGGGCCTATAGTCAAAGCGATGCTGTCGCATGAGAGCGGTCAACGCCTGTCCATCCTGCCAGGATACTCCTTCGCGCAAGGCTAAATATGCCACCGCACGATAGATGTTCCCGGAATTTATGTAAAGAAAACCAAGATTGTCAGCAATCATCCGGGCAATGGTCGATTTGCCGCATCCTGCTGGACCATCGATAGCTACTTTCATTTTCGGGGCCCCTTGTTGCTTGGTCGGGAAGACATATATGCTTTCAAAGCATAGATTTCTTCCTCCGTCAGGTCTCTCCATTGGCCAGGACTCAGCTCGCCTATTGAAAGAGGTCCGATGCGAATGCGTTCAAGGATTTTCGCACGCAATCCGAAATGCTCCAGGACTCTACGAATTTCCCGGTTTTTCCCTTCGATAAGCACAATGTGCGCTTTATCCGGCGCGACGACACGAACAGCGTGCGCTCTGTACCTGACTCCTTCCAGAATAATGCCACGCATAAAACTTGCGGCAAAGCCTGGAGGAATGGGCTGGTCTGTCTGCACAAAATATTCTTTGTCGATTTCGCTTGATGGATGCATCAATTGTGCTGCGAAATTGCCGTCATTGGTAAAGAGCAGTAAACCGCTCGACCACTGGTCGAGCCGCCCTATGTTGTAAAGGCGATCCGGAATGCTTGGAGCGATAAGGTCGATTGCGCAAGGGCGGCCTTGTGGGTCTTTTATTGAAGAAAGGTACCCCTTGGGCTTATTCAGAAGAATGTAGCGGAATCTTTTTTGTGACAGGACTGGAATTGGCTGGCCATTGACACGGATGTCTTCGGTTCCGTACACTTTTTGGCCAATGCTTGCTGGCTGCCCATCCACTTCTACCCTGCCCTGCTTGATCAATTCTTCGCAGGCACGGCGGGAAGCAATGCCAGCAGCGGCCAGAAATGCATGCAGGCGAATTGGTTTTGCTTGCAAATCGCTCATCCTTCGGGAGTCTCCGGTTTTGAAAATCGCGCGTTTTCTATTTCATCAAGTTTAGGCAAATCTGCGATTGAGTTCAGTTTGAAGTATTTGAGGAAGTCCTTGGTCGTACCATACTGCATGGGCTTGCCTGGCGCATCACGCTTGCCTATTTCAGCAATGAGGTTTCGCGAAAGAAGAAGCCGGATCATGCCATCGACATTGACGCCTCTGATCGCTTCTATTTCAGCACGGGTAATGGGCTGGGAATATGCGATGATGGCGAGCGTCTCCATCGCTGCGCGCGACAGTTTCATTTCGTTCTTTTTGCCATAATGGTCTTTGAGCTGTTCCCAAAGCGAGAGCTTTGGCGCGAGAATCCACCCTCCCGCGCTCTGGGTAGGCGCGAAGCCATGAACGGGGAGCTCATACTCGGCGCAGAGCCTCTGGAGAGCAAGGGAAATCTGTTCATCGGTCAAGCCGGAAATTTTTGCAAGCCTTTCTTCAGAAACTGGCTCGCTTTCAAGAAAAAGAATAGCCCCGACGAGTGCCGCCTCGGCATCAAGCTGTTCGTTCATGAGGTGCCTCCGGAGAAGAATATGGAATTATAAGTATGTCGCCAAATAAGCGATGTTGTCGTATGCTGATTATTCTGTTCTTGGTCGAGTCGAGCACAGCGAGAAAGGCACATGCCAGGTCGAGAGCTGAAGAATGCCGGGAAATCAAATCATCAAAGCGGAAATTTACTTTTTTGTCCAAAAGCTCATGTATCAAGGCTATTTTTTCGTTGATGCTGACTTCTTCGTAGAGGTCGATTATTCGTTCGGAATCAAAATGGCGAATCATTGATGCAAATGTGCGCAGCAGGTCCCATGAATCGGCAGGTATCCAGGGTTCATCATCAGGATTGTCTGCAAATGGAAGTGTTCGCTGGGATGAGGATCGCTCGACAAACCACTCAACTTCCATCTCACGCTGTTCCATCAACTCAGAAAGCTTTTTATACCGGTGGTATTCGATAAGCTGATCGATGAGCATTCTGCGCGGATCGTCTATTTCATCAAGCTCGTCCTGGGAGTTTGGCAGAAGCATGCGCGATTTTATATAGAGAAGCGTTGCAGCCATTTGGTAGAAATCGGATAGTTCATCAAGACTTGCTGAAGGATCGCTATTCAGGCATTCCAGGAATTGCTCAGTTATGCTCGAAATATGGATATCGTAAATATTCATCTCATTTTTCTTGATGAGATAGAGCAAGAGATCCAGAGGACCCTCGAAATCGCTGAGATGAAAAGTGCGACCTGTCGAGGAAACGGAAATCGGCTCGCCATTGGCATCATTATCGAAATCTTGCATCATTCTGGGTATGGCTCATCATACTGAGACTCACCTGCCGGGTAAATACCTTGTGGAGGAAGAGATGCAGCAAGCATTTTGAGCGGCACACCCAAAACCGGATGAATAAGCGATGAATCGATTTCCAGCAAAGGGAGTAGCGCGAATTTCCGTTCTGCCAAGCCGGGATGCGGAATGATCAAATCTGGCTCTGTGATTATCTTTCCCCCATACAGAAGAATATCTATATCGAGTGTGCGCGGGCCTTTTTTAATCTCCCGGCTTCGATTCCTGCCATAGCTTGCTTCGATGTCATGTATGCTATCAAGCAGCTGGCGCGGACTCAGTTCGGTCATTCCGCAAACTGCCATATTGTAAAAATCTTCCTGCTCTTCATAATATCGCGCTCGGGAGCGCCACAGGCCTGATACATGCATATCAGAGAGCATTTTTGAAAGATCTTGCACTGCCAACTCAAGAATTTGCGCTGAATCACCCATGTTCGAACCAAGGCCGAGCCACACCTTTTCCATACGAAAAAATCCTTTGCCTTCTATGGCTTGCGCAAGGCTTGCCCAAGAAAAAGGCTTTTTCAGAACAAATCTTCAGCCCTTATCCGCCCGGTGTCGCTGGCTGTATCTGCCGAGGGCAATTCATCAGCTGAGACAGCAATGAAGGCTTCGCTGCTGGCCCCTTGATCAGGATTGGCGTTGCTGGCTTTTTCAGGGTGGAACAGAATTTCCCTTACCTGGGACTCGATTTTCTTGGCTTCTTCGGTGAACTGCTCCAGATATGCCTTGGCATTCTCTCTGCCCTGCCCTATTTTTTCTGCGCCCCATGTATACCAAGCGCCTTTTTTCTCTATGACATTGCATTTGACCGCGGCATCGAGGAGCGATGCGCTCCAGGAAATCCCTTTGCCAAAAATGATTTCGAGTTCTGCCTTGCGGAAAGGCGGAGCAACTTTATTTTTGACCACTTTGACGCGAACTTTATTTCCGATCGCTTCCTCATCCTGGCCTCTCTCGATCGTTTCGATTTTTCTTACTTCAAGCCGCACCGAAGCATAGAATTTTAATGCGTTGCCGCCTGTCGTTGTCTCCGGATTGCCGAACATGACGCCGATTTTCATTCGTATCTGGTTAATAAAAATGAGAATTGTCTTGCTTTTTGAAAGGGTTCCAGCGAGCTTGCGCAATGCCTGGCTCATAAGTCTGGCCTGAAGCCCAACATGGGCATCCCCCATCTCTCCTTCAATTTCAGCTTGCGGGGTGAGCGCAGCGACCGAATCAATGACAATAATATCCACCGCTCCCGAACGAATGAGCGATTCAGTGATATCGAGCGCCTGCTCGCCATTATCTGGTTGCGAGATATAGAGTTCATTGATGTCGACACCGAGATTGCGCGCGTATACAGGGTCAAGCGCGTGCTCGGCATCGATAAAGGCTGCGATTCCGCCTTTTTTTTGCGCTTCGGCTATCGCATGCAAAGCGAGCGTTGTTTTGCCTGATGATTCGGGGCCATAGATTTCGATTATGCGGCCTCTCGGATAGCCGCCGATGCCCAACGCCTCATCGAGTAAAATGGATCCGGAAGAAACGACTTCGATGCCCTGTGCGATAACGTGCGCTCCCAGTTTCATGAGGGAGCCCTGGCCGAATTGTTTTTCAATCTGGAGCTTTGCAGCTTCCAGAGCTTTCAGTTTTTGATCTCTCTCGCGCTGGATTTCAGGATCGATGCCGCTATCCTGCTTTGATGCTGCATTGCTTTCTTGGCCGAACTTGGCTTCTCGTTCGCTCACTGTCTCTTCCGCTGCGCGGATTTGTCTTTTTGCCATCGCTGATATCCCTCCATCCTAATAGACGCGTAAATTGTATCACATGATTGAATTTTCTGCACCCTTTCTTGACAGCATATATAAAACGCTATTCATGACGGATAAGCTCGGCAGGCGCGATAGATGTCGATTTCATCGCTGGCAGGATCGATGCAATTGCACTGAGAGCGATTCCTGAAAGCAGTATCAAAACCACAAATCTCCAGTCCATGGTGATTGGAATATGCTCAAGATAATAATCCGGATTGAGCAATTGGATTGTTTGGCGGTCTGCTGACAGCAATCTGCTTGCAAAGCCCAGAATGGCCTGCATGCCGCTGATGATCTGGTTTATGAATATCGAAATCGCTATTCCGGCAAGGCTTCCCGCAATGCAGCCAATAGCACCGGTCGCGGTGCCGCCAAGGAGAAAAATGAGTGCTGCCTGTGTCCGCGAAACGCCGAAGGATCGAATTATCGCAATTTCTGCCCTGTGTTCGATGACAAAGGTTGTAAGCGCAGATGCCAGATTCAGTGCGGCGACGATAATGGCAATCACCATTATAAGAACGAGCACAGATCTTGTACTCGAAAACGATTGAAATAGGCTTTTTTCGATTTCTCGCCATGTGCGCACGCGCGCGCCCTGTTCGCTAGTAAGTCCGTATTTCTGGCCTGCACGGGATACTTCGCTCGCGATACGATCGAGATCCGATCCATATGGCTTACTGATCTTGATGCCCATGAATGCATACGCGGTCGCCGAATTGAGCAGCCGTAGAGCAGCATCGCTCTGGATAATGAACCAGTTTGCATCCAGTTCGCGATAGCCGCTGGAGATTATGCCTGCTACACGAAAAACAGCAAGCTTCGGGAGGTAGTTTGTGCTGTCGTTGCTCCTCAGCGTGATAAGGGTCACACTGTCGCCTGTTTTTACTTCCAGCTTCCGCGCGAGATATCGCCCCAGAACTACTTCATTCTGTCGGTTCGGGTACATTTGCCCTTCGTCGACCGAAATGAAGCGATTGAATCCTTTGTCTTGCAATACCGCTCCATCCAGGCCCCTGATTTGTGCGGACGTCGAACCATTTTGCGAGGCGGCAAGCCCGATTCCGTCGACTTCAAAAGATGTGGAAATGATACCAGGCATGCGAGAAACATCCTGGGTCAATGCATTCCGTTGTGTGGCATCGAAGCTGAAAGGCAGGCTCATCTGCAAATGGCTGGTTTTTGTTTCGAGATATCTGTCCGTGATTCCCTGAATCATGCCATTTGATACAAACAGCACGATATAGAGTGGAACGAGGCTTATGCCAATGCCGAGAACCGCACCCCAGAAGACGCTGTGACGTGCACGGTACAAGTCATTGTATTGTT
>Ga0074197_1001001_pt1 | contig 27794 bp, 21 predicted proteins | sample EPASupsiteSAE305_FD_64526 | JGI IMG/M metagenome (GOLD analysis project Ga0074197, IMG submission 64526) | Bioremediated contaminated groundwater microbial communities from EPA Superfund site, New Mexico - SAE3-05 reassembly with SPADES | ecosystem: Environmental > Aquatic > Deep subsurface >...
CGACCTCCGCGGTCAAGCGCCAGTGCTCGTCCGGATCCGTGGTGCTGCGACGAACCGTGTCCAGGGCCTGGCGAAGAAAACAGACCAGACAATCGTTGGCCGTTTGCATCAGGGTTTTCCGCGGCCTGTCTGCTTCAGCAGATATTCCTGGCGGATATTGCCCAGCGCCGCGAAGATATGCTCCTTGGAGCCCGGAATCTGCCGATAGAGTTGTTCAGCCAACTGGTGAATATCCCGGCGTCGGGTTTTGTCGGAGAGGGGGCAGGCGGAACGGACAGGTTCCAGGCCGAGATCGCGGCCGACCTGTTCGACCTCCGCCTTATCGAGATAGGCGAGCGGCCGAATCAAGGCCAGCCGTCCGGAAAAAAGGTCCTGACGGGGTACCATGGTACTGATATTGCCGGCACAAGTCAGATTCATCAAAAAAGTTTCGATGATGTCGTCGCGGTGATGGCCAAAGGCGATTTTGTTGCAGCCGCACTGCCGTGCATAGGCAAACAGCTGGGTCCGTCGGGAGCGGGCGCACTGAAAGCAGAGATCGTGGGCTGAGGCGGGGGACGCCGTCTCTTGCCGCTCCGGCCGCCAGAGGGCGGGAAGGATGCGGAGGCTGAGGCCGAAACCATGGACGATCTCGGCGACACGTTGGGCGGCAAGGCCCGGAGCATTTACCTCCGCTTCCATGTCGACATGCACGGCTCGCAACTCATAGCCAATGGGAGCCTTTCTCCCCCAAATAACCAGCAGCCAGGCAAGAACAAGGGAATCAAAGCCCCCGGAAACGGCAACCAATACCCGGTCGCCGTTGGCCAGCATGGAATAATCGTGCATGGCCCGGCCGATTCGCCGATTCTGATCAGGTGTCAGCTGCACCGACGCCGCCCAAAGAAATCACGCCGCTTACTTGCCCTCAAGGTAGGAACACTGCCCCAATTTTTCCCGCAAGCCGTCACGCAGCAGTTCCTCGGCGGTCAACCAGGTCATGCCCCGGGTTTTGGTCTTGGGAAGGGTCAGCAGATTTTCCATGATTGACTGCTGCTTTTCATCGAACCGGCCGTGACAGAGCACCTTGCCCTCGCCCACCTCGAAAAGTTTGTAGGAGAAGGTCACCGCTGCCGGCTGCTTGACCCCGTAATCCCCACCCACTCTTTCGGTGTATTGGCTGAGAGTAGTTTCCAGCACCGCATTGCACTTGGATTGATTGGCAATCCTCCGTGCATTGGCCAGACCGTCGGCACCACTTTCGTTTTTGCTGGACTGCGCCTGCGCCGTCGAGACAAACCTGGCTTTTGCCTTATCCGATAAAAGTTGCTTGAGCATGCCATCCATAACCAGGCTGCCGTCTTTCAGCGCCTTTTCCTCGGCCGGAGAAACAAGACCCTCGAAATCAACGGCAGGCTGTACCGGCATGACGGCAACACACGAAACCGCTATATCGGGTTCACTGGCAACAGGGGCGACCCCTTCATTCTTGGCACAGCCCGCGGTAATGATCAAACAGCCCACAGCCAACCCAACCCGTAATTTTGAAATTGCCGTTACCATGATCCTCCTTATGCATTTCTTTCGATTGATTTTAGTCATTGTCGTCCGACCAACACGCAGCAAGCAATATGCCCGCCCGCTTAGCGTTTTCATTTCGTTTCCCCTTACCGCCGGGTAAGGAACAGGGGATCTCTACAGCACTCCCTTCGAGGAAAGTTGACCGCTCACCAGCGGATGCGGGCCGGCGGCAATCGCCAGCGCCCGGCCAAGCGCCTTAAAGACGGCCTCAAGAATATGATGTCCGTTTTCGCCATGGAGCAGGTCCACATGCAAGGTCAGACCGGCGTGAAGCATAAAGGCGCGGAGAAACTCTTTTGCCAGCGGCGTATCAAAGGTACCGATTTTGGACTCGGCCAATTGCACCTGATAGTGCAGATAGGGTCGATTGGAAAAATCAGCGCAGACCCTGGCAAGGGTTTCATCCATGGGAACATAGGCATGACCGTAGCGGCAAATACCCGATTTGTCGCCAAGCGCCTGCTGAAAGGCCATTCCCAGGCAGATTCCCAGATCTTCTACGGTGTGATGATCATCGACTTCGGTATCACCCTGAGCGGTAATCTCCAGATCAAAAAACCCGTGAACAGCAAACAGGGTCAGCATGTGATCCAGAAAACCGACCCCGGTCTGAATGGTTGTCCTGCCCCTTCCATCGAGGGCGAGGACCAACTGGATATCGGTTTCTCTGGTTGTACGATGAATCGACGCTCTACGGGTGGCGCTCTCTGCCATTGACCTGCACCTCACGGGCTTTGCAGCCGAGTTGTTGCTTTTGAAGCAGCTTCAATATTCCTATTTGTCACCAGTCACAATACTTGTCGGGTGACTGTAGTCAATTTTAACGGCGGACTCAATACCTGATGTAGACTAGCCCGGTTCATTTTTTCGACCAACAGGTGAGGCACAGAGGCCGGCACCCTTGTCCGAGGGCAGTTCCCTCAAGATAACACTATCAAATAATAAAGAAATTTAGGGGACCTAGCATTTTTTCTGTGCAGTGATTGGCAATAGTTGTCCGTTGCGTTCCCGCCGTATTTTGCGGCTCAGCTCCCCAAAGAAATCGTTTAGAGATAAAATTTTTTATTGACACAGAACCACCGATCTTGTTAGAGTCTGCGGCTGTTACGGAAATAAACAAAGCGGGAATAACTCAGTGGTAGAGTGCAACCTTGCCAAGGTTGAAGTCGCGAGTTCGAATCTCGTTTCCCGCTCCAAAAGAGATTCCAGGGTTCGGACCTCTGTTCGAGCCTTTTTTTTTAAAGTGCTGAGGCGCAGAGAATGAAAACCTATTACACGCCGGTAAATGAAATTGATCGCAAATGGTTTGTAGCCGATGCCGACGGCAGGGTTCTTGGGCGCATCGCCACGGAAATAGCCCGTCGTCTGCGCGGTAAGCACAAACCGACGTTCTGCAATTTCCAGGATAACGGCGACTTCGTTATCGTTGTCAATGCCGAAAAAATTCACCTCACCGGAAACAAGCTGGACGACAAAGTATACTACCACCACACGGGATATCCCGGTGGGATCGTGCCCCGGACCGCCCGCGAAATTCTGACGAAAAAACCCGAAGAGCTGATCCGTATGGCCGTAAAAGGCATGTTGCCGAAAAACAAACTCGGCCGGGCGCAATTGAAAAAATTGAAGATCTACACCGGTAAGGATCATCCCCATCAGGCTCAGAAACCTGAAAATCTTGAGATTTGACAACGGAGTACATGAATATGGCCCAGGAGAAGACATACGCTACCGGCAGACGAAAGACAGCAATAGCACGAGTCTGGATTACGCCCGGCAGCGGTAAGCTCGCAATCAACAAGATGCCGCTGGATGAGTACTTCGGCAACATTTTTTTCGAGCCAAAGGTCGCCAAACCCTTTGTCGTTACTGAAACCACCGACCAGTATGACGTTATGGCCTCGGTAAAAGGCGGCGGTAAATCTGCACAGATTGACGCCTTGGTACATGGCATTGCCAGGGCATTGCAGGAACTCAATCCGGAAATGCGTCTTCCGCTGAAAAGAGCTGGCCTGCTGACCCGTGATCCTCGCGCCAAAGAGCGAAAGAAATACGGCCAACGTGGCGCCCGCGCCCGCTTCCAGTTCTCCAAACGATAATTTCACTGTTATCGGAGCTGCTCGCTACTATTTTTCCAGCAAATTTGTAAGTCCAGGGAATAACGAACGCTTCGTTATTCCCTTTTTTTTTAACAGCACGCCCTGCCCGACCGGTGCTTAAAGAGGAAACGTATCATGTTACGCGTTGGTATTGTTGGCGCCTCCGGCTATACCGGAGTCGAATTGGCCAGACTCCTGGCCGGTCATCCCGAAATCCATCTCACTGTTGCCACTTCGCGCCAATATGCGGGAAAACTGCTCGCCGAGGTCTTTCCCAATCTGCGGAAACGGGTGGATATCCGCTGCGAAAATCCGACGATAGAAGAACTTATCGACCAGGCGGACTTTTTTTTCACGGCAGTTCCCCACAAGACCGCCATGGACATTGTTCCCCGGTTGCTGGCCGCCGGGAAAAAGGTGGTCGACCTCAGCGCCGATTACCGAATCCATGACCCCGCCGTTTACCAGGCCTGGTATCAGGAACACACCAGCCCCCAATTCCTGGCCGAGGCGGCCTACGGCCTCCCGGAACTGTATCGCGACCAGATCAGGACGGCACGACTGACCGCCAATCCCGGCTGCTATCCGACCTCGGCGATCCTGGCCCTTGCCCCGCTGCTGCGCGAGGGACTGATCGATCCCGCCACGCTGATCATCGATTCGAAATCCGGGACCTCCGGCGCTGGAAGGGCAGCCAATGTGGGCACCCTGTTCTGCGAAGTCAACGACGGTTTCAAACCGTACAAGGTGGGCGGGACCCATCGCCATATCCCGGAAATCGAGCAGGAACTGTCGGCGGCTGCCGGCGCACCGGTAACCGTTTCCTTTACACCGCATCTGCTTCCGATCTCCCGCGGAATCTTGAGCACCATGTATGCCGCCCTTACCAGCGCAGGCCACGGCACCGACCTGCAGGCGCTCTATGAAGCAATCTATGCCGACGAACCCTTTGTCAGGGTACTTCCCGCCGGTGTTCCCCCGGCAACCCAGCATGTCCGCGGCTCCAACTGCTGTGACATTTCGCTGCAGAAAGATCAGCGTACCGGAAGATTGATCGTTATGTCGGCCATTGACAATATCGTCAAAGGGGCCTCCGGTCAGGCGGTGCAGAATATGAACCTGATGAACGGTTTCCCGGAGACCGCCGGATTGATGGGTGCTCCGCTTTTCCCCTGATGTCCCGCAACATCCGGCTGCTGATCGCCTATGACGGCAGCAACTACCGGGGCTGGCAACGTCAGCGTCAGGGCGAAACCATCCAGGGTGAGTTGGAGAAGAGGCTCACCCTCCTCAGCGGCGAACCGATCACCGTGCACGGTGCCGGACGGACCGATGCCGGCGTCCATGCCCTCGGAATGGTAGCTCATTTCCACACCACCACCACCTTTCCGGTTACCGCTTATTTCAAAGGGCTCAACTCGATGCTCCCCCGTGACATCCGCATTCTTGGGGCCGAAGTGGTTGCCGCCGATTTTCACAGTCGCTTCAGCGCGCTGGGCAAAACCTACCGGTATGATTTCTTCACCGGAGCCGTGCAGTTGCCTTCCGCCCGCCTCTACCGGGCGCATCTCCCCGGAACCTTTGACCCGGGTCGCCTGGAGGCTGGACTTGCCGCTCTCATCGGCACCCACGATTTCTCCAGCTTTGAACGCACCGGTTCCCGCGATAAAAGCGCCACCGAAGGACGCGGTGCTGTCCGGACCCTCTTCCAGGCCAGCTGCTTCCCGCAGTTAGGGTGTGCCGACTGCTGGTCCCTCCGGCTAACCGGCGATGGTTTCCTCCGCCAGATGGTGCGTATCCTGGCCGGAACGCTGATCGAAATGGGACAGGGAAAACGCCCGCCCGAGGAACTTACCGCGCTTCTCGCCGCCCAAGACCGTCGCCTGGCCGGCCTTACCGCACCGGCCTGTGGCCTGTTTCTCGAAAAAATTTATTACCCCACTCCTTTTTCCCCTCAATAATTCCGGCTGTTACTATGTTCATCGCCGCTTGCCCCATTATCCTCGCCTCAGCCTCGCCGCGCAGGCAGGAGTTCCTTTCCCTGCTCGGCCTCCACTACCGGACAGTACCGTCCGCCATCGATGAAACGCCGGAGCCCGGGGAAACGCCTGCAGACTTTGCCCAACGGATGGCAAAGGCCAAGGCCGTGCAGATTGCCGCTACCCATCCCGAATCCTGTGTGATTGGAGCCGATACCGTGGTTGCCCTTGATCGGACTCTTTTCGGAAAACCCGGTGATCGGCAGGAAGCCTTGACTACTTTAAAAATCCTCCAGGGGAAAACCCATCAGGTCATCACCTCATTTGCCGTTGTCATGCAGCAGCGTGCAATCGAGGAGGTGGAGACCTGCACCACTCTGGTTACCTTCGACACTTTTACCGACGATATTCTTCAGGCTTATGTCGACACGGGAGAGCCCATGGACAAGGCCGGGGCCTACGGAATTCAGGGCAAAGGAACGTTTCTGATCCGATCCATCACCGGTTCCTACAGCAATGTGGTCGGCCTGCCGCTCAATGCGCTTGTTCAGGTCCTCCTTCACCATCAGCTGCTGAAGCCATCACTCTGAATTTCCCAAGAAATACCAGCTCAACTCGGCTGAGATGGTTGCGAATCGGCACCCAAAAACACCCGACTCAGTCTTTTCATCAGAGGTTCGCATTGATGAAAAACACCGGATATGAGATGATATCTAAGAAACAAAGGATGTTATCGTCCTCTGGTCAATTCGAAGATCGGCTGCGGGCCTGCGAATCCCTGCGAGTGCATCGGCAAAGGACGCTCCGCGAAAACGGGAGCACGAATCAATCGATATTCAATACCCGTCATCTTTAGTAGAGCTGCTGATCATCTTCCGGTCCGTTGCTTAACGGTACTCTTCCCAAAGGCTTTCGTTACAAGATGGTAGATAATGAACACACCACAACGCTCCTCATCTCCAGACAGAACCAACCTGCTTATTGACTTTCCGGTCAGGTTGTACATGGCATTGAGGACGATGCTGCTGTACCCGGCCTCTACCCCCCAGGTGCACCGCAGCAACGATTTTGTCCTCAAAGCCTTTCAAGCCCTGTTGAAGAACGGTGGCGATTCTGTCAATATAGCGCTTTCCGACCAGAAAATTCTCGTCTGCGGCGAACATCTATCGGACAAGGATCAAACACGGCCCCAGATTCAAGGCCTCATTGCCCTGTTGAGCCGGCTGAGAATCCATTCCTTCACCTTTCTGCCAACCTTCTCTCTCGAGGATTGCGTCAAGTTCATCCAAACCCTGGCTGATCTCCTGGAAAATAAAGAACTGACCGAACCGATGTCCGCCCTCCTGGAGCGCGCCGGAATCGGTTCAATCTCCGTTGATACCAAACGGTATGCGGCCGTCCACCAAGGCGAACAGGTTGTCCGTGAAGAACTGATTGGCTCGGGGCTCTGTATCAGCGACGAAGAACTGGCGAATTTCGTTCTGGGCAAGAGCGGAACCAATGGTCCGCTGCAGGCCGTATCACTGGAATTGATCAAGGAACTGATCAACCGCCTGCCGAAGACCACCGGCGATCAACAAACCGAGGCAGAACTTTCGGAAGCGGTCGTCATCGAGGTCCTCCAAAACCTGAGCAAGGGACGGGAGGCCCTGCCGCGAGCCAAGGAACGACTGCTTGACTTGATCGCCACCACCGCTCGTGCTGGAGATTATCCTGCTGCGGAACGATTGCGGGAGCGAATTTATGAGATCGACAGTCTGGCTCTGGGTGAAACAATCCGCTCCACCGAAATCATCGACCAGGAAAAGAAAGGGGCTAACATCAGCGAGGAAGATCTTGCAATCTGGGCAGATCTCGCCGACCGGCTCAGCTCGGAAGAATTCCAGACCATGTATCACGAATTGAGCGAGCACCGCTACAAACCGGAAGAAACCATCGTCAGCCAGGGCGACAAAAACGATGCGCTCTTCTTTGTCGCCCAGGGAAGCGTCAAGGTTTCGCATCGTGTCGGCCCGCGGGAGATCTTCATCACCAGTCTCAACCGAGGGCGGATCGCGGGGGAAAACTTCTTCGCCCCTTCCTTCTGGACCGTCAGCCTGACCTCGCTCACACCCTCCAAAATCTACATCCTGCAGCGAGCAACCCTGAACAGCTGGCAGGAACGATTTCCGCGGCTGCGAGCCAAGCTGCACGAATTCTACCTCGCCTGCAGCGATATCCGGTCGATGCTGGAGAAAAAAGGCCTGGAACGACGCCAGGGTCAACGGTTCACCCTGGCACGCAAGATTCAGGTCCAACCGATTACCACCCTCGACACCACGATCGGCCGCGGATTCCGGGCCGAGACCGTCGATATCTCGCCAGGAGGACTCGCCTTTCTCATCCGGACCTCCAAACAGGAAAATGCCCGCCTCCTGCTGGGCAGACGGATGCAGGTGGTCCTGCCGGTCGGTGGGCAAGCGAATTTTCTCTATCTCAAAGGGCAGGTCATCAGCATTCAGCCTTTCCATATCCAGGAGAACGACTTTTCGGTCCACTTCAAATTCGAGTATCCGCTGGACCGGCAGAAGCTGCAGTCCATTCTTGGCTGATCCCCTGCAGAGAGCACCTGCCGGCACCGTCGACCTTGCCGGAACGTCCTCTTGTTCCGGGGCTGCGGCCTCAGCCGGCATCGTATCGTCAACCGTGATATTTCATTGAACTCGCCCCTTGTTTCTGCTTCAATCAAAATATATTCCCGTCAATGAGTTACAAGGAGCCGCCATGCCCGATGTTGTCACCGGATTCTATCTCCAGCAGTTGCCCGGGGCGGAGCTGAAAAACAACACCCTGCAGGCACCCTGCCCTTTCTGCGCCCCAAAAAACGGTGAAAAAAAGGGTCTGCTGGTGGTCTATCTCAACCAGGAAAGTTTCTTCCATGGTTATTTCCGCTGTCTGAACCGCTGCGTGAGCGGTGGTTTCCCCCTGCATTTTGCCAGACTGCGCGGTATCAGCCTGCTGCAGACACCGGGTTACGATCCCGACCGCGACTATTTCGGGCGGGAGGTTGATTATCCCGTCAAAAACATCAACAATGAACTCATCGGCTTTGCCGACAAACTCACCCCTGAACTGACCGAATCTTTCCAGACGGGCGGTGTCGGACCAGAGGCTTTGGCCGAACTGCGGATCGGCTACAACGGCCGCTATCTGGTCTATCCCTATGTGCAAACCGACGGCAACTGCTATACCGCCCGCTGCGTCCACCCGGAAAAACCGGAGGATTTCTTCTGGTACGGCGACGAACGTTTTTTCACCGAACCCTTCCGCCTGTTCAATGCTCAAGAAATTGAGCGCTGCGAAAACGGCACCCTGTTTCTGGTGGAGGGAGAAATAAACCTGCTGGCCCTGAAACAGTTGGGATTGCCCGGCATCGCCGTCCCTTCAGCCGCTGACCTTGAGCATCTCGATCCGCTGAAACTCGCCTGGGTGCGAACCATCTTTCTCTGGGTCAATCACAACGCCGAATCAGAGGCCAGGGCCAAGGCCTTTGCCACCAGGGCGGGATTCAAGGTGCGGGTCGTCCGCTGGCCCGAAGACGCAGGCCGCAACGCCTCGCTCTTTCACCTCGCCACGGAGACCAAAAATCTCTTCCAAAAGACCGTGTTCACCAGGGTCAGGGAAGCGCGTGCTTTCTCTCCTTTTCCCTCTCCGGCCGGCGAGTACCACACCTTCAACGAACGGCTCTCACGGGAATCGGGAGAGTCCTACGGCAACCTGAACAGCGGCTTTACCAAACTGGATCGGGCGCTGGGCGGGATCCATGGCATCAACATCATGGGAGGCACGCCCAAGGCTGGAAAATCCGCTTTTTTTATCCAGATCGCCTCGGAGATGGCTCAGCGCCACCTGCCGGTGATCTATTATGATTTTGAAAACGGTCGCCAGAAAATCTACCTCCGCATCCTCTGCCGGCTCAGCCGGCTCTCCTTTGATCGGATCAAGAGCGACAACTTGACTCCCGACGAGCGGCATCGTCTGCAGCAGGCAAATCGGACCCTGCAAAACACGCTCCACTGGCTGCGGGTGGTCAATGACCGCAAGCTCTCGCCGGAAACCATGCGCCGCCATATCGATTTCCTCCGCCACGAGACCAATTCCGACTATACCATCGTGGTGATCGACAGCCTCCACAAGCTGCCGTTCAAGGACATCAACCAGCAGCGCAGCGGCATTGACGGCTGGTTACGCCAGTTGGAGGCTATCCGCGACGAGATGGCCGTCAGCTTCCTGGTGATCTCAGAACTGGCGCGCGCGCAGGATGGTCAGTTTGACCGACAGCCCCACCTCGGTTCCTTCAAGGGCTCCGGCGATATCGGCTATTCCGCCGACAACGCCATGGTGCTCCTGCCCGAATGGGACCCCTTTGACAACAGCCCGCCGGAAACCCGCACCAACCAACTCTGGCTGGTGGCCAGCCGTGAGCAGACGCCCGGAAAGATCGGCTCGTACCAGATGGATTATCCCTTCTGGGGTTTCAAGGAGATCTGATCCGATTGCGGCAGAAATAAAAAGCCACTTCAACTGAACATGCTGAGGTTGCATGAAAATGAAAGCGATCGGGAAGATGCTTTAGCCAGTTGACGCACCCGGAATCTCTGGCTATTATCCTTGATCTCTAGGTAGTCAAACAAAACAATTTATACTGTATTGCAAGATGTTACCGCTCGGAACAATCATTGCTCTCACCAAGAGTTTTCATTAGCGGGCGGAAACGTACGGAGCCCCCTTACCGAAGGAGAATCAGAATGCGTACAACCAGACTTATTTCGTTGGCCCTTGCCTTACTCTTGACGCCCAGCAGCCCAATATTTGCGGGAGAGGGCACGCACGCCGGTCAAGCTGTCCAGGAGTCCGGGCAGGCGAGTGTTCACGCTAGTGGTAGCGCCGCTCATGCCATCGCCGCTTCAGGGCAGGCAACATCGGCGGTTTCAGCCGTACCGCTTTCCATTGGCGGAGCTGTTCTCGGCTCAGCTGGCGCAGTCAGCGCCCAGGCCGCTCGCTCGCTGGCAAAAGCCGCAACTGCGCCTATTGGCACGCCTTTGGATATCACTGAGGAATCAATAATCACCACGCCTCCCAATGAGGCGCTGAAACCTGTACAGAATAAAAAAGACGATAAAGGCATCTAATCTTCGAGCAATACCTAATTTTAGGGATACGCCATGAAACACCTATTGCACCTGCCCTTCTTTTTAACCGTTTTTTTCCTCAGCACCACTTTCGTCCATGCGACGGGTTTCAGTTCTGCCAGCAGCCAAGCCGGGGAGGAGATCCATTTTCCTCCGGAACAAATCCTCAAATTTTCAAAAAAAGTGGAAAAAACACTGGCCGCCAAGGGCGCGCGCGTTGCCATTTTGGCACGTAAGGGCCGTCCTAAGTCCGAGATGCCGGAAGGGATGAATTTCACCCACACCGCATTTGCCGTATATTCACAAATCACCACCAACGACGGACGAACGGTCCCGGGTTATGCAATATACAATTTATATCAGCAGGATAAAAATCCCGACGTCAGTGATCTGGTAATGGATTTTCCGGCGGACTTCTTTGCCGGGGTAGCCGAACTGGAAACCGGTATTATCATTCCCTCAGCTGAATTGCAGAAACGCTTACTGCAAATAATTGCCTCACCGACCTATAAAGCGCTGCACGATCCACATTACTCGGTCATTGCAAACCCCTACACCTTAGGCAGACAGAATTGCACCGAGTTTGTGCTGGATGTCACTAACTCGGCTATTTACCAGACGAGCGACATCAAAAAAATAAAGGCCAATGAAAAAGCATATTTCGTCGCGCAAAAGGTTAACGTGAATCCGTTCAAGCTCATGTTAGGGGCAATGTTCACTGCGGAGGTTTCCACCTCCGATCAGCCCGAGTCTCCTGTCACGGCTACCTTCGAGACAATAGGCCAATATCTGACCAAGTATGACAAGGGTGCTGAACTGCTTACCGTTCTGCCGGATTAATCGATCCCGATTAACCACCCGACCCGATGAGGGCTCCGAAACCGGTAAAATTGGAGCAAACGCCTCAAGGTCCGACGAGCTGCTGTTGCCACTCTTTGATCAGGCCCAGAGCCAGCTCCGCCCGGATCCGGCCGCGCTCCTTTTTAAAGGTCCGGCCGATCAGGGGCGGGAACAGACCGAAATTGACGTTGGACGGCTGGAAATGGGCGGGGTCCGATCCGGTCAGGTGGTGGATCAAGGCCCCGTGGGCAGTGGCGACCGGCGGCGTCATGGCTGCTTGCCCATGGACCTGACGACCGGCGTTGATGCCGGCAAGCAGCCCCATAGCCGCTGATTCGATATAGCCCTCGACCCCGGAGACTTGGCCGGCGAGATACAGGCCGGGCCTTCCTTTCATTTGCAAAGTCGGTTCGAGCACCAGCGGGGCGCAGACAAAGGTGTTGCGGTGAATCGAACCGAGCCGGACAAAGACCGCCTGCTCCAACCCGGGAATGGTGCGAAAAATCCGCTGTTGCTCGGGATAGGTCAGCTTGGTCTGAAACCCCACCAGGTTATACATGGTGCCCTCCTGGTTTTCCGCCCGCAGCTGAACCACGGCATACGGCACCTTGCCGGTCTGCGGATGCATCAGCCCGATCGGTTTCATCGGGCCAAAACGCAGGGTTTCCGGTCCCCGTTCGCACATTACCTCAATGGGCAGGCAGCCCTCGAAATATCTGGCATCTTCAAACGAGTGCAGGGCCACGGTTTTCGCTGCTCCGAGCAGGGCAATGAACCGGTCGTACTGTTCCCGGTCCATGGGGCAGTTGAGGTAATCTCCGGGACTGTCATCGTCCCAGCGCGATTTACGATACAGGACCTCCATGTTGAGGCTCTCGGCATCGACTATGGGGGCAATGGCGTCATAAAAGGCGAGGTTGCCGCTGCCGGTCAGGGTTTGCAGATGCTCGGCCAGAGGGGCGGACATCAACGGACCGGCGGCGAGAACAACCGGACCCGCAACGGCATCGGGAATACGGGTCACCTCCCGCCGGTGTACCGTGATCAGCGGATGCCTTTCAATCGCCGCGGTGAGATAAGCGGCGAACTGCAAGCGGTCCACCGCGAGCGCCTTGCCGGCCGGGACAGCGGTCGCCTCAGCCGCCCGCATGAAAAGCGAACCCAGCTGCCGCATCTCTTCCTTCAGCAGTCCGGCGGCCGAGTCCACCGCATTGGAGCGAAGCGAGTTGGAACAGACCAGCTCCCCCAACTGGGCCAATTCGTGCGCCGGACTGAAATGCTCCGGTTTCATTTCATAGAGGTCAACAGCCACACCCTGTTGCGCCGCCTGCCATGCCGCCTCGCAGCCGGCCAAACCGCCGCCGATCACGGTCACTCGTCCTGTATTGCTCATCGTCCAACACCTATCCGTAAAAAAAAAGAGGCAGGGTGAAATCCTCCTCACCCTGCCTCGGAATCAACAGCAGCAAAATTTAATAGCGGTAGTACTCCGGTTTGTAGGGGCCGGCAACGTCGACACCGATGTACTCGGCCTGTTCCTGACTCAGGGTGGTCAGGTGAACCCCGATCTTGTCGAGATGCAACCGGGCCACCTTCTCGTCGAGCTTCTTAGGCAGGAAATAGACCCGATTTTCGTAGGCCTCGGAATTCTTCCACAGTTCGATCTGGGCCAGCACCTGATTGGTGAAGGAGTTGCTCATCACAAAGCTGGGATGGCCGGTGGCGCAGCCGAGATTGACCAACCGCCCCTCGGCCAGAACGATCAGGCGCTTGCCATCGGGAAAAATAACATGGTCGACCTGGGGTTTGATGTTTTCCCAGGGAAGGTTGCGGATGCCGGCAATATCGATTTCCGAGTCGAAATGACCGATATTGCAGATGATGGTCTGATTCTGCATTGCATCCATGTGCGCCCTGGTGATCACCCGTAGGTTGCCGGTGCAGGTGACAAAGATATTGCCTTTGGGCGCGGCCTCTTCCATGGTCACGACCCGGTAGCCTTCCATGGCGGCCTGCAGGGCACAGATGGGATCGATCTCGGTCACCAGCACCGTGGCCCCCATGCCGCGCAGTGCCTGGGCACACCCTTTGCCGACATCGCCGTAGCCGACGACCACCGCGATCTTGCCGGCGATCATTACATCCGTAGCCCGCTTGATGCCGTCGATCAGGGATTCCCGGCAGCCGTAGAGATTGTCGAACTTCGATTTGGTCACCGAATCGTTGACATTGAAGGCCGGGGTCAACAATTTCCCTTGTTTGGCCATTTCATTGAGCCGATGGACGCCGGTGGTGGTCTCCTCGGAGATGCCGCGAACCGCCTTCATCAATTCCGGATATTTTTCATGCATGATCAGGGTGAGATCGCCGCCGTCATCGAGGATCATGTTGGGCCGCCAGCCATCGGGCCCGAAAATGGTCTGCTCGATACACCACCAGAATTCCTCCTCGGTCTCGCCCTTCCAGGCAAAGGTCGGGATACCGGCGGCAGCGGTGGCTGCGGCGGCATGGTCCTGGGTGGAAAAAATATTACACGAGGACCAGCGCAATTCCGCGCCGAGATGGACCAGGGTCTCCATCAGCACCGCCGTCTGAATGGTCATATGCAGGCAGCCGGCAATCCGGGCTCCCGCCAGGGGCCGCTGTTTGCCGAATTCCTCGCGCAGGGCCATCAGGCCCGGCATTTCGGTCTCGGCAATGGCGAGCTCTTTCCGCCCCCAGGCCGCCAAGGTCATATCCGCTACTTTATAATCAGTCATGTATCTCTCCAGCTCTTCCCGATTCAGGGAACAGACTCTGTTGATAAAAAATGTATCTGCATAAATAAATAGGCTGTTTCCAGGAGTTGAAAAGGCCAGCCCACCCTAGCTTAGGCCTTCTCTTTCAACGATTTTTCCTAACGGACTACAACCTGATACGCTAACAGCCCACGCCCTTTCACAGACCGGCGGCATCGCGCAGGGCTTCGGCCTTATCGGTACGCTCCCAGGTGAATTCCGGCAGTTCCCGACCGAAATGGCCGTAGGCCGCTGTCTTGTGATAAATGGGCCGCAGCAGATCCAGCTGCTGGATGATCGCTTTGGGCCGGAGATCGAAAACCTCGCCGACCAGCTGCACCAGGCGTTCTTCCGAGATAATGCCGGTGCCGAAGGTTTTGACATTGATCGACACCGGTTTGGAGATACCTATGGCATAGGCCACCTGGACCTCGACCTCGGTGGCCAGGCCGGCGGCAACGATGTTCTTGGCAACGTAACGACCCATGTAGGAGGAGGAACGATCGACTTTGGACGGATCCTTGCCGGAAAAAGCGCCGCCGCCGTGCGAGCCGCGGCCGCCGTAGGAGTCGACAATGATCTTGCGGCCGGTGACGCCGCAATCACCCACCGGGCCGCCGATGACAAATCGACCGGTGGGATTGATGAAATACTTGGTGTTGGCGTCCAGCATGTGGGCTGGCAGCACCGGCTTGATGATTTCCTCCATCACCGCTTCCTTGAGATTCTCGTAGCTGATATCCGGGCTGTGCTGGGTGGAAAGAACCACGGCCTCGATCCGCTTGGCGACATTGTTCTCATACTCGATGGTGACCTGGCTCTTGGCATCCGGCCGCAACCAGGGCAAAATGCCCGACTTCCGGATTTTAGCCTGGCGCTGCACCAGATAATGGGCGTAGGTAATGGGCATGGGCATGAGGACATTGGTCTCATCGCAGGCATAGCCGAACATCAATCCCTGGTCACCCGCGCCCTGATCGAGATCAAGTCCGGAGCCTTCATTGACGCCCTGGGCGATGTCCGCCGATTGTTTTCCAATGGAGGTGAGGACCGCGCAGGATTGCCAGTCAAAACCCATCTCGGAAGAATTATACCCAATCTCCTTAATAGTTTCGCGGACAATGGTGGGCATGTCGACCCAGGCGGAAGTGGTGATTTCCCCGGCGATCAGGGCCAGGCCAGTGGTGACCAGACTTTCGCAGGCAACCCGGGCATATTTATCCTGGGCGAGAATCGCGTCAAGAATGGCGTCTGAGATCTGGTCGGCAACCTTGTCCGGATGTCCCTCGGAGACCGATTCAGAAGTAAAAAGATGATTTGACATAGGTATCTCCTTCTGGAGTTAAGAAAAACGGAACATTAAAAAACAACAGCCCTTCCATACAGGGCCGGCTTAATCGTGCTGGATGTGCGTGCCTTGAGGTTTGTGCCCGACTGGACCGGAAGTACGTCGCCCGCCCACTCAATAATGCACCCACAGGAAAAAATGTTATAAATACAAAATTTATCGGAAAAATTCAACCAAAACAGCTGAAATTCCACGCAAGAGGAACTGACCACGGAAAACTTTCACCGCCGGAACCCGCTGACCGCTTCCGATCACCAGGAGGCGGACCGTTCCGACGACTGCCCTCCGGTTGACTGCCGGTACCGACGTCTGAACCGATCAACCGTGAATGGCATAGCCACCGTCAACCACCACCACCTGGCCATGAACCATGGCGGCAAGGTCGCTGCACAGAAACAAGACCACGTCGGCCACATCCCCGGGCGTAGTTAAACGGCCGAGCGGGGTGCGGGCCAAGGAGCCGGCCAGGATCGCCTCGCGGTTCGGAAATTTCTGGAGGGCATCGGTATCGACCACCCCGGCCCTGACGGTATTGATGGTAATGCCGTACGGACCAAGCTCAACGGCCAGATGCCGAACCAGGGACTCCAAGGCGCCCTTGGAAGCGCCCACCACCGTATAATTGGGAATGGCCCGCACCGCTCCAATCGAGGAAACGGCAACGATCCGTCCGCCCTGGGCCATCATTGGAACCGCCTGCTGGGTCAGGAGCAGCAGGGCACGGGCATTGATATTGACCGCCCAATCCCAGTGGCGGGCCGTCAACTCCATCACCGGCCGCAGAACACCGGAGGCCGCATTGGAAATGAGGATATCCAACCGGGACGAGTGGGCGCGCAGCTTCTCGAACAGGGTCGCCACACTGTCCTCGTCGGCAAGATTGGCCTTGATCGCCAGGCACCGTCCGCCGATGGCCTCGATTGCGGCCACGGTCTCCTCCGCCTTGCTGCGATGGCGAACATAGTTGATCACAACCTCCGCACCCTGACCGGCAAGCCGCAGGGCCACCGCCCTGCCGATACCGCGTGAACCACCGGTCACCAACGCCACTTTTCCCTTGAGATCAATCATATATCCTCCTGATATTCAATGTGTAATGGCTTAATGGCTGCCCCCTGTCACGTTCATCTCCCCAACACACGGAGCTGCAACCGTTTCATGGAATTATGCACAAACCGCAAGGGATTAAACCGGATGGGGCTGAGCGACTCGGGCACCAGAAAACCTCGCACTCCCAGCTCAGCCGGACGCGCCAGGGGGAACTCCAGCCCTGCCGGGTCGGTCCCCCTTATTCCAGCCCGACAGGCAGCCTGCCGTAGGGGGGATTGAGCTGGATTGATCCCGAGAACCGAGAGCAGGGCCGTATCGATGGCCACCGGATTGGCACCGCAGGCGATCAATCCCAGGGGAAACGGTTCGCCATGGATCGGCCCGGTCGAATGCATAGCGACAATGCCGTCCACCAAGGAGATACTGGCGGGCAGCACCGCGAGAAGATCGACCAGCAGCGCTGAAAACCGGCCTTCGGTACCGCCATGGGCCATGTGCCACCAGGGTTTATGAAAACCGGAGAGACAGCCGAAATAATTCTTAACCGCCAGGGTGACCCGCATCTGGGCATGGGCCTTCACCCGGGGCAGGTTGACCAGGAGGTCGCAATCCATGGCCGCTGCCGCCATGGCCGCCTTTTGACCGCCGGGCAGAACGGTCTCCCGGGTCTGCTTGAATTCCACCACCGATACGCCAAGGGCCTGCAAGCTGGGCAAAGCGCCGATGGCAGCGAGGACCGCCCGGGCCGAACCGAACGAAGGAGAGTCGCCGACCGCTACCCGTGCCCCCTGGGCAAGAAACCAGCGGGCAGCCGCCGCGATGAAACGCCCGTCGGTACAGGGCAGCACCCCGTTTCCGGCGGTGATCAGATTGGGTTTGAGCAGGACTTGTGCGGTTCGCAGGGTACCGGCAGCGGCAGACGAGGACAGCAGCCGATCCACAGCCTGGTCGAGCAGCGGCTGTTGATAGGTCGACTGCGCTATCAGATTTACGGAGAGACTATCCAGCTGCATGGCTCAAAAAAAACCGGCCCGATCCACAAGGAATCGAGCCGGAAAAGGAGAGAAGAGATGAAGAACTATTTTATTTATTGCATCCTTCATGCCGTATTTAACGACACTTTACAATAAACTATTTTATATATCATTTCAGGAGGATAAACCAAACTTCGCTTATCCGGCACCTTTGACGAAATGCGGCAAAGTTCAACATTTTAAACCACTTTCACCGCATTCCGAAAGAAACCATAAAAAACAAGAGCAAAATCAGACAATTGCAAGAACAACAATTTTCATCGGCCACAGACGCCCCTGGTCCGAAACTGGATATTTTTTACACACCTCGGTTTACCGTCCCCGGATCTCTAAGGGAATAACCCGCACCCGGAGCACGCCTTCCTGCTGTTTGATCTTTTCCTGAATCCCTTCCGATACCGGCCCGGAGCAGTCAATAATGTTATATCCCAGGGTACCGTTGCTCTTGTTGGTGTAATTCATGATATTGATCTTTTCACTGCCGAGCAGATTACTGATCAGACCGATCATGCCGGGCTGATCCCGGTTGATGACGGTCAGCCGGGTATGGACATCCACCGTGGGGATGGTTTCCACATTGGGGAAGTTGACACTGTGGACGATATTACCGAACTCGAGATAGCTCTTCAGCTCGCGCACCGCCATGGTGGCGCAGTTTTCCTCGGATTCCGAAGTGGAGGCTCCCAGATGGGGGGTCACCAGAATTTTCTCGTGACCGAGGAATTTTACCGAGGGAAAATCGGAAATATGCCCTTTGAGCTTGCCGCTGGCCAGAGCTGCCAGGACCGCATCCTCGTCGATGATCGGGCCGCGGGCATAGTTAATCAGGACCGCGCCCTCCTTGGCGAACTCGAGGAAATCCTTTTCGGTGACATAGCCTCTGGTGTTCTTATTGAGCGGAATATGGACGGAGATGAAATCAGCCTCGCTCAGGGCCTCGCGACGGGAACGGGCCAGGGTAACCTCCGGAGCGAGATTGTGGATATTGTCCAGAGCCGGAAAAGGATCAAAGCCCAAAACCCGCATACCATGGTGCAGGCCGGCATTGGCGACGCCGATACCGATTTTGCCCAGGCCGATGACAGCCAGGGTTTTGCCGGCCATTTCTTCTCCCTTGAAGATCTTTTTGCGGGCCTCAACCTCGCGATTGATCTCCTCGTCGTTCATCCCGGCAAGCCCCTTACAGAAATCGATACTCTTCTCGACGTTGCGCAGCCAGATGCCCAGCGAGGTGTACACCAGTTCGACCACGGCATTGGCATTTGCGCCGGGGGTGTTGAAAACGCAGATCCCTTTTTCCGAGGCTTCATCCACGGGGATATTGTTGACCCCCGCCCCGGCTCGGGCCACGGCCAGCAGTTCGGGGAAGGCCGCCAGATCCACCTTGGAGCTGCGCACCACGATGCCCTCGGGATTGGTTTCATCCGGGCTGACGATAAATCGCTCGGAAAACAGGGTCAGGCCTTCCGGAGCGATGGCATTGATCGTTTTAATTTTGAACTGCTTCATGGTATCGTCCTTGTTGAGAGTAAGAAATCAAATAAAAAAAACAAAGCAAGAGGCTGCACCGGCTTATAGCCAGCCGGCCGACCCCGGGGGTACCGATAATTTCCGCGAGATAAGGTGACGGGAAACAGCAAAACAGCGGTGTACAAAAAACAAAATATTTTTTCGGACAGCGCAGCGCCGTCTTCGAAAAAACGGAAAAACGTACATCAAAACAACTCTTTTTGTCAAGAAAAAGGGGAAAATACACCACAAAAGGCAATCTTTCACTTCCCGAGCGAATGCTTACCCTACTACTGAACGGATCGGGATTTTCACTCTCCAACTCATACGGCTCACCATGAACAGACCGCTCATTTTCTTTTTCCCCCTCTTCTGCCTCGCCTGGCTGCTGACCGCTCCCGCCCTTGCGACACCCGCCCTTCCCAGTCAGCGGATATCCCTCAGCTTTGCACTCGATACTTCTTTGGTCAACGGCACCTCGCAGATCGTTATCCCCGCAGACACACCGCTGCGCCTCGATTGCGGGCCGCTGCGCCTCACCGGGATGGTGCTTGAACAGCAGGGCAAGACCCCTCAAACCCCGAAAACCGGTGCCGACAACAGCCTGACCCTTGCACCGGCAAAGGAGCAGCGGACCCTGACCCTTTCCTGGCAACTGCAGGGAACAGCCCACGGGGAAAGGGACAATCTGATCAGTCCTGAAGGCATCACCCTGGCGGGTTTCTGGCATCCTGTCGCCGACCGCGACCTGCTCTTTTCCCTGGAAGCCGCCATTCCCCGAAATTTCGAGGCGATCAGCGAGGCGGACAGCATCGCAACCACTGCTATCCCAGGGGGCAAACGGGTCACCACCTCCTTCGCCCAACCGCTGCGCAGCCTGCATTTTGTTGCCGGCCCCTATGTGGTGCAATCAAAACAACGGGGCGACATCACTCTTTCAACCTATTTTTTTCGCGAAGATGCGGCGTTGGCAGGAGACTTTCTCGATAAGGTTGCGACCCTGATTGATCGATACCAGCAACTGATCGGCCCCTTTCCCTTCAAACGCTATGCAATCGTCGAGAACCGATTGCCCACAGGCTATGGCCTGCCCACTTTCACTCTGATGGGCCAGGCGGTCATCCGTCTTCCCTTTATCAAGGAGAGCTCGCTCGGGCATGAGGTCCTCCATTCCTGGTTCGGCAACAGCGTACAGGTGAGCGAGACCGGCGGCAACTGGAGCGAGGGCCTGACCACCTACCTCGCTGACCAGAGCTTTGCCGCGGATGCCAAGCGTGACCCGGCGTTCCGCAAGGCCCAGATGATTCGCTACCGCGCCTATGTCCATCCGTCAAACGTGATTCCACTGGGCGCCTTCCTGAATACCGGCGACAACCAACCCCTCGGTCGGGCTCTTCGGGCCGTTGGCTACGATAAGTCCGCCCTGGTCTTCCACATGCTGCGCCGGCATATCGGCGAGCCGGCCTTCAAAGCGGGACTACAGCGTTTTTATCAGGAAAAGCGCGGCCAACGGGCCACCTGGCAGGATGTCCAAGCCGCCTTTACCCGGAGTTCCGGCAAGGACCTGCGCTCCTTTTTCCACCAGTGGCTCGAGCGGACCGACCTCCCCCACCTCGCCCTCGAAAACACCAAGATCGATCAGCGCAACGGCCGGGCCCTGCTCACCTTTGAACTGGTCCAGAACAACCCGGAACCCTACCAGCTGGACATCCCGGTCCGGATCACCACCCTCGGCGGCAAGACCGAACAAACCCTGCACACCGATACTACCCGGAAAACCGTTTCCCTGGAACTGGACAGCCTGCCCACCGGACTTGTCCTTGATGGCGACTACGATCTCCTGCGTCGACTCGATCCGGACGAACTTCCACCCACCTGGGCGCAGTTCCTCGGCGCTGAAGAGAAGACGGTGATCGAACCTCCCGGCGATACGCTCCCCACCTATCACCCCCTGATCGCGGCGCTGCGCGAGGCAGGCTGCCGCATCGTTGCCACTAAAGAGGTCCCCAACAGTGCTCTTGCCCGAGGCAGCTGGCTCTTTCTCGGCGATTCCGCCCTGCGCCGCAGCCTGTTTGCCGAGCCGCTCAAATCGGCCCCGGGCTTCACCCTTGATGTCCGCCGCTCGCCGCTCAACCCGGAGGAAGTGATGGTCCTGGTTGACAGCACCTCCCCGGAAGAAAGCACCAAGACGATTGCCAAGCTCAACCATTACGGCGCCTTTTCCCGACTCGGCTTCCACAATGGTAAAAACCGAGAACAGACGACCTCAGCTGTAGCGGAGGGCATCGTTCTTCCCCTGATCGACAAACCCCTGGGAATGCCGGTTAAGGCCCTGCACACCTTTGAGCAAATCGTCGATGCGCTGGCGCGGGCCCGGGTGGTGTATGCGGGCGAAACCCATAACGAATACGGCAGCCACCTGCTGCAGCTCCAAATCCTCCAGGCCCTGCAGGCGCGCAACCGGAACCTGGTGATCGGCCTGGAGATGTTCCCCCGTTCCAGCCAACAGGCCTTGGACGATTATATCCAGGGGAAGACCGACGAACGTCAGTTTATCAAGGCCAGCAGGTATTTCGAGGTTTGGGGCTTCGACTATCGGCTCTACCGCGATATCATCGCTTATGCCAAGGCGCAGCGCATCCCGCTGATCGGCCTTAACCTGGACAAGGCGATCTCCCGGCAGGTCTTTGCCAAAGGCAGCACCGACGGACTGACCCCGGAACAGCAGACACAGATCGCCGGAGAACGGGATCTGGATCTTCCCGGTTACCAGCAACGGTTGCAAGCGGCGCACAACCAGCATGATGATTCGCCCCATGGTTCCGGTTTCAGCGGCTTTCTCCAGGCCCAGGCACTCTGGGACGAGACCATGGCCGAAGGGGTGGTCACGGCCCTGGAACGCTTTCCGGGTCACCAGATGCTGGTGTTGGCGGGCAACGGCCATGTGGGCAAGGACAACGGTATCCCCCCGCGGGTGGCCCGGAGGATGCCGGGAATTGCGCAGCGGGTGGCGACCGCCGCAGGTGTTGCGCTATCGGGCGAAGAACAGGTCGATTATCTCCTCTTTGCCGAATCGATCGAACTGACACCAGCCGGGAAACTGGGAGTGCTGCTCAGGGAAGAAGGCAAGGAAAATGAACCAGGTCGGGTGCGGATCAGCGGGATCAGTCCCCATGGCCTGGCGGGCAAGGCCGGATTGGAGGCTGAGGATCGCATCCTGACCCTCGACGATCAGCCGGTGTTGAGCATCGCCGATATCAAGATCAGTCTGCTCGATAAAAAAGCGGGGGAGGTGGTGCGGTTGCAAATCATGCGCGACCGGGAACCATTGACCGTACCGGTCGAACTTTCAACCATGGAGGCCGGAATGGCCCTGCCGCCCGGACATCCCAAAAAATAGCGACAATTTAGAAAGATACCAGCAGCTGGCCCCAAAGATATCAGAGAGGAGGCAGCAGCAATTTCTTTTGCACCTTCAATCCAAGACAGTAGAGAGGGTTATTGCCTGCCGAGTAGCCCGCACGTCATGGACCCGGAGAATATCCGCTCCCTGCAGAACGCAGAAGGCGGAGACCACGGCGGTGGGGCAGTCGCGCTCCGACACCGGGATATCGAGCAGCTGCCCGAGAAAAGATTTACGGGAATGACCGATCAGCACCGGGCATCCGTGCATCTTGAACGCCTGGATATTGCGAAGGATAGCCAGGTTATGCTCCAGGCTCTTGCCAAAGCCGATGCCCGGATCGATCACGATCCGCTCGCGGGCAATTCCCTGCTGTTCCAGCCACGCGATCCGCTCGGTAAAAAAGGCATTGATCTCCGCCACCACATCGCCATACTGGGGCCGAACCTGCATATTGCCGGGCACGCCCTGCATGTGCATGATGATCACCGGTCCTTGATAGGAGCGGATGACCTCGACCATGGCGGAATCATGACAAAGGGCGGAAATATCGTTGACCATCGTGGCCCCGGCGGCCAAAGCTTCGCGGGCCACCGCTGCCTTGGTGGTATCGATCGAGACCGGCGCCGTGCTGCGCACCCGAATTGCCCGGATGGCCGGAAGCACCCGCGCCAGTTCTTCTCCCGCGCTCACCGGCTCGGCAAAGGGCCGGGTCGATTCGCCGCCGACATCAATAATGTCAGCCCCCTCGGCCAGCAGCTGCTCGATCCGGGCTTCGAGTCCCGACTCGCTGGTGCAAGCGCCGCCGTCGGAAAAGGAATCCGGGGTGACGTTGAGAATACCCATTATTTGGACCTTTCTTTCCATTGCACCTCCTCAAAACAAAAAAAGGGTGGGCTGAATTCTCCGGAGAAAATTCAGCCCACCCTAAACACTATTTTCTGTAGTTTTCAAGTCGTTTATTGGTAGGGTGCGCTGTGCGCACCATTCTGATTTTTCTGGTGTGCACAGCGCCCCCTACCACAGAAAAGGATCATCTTGAATGCGAAGAGGATCTGATAGCTTCAGGCTTCGGCTGTTGTGGCCGTCTCTTCCACCGCTTCTTCAGTCTGGCCATCTCGAAGAAGATGGATGATCCGGTCCATGTCTTCCAGGGTGATGGTTTCCTTTTCCAGGAGTTCATCGGCAAGCGCCTTGAGGATGTCCCTGTTTTCCTCAAGCAAGCTGGTCACCTTGTCATTGGCCTCGATAATGATCTTTTTCACCGCGGCATCGATCTTCTGCGCGGTTTGTTCACTGTAGTCGCGGTGTTGAGCAATCTCCCGGCCCAGAAAAATCTGTTCTTCCTTCTTGCCATAGGACATGGGACCCAGCTCGTCGCTCATGCCCCATTCGCAGACCATCTTCCTCGCCAGTTCGCTGGCGCGTTCGATATCGTTGCCCGCGCCGGTGGTGATTTCGTCGAAGACCAGTTTTTCCGCGACCCGGCCACCGAAAAGGATGGCGATCGAATTGAGCAGGAACCTGCGGCCATGGGTGTATTTTTCATCCATGGGCAGCTGCATGGTCAGGCCGAGGGCGCGGCCCCGGGGGATGATGGTGACCTTATGAATGGGGTCGGTACCGGGCAGCATGCGGGCCACCAGGGCATGACCGGCCTCATGGTAGGCGGTAATCTCTTTTTCCCTGTCGCTGATGATCATGGATTTGCGTTCCGCCCCCATCATCACCTTGTCCTTGGCCCGCTCCAGATGGCCGGCATCCACCTCTTCCTTGCCCTCGCGGGCGGCCAGCAAGGCAGCCTCGTTGACGAGGTTTTCGAGGTCGGCCCCGGAAAATCCGGGCGTGCCGCGGGCGATCACCGCCATGTCGATATCCGCGGCCAGCTTGGTCTTCTTGCCGTAGATATCGAGGATCATCTCCCTGCCCTTGACATCCGGCACCGGCACCACCACCTGGCGGTCGAAACGACCGGGCCGCAGGAGGGCGGGATCAAGCACATCGGGACGGTTGGTGGCGGCAATGATGATGACGCCGTCATTGCCTTCAAAACCGTCCATTTCCACCAGCAGCTGGTTGAGGGTCTGTTCGCGTTCGTCATGACCTCCGCCCAGGCCTGCGCCGCGGTGACGGCCGACCGCATCGATCTCGTCGATGAAAATAATGCAGGGGGCGTTTTTCTTGCCCTGGGTAAAAAGATCCCGCACCCGGGAAGCCCCGACGCCGACAAACATCTCGACGAAATCCGAGCCGGAGATGGTGAAAAACGGAACCCCCGCCTCACCGGCAATGGCGCGGGCCAGCAAGGTTTTTCCGGTACCGGGACTACCGGCGAGCAGCACCCCTTTGGGGATGCGGCCGCCGAGCTTGGTGAATTTCTGGGGATCACGGAGGAAATCGATAATCTCTTCCAGCTCCGCCTTGGCCTCGTCAATGCCGGCAACATCCTTGAAAGTCACCTTGACCTCGCCCTCGCCCTGCAGTTTCGCCCGGGTCTTGCCAAAGGAAAGCGCCCCGCCCTTGCCGCCCATCTGCATCTGCCGCATGAAGAAAATCCAGACACCGATCAACAGCAGCATCGGAAACCAGGAAACGAAAATGGTCAGATACCAGGGCGTTTCCTCCGGCTTTTTCACCGTGATGTCAACTGACGATTGCCTGAGCATGGGGATCAGTTCGGTGTCGTTGGGGGCAACCGTCCTGAAGGGCCGACCATCCTGGCCAATCCCGGAAATCTCTCCGCCCTGGAGGCTGACCTTGCTGATGGCCCCTTTTTCCACATTCGACCAGAACTCGCTGTAGGTAATCGAGTCGTTCTGCCGCGGAGGCTTGTTGAACAACTGGAACAGCAGAATCATGGTCAGGCCGATAACCAGCCACATACTCAAATTTTTATAAAAGGTATTCAAAAATCATCTCCAAAAAATCATCGTCAAGAGAATCGGGCAACTCCTTTCGCAGCTATCCTCATCGGATTCGGTTGAACAATTTACAATAACACTGATTTCCTTTCAGTCAATGCCCTTTGCAAACTCCTGGATGGTCTTAACATTGACCTCTTTGTGCCGCAAGGATTCCATGGCGAGCGTCATGGCCAAACCGCCGGTGATGGTGGTTGTGTAGGGGATATGATAATCCAGGGCGGCCCGCCGGATGATATAGGAATCCTCGGTGGTGCGGGTGCCGGCCGAGGTGTTGATGATCCACTGCACCTTGCCGTCCTCGATCTTATCGAGAATATGGGGGCGGCCCTGGGAGATCTTATTGACCTCGGTGCAGCTGACGCCGCTCTCGGCGAGCTTGGCGGCCGTGCCCCTCGTTGCCAGGATAACATAGCCCAACTCCTCGAGTTTTCTGGCCACCGGCACTACCGCATCCTTGTCGCCATGGCGGACGCTGATGAACACCGTGCCGCTCAGGGGCAGCTGCGATCCGGCCGCCATCTGGGATTTGGCCAGGGCCTGGCCGAGGTCGTCATCGATTCCCATGACCTCACCGGTGGATTTCATCTCCGGCCCCAGCAGGGTGTCGACATTCTGGAACCGGTCAAAGGGAAAAACCGCCTCCTTCACCGCCCAGTGGGGCAGGACTTTTTCTTTGGTGAAACCAAGCTGTTCAAGCGTCATTCCCAGCATCACCTTGGTGGCGATTATGGCCAGCGGCACGCCGGTGGCCTTGGAGACAAAGGGAACTGTTCGCGAGGCCCGTGGATTGACCTCCAGGATAAACAGGGTCTGTCCCTGGACCGCATACTGGACATTCATCAGACCGATGACGCCGAGTTCCTTGGCCATGGCCTTGGTGGCGGCGGTGATCTCGGCAATGATGGCGGAGGACAGGGTGTGGGGCGGCATCACACAGGCCGAATCGCCGGAATGAATCCCCGCCTCCTCGATATGCTCCATAATGCCGCCGATCACTGTTATCCGGCCATCGCTGATCGCATCGACATCGACCTCAATGGCATCCTTGAGGAACTGATCGAGCAGGACCGGGTGCTCGCCGCCCGCCATTCCGGGGATTGCCATGAAATTGCGGATTCCCTGCTCGTTGTAGACAATCCGCATATCGCGGCCGCCCAACACGTAGGAGGGCCGCATAACCACCGGATAACCGATCTCGCCGGCAACGGCCAGGGCCTCCTCGAGATTGTGGGCCGTGCCGTTGGCCGGCTGCCGCAATCCCAGTTTCTGGAGAAACTGCTGAAACCGCTTGCGATCCTCGGCCCGGTCTATCGCGTCCGGCGGGGTCCCGATGATCGGCACGCCCACCTTGGCGAGCGGCACCGCCAGATTGAGGGGGGTCTGCCCACCGAACTGGACAATGACCCCATCGGGTCGTTCCCGGTCTATGATATTGAGGACATCCTCCCGGGTCAGCGGTTCAAAGTAGAGTTTATCCGAGGTGTCATAGTCGGTGGACACGGTTTCCGGATTGGAATTGACCATGATCGACTCGACCCCGATCTCCCGCAGGGCAAAGGCCGCGTGGACGCAACAGTAATCGAACTCGATCCCCTGGCCGATCCGGTTGGGGCCGCCGCCCAGAATCATGATTTTCTTGCGGTCGCTGCGTTTGGCCTCGTCCTCCTGCTCATAGGTGGAATAGTAGTAGGGGGTATAGGACTCGAACTCGGCGGCACAGGTGTCCACCAGCTTGTAGGCCGGCACCAGGCCGAGATCGATCCGCAAGGCGCGGATATCATTCTCCGAAGTGCCGGTCAGGTGAGCCAGCTGGACATCGGAAAACCCGTGCTGCTTGACCTCATAGAGATAGTCGCGATCCAAGCCGGCAAAACCGCGAGTGCGAATCTCCTCGCCCTTGTCTACCAGTTGCTTGAAATTATGCAAAAACCAGGGATCGATCTGGCTGAGCTCAAAGATGCGCTCAATGGGCATCCCCCGGTGCAGGGCCTCGAAGATATGACTGATCCGTTTCGAATTCGGCCGGTTCAGACCCCGCTCCAGGTCGTCCTGATGGAGCCCGGACATATCATACTTGCCATCAAAGCCAAAACCCATCCC
>Ga0074197_1001003_pt1 | contig 27749 bp, 26 predicted proteins | sample EPASupsiteSAE305_FD_64526 | JGI IMG/M metagenome (GOLD analysis project Ga0074197, IMG submission 64526) | Bioremediated contaminated groundwater microbial communities from EPA Superfund site, New Mexico - SAE3-05 reassembly with SPADES | ecosystem: Environmental > Aquatic > Deep subsurface >...
GGACCAAGACTGTTCAAAGGTTGGATAAACTCACTTGCCATTGCCGTCTTCCTTATGAATGGTGCGGGTGGCCAGAGCGGAAAGCTCGGCCACCGTTGTTGCCAGGGGAACGCCTTGCTCGTAGAGAGTGACAGGGCTGGTATCATGCTGCAGGCCAAGCATCTGGAAACCCGCCTCTTTTGCCTGAATCCTCCCCAAGAGCCGCAGGGTGAGGCCGCGCAAAACCGGATCACTGTGATTGAGCACGGGAAACAGGGAGTAAAAGGGCGTTTTCCGAATCAGATCAGGCCGGGTAGCGGCAATCTCGCCCAAACCCCAAAGCACAGCCACGCGGGTGCCAGGATCGCCCATGAAATTGAACAGATGGCGAGTAAAGGCCCCGTAGATATCGGGCCGGGCGGCAATGATCGCGCCGATGGTCTCAACCATGCCCCAAGAACTGGCAGCCGAATCGGAACAGGCTTCAAACAGCCGGTGGAGCAGATCGGCCACAGGGCCTGGCTCCCGGGTGGCCACACGTCCGCAGACCTGGCCCAGAACCCAGGCGATGCGGTAACGAACCCCGGTGTCGGGCTCATACAGCAAACGCTGGAGATAGCGCAGCACCTTGCGGTCATCGAAATAAAGGTCAACCAACGCCTCTATGTTTCGCGCTTCGGCTAACTGTTTAACCACCTGTTTATCGGCCCGTTTTTTAATCCTCTTCGGATCACGGGCCGGCTCTACCGCTGGCGTGGTCACGACTTGCGCCTCAGGTTGGTCAGCGCTCAGCTTGTGCTCGTAACGCTTGACCAGCTCGGCCATTTCCTTGTGCAGGCGCACGAAATAGAGCACCCCGCGCACAGCCCGGCCGTCAAGATTTCGCTTGGGCACGACCTGGTGGGTGACCTCATCGTAATTCTCAAGCGTACCGGTCAGATAATCGTCTTCGGGAATCAGTTCCCAGGCTAGATCCCACTGGTTGTTGCAGGCGCTGACCAAGCACTCGACCATGGCCGCCCCGATATTGTGTCCGGTGGCGTCACTGACGTAGACGGCACCGCATTCGCAGGTGCCCATGGGAAATTCCCGCATCTTGCGCTGGATGCCTTCGCTTGGCCGGCCGACATCCATGCCGCAAAATGGACACCAGGGTTTAAGGAATTCTTCCGCCTTGCTGCCCATGACCGTGCTTACGCCAGTTTTGCCTGCAGGGCTTCGACAAAACGGGGATCAACGCTGTAGCCTAGCTCCCTGGCCTTCTCCATGTTGCGTTGGGCTTCCTGGAAATCACCTTTGAAATAGAGCGCCACCGCAAGATTGTTGCGGGCCATCGGCGAATCAGGCTCAAGCGTGACGGCCTGACGAGCAGCATCCACGGCCTTGACGTCCTCTTCGAGCATGGTATAGGCCGAGGTCAGGTTGATCCAGGCGGTGATCAACTTGGGATCAATCTGTACCGCCTTGGAATAACATTCGATTGCCTGCTCAACCTCGCCCCGGTGCTGGTGAATAAGGCCGATATTGACATGGGCCTCGGCCATGTCCGGGCTGATGGTCAACGCCTGTCGATTCAGTTCTAGGGCTCGATCGGTATCGCCGCGATCAAAAAAGATGGCGCCGAGATTGATCATGCTCTCCATGGACTGATTATCGAGTTCAATGGCCTTCTCAAGCTGGGCGATGGCATCGTCGACCCGCCCCGTCTGGCGATAAACCAACCCGAGATGATGCCGGGCCATAACGTTGTTTGGTTTTTCCGCCACGACCTTTTCCAGCTCGCTGATGACCGCCGAAATATCGGCTGTTTTTTGTGCTTCCGTCATATAAAACCTATTCTCTGATGCTAAAGTGACAAACCTTTGCCGGCGGAAGCCGGCAGTTCCAAGGAAAAATTTTTTACAGTATAGGCATGAACCGTCGAGGCGCAAGTGCTGCTTCTCAGGCTCCGACAGTCCGATTGAAGGCGATCAACCTTCTCTGTTGTTCTTTGGCCAGCACTTTCCGCGCCACCACGATGTCTCTGCGGATCTGCCCGGTCAAGGCTTCAATGCCGTTGAAAGTGATCTCGCCGCGGAGATGCTTGAGCAGGTTGATTTTCAGCGGCCGACCGTAAATATCGGCATTGAAATCGAAAATATGGGTCTCCGCCACCAGGCTGCTGTCGCCGAAGGTCGGATTGTAGCCGATGTTGGACACCCCACCGTACTGCCTGCCGTCATAGATTACCTGGGTAACATACACCCCACGCTTGGGGCAAAGGTCTTCCTCGGAGAGATACAGATTAGCGGTGGGAAAGCCGAGCAGCTTGCCGCCCCGTTGCCTCCCCCATTGGACATCGCCGCGAATCTGGTAATAGCGGCCGAGCAACCGGCGAACATCGCCCATCTTGCCGGCGGCCACCAGCTCCCTGATCCGGCTGCTGGACACCAGCATGCCCTGCTCGTAATGGGCGGGCATCACCATCACGGAAAAGCTTTTTTCTTCGCCCTGCCGCTGGAGAAACGCGGTGTCGCCCTGCCGGCCCTTGCCCATGGCGTAATCGTAGCCGACCACCAAATCGCGCATCCCCAGGCGCCCCAGCAGCACCGTATCGACGAACTCAACCGCCGTGGTGACCGCAACCTCACGACTAAAGGGAATAATCACCAGCACGTCTATCCCGGCCCGCTCAATCAGTTCGATCTTCTGAGTTGTGGTCGAAATCAGCCGAATGCCTTGCGGACTGAGCACCTTGAGCGGGTGCGGATCAAAGGTGACGGCCACGCTGGTCCCTTTGCTCTGCCGGGCCCGGGCCACCACCTGATCGAACAGCCTCTGATGGCCAAGATGGACGCCATCGAAGTTGCCGATGGTGACATGCGCGCGCGGGTAAGGATGTTGTATCGTGCTAAGGTCGGTAACTATTTCCATGGAAGCCGCCCCCGGCGACCGGCGGGCTCGTTGCAAAACAAAAATGAATTCCTGGTTGGCAAGGGGATCCTCGCGACCATGGAGAAGGGGATATGTACCCCAAATAGAAAAAACAAGCAAACAGTTCATGCCGCCTGCCGGACGCGAACCCGAGGGGAACCGCACATCCGGCAGCGCCGGTCATTACAGTCAGCATTTTTCCGGTGATTGCTAGAGGTGCAGGATCATTTTAGTAAAAACACTGCCTTGACGCAGCCTCTTCCTGGCTGTTTCTACCGACGGATTTCCGTTACCACATCGTTGCAGGAGCTTTGCCGCACCAACATTCAACGCCACCACCAAAGAATTGCTTGACAAAAGACCAAGGGGCGAGCATATTTGCCGACGCAGTGCCGAAGTGGCGGAATTGGTAGACGCGCTAGGTTCAGGGTCTAGTTGGGGTTCCCCAGTGGAAGTTCGAGTCTTCTCTTCGGCACCATTAAAAAATCAAGGCTTTATCCCGTAACCACAGGGATAAAGCCTTTTTTTTTGCCAATTCCCCCATTACACCACACCTCTTCATACATTGCGATGCTTTGCTATTTTATGCTATCTTTTCCTTGTAACGTGGAGCAAAAATGGAGCGGAAAAAATGGCAAGAATAGTGAAGCGCAAAACCAAGCGAGGCGTAAGCTACCAAACGACTATTCGCCAGAAGGGTTTTGATACCGTTACCAGAACGTTCGACACCAAGGGAGAAGCCCTCGTCTGGGCAGCTACCATTGAACAGGACATGAAGGATCAACGGTATTATAATCCTCGACGGGCAATGGGAATCTCGCTCAGCCAACCCCTGACGAAGCATCTATCTACAATATCGGAGAAAAAGGCTTAACCACTCAAATGCTTGAGAAAAGCGCATCACAGCGCTTATTGGAACGAACAGGCACCGAAACACCGCTTGGCTCGATCTCACCTCAAATCGTTGCTAAATATCGGGATGCACGACTTCAAGAAGTGACTGCATATCCTGTTCACCATGAGTTATCACTCCTCTCCCACTTGTTCAGTAAGGCGAAAAAGGAGTGGGGACTGCCCGTTGAAAATCCAGTTGCTGATATTGAACGACCAGCTCCACCAAGAGGTCGAACTCGTTTCTTAACAGACAGCGAAGCAGCCAAATTGCTTGAATCGAGTCGAAAATCAAGAAACTAAAAATTTTATTGCTACATTCTTACATACAGGAATGAGATCATCCGAAGCAGCAGGTTTACGCTGGGTGCAGATCAATCTAGACAATAGGGTTATATATTTTAAAAAATAATGATCCACCAATATGGGTCCAATTAACTAAAGAACTTACACTTGAACTATATAAGCTTAAGGAAATTAGTAATGGAAAAAATGATGATTTAGTTTTTCTTAATGACGACCAGCTCAAGAATGAACTGTCCAAAGTAAGACCAGGTTTAAAATTCAGAGAATCCTTTAATGCTGCAAAAAAAGGGCAAGGTTACTAGATATACATATGCATGACCTCCGCCATACAGCAGCCAGTCATTTAATTATGTCTGTGTTGATATTCGTACACTTGCCGACATTTTAGGCCACAGAACCTTGCAAAGGGTACAGCGTTATACCCACCTCCTCCATGATCATAAAATTGCCGCCATAGATAAAATTGGCCTGCTTGGTCAACCACAGAATTAGAATTTATTTCATATGGTTCCGAGATCGATGGTCTCTCTTTGGAATTTTCTTCTTTGACCTCTGAGTAACCTTTTTCTCAAAAGCGAGTGTTTTCTGCACCAACTCCGCCGCCGCTCTATTTCCTCCAATCGCTTCTCGATCTTTCTGCGCTTCCCGTCTGTTATTAATCCCTTGATGGTAGGTCTCAATCAAGCTGGAAAGTGTCTGTATAAACTGTTTGAATGTATAAGCGGAGAGGATTGACTCCTGTCTTGACCAAGTCAGCCTTAGCATGACTTGTGCTGGCAGCCCGGATAGACCTTGAAGAGAAATTCGTAGCGAATTAGAGCAATATTTTTGTTAAATAATTCCAGCGAGTAGCGCAATCGAAATACCCAGCAACAAAACGCCGGTGATGGTTTGAATGGTCTGCATGGTGATTTTGTGCAGGTAGCTCTTGCCGATGAGGACGCCAGCAAAGGCGGCTACGCAACCGGCGGTGATCATTAACCATTGATTACGATCAAAAACGCTGCCTGTGCCGGCCAAGAAAACAGCAGAGCCATAGACTGCGATCCGGGCCAGATCGACGAGAAAACCTATGAGGGCATTGGTGCCCACGAAGGCTTGCGGCGAGATCCCCACTTTGGTGAGAAAGGCGGAGCGCAACGCCCCCTGATGGCCAGAGAATCCCCCGAAAAACCCCGACAGCAGTCCACCGAGTGCAAGATATTTGCGGTCAAAACGCAGACCTCGCAGCGTTGACACCAATTCAAACAGAGCAAAGACGAACATCAACGCACCCATGATTAGTTTGACCGGGGTGATAACGGCAGTACGTGTGCCGATAGCATAGTTGTATAGCTCACCAAAATGGGCAACATAGCCGAGCATCAACGCGCCTGCAAAGGCGGCGACAATGGCGGGAATGCCGAACCGGAGCACCAGATCTTTGTCGGCATGTCGGCCAACCATCGCTACCTTGAGGATATTGTTGGCGCCATGCACCAGAGCGGTCGCGGCCACCGCCACCTCCACCGGAAAAAAGAAAGCAAAGACGGGCAGAAGTAAGGTGCCAAGGCCGAATCCTGAATAGAGCGTCAACCCGGAGGCCAAAAAGGCACAAAGGGCTATGATAAAGTAGTCCACCATTTTTTCCTTGTTGTTTTGATTAGCTGTCCTTGTTTGGCCGTTCGACCTCAAGGCGCAACTCGCCGAGGCAACCGCGTACGATTTCCAGAATATCCCGTCCCTTATCGGTCAGATAAAACGAACGTCTTGCCTTGCTCCCTTTTTCCGGATCGACCTCGCTACGCAACCAGCCCAGCTTTTCCAATCGGTGCAACATTGGGTACAGGGTCCCTGGGCTCATCTCATATCCATGCCTCCTTAGTTCAGTCAGCATCCACTGACCGACAACCGGACCGGATGCGGCATGGTGGAGAATGTGCACCTTCCAGAATCCGACCAGTATCTCCCGTTGCACTGCTTTCTTTTGTTCAGGGTCCATAGACTCTCCTTTTGTTTACGACTAGGATAAACGGTAATCGTAATAGAGTCAAGTTTACTTTCTAAAAAATAGAAATAGGGGGCGTTCCCACATACCTAAATTATTACGCGGGAGTAGTGGTTAAGAAGGAGCTGTCGGATGGAGCTGAAGATGCCATCCATGGAATCTTCCACCGGGAGGAAGAAACAGGCCGACAGTTGGCCAAGGTCAGTCCCGGCATTCATGAGGTAAGGTGAATTGGGGAGAAAATCGAGGGAGTACAGCAGGTTGAAGAACTGATCGTTCAAGCCATCGTAATCGGGGAGGTCGCTGTCAACCATGGCCACGGCATCTGCCACCCGGCGGCAGAGAGACTCCCAATTTTCAATCGGTCTGTTCTGCTCGTCCTTCAAGTAGTAGCGTCTTTCCAGAACGGTTTCTGCGGTATCGGTCAACTGTTGCCAGGGTATGCTTCTGGTCATTTTTTCTCCTTTCCTTTAGAAAAAGGGAATCTTGTCAGACGTTCAAACGTATTGCTTACCAAAATGGCAAAAGAAATGAGTCATTGCAGCAGGCCGCCGGAGGATTGAGCCATGAGCGCCATCTGGGCCTCGGTGCTGTCCGCCGAGGCTTCAATGGCCGCATAGAGCAGGTCAACTGTGAGATCATCGGGATGGCGGTGTAATTTCCTTGCCAGGGAAATAAGATTTTCCAGGGTTCTTCCCGAGAGTTCTATGGTAATGCGAGCTGTCTTGTTCATTGGTCCCCCCCTTTGAAAATAATGGCGCAACCATTCTGCATAGAGAAGAATGCGATGCCCCGCTTTGGATTCTACTCGTGACAAACTTTGCCACGGCGGATATGTTGGATACTCCATTGTAACTTTTCCCGGCCGAGAAAGACGCTTGGGCACAACCGTCGGCAAACGGCTCCCCCTTGGCGTTTCGGACATGGCAACCGGAACAATCCCCCAAGGCCGGAAAAAGTTACTGGAGTCTCTTCATCCCCCCCTTACGATCTGCACTCAAACACGCTGATCAACTGCTGCACGGCGGCCACCGCCGGCATGGCGCCGTTGGCCACGCTCCGCTCGATATCCTTGATGATTTTATTCACCCCCGGATGCTTGACAAACAGGGAGCGGAGGTGGTCATCGACCATGTCGTGCACCCATTTGATGCTCTGTTCCTTGCGGTGACGCTCAAAGACCCCGGATTTACCGGTGATCTCCCGGTACTTGCCGATAACCTTCCACACCTCGTCGATGCCTTCGTTGGCCATGGCCGAACAGGTGTAGGCATGCGAGACCCAGCCCTCGGTTGAGGGCTGCAGATAGTGCAAGGCGCGTTCGTATTCGCTCCTCGCGGTCTCGGCGATCAGCTTGTTTTTGCCGTCGGCCTTGTTGATCACCAGGGCGTCGGCCAGTTCCATGATGCCCTTCTTGATGCCCTGCAGTTCGTCACCCGCCCCGGCCAGCATCAAGAGCAGGAAAAAATCAACCATGGAACGCACCGTGGTCTCGCTCTGGCCCACCCCCACGGTCTCGATCAGCACCACGTCGAAACCGGCGGCCTCGCAGACCAGCATGGTTTCCCTGGTTTTCCTGGCTACACCGCCCAGGGTGGAACCGGCCGGAGAAGGGCGGATAAAACAGCGTTCTTCCCGGCTCAAGCGTTCCATCCGGGTCTTGTCGCCGAGGATGGAACCACCGGAAATGGAGCTGGAAGGATCCACCGCCAGCACCGCCACCTTGTGCCCCTGTTCGATCAGGTGGCAGCCAAAGGTCTCGATAAAGGTGGACTTGCCCACCCCCGGCACGCCGGTGATCCCCACCCGGATGGAATTGCCGGTGAAGGGCAGCAGGACTTTCAGCACCTCCTGCGCCTTTTCGATATGGTGGCCGGCATTGCTCTCCACCAGGGTAATGGCCCGGCCGAGCACGGCACGGTCACCCCGCAGCACCCCATCGGCATATTCCTGGGCAGTGAGTTGCGGCCGCCGGTGGCGAACCACAGGCTTCTTGCCTTCCTCCGTGCCGCTGTAGGCACTGATCCCGTCGTGGCCGGCGGCCACGCCATCCATCACCCGGCAGGCAAAACCGGCGCAATCCCCCTCGGGGGCCCACTCCGGCATTTTTGTATTCGACGCCATAGCATCTCCTTGCTTTGAGGTAGAGGGCCCTCCCGGCCACAAAGGGCCGGAAGGGACTTTTATCGCGGACGGCAGACTACTCGCCGTGCAGGCGCGCCTTCAACTCCTCCAGAATCTTTTGCGCCGCCACCGGAATGACGGTGCCGGGGCCGAAGATGGCGGCAGCGCCATGGTCCCGCAGGAATTGATAATCCGGGGCCGGAATAACACCGCCGATCACACACATGATGTCCGGACGCCCCAGTTTTTCCAGTTCCTCCACCAGGGCGGGCAACAGGGTCTTGTGACCGGCGGCGAGCGAGCTGAAGCCAACGATGTGGGCATCGTTCTCCACGGCCTGACGGGCGGCCTCCTCCGGGGTCTGGAACAGCGGTCCGATATCGACGTCAAAGCCCAGATCGGCAAAGGCGGTGGAAATGACCTTGGCGCCCCGGTCATGGCCGTCCTGGCCCATCTTGGCCACCATGATGCGCGGCCGGCGGCCTTCCATCTCCTCGAACTCCTTGGTCATGGCAATGACCTTCTGCACCTCTTGCTTTTCGCTGAACTCCGCTTTGTAGACACCTGATATCGAACGAATCACGGCCGTATGCCTCCCCCATTTCTTTTCCAGAGCAAAACAGATTTCTCCCAAGCTAGCCCGTGCCCGAGCCGCCTCAATCGACAGGGCCAGCAGGTTGCCCTCGCCGGTTTCGGCGCAGTGGGTCAGCCCATTGAGCGCCGCCTGACATCGGGCTTCATCGCGCTCGGCCTTCAACTTAGTCAGCCGTTTAAGCTGTGACTCGCGTACTGCCGTGTTGTCGACCTCCAACGTATCCAGGGCGTCTTCTTTTTCCAGACAGTAGCTGTTGACGCCGACGATTTTCTCCCTGCCGCTATCGATGCCTGCCTGCCTGCGGGCCGCCGCTTCCTCGATACGCATTTTGGGCAAACCGGTTTCGATGGCCTTGGCCATGCCGCCCAGACTTTCAACTTCCTGAATCAGGTCCCAGCCGCGTTGCATGATCGCCCCGGTGAGGGCCTCCAGATAGAACGATCCGGCCCAAGGATCGGCTGGGCGGAGGATGTTGGTTTCATCCTGGAGATATAACTGGGTGTTGCGGGCGATACGGGAGGAGAATTCCGTGGGCAGGGCTATGGCTTCATCCAGCGAATTGGTATGCATGGACTGGGTGTGCCCCAGGGCTGCCGCCATGCCCTCGATCACAGTCCGGCAGAGGTTGTTGAAGGGATCGCCTTCGGTCAGGCTCCACCCCGAAGTCTGACTGTGGGTGCGCAGGGCCAGGGATTTGACGTTTTTGGGATTAAAGCTCTTGATGATCTTGGCCCAGAGCACCCGGGCCGCGCGCATCTTGGCGATCTCCATGAAGTAGTTCATGCCCTGGGCCCAGAAAAAGGAGAGGCGCGGGGCAAAGGTGTCGATGTCCATGCCGGCGTTGACGCCTGCCCGCGCATAATCCCAGCCATCGGCCAGGGTATAGGCCATTTCGATGTCCGAGGTGGCCCCTGCCTCCTCCATGTGGTAGCCCGAGATGCTGATGCTGTTGTACTTGGGCATGTTCTGGGAGGTGTAGGCAAAGATGTCGGAAATGATTCGCATGGACTGCGCCGGGGGGTAGATATAGGTGTTGCGCACCATGTATTCTTTGAGAATGTCGTTCTGGATGGTGCCGCCCAGTTGCGACTGTTTGACTCCCTGCTCCTCGGCGGCCACGATGTAGAAGGCCATGATCGGCAGGACCGCGCCGTTCATGGTCATGGACACGGTCATCTGGTCCAGCGGAATGCCGTCGAAAAGGACATTCATGTCGAGGATTGAATCGACGGCAACACCTGCCTTGCCGACATCGCCGACCACGCGCGGATGATCGGAGTCGTAACCGCGATGGGTGGCCAGGTCAAAGGCAATGGACAGACCCATCTGACCGGCGGCGAGGTTGCGGCGGTAAAAGGCGTTGCTCTCCTCGGCGGTGGAAAACCCGGCGTACTGGCGCACGGTCCAGGGGCGCTGCACAAACATGGTGCCGTAGGGGCCGCGCAGAAAGGGCGCAATACCGGCCATGTAGGAGAGATGATCCAGCCCGTCGTAATCCTTGCGGGTGTACAGCGGCTTGACATCGATCTGCTCCACCGTCTTCCAGACCAGTTGCTCGGCGGTCATGCCGGTTTCTTGTTTGATTTTGGCGGCCCAGGCCTGATAGTCCATCGGCGCAAAGGTGGGCCGCAGGGGGATGGTGGTAAAATCCGGCGCGCTCATGCGATCACCTCCAGGTGTTTTTGCAGTTTGGTCAGCAGTTCCAGGGCATTCACCCGGACGTGGAGAAACTCGTCGACCCCGGCCGCCTTGAAGGCATCGACATGTTCTTTCGGGAAACCGGCCAGGATGATCATGATCCCCGGATCAGCCGTCTTGATCTGTTGGGCCAAGGGCGGCACGAGGTCCGGGTAGGTGGCGTCGGTGGAGCAGATGACCACGGCTTTGGCACCGGAGGCAAGCGCCGCCCGGGCGGCCTCGTCCACGGTTGCAAAACCGTTATTGCCGATGGTTTCAAAGGCGCCGACATTGAAAAAGGCGGTGGAGAAATCGGCCCGGCCCTTGTGCTGCGGGATGGGGCCCATGTTGGCCAGGAAGAGCTTGGGGAAACCGCCGGTTTCGGCGGCAAAGGCTTCGGTGGCCCGGCGGATCCGTTCAAAGGGCTCGGAACCACGGTGGAGAACCAGGGGTTGAACCGTGGGGATCGATCCCGTCCCGGTGCGCAGGGCAGCGGTGATCTCACCCAGCGTGGCGCCGCTGCGGGCGGCTTGGATGGCCGCTCCGACCACCGCGCCGTTGATGTGCTCACGGTCGGAGCGCACCGCTGCCAGGGCCGTGGCGCAGGCAGTGGTGTCGGACGAGGCGGTAAAGGTATTCACCCCAGCGATGCGTTCCTTCTGGAAGGCGGCATGGTCGAAGGGTTCAACCGGCAGCCGTTTTTCCTGGAGGTTCGGGTACATATTGGTGCCGACAAAGCGATCGGTCCTGGTGGCGACGTTTTTCGCCCGCTGAGCGGCAACAGCGGCCGTTTCTGCCTGGGGCATGCCTTCTTCGAGGACTGCGGCCATCCCGCCCTTGCCCTCTATGTCCTGGAACAGTTTCCAGGCCTTTTCCGCCAACTGGGCGGTGATTTTCTCCACGTACCAGCAGCCGCCGGCCGGATCGACCACCTTGTCGAAATGGCCTTCCTCCTTGAGCACGATCTGGACATTGCGGGCGATGCGGCGGGAAAAATCATCGGGCTGGCGGAAAATCTCGTCAAAGGGGCCGACGTGAAGACTGTCGACACCGCCGGCGATGCCGGAAAAGGCCTCGGTAGACACCCGCAGCATATTGACCCAGGGGTCGACCTCGGTCTTGTTCCAACGCGAGGTCCGGGCATGAATCCGCATCTTCTGGGATTCTTCGCTGCCGCCAAAGGATTGCATCACCTGACACCAGGCCAGACGCGCCGCCCGGAACTTGGCGATCTCCATGAAAAAATCGGCGCCGATGGAAAAACCAAAAACCATCTGCCGGCCAATGGTGTCAATGTCCAGCCCCCGATCCTGCAGAACCCGGATGTATTCCACCCCGGCGGCCAGGGCAAAGGCAATCTCCTGGACCGCGTTGCCGCCGCTGTTCTGATAGCCGTCGACGTTGACGGCTACGGTCCGCAGTCCCGAGGCCTGCTCCTTGGCCCAAAAAACGAGCTGGGCCATCCGGTCGTAGGTCTCATCGAGTGAACAGGCCAACGTCCCCTCCAGAGCGAGGGTGCCGAGCGGATCGACGGCAAGAGCGCCTTTCAGGTCCTTGGCAGCCTTTCCCTGGTCTTCCAGCGAGGCGACGATCAGGGCGATGGGCGCGATGCCGGAATCGCCGCAAAAAAAGCGGCATTCGTAGGCGGCGAGATCGATACCGTCAAAGGCGGCCTTGGCGTCGGCCAGGGTCGCCATCGACAGGCCGTCCTTGCCCACATCCCCGGTTGCAGCCTGATCGGGGTTTTGCCCTTTCAAGGTAGCCCGGTCGAAAACAACATTCAGTCCGTTCTGCCCCCGGCTCAGGTCGAGTTGCGCCGCCCGGTTGAATTCCACGGGATCGGCAAGGGTAATCTCCTGTGCGATGCTCCAGGGATTGACCACTGAACCCGAGGCCGTGGTTCCCCGCAGATACGGTGCCTGACTCGGCAGGGTATCCACTTGCGGCAGTCCTTCGAGGTCGTGGACAAAATACATAGGTTGAATATCAATGCCCTCGTAGGTCTTTTTGACCAAAGTCTTGTCAAAGGGCTTGCCCTTCAACTCCTTTTCAACCGCCGCCAGCCAGTCGGCATGGGTATGAGCCGGAAAATCCTTGAGAATATCCAATGCGGTTCCCATTACACACTCCTTGTTCCTGTTCCTTGGTTAACAAAAAACCCCCCAGCCCTCATGGGCTGGGGGGTTCCCCCAGTTTCATCGCCACGAATCCATAAAGAAGCGGCATGCCGCCCCTGCATGGGTGCTGGGATCAACAACGGGAACCACGGCCGTCTTGAGCTGATCAAAAAATCGGCAGGTCTTCTGGCTTCCGAATCACTCTACTCTCCGCGTCTTCCCGATCCGTCCGGATCAGTGACATGGTGCGGATTTCGTCCTCGGTTACAGCGGCCGGACCGCAACGGATTTGCACCGTTTTCCCTGTTAGGCCATATTGCTACGGCACCGATTTTTCCTGTGCAAACAACACTACAACAACAAGCTACACGTCTCTCTGGACCACCTCTCCACCAAAAAAAAAGCAAAAAAAATCCCCGGATCAAATAAAATTTGATCCGGGGATGCCCTGATATTATCCACGTATCGGTGTTTTCCCTGGTCCAAGGGGAAAAACGCTCTGTATTTCTCAGGCAGGTCTTCTGACTTTCGGATCAATCTACGCGTTGCGCCTTCCCAGCCTTTTGGCCAGTGACATCATGCAACGTTCGTCCCCGAATACAGCGGCGGGCCCGTCCCCGATTCTCACGGGGTTCCCTTTTCATCCTTTCGGATCCTGAAAAATGTGTACTGCGTAAAAACGCACTTACTTAAGCGGCTTCAGATTCTCTTGTCAAGCATAAAAAAACCGCTCGGATGCGCCGGACAACCTGCACCATGGGTGTCCGACCCGCGCCGGATGCCCCAACAACCCCCAAAGAGATCGGGAGATTGTCCCTTCCGCCCGCTTTCTTGATCAGCGCTTCGAGGTGGGCGGCAAACAGCTTCCGGCCCCGCGAGTTGTCCAGATGCAGATACTCCCTGCCGAAAACCGGAGCCATGATTTCAAGCCGAATACCGAAAGGGACGGGCAGACTGCCGCCCTTGGGCAGGGTCTTTTCTCTGTCGTGCAGATAGACGCGGCAACTCGTCACCTGATGCCCGGTACGGCGAAAACCCTTGTGCCGCAATGTGGCGGCCGGAATTGAGGACTTCCTGTCCTGCGGGGCGGGAAGAGCGCCATGGATATATCTTTCACCCGGATGCGCAAACAGGAACGGACAGATAAAATGCCACATACAGCCTTGCCCAACGGCTGCGATCGGGGTATTGCTGTGCATCTTTTTTTTCTGGCGGCAGCGCTGCGGCAAAAAAAAAGCAGGATGTTGCGAGGAGGAAGCATCAATGGGATTTTCGCTCGACGAAGTCGTCCCGTGGGGACGGTCGTATGATGAATATGTCCGCATGTTTGACCTATCGGAGTTCGATCTCGGTCTGCGCATTCTCGGCTGCGGTGACGGTCCGGCGGCGTTCAATGCGGTCCTGGCCGGAGGCGGCGGCACAGTGCTCTCCGTCGACCCACTCTACATGTTCAAGGTGGCACAGATCGAAGAGCGGATCGCCGCAACCTGCGAGGCCGTGCTGGCGCAACTGCGCGGCAACCAGAACGACTACGTATGGGGGGAGATCGCCTCCGTCGACGAGCTCAGGACTCTCCGCATGGCTGCCATGGAAACCTTTCTCGCCGACTTCGACGCGGGGAAACGGCAAGGCCGGTATGTCGCGGCGGCCTTACCCTGCCTGCCGTTTGCGGACGGCGTCTTTGACCTCGCCCTGTCTTCCCACTTCCTGTTGTTGTACAGCGCCCATTTGTCGGCGGCCTTTCACCTCCAGGCACTTCAGGAGATGCTGCGCGTCTCCCGCGAGGTGCGCGTGTTTCCCCTGCTCACCCTTGACGGAACGCCATCGCCTCATCTTCCGTCAATAAAAAAAGGTCTGCAACAACAAGGCTATGAGATTGAAACCAGGCGCGTTCCCTACGAGTTTCAGCGCGGCGGCAACGAGCTGCTGATCGTCAGCTGCGTTGAGTCAGGCTTGACATTGCCAAGCTCCCGTCAGACCCTGGAACAGACTTTCTAAAAAAATACTGATACCACCCAAATTCAGCCGATTTCTCCTGGATGGTATCCTGTTGAAAATCGGAAAGATTTCTCCTCGCCGTGCTCGTCGAAATGACGGTTCCGGGGTGTCATCTCGAACGCAGAGAGAGATCTCGTGCCATCAAACAGGGTTCTGGTTGAAGTTCGATGGTAATCAGAAAAAAAAGAGCGAGCAACGTCCCTGAAGTCCCGATCCGGATGGTTTGAGTGTGCGGAGCGCCCGCGCAATGAATGATCGCCAGATTTCATTGGGAACCCACACTTCGGCCATGGGATACACGGCAACCTCTTCCGGCTCAGATAAGCACAATCTGCGGTACAAATAGAGAAAAGCGGAAACACGCATGTTCTTGGCGCAGTGAATCCACACCTTCTTGCCCTTGAGCGCTGCCATGATCTTGAAGAACGTGGTCAGATCCTCGATGGTAGGGGCTTCCCAGACGACAGGAATCTGGAAGTAGGCGATACCATGGTTGGTGATCAATTCCGCTTCTCCTGGCAACGCATTCGTTGAGGTCGGCAAAGCAAGATTGATAACGGCTTCGATACCTAGAGCCGGAAGAGTGTCGATGTCACGCTCCGACAATTGCCCGGAAGTCCATAACCAGTCATAAATTTGGTGGGTGTTCTCGGCATCCATACTGACATCCGATTTTGCCAACGCTAGCGGCGCACTTTCTGCAAAAAGACGATGTCGACATTGGGCGATAGGGATTTCATCCGTGAAACAGCGTAGCCATGCCGTTGATACAGGCGAATGTTACCCTCGCTCCTGCTGCCGGTGAACAGCTCGAATCGGCATGCCGTGGGAAAACAGTCCTCAATTGCCCGCAGCAAGCATGAACCTGTCCCCTGCCCTTGAAGAGCCGGATGGACCATCAGTCTGCCGATAGAACAAACACCTGCACACAATTTCGCCCGCACCGAGCCGACAATACCCTGCTCTTCGGTGGCCTTCAAAACAACGTGATCATCGAACTCGCCGAGCAGCGATTGAAGCGATTGCGTTAACGGCGGTATGCCCCAATCGTCATAAAGCTTGGCTTCGGATTCGTACGCAAGCTTTTGCAAAGCAAGAATTTCTTCGGCATCGTCCGGTTCGGCTCGTTGGATCGTGGGCACGGCGCTCTTACTCCAAGCACATCCGGCAATCAGGTTGTCGAAGAGAGTGACAACCGGAGAGATTATGGACGATCGTTTTCAGGATGTTCACCTTCCCGGTCCCCGCCTTTCCCGCCGGCAGCCGCCTCGGAGGTGTCTTTTGGTGGTTTGCCGATCGTTTCGTCGATGATGCAGTAGTCGCAGGAGCTATCGATGCCCGTATGCCCGTGCCAACTCTCCTCGGCCCAATCTTTTTCCTGGATCTGGTTCATAGGATGTTCTCCATACTCATGCTCAATCTTGCTGTCCGGTTGCCTGCCTTCAAGGTTTGCTTCATTGATTCAAAACATCCGCTTGTCGAACGTATCGAGATGCACCATGTCGGCTACCGCTTTGCGTGGTGGCCCTGCTTTCGGTTCGACCGCCGGACGTCCTATGGGAATGACGGCAACGGCCTCGTACCCGTCCGGCAGGGCAATCAATTTCTTGCAGACGTCATGATCAAGGAGGCCGACCACGACCGTACCCAACCCCATTTCGTGGGCTTTCAAGCACAGTGTCTGGGTGGCGATGCCCAGATCGAACATAAACCAGTTGGAGAATTTGGTGGATTCCTTTCCCCCGTAGCAGCCGGAGACACCGGTCTTGGCGCAAACGACAATGAGTGCGGAAGCGGCGCGAGAACAGTTGGTAGCGGGATTGGTCCCTTTATCCATCCGATAGGTCTCGGTTACCTTGTGAATCAGTTCGCGCTCGCGGACCACAACAAATTCCCAAACCTGTGTATTTCCCCAGGAAGGAGACCAACGGACAGTTTCAAATATCTGCTGCAACTCCTCATCGGTCACGACATCTTCCGTGAACCTTCTGATACTCCGTCTTTTGAGTATGGCTTCCTGCAGTTCCATCGTCAAACCTCCTTGATTCTAAAGATGTGTGCAAATTACTATTGATGGACTCGTAAAAAGGAAGAATTCTCCGTTTTGTCATTTCGAGCGCAGCGATAAATCTCTAGAATTATAATGAGATTTCTCCTCGTTGTGCTCGTCGAAATGACAGGAATCGACTTTTTGCGAAATCGTCACTTTTTACGGTGCTGCCATGATGGTGAAGTCGCTTAGAGACACCTCGCTTTCCCATTGAGGCAGCCTTTCCGCCGGGCCATTGATCCTCACCAGCGGTGGTTCACGCGCCGCGAGTCCGTTGATTTTTGCCCAGAGAGTTGTGTCTCCCCAGAACTGCGGTGGTGTGTCGGCGGCAGCCACGGAGGTAAAGATCTTGCCTGGCGTCTCGCATCCGGCACGAATCGACCTCAGAGCCAGTTCTTCAAGCCGCCCCAGTCCGGTGACGAGGTCGGGGCGTTCCTGCAGCCATCGGGTGACCGCAGCAGGAATCCAAGGTAACGGCGCGTTGGTTGCTTGCGAAAGTTCGGTCAACGCACCTGTTTCCTGGGTCGCGAAGGCAGTGTCCACCTGAACGGCAAATCGGAACTGGGTGACGGTGACGGGCTGGCGATGGCCATACCGGGAAGCCAATTGATCGGGTCGCATCTGCCCGAGCCCGTGGAATGGCTCGATTCCGGGGAAGGCGTCAATACAGAGAAGCTCCACTTTTCGGGCGCCTTGGTGCTGCAGGCAGGTGAGGACATGGGCAAGCATGGACTGATCAAACAGGCAGGCGTCAAACCATAGAACGATATGCCTGTCCGCCCCTGCCTCCGTCAGCTTGCGGTACTGATTGTGCAGCGTCTCGAGAACGCGCCGCCTCTCCAATCCGCCTGCGGTGCATTCTTCCAGAAAGACCGCCCGGGCATTGAGGGTTTCCTCGTCGGGCCAACCGGGACACCGGGGACCGTCATACAGTATGTCGTGCCAGACGAACACTTCGCCGGCCAGCCCGGATTGCGCCAGACTCCCTCCGGCGATGTCGCCACTCGTTATATGAAGCGTTTCGACCATCGTTTATTGCTCCTGCCGCACGTGCGGATAACCGGTCGGCGCGAGTACTAGCCACCTTTTAAGACGCGGGTAATTCCGATCCAGTTTATTGGCTGATTCTGCTAGGTTTTGTTGTTTGTATTGACACAAAAAAATACAAATGATACGGTCATTTTGTCAACTTAAAATTACACATGGGCCGACAAAATGGACACGCATAAACATATTTCTTTCAAAAAAGAGTGGGAGTTAGATAGTAAATGTTCATACATGCTTGGTGAGTGCGATGCTTATGTAAAAGCATTAACTGATATCCCGTTAAAGCCTGAACACAGGGACAAATTGCTTCGGGTGTCCTTGATTAAAGGCGCACAAGCAACCACTGCCATTGAAGGAAACACCTTAAGCCAAGAAGAGATTGAAAAATTGGACGAGGGGTGGAAGCTCCCTCCAAGCAAAGAATACCTCGAAATTGAGGTAAGGAATATCCTGACGGCATTCAATGAGTTGCTTAGAGAAATAGTTGTTGAGGATAAAGTCAAAATCGTCACCCCGGAATTGATTAAAGACTTTCACCGCATGATAGGGCAAAATCTTGGTGACCATTTTGATGCCATCCCCGGGAGGTTCAGAGATGACAATCGTGTGGTCGGCAGATACTTGGCTCCGGATTATAAATTTGTCCCTGAACTAATTGATACATTGTGCAATTGGTTAAGGCAAGAATTCCATTATGGTGATGGACAAAGTTTTTCTACTTTAGTCATTCAAGCTATTATTACTCATGTTTATGTTGAGTGGATACATCCTTTTGGAGATGGCAACGGCAGAACTGGAAGATTGCTTGAATTTTATATCCTATTAAGAACAGGACTTCCAAGTATAGTCTCACATGTTCTATCAAATTTTTACAATCAGACTAGACCAGAGTATTACAGGCAACTCGATATGGCCCGAAAAAATAGAAATTTATCTGGTTTTATTAAATATGCTGTTCAGGGATTCCGAGACGGTTTGAATGAAAACTTAAACTTGATACAACAAAGTCAGTTTGTAATTTTCTGGCATAATTACATCTACGAGGCTTTTTCTGATATTAAGTATACAAAAAAAGATGCTTTCAAAAGAAAAAGGGAATTAGTCCTTAGTATTCCAATAAACAAGGAGCTTGATGTTGACCAATTAATAGAACTTACCCCAAGTATTGCTAAAAGATATGCCACGGTAAATAGAGCTACAGTGCTTAGAGACATAAAAGAATTGCAAGAGCTTAACCTATTGGTGAAAATCGGCAGAAAATACACGCCTAACACAAAAATACTTAAGGCCATGATGCCTAGTAATAAGGCATAACGTTGCGTTAGGCCACTTGGGTTCTCCCCACTGCCTGAGTCGCCTAGCCGTCATCACCGCGGCATCAGCGCGAACACGCCCCAGCCCAGGTATTCACGCGTGTACGCGGCGTAGCGCTCGGGTTCCGAGGTCAGTTTGACTCGAACATCTTTCGCCAATTCGTCGTCGGGATTGGCTTCAAGCCATCGGCGCATGGTGAGCCATTTGGCCGCCTCGTATCTGTCCCAACCATCTTGGTCAGCCAGAACCATTTCAACGACGTCGTAACCAAGGTGGCCGAAAAACGCGAGAAGTTCCGGCAGCATGAGAAAGTCGGAGATTGAGTGGGCAAGACACCCTCTGGCAACATCTTCCGTCGGCGGTAACTGCCGCCAGTAGGGCTCGCCGATGAGGATGATCCCTCCGGTGCTCAGGCTCCGCGCCAGAAGATCGATAGTGCCGGCGACACCGCCGGCAATCCAAGTGGCGCCGACGCAGGCTGCCACGCTGACCTTCTCGTCAGAGACATAGCCGGCAGCATCGCCATGGATGAATTTGACTTGATCGGCTACGCCGAGTTCTACGGCACGGCGTTTCGCTTGCTCGGTGAACAACTGGCTCATGTCGATGCCGGTGCCGACGACGCCGTGATCGCGTGCCCAGGCGCACAGCATCTCCCCGGAACCGCTGCCGAGGTCGAGCACTCGGGCCCCCGTTTCCAGGCGCAGCGCAGCGCCAAGAGTGGCGAGCTTTTCGGGTGTGATCGGGTTGTGGATGCGGTGAGCACTTTCAGTGATGTTGAATATTCGTGGGATGTCCATTGTGAAAAATTTCCTTACGGGTGTGAATAGATTCGGTCAGGGCTGAACGTGGAGGGTAACCGGAGGCGGCTACTGAACTTGGCACGAAGGAACACTGCTTCCAGCCGTCTAGGTTTACTAGTTTGTTAAGTATTTAAAATAGGTTATTGACGTCTCATTTGCTCAAGACTTTCAATCAAAGCAATAAAATCTTCAGGTATTTCTGCATAACAAAATTCATCAATAATTTTAATATCAGTTAGATTTACACTGTAAAGACGATCAATTTCACTCCTTAATCCCCTAAGAATATCCTTGCCAGGCACAATTGAAAGGCGAGAATTAATGTCAGACCAGTTTTCATTAAACATTTTTATCGTTTCAGCATTGATTGTTGCAACATCTTGCTTTCTATTTCGCAGGAATTCAGAACGTTTTGCGAGATACTGACTTTGAATATAATTTTTATTTGTCTCAGTTACTCTTTCCAGGATTGAGGAAATTCCTTCTGTGATTTTTATTTTTTTATTGGTTCTTTTCTCTCTATCAAGTATTGCCTTACTTAGTGTTCTTTCCAAAATCGGAATATTTAACAAGTAGTTTTCAATTTCTTTTCTTTTATGTATATGTGCAAATTGCAAGTTTTCCTTTAATTCAATAGTAATTTCATTTAATTCTTCGTCGCACCAAAAATCACGATCATAAATAGCACCTATGGAAATAGAAGCTCCTAGTGTTTTATTAAATCCCCACGATAAAGCCTTTACTTTTTCCCATGACGAAAACCCTCCTGACTCTAATGGTGTTATGTCGATACCAGTAGATAATTCTGGATAATTAAGTTTTTTGCAAAATCTCCTGATTATTTTGTAGTCATTGAATCCTTCAACAAATAAAATCTTTCGTGATCTGGCGAGTTGAGTGAGTGTAATGTTTTGAATAGATCCGACAGACTCTAAAGCCTTTTGAATTCCTTCAACATTTTTCAAACGTTCAGCAGATTTTTTTGATTTATCAACAAGTAGAATTTCTCCTGGGTCTGCTTCGCTCATAATTTCCGTAGAGTGACTGGCAAGCAAAATATCTGGATTTATGTCTCTTAGAATACCAAGTAGTTGCCTCTGCACATCAGGGTGGAGATATATTTCCGGTTCATCGACTATTAATATAGTTGCATCAGTTGCGCGAGACACATGGGTAAGAAGCTGACACCAAACTTGAAAGCCAAACCCAGCCCAAAAAATTTCGCGAGCTATTCTATTTTCACGGCAAAGCATAATTAATTTGCGTTCAAGCTGGTCAGGTAACTCTGGGGGAATCAGCTCCATACCTGGCCATGTTTTTGCGACCAAATTTGAAAAACTCTCGAATCCGTCTGGAAAGTAACGCCAATAATTTCGAAAATGTCGAGATGCTCGGTGAGTATTAAGCGACCGCTTAACAGTATCTTCTGAAATTACAGTTTCTTCATGTTCAAGTGGCCCTAGCACAGGAACAACCTGAATTTGTATTGGGAAGGCTTGGCGTAACTTGCCCGGTGTAGATATTTCCGGTCCTTGCGTTTCCCATGATAAAAAACATCCCCCATCTACCGGAAAATGAAGAATGAACTTATTTCCGTTGGAAATTCTGAATTCAATTTTTGAATCAACATCCTCATAATCCGTGTGAACATTTTCAATTGCTACTGGGATATGATCAATTGGAACTCGATGACCGTAAGTTCTTCCTCCGCTATATGAAGGAGGAATCTGCACTGCGCGTTTAGAAAATGCAAGTTTTAAACCTACGTCAAGTATTCTAAATGCGCTAATTACTGTAGATTTTCCGCAATTATTGGGACCTACAAGTATATTCATACCTTGCAGGCTTACTGAAAAATTACGGAATGCCTTAAAGTTATGAAATTTTATCGAAGTAAATGAAGTGGTCAATTAACGTTCCGTTAGTTATTTTTGTGGGTACTTAACGTGAAGTTCAGCGGAAGCCGCGCTGTTTGCGGCTTCCGCTGGAACGTTTGGTTATGATTTTCTATTTTATTGGTAAATTTTTCTCCATTTACAAGAAAGAAGATCATTGATAAATTTTCCTTTAAAGAAGTAAGGATCAGCATCATTGAATTTCATCGCAATATCTTTCAATTTTCTCCGTCCACCGTCTATTTGGAAAAACAGATAGAACATGACCCCATATGCAATGTACACAACTAAATAGAGATCTGATTTCATGTCATTTATGTAAACCTTAACATCAATATCAAAAGGTTTGGCCTCCCCAAGAATAGTGTCAAAATTTAGCTCATCGGTGATACCATGATAGGGAATTGACAATACTTTCCATGTCGTAGGTACTTTTTTCAAATGCCTTTTTATTAACAAAGCCGCTGCACTTTTTGTAATGACTGCTAACGAAGTAAATAGGACTTTTGCTTCTATGTTTACTGGCTGGGTTTGTTGTATGAATTCAGGGTCTTTGATTTCAGAACACGAGTTGTTTCTAACATCTCGTATTTTAAAAAAAAATAACTCTTTTTCTGAAAACTCATCAAAACATTCAGAATTGAGTGTCATTAACAGTAGATTAGAATGCTGTTTATGTTGATGTTTTGAAATACACTCAGGATCATATAATTTTGAGAGAATCTTCAATGCTACTCTACAGTATGACTCTGGACCAAAAGAGTTATTGCAAATGTCGTGAGTGGGTAGAAATCCACCATAATCATACCCTTTTACTCTCGGCTGTTCCCGGTCAATTAATAGTTTTGGGACGACATGATCACTACTAATTTTCTCGTCATCAGGAATATCTTTTCCACATAGGTAACAAATTGTACTCATATGATTTTTTTTATATCATAACAGTGTTATTAAGCGAAAAATCGCTGATTATACCCGGACCAATTAAACGAAATCATCAACAATAAATCAACAGCTTAAACATTTCATCCGTGCTCGTTTTGCTGTTAGGACAAAGTCAAAAGGCAAACTGCTCTTTTCCAGCGAGCGAAGGCCGCCGGGCAACAGAGTTCCAACAAATGGATCAACCAAACAACCATCGCTGAAGGAGTCGAGTATAGCGCGGCATCACCACGTAAACCATCAGAAAAACGACAACCCCGGTCACTGTGAGTGTGCCAAGTATGCGATTATTCGGCAAGCCAAGAGCGTGCAAAATTGGGGTAACGAATAGGGGAACGACTAAAGCGAGGGGGAATATGGCCGACCAGGTGACCAGATACTGTTTCCAGCGTATTGGCACCTTGGCCTTGGCTTCGGCCGGTGTGAACCAGAAATCCAATCCGCTGCTGACAAAGAAGTCGTCACCAGTCGCAAACAGATGCTGAACTTTTTCTATCAATCGAGCCCGTGTCGGAGATTCCATCCATCCCCGCAGATGTTCAATGGTATCGAACCGGATGACGATGGTGTAGGTTTCGCTTAATCCAGGAATCGGGCGAACGATATGCCAATCTAAATGGCCGGGCGAGGCTTTGCAAAGAGGGGCGATTTCCTCCAGCCAGCTTTCGTACTCGGCCAGTCTGTTTGCTCTCAGCCTGTGGGTAATAACGACGGTCGCCCCTTCGGCGGGTTCCGCTTGGTTTGCTAAAACTGTGCTCATAACGTTCCAATACCCTTTTATTCCATTTCCAAATCAAGCGAAGCGTGCGCGCACAGCGCAAAACATCGCGACGAAGGTCTGTCATATAAAGGCGAGATCTCTCCCTTCGGTCGAGATGACAAAAAAGAACGTTGGCCAAGGGATAAAAACAATCGTTTTTCAGGAGTTTCTTTGGGGCTGTCATTTCGAATGAAGTGAGAAATCTCTCGCCATAACGAGATTTCTCCTCGCTGTGCTCGTCGAAATGACAAACAAACACGATTCACTTTTGAATTGGAAATGGAATTACCGGCTTTTCAGTCAACCTGCGGCTGGATTCCACCTGGAAGCTTGTCCCGCATCATCTCCGTTCTGTCGATTTTGCGTCCATCCACCATGAAGGTGCCGTCGCCGACAGCATGGAAGGTTCTTTTCTCCTTTCGAGTGCTGTCAAAATAAGCGGCAACCCCTTGAAGCACCACGATGTTGTATTGAGACACGATATCGACAACCCTGCATTCGATATTTGCGAGGCACTCCTTGATCAGTGGCGCCTGCACATGTTCGGCCTTCAGGCGCGTGAGCTTGAACCTTGTAAACTTATCCGTATCGGCTCCGGAACATGTTCCCACTCCGACCACGGTATCGATCAGATCCACCGTTGGGATTGCAATGACACACTCCCTTGATGCTTGCAGTGCGGCGTATGAATAATTCCATGGCCCGGTGGTGAGGGCAAATTGTGCTGCAAAGTCCAGCACCATGGTCCAGGAGATGGTCATTACGTTGTCTTTCCCGCCGTTATGTGTACTCACCAGGATAACCGGTCCCGGTTCTATCAGGGTGAATGCCCTGCCCATCTGCAGACTTTCCATGGCCATCTCCATCCGGGTATCGAAGTGCATGTCTTTCCAATCCAGGGAAACAGGAGGCAGGGAGACTCGGAACAGATAGTGTGCTGAGGGGTATCGTCCCCATGAGTGACCCATTCCCGGGTTCGATTTTATGGAGACTCTCGACCGGGATTGTTCCTGCCCCACGGGGTAAAACTGTAGCCGTTTAACACTATTTGCGCCTGATAAATCTCAACAAACAACCCCGCCTTCAGGGACAAGACCCGCCCAGCCTATAAAAATTATTGCTTTCGCCAAGATAGCCGCCAACCCCCAAGGGCAGCAGATAGAGGAGGGAGGTGCCCCCGAAAAAGGCCAGGAAAAACAGCAGGGCCGCCAATGGACCTCTCCCCTGCCCCCAACCCCAGGTAAGGACGAGGAGAAACGGCGGGCTCCGGAAAACGGCGGTTGTTCAGAAGCGGAAATTAAATCCGGAGACCAGACGGATGCCGTCGTCCGGGTAGCCGAAATGAATCTGGTAGCCGGTGTCGAACAGATTTTCCACGGCCAGAAACCATTCCACGTCCGTGGATTTGAGCTTGAACGGCTGGATTGCCTTGAAATCGACGGTGACATAGTCGTCCAGCCGCTGTTCCTCGCGGTTTTCCATCTCGCTGTACTGTTTGCCGTTGTAGCGGGCGCTGGTTTCCAGCCGGGTGCCCGGCCCCTTGAGGGTGTAGAGCAGGGCCAGCGTCGCCTTGACGCGGGGGGTATAGGTCAATTCGTTGCCGGTTTCTTCAACCTCGGAATCCTGCACGATCACATCGGCATCCATGGTCATCCCCGAATTGAATCCGTATTTCCAGTTGGCCTCCAACCCCTGCCGCCACGAACGATCACCGTTGACAGGCCGATAAATCAGGTCGATTCCCCGTTGGTACACAATAGGGTCTTGGGTGTCTGCCCTGAAAAAAGTCAGCTGAAAGAAACGCGACTTGTCCCAGCGGTATTCGAAGCCGGCGTCGGTGGAAAGGATCTTCTCCTTGTCGAGATCCGGATTGCCCCGAGACTGGTCAATACTGCCGTGGCTGGGCTGGTAGAGTTGGCCAAAGGTGGGAATGTTGACGCTGTGCCCGACATTGGCCTTGAGCGACCAGCGTTCGGCCAGTGCATAGCTCATTCCGCCGGACAGGCCAGGATTCAGTCCGAAATCGGTGACCTGATCCCCGCGAACCCCGGAGGTGACGGTCAATGCCTGCCATTTCCGATCCGCCTGGACGCCAAGCCCGGCGGTGATTCTGTCGTGATTACCGGACAAGGTATGCTCCAAGGCATCGTTTTCCAGAATGGCGCTGGTTCTGACCGCCCATTGATCGGCCGCATCGCTCCAATTGTACGCTCCTTTCAGCCCAACCTTCACATCGTCCAGGGTCGAGACGAATCCGGACTGGCTCTGGTCTTCGAGATGAATGCTGTCGCCGTAGAGGTTGACGGCATAGTCCCCGGAAGCGCCGGCAAGGCCGGTCAGCCGACTGTCGAGAGACGCCTTCTCGTAGGTCTGACGGGCATCCGGCGTGGCGTTGTCCAGCGGTCCGGGCGAGCCGTATTCCGATCCGTAATAGCGGCCGTCGATTTCCAGCTTTTGGTTGTCGGCCAACTCGTTCTCCCAATGGAGGAGCAGATTGCCGCTGTCGCTGTCGCTGTTGGTCCGTTTACCGTCCCGATGTTTTCCGGTGGCGGAAGCCATGGCCGAACCCGAATCCAGTTTGGCGTTGTGCGTCACATTTCCCTCGATGGATCCATAGGAGCCGACGGTCGTCCGCAACCGGGTGGCCTGCTTTTTGTCGTCTTTTCCTTTGGGGGCGGTATCCCGGGTGACGATGCTGACGGCGCCGTCGCTGCCACCCGGTCCCAACCATACGGGCACCGGCGGTTTAAAGACGGTGATCGATTCGATGGTGTCGATGGGAATGGACGCCAGGTCCACACCCCCGTATTGACTGCTGTTCAGGGGCCTGCCGTTGAGCAGCACCAGCACCCCTCCGGATTTGCCGGACCCACGGATGGAGATGCGCGAACCGACTCCGGAACTTCGTTTCACTTCGACCCCGGCCATGGTTCCCAATGCCTCTTCCGCGCTGAGCATGTTCCGCTCTTGCATCTCCTTCCGCCCCAGAACCACGACCATATGCGGATTATTCTCCGTGAATTCGCTGATTCGATCGGTGGTGACTACGAGGGTGTCCAGGACCGTAGCTTCAGTCCCATGGCCTTGATGCTGCTCGCCCAAGGCCCCGCTGCAAGGCAACAGGACAAAAAACAACCCTCCCCACCAAAGGGACAGCAGGGGAAATTGCCGCAAGATGCGGCTTAGGGAAAAAGACAGAGTTTGGTGCTGCCCACTTGCTTCACATTGAGTTGTTTTCATCACCACGTCCTTTGCTCTCCTTGCTGCTTTCCTTGATCCATCATCTCACCCTCTTCCCCGACAATGCCGACTTTGAGGCTTGTTGCCGACAGGTTGCCACCGCTCAAGCTCAGGAGAACAACACCGGCAACAAGAACTAATATCCGTGTATTCATCCAACAGCCCTATGGAGAAGGGTGTCAAAGTCGATTCTATCCTGAAACCTCTTCTTTCGGGTCCTGTTGGTGTCGAGGAGAAAGCTGCAGCTCCTCCCTGGTCCAGCGACGACTTCCTCCCAGCGCTGGTGTCCCTCCGGTGTCATCCAGATACCCCCACCTTTTGGGGAACAGATGGTTGTCGCCACATTGTCAAGAGTGCGGGCACCGCCAAGAAGTCGTACACTCTCGGCGAAAGAATCACTAAAAATAATCACCAGGTCACACCCTTGCTTGGCAGAGGCCAATACCATTTCGGGATGATACAGGGCCTTAAAGGGGACGATGTGCAATCGTGCCGGCCCGCAGTCGAAAGAGGGAAAAGACGTCGAGCCCACTCCGTGCAGGATATTCCATGGCATGGATTGCGGCGGGGTTTCGCCGTCGAACCACCACAAAGCGGAATCAAAGTCCGAATTCCGGCAAAAAATCACCTTCTGTCCGGTGGCTGCGCAATATTGCTGCACATCGAACAGATCCGAATCCCTGTATTTCCTTGCAGGCAAAATATGCAGCACATTGGGAGAGTCATATTTGTCTCTGGTGGCGGCGAGCAATGCCTCCATGCCGGTACCCGTTAACGTATCGGCACAATAACAGCAGATATGGAGAGGGCCTGGTTGCGGCAGTTGGAGAAAGGTCGTCAAATCAGCCAATCCGGTCAGGTTGAGATAACAGGCATGCATGTCGTCAAAGCGTCTGGATGCCATCCGCCGGAGCCGCTGCCCCGACCTGAGTCGACCATTTTCGTTGAGCGGCACCGATGCTTGGAGCAACCGGGTTCTTCGAGACCATTTATTCGTCCGAAAAAAAGGTTAAAACCCCCGCCTTTCAGGCGGGTAGCATTCTGCTAGCAGCTGACTTATACTGGCGACCATGAAATATCGCCAAGGCAGCCACACGAAATACAAGATCGA
>Ga0074197_1001004_pt1 | contig 27738 bp, 28 predicted proteins | sample EPASupsiteSAE305_FD_64526 | JGI IMG/M metagenome (GOLD analysis project Ga0074197, IMG submission 64526) | Bioremediated contaminated groundwater microbial communities from EPA Superfund site, New Mexico - SAE3-05 reassembly with SPADES | ecosystem: Environmental > Aquatic > Deep subsurface >...
CAGGATCACCGGCGCCGATTGCGGCCCCGAGATGGGGCGGCGGGGGGAAGAGAGGGTGGCTGTACCCCCCTTTAGCAAGGGGATCGACTTGCGGGTGCCCCCCTGCGAAGCCCTGCCGTTTCCCTCCGACACCTTCGATTCGGTAACCATCGCCTTTGGTATCCGTAATGTCGTCGACCGTCGTTTGGGTCTGGCCGAGATGTGGCGGGTGCTGAAACCGGCCGGCCGGATGGTGATCCTTGAGTTTTCCGTGCCCCGCTCGGCACTGTTCCGCGCACTGTATCATTTTTATTTCCTGCGTGTGCTGCCGATGATCGGTGGCCTGTTTTCTAAGTACAACGCCTATAAGTACCTGCCGGATTCAGTGCTGGAGTTTCCTTCCAGCGAAGAGTTCTGCCGCACCATGACCGAGATCGGGCTGAAAAACGTACGTTGCCAGCCGCTGACCTTCGGCATCGCTTCCATCTACACCGGAACCAAGGACTAGTGCAACAAGCCGAACTTGAGCGGATACAGGCCTGGTTTGACGATTATCTGGGCGGTTACCTCGATCTTGACCCCGAGGGATTGAAAAATATCCGCCTGAAAGAAGAGCATACCGCCAAGGTGGTGGCGGTGATGGAACTGCTGGCCGTTGGCGAACGGTTGACAGCAGCCGAGACCCGCCTCGCCTGTGCCGTGGCGTTGTTGCACGATGTTGGCCGTTTTCCCCAGTACCGCCGCTGGCGCACCTTTCGCGACAGTGAATCTGACAATCACGCTCGCCTGGGGTTGGAGGTGATCCGCCAGCATCAGGTGCTGTCCTCGCTCAGCCCGGACGAGCAGCTGCTGATTGAAGAGGCGGTTCGCTTTCACAACCTGCTGGCCCTGCCGACGCAGTTCAAATCCCCCACCGATCGCTACATCCGGCTGATTCGTGACGCCGATAAACTCGACATCTGGCGTGTATTCGAGGAGTATTTTCAGCAGCCGCCGGCTGAACGGGCCTCTGCGGTGGGCTTAGGGTTGCCCGATCAGGCTGATGAGATTACTGCCGAGTGTCTGGCAGCGTTGCTGGCCGGTGAGGTGGTGCGGCTTGACACGGTGCGTGTCCTGAACGACTTCATTGTGCTGCAAATTTCCTGGGCCTATGATCTGAATGCCCCCACTGCCTTCCGCTTGCTGCAGGAGCGAGGCTACCTGACCACACTTGCGGCGCTGCTGCCTGCTGTTGCCGGCCTTGACGAGGCAGTTGATCGGGCTGTTCGGCATGTCAGACAGATGGCCGGGTGATACCCATTCCCTGACCGTAGATTCTGTGGTAAGGTTTGCCCTCCATGTTCCGAGCCATCTCACCACTTGGTATTCCGAGTCTCATTCTGGTAGCCGCCTGGTGGCTGCTGCCACGCGTTCCTTTATTGACGCCCACCCGACAGGACCTGCTGATGCTGTCCCCCTACCTGTTGACTGCGGGTGGCCTGCTGCTCAGTTTTCACTTCCGCCGTGGCCGTATCTGTCTGCTGTTGTTGCTGACAGCCCTCAGTTATTACTTGATGACCACCTACCTGAGCGGTGCTGGCGACACCCCCCAGGCCTACCTGGTAACCAGCGCCCTGGCGGTACTGCTCCCGTTTAACCTGCTGCTGGTGGTCTTGATGCGGGAAAAAGGGATCTTCAGTAACGCCAGCAGGATGCGCTTTGCCTTTCTGGGGTTGCAGCTGTTTGTACTCTGGCTGACCTTGAAGGAGCAGAGCCAGACCCTTTGGCTGGAGCTGACCCGGCCACTCGTAAGTTGGCCGCTGCACGACTATCTGGCGGTTCCTCAGACCAGCCTGTTGTTGCTGGGAGCAGCCACACTGTTGTCGTGCATTCGTGGCATCACGCGGCGTTCTCCGATCGAAGGGGGGCTGTTCGGCGTGGGGGTGGCCTTTTTTGTGCTGCTTAACTGGTCCGGATTACCCTATGTGCCGGCACTGTTCTGCGGGGCTGCGTTGTTGATCATGCAACTGGCGCTGGTGCAGGAATCCCACAACATGGCCTTTCGTGACGACCTGACCGGCCTGCCGTCGCGGCGTGCGTTGAACGAGCAACTGCCCGGTCTGGGAAGCCGTTACGCCATCGCCATGGTTGATGTTGACCACTTCAAGCGCTTTAACGACACCTACGGTCACGATGTGGGAGATCAGGTGCTGAAGATGGTGGCCCAACGGATGATGTATGTCACCGGAGGCGGCCGCTCGTTTCGGTACGGCGGCGAAGAGTTCACGGTGCTGTTTCCGGGCAAGACTGCCAAGGATGCCGCTCCCCATCTGGAGCGGCTGCGGCAGGATATTGCCGACTACGTGATGAGTCTGCGCGGCGATGACCGCCCCAAAAACGACCAGGCAGGAGAAGGCCGTCGCAGCAATATGCGATCACAGCGTGATGTTTCGGTCACGGTCAGTATCGGCGTGGCTGAGTCGAGCCCTAACCTCAGTACGCCGGCTGAGGTGATCAAGGCTGCCGACCAGGCCCTCTACAAGGCCAAGAACGGTGGTCGCAACCAGGTCAGCCTGCATGGCCGGCGTTAGCTTGACAGCTGTACCGGATACACTAGACTTTTCGACACACGAGACGACCCAAGGAGGGGCCATGCCCGTACACCACGAGTGCCGCCTGCCGGTTGAAAAACTACGCTGGAGTTGCGATCCGAAACAGTTCTCTTTCAAGAGCACCAAAGAGTTGCCGGATCTGGTGGATGCGGTGGGACAGGAACGGGCCCTGCGTTCGATCGAATTCGGCCTGGGAGTCCAGGAAACCGGCTTCAACCTGTATATCTCCGGACAGACCGGCACCGGTCGCACCTCTACCATCCGTAACCTGCTCAAGCAGCGGGCCAAAAATGAGGCTACACCCTGCGATTGGGTTTATGTCTTTAACTTCAAGGATGCCGATGCCCCTCTGTCATTATCCCTGCCGGCCGGCCAGGGTACTGAGCTGGCTGCCGACATGCAGGAGTTGGTGGAGGCCTTCCGCAAGGATATCCCCAAGGCGCTTGAAAGCCGTGAGTATGAATCCCGGCGCAGTGAGATCCTGGAGCAGTACCAGATCAACAATAATGAGCTGTTTCAGGGGCTGGAAAAGGATGCCGAGGAAAAGGGCTTTGCCCTGCAGCGCACCGTTTCCGGTCTGGTGATCGTGCCTCAGAAGGATGATCACAACTTCACCCAGGAAGAGTACGAGGCCCTTGCCGAGGAAGAACGGGAAAAGATCGAGGAGCTGGGCAAGCAGCTTACCGAACGCTTAAATGAGGTGTTGCGGCAGGTGCGCGAGAACGAAAAAGCCACCAAGGACGCCCTCTCCCAGGCTGACCGCGATCTGGGTATGTCCTGCCTGGGCCATCGTCTGGACCCGCTGCGGGAGAAGTACGCCGGCCAGGCCAAGGTGCTGGAGTATCTGGAGGCGGTGCAGGAAGACATCCTCAAAAATCTCGAGGATTTCAAGCCACAACCGGTGCAGCCCCAGATCCCCGGTCTGCGCATTCCCCGGCAGGAGCCGACATTCGAACGCTATCAAGTCAACCTGCTGGTGGACAACAAGGAAACCGACGGCGCCCCGATCGTCTTTGAGCCCAACCCCACCTATAACAATCTGTTCGGCCGGATCGAGCATGTCATGCAGTATGGGGGCGTGGCGGCCACCGATTTCACCATGATCAAGGCTGGCGCCCTGCACCGGGCCAACGGTGGCTATCTGGTGATCGACGCCCGCGAGGTGCTGATCAACCCCTTTGTCTGGGACGCCCTGAAACGCTGCATCCGCACCGCCGAAATTCGGATCGAGGATGTGTTGGAGCAGTACCGTTTCATGACCATGGTCACCCAAAAGCCCGAGCCGGTGCCGCTTTCGGCCAAGATTGTCCTGGTGGGCACCCCCTGGATCTACTACCTGCTGTATTATCAGGACCCTGATTATCGCAAATTTTTTAAGGTCAAGGCCGAATTCGACAGCCGAGTGGCCCGCACGCCTGAGGTAATGCACGAGTATGCCCTGTTTGTGGCCACCCTTTGCCGCGACAAGAAGCTGCTGCACTTCGACCGCAGCGCTGTGGCCTGCCTGCTGGAATACACCGCCCGTATGGTGGACGATCAGGAAAAGCTCTCCTCCCGTTTCATGGAGATCGCCGATTTCGTGCAGGAAGCCAGCTTCTGGGCCAAACGGGACGGCCACAAGGTGGTTAAATGCGCCGATGTGCGGCGGGCCGCCGAGGAACAACTCTACCGGGTCAACCGGATCGAGGAGCGGATGCAGGAGCTGTTCGACGACGGCACGATTATGGTGGACACCGATGGGGCGGTGGTGGGGCAGATCAACGGTCTGTCGGTTATCTCGCTGGGGGACCATACCTTCGGCCGTCCGTCACGGATCACGGCCCGCACCTATCTGGGCCAGGCCGGCATGGTTAATATTGAGCGTGAGGTCAAGCTGTCCGGGCCGATCCACGATAAAGGGGTCATGATCCTGACCGGCTGGCTGGGTGGTTTGTTTGCCCAGCAGCACCCGCTGTCGCTGTCGGCCTCGATCTGTTTTGAGCAGAATTACGAAGGGGTGGAAGGTGACAGCGCCTCCTCCACCGAGCTGTACGCCCTGCTGTCGGCCCTCTCCGGGGTGCCGATCCGCCAGGGGATCGCTGTCACCGGTAGCGTCAACCAGCGAGGCAAGATACAGCCGATCGGTGGTGTCAACCACAAGATCGAAGGTTTTTATGCGGTCTGCAAGGCCAAGGGCTTGACCGGCACTCAGGGAGTGATGATTCCCAAGGCCAACGAGCGCCACCTGATGCTGAAGGAAGAGGTGCTGGAGGCGGTTAAAAAAGGTCAGTTCCATGTCTGGAGTATCGAAACCATTGAGCAGGGGATCGAGCTTTTGACCGGCACGCCAGCCGGTACAGCAGACAAGAGCGGGCGTTTCCCCAAGGACACGATCTACCATCAGGTGGCTCAGGCTCTGCGTAAGATGTACGGACGCATGCATAGTGACGACGACAAGCAGGACGCCAAGCATAAAAAAAGCGCCGCAAAGCATAAGGGCGGCAAGCCGGGGAGAAAACAGGATGAGTATTAGTTGGCGGGAAGAGTTGGCTATCGGCAACCAGCGGATTGATGAGCAGCACCGCGAGCTTTTGCAGCGATTCGACACCCTGCTGGCTGCTTGCCGGCGCGGCGAGGGGCGGGCCGAGTTGGCACGGCTGCTTGATTTTCTGGATGAGTACGTGGTCAAGCACTTCGGTGACGAAGAACAGTTGCAACAGTCCAGCGGTTTTCCTGATTTTCAGAGCCACCAGCTGCAGCATCTCGGTTTTGTCAAGCGGCTGGCTGATCTGAAGTCTTCGATCCGGGCTGAGGGGGAAGTGCAGTTGGACCATGTGCTGACTACCAACAAGCTGCTGCTGGACTGGCTGGTGCAGCATATCTCCACCCGTGATCGCGAGGTGGGACGGTTTTTAAATCAAAAGGGGATACGCTGACCAGCGTGGTGTCAGTGGCATCGGCTACACGGAAATGGCCCGCCGACAGTGTCGGCGGGCCATTTTAGAACCTTTGCACACAAGGCGCAGGCAGCGAGTTATTCGCAATCATCGCGCCAGCAACAGCTGTACTGGCCGCATTGCTCCATCTGGCCGGTATCGTAGCAGGGCGGGTTGCCCTCAGCCTGCTGGATGGCCCGGATCAGGTCTGCTTTACGCTGCTTGCCCGGCTTGATACCGTGCAGCTCTGCTATTTTTTTGACCTCGTCGAGTTTCATGGGAGACTCCTTTTCGCGCTAAAGTGCTCGGGAATGAGTATAGCGCGTGATCGATTGCTGTCAAATGTAAGGCATGAGAAAAAACCCCCCGCCGGTTTCCCGGCGGGGGGTTTGAGTCGGTGCTGTGCGTCTTAGAGGCGGATACCGGCCAGGCGGAACAGCGCCTCCTTGTATTTTTCGCCGGTCTTGCGCACGATCTCTTCCGGCAGCGGCGGGGCCGGAGCGGTCTTGCCCCAATCCAGGGTCTCCAGGTAGTCACGCAGGAACTGCTTGTCGAAGCTGGGCTGGGGGCCGCCGGGCTGATACTGGTCGGCAGGCCAGAAGCGGCTGGAGTCGGGGGTCAGGCACTCGTCGATGATGATCAGCTTGCCTTCATAGACACCAAACTCGAACTTGGTGTCGGCGATGATGATCCCCTTCTGGGCAGCGATATCGCGGGCACGGCAGTAGATCTTGATGGTCGCCTCGCGGGCGGCCTCGGCCAGTTCCTTGCCGCAGATTGTGGCCATCTCGTCAAAGGAGATGTTTTCGTCGTGGGTCCCCAGCTCGGCCTTGGTGGAGGGGGTGAAGATCGGCTCCGCCAGGCGGTCCGATTCTTTCAGACCTTCAGGCAGCTTGATGCCGCAGATGGAGCCGGTGGCCTGATAGTCCTTCCAGCCTGATCCAGAGACATAGCCTCGCACGATGCACTCGGCAGCCAGCGGCTGGGCCTTTTTGACCCACATTGAGCGGCCGGCCAGTACGTCGGCGTAGGGCTGGCACTCAGCCGGGTAGTCGGTCACATCGGTGGAGATGATGTGGTTGGGGATGATGTCTTCCATCTGGGCGAACCAGAACTTGGAGATCTGGGTCAGCACTGCGCCCTTGTCCGGGATCGGCTCGTTCATGATCACGTCGAAGGCCGAGATCCGGTCGGAGGTGACCATTAACAGGGTCTCTCCCAGGTCATAGATGTCGCGCACCTTGCCGCGGCTGATCAGCTTGAGGCCAGGAAAATCGGTCTGCTTTACGGGTTGTGTCATGGCGCTTCTCCTTAACAAACAGTAGCGTGGTCTGGTTGCGGTATGAAGTAAATTACTGCTCCAGCAGGGCCTGGTTGATGACCACCTTGGCCTTGGCGCGACGTTCCTTCAGCCAAGTCTTGAGGGCCTCTTCCTGACGCTGGGGCAGCATGCGTTGTTTGAGGGCCTCCTTCTGGCCGGCGAAATCGGCTTCGGCGGCGGCAAGGCGTTGCTTGAGGCGCACTGCATACCAGCGGTTGCCGATCAGTATCGGTTCGCCGAGCGCCGGTGTGGCAGCGGTCAGTTTGAAGACCTCCTCCATCAGCGGTTGCGAGCTGCCGATGCCGGGTAGCTGACCCTTGTCATTATAGCCGAAGGCCGCTGTGGTCTGCAGCTTCAGGCCGGACAGATTGTTGCTGGCCAGCTGCTTCTGGGCTTCCACCGCTTTCTGTTTGGCCAGCTCGGCTGCCTTGGCGGCGCGTACCTGCTGCTCTACGGTCGCGCGCACCTGGGTCAGTGGCAGCAGCTCGGCCGGTTTCTTTTCTTTTACCTTGAAGATGTAGATCCCCTTGGGGGTCTCCAGCGGGCCGCCCAGATCGCCGGCCTTCAGTTCAAAGGCCTTCTGCAGCAGTGCCTGCTCACCAGCCAGGGACTGGGGCGGGGCAGCGGCGGTAAACAGGCCGGAGTCGCTGGTCTTGGCGCCTAGCTTACTGGCCACCAACTGCAGATCAGCGGTCTTGATATTCTGGTAGAGGGTGTCGGCCGCCTTCTCAAAGGTTGCCTTGCTGGCCTTGCTGCGCTTGGCGTCGGCTAGAACACGTTCCTTGATCTTTTCGAAGGGTATCGGACTGTTGTCGCTGCCCAGGTAGCGGTCCAGATTCTTGCGGTAAAAACTCTCTTGCTCTTCGGTTGTAACCTGCTGGGTGGCAACCTGAGCGGAGGGATCCAGCAGCAGATAGCTGATGGCCACCTTTTCCGGGCTCTTGAATTTTTCCGCGTTGCTCTTGAGGTAGTCATCCAGTTCAGCTTCGCTCGGTTTTACGCTGGCAGCCAGCTCGGAGGCGCTGAACGAGACGTAGCTCAGCTCAATCCGGTCCCGTTCCTTGTGATACTGGGTCTTGGCGTCGTCGTCGCTGATCTGGACCTTATCCATGATTGCCCTGCGGGTCTTAGCGATCAGCAGGTCGGCCTTTTGCGAATCCTCGAAGTCGCTGGGGGTGATGCGGGACATCTTGAGGGTCTGTTGATACAGGCCGAGGTCGAAGGCGCCATTATTCTGAAAGGCAGCCATGGCGGCGATGGCTGCGGCCACCTCGTCCTTGCTGACCTTGACGCCCAGCTCTTTGGCTCCCTTGGTCAGCAGTACGCTGTCGATCAGGTTGTCCAGGGCAGCCTGACGGATATTGAGTTGCTTTTCCAGTTCCGGGGTCAGGCCACCGGCAGCCTGGCCGAACAGTTGCAGGTAGATATCGCGCAGGCGCTGGTAGGAGTTCTGGTACTGCTCCAGGGAGATGGTGGTGCGGTCCACCTTGGCGGCGTAGCCGGCTCCACCGGTACTGAAGCCTTCCTCGCCCTTGCCCCAGACCAGGAAGATGGTACCGATGAACGACAGCACAATAACCGCGAAAACCACCTTGATGATGATCGATTCCTTCTTTTTGCGAATCAGGTCAAGCATGGATAACAGGCTCCTTTGAACGTGACTCCGGCAGCGCCGGAAAGGGGTGCATACTACTACGGACACCGGCATAATTGCAAGCTGTGAATCCTGCTGACCAGCGGTTTACAGCACCTTTGAACTGTGCTAGGGTGCGCCCCACACCACGTTGCCGCAGTCTGTGTCCGGAGGGACCATGGATCTCAGTTTTTCCCACACCAACGAAGAAGTTGACCGCCTGATCGATCGTCTGCTGGCTGCCAGCGGTGATATCTATCATCCTGAACTGGTGCGGGAGCTGCTGATTGCAGCCCTCAAAATTGGCCAGGAGACCGACTACATCCCTGATCTTAAGCTGATCAATCGCACCCTGCGGGAGATGCGTTACACCACCCGGGTTTTTGCCCCCTACCGTGAACGTAAGAAGGTCACGATCTTCGGATCGGCCCGTACCAAGCCTGATGAGCCAATTTATCAGACCTGTGTCCGTTTTGCCCGGCTGCTGGCTGATAAGGGCTGGATGGCAATCACCGGTGGCGGCGGTGGCATCATGCAGGCCGGCAACGAAGGGGCCGGCAGCGAGAATTCCTTTGCGGTCAACATCAAGCTGCCATTCGAACAGGGTGCCAACCCGATTATGCAGCGCAATCCGCGCCTGGTGACCTACAAGTACTTCTTCAACCGCAAGGTGGCCTTTGTCAAGGAGGCCGATGCCGTGGCGGTCTTCCCCGGCGGTTTTGGCACCCTGGACGAGGCGATGGAGGTCTTTACCCTGGTGCAGACCGGCAAGACCTCGCCCAAGCCGCTGGTGCTGGTGGATGATGCCGATGGCTTCTGGGAGCAGTTCTTTGATTTCGTCAAGGAGCAGCTCTTGATCAAGGGGCTGATCTCCGGCGAGGATTTCTCGATCTTCACCATCACCAAGGACGAGCACGAGGCGGCCCAGGTGATCGAGAACTTCTACCGCATCTACCACTCGGTCCGCTTTCACGACGATCTGGCCATCATCCGCCTCAACAGCCCGTTGTCGGACGAGCAGATCCGCACCCTGGAGCAGGAATTTCCCGAGTTGATCCTTGAAGGGGGGCGGATTGAGTGTTGTGGACCACTAGAATGCGAGGATGATCAGCCCGACTTGGCGCAGCTGCCACGGTTGCGCTTCCCGTTTAATCACTTTCATTACGGCCTGCTGATCGCCTTTATCCACCGTATAAACACGTTTTGACATTTTCCGGGTGGCATGGTAAATAATTCCACTTTTGATATACCTACCGATTTTCAGCATATTAGATCGCTATTGCGCACAGCGGCTGGTCAGATGAAGCCTGTGGTTGGCTTTGCAATGCTGCTGGTGCTGGTCGGTGTAGCCCCGACCCTGGCAGTCACCGAACAGCTTTTCCCGGTGCTGCCCGGCGCGGTGATCGAGCTGTGCCGACCGGGTGAGGACGATACCCCCTGCATCGAATCGCCCAACCTGCGGATGCGCTACAGCAGTACACGCCTGCAAAACCAGGTCCAGCGGGAGCTGCTGGCCGCCTCCCGGCGGCTGGGCTGGCGGATGTACCCGCTAAAGGGGGAGCCGGCCCGCTTTCAGAGCGCCAATCCCAGGCGCGCCTGGGATCTGCTGTGGGAGCTGCGTCAGGCACCGGCCGACGACAACGGGCCGGGTTATCATGTCTACTACTGGAAGATTACCGGACAGTAATACATATGTTCTATTCAAGCTGTAAGGGGAGGCGGTCATGTTCAAGGGGAGTATTGTAGCGATCGTTACGCCGTTCACAAACGGCGCGGTTGACGAAGAGAAGCTGCGGGAACTGGTAGAGTTTCAGATTGAGGGCGGCACCGATGCCATCGTGCCCTGCGGCACCACCGGTGAGTCATCCACCCTGGATTACGAAGAGCATGACCGGGTGATTCAGATCGTGGTGGAGCAGGTCAAAAAGCGGGTCCCGGTCATCGCCGGCACCGGCTCCAACTCCACCCGCGAAGCGATCGAGATGACCGAGCATGCCAAGCAACTGGGCGCCGACGGCTGCCTGCTGGTGACCCCCTACTACAACAAGCCGACCCAGGAAGGGCTGTACCTGCACTATAAGGCGGTGGCCGAGGCCGTGGCCATCCCGCAGATCCTGTACAACGTGCCGGGTCGCACCGGCGTCAACCTGCTGCCCGAGACCGTGGCCCGTCTGTCGGTGATCAAGAACATCGTGGCCATCAAAGAGGCCACCGGCTCCCTGCAGCAGGCCTCCGAGATATTGGCCCTGTGCGGCGACCAGATCGACGTGCTGTCCGGCGACGACTTCATCACCTTCCCGATGATGGCCTGCGGCGCCAAGGGGGTTATCTCGGTGCTGGCCAACATCATGCCCAAGGCGGTGGGCGACCTGACCGACGCCTACTTTGCCGGCGATCTGGCCACGGCCCGCAAGCTGCACCTGGACACCCTGAAGATCAGCAACGCCATGTTCATTGAGAGCAACCCGGTGCCGGTCAAGACCGCCCTGGGGCTGATGGGCAAATGCTCCGACGAGGTGCGCCTGCCGCTGGCACCGATGAGTGCTGCGAATAAGGCAAAGCTGGAAGCCATCATGAAAGAATACAAATTGATCTGATAAACACAGAGCAACGGAGCAACGGAGAAAAGCAGAAGACAAAGTCTTATCTGTTTAGGTTTTAAACCTTTACGAATGATTTTGATTGTTGCCTTTCCCTCTGTTGCTCTGTTGCTCCGTGTTTCAAGGGGTTTGTTATGATTAAGATAGCCGTCTGCGGCGCCGCCGGCCGCATGGGTCAACGCATCATCGTCGCCGCTGTCGAGGCGGGCTGCACCGTGTCCGGCGCCCTGGAGCGTCCCGGTCATCCCCAAGTGGGACAGGATGCCGGTCTGCTGGCCGGGTGCGGCGCCCTGGGCGTGGCCATCAGCGATGATCTGAACGCCGTGGTGGCTGGCTGCGACGTGCTGATCGACTTCACCACACCTAAGGTATCGCTCAAGAACCTGGAGGTCTGCGGTCTGAAGAAGAAGGCGATCGTGATCGGCTCCACCGGCTTTACCCCCGAAGAGCGGCTGCTCGCCGCCGAGCTGGCCAAGGATATCCCGGCCGTGCTGGCCCCCAACATGTCGGTGGGCGTCAACGTCTGCTTCAAGGTGCTCAAAGACGTGGCCAAGACCCTGGGCAACGACTTCGACGTAGAGATCGTGGAGCTGCACCACAATAAGAAGAAGGATTCCCCCTCCGGCACCGCCGTGCGGATGGGCGAGGTGGTGGCCGAGGCCTTGGGCCGTGACTACAACCAGGTGGCCAACTACCACCGCGAGGGGATCTGCGGCGAGCGCACCAAGGAAGAGATCGGCATGCAGACCGTGCGCGGCGGTGACATCATCGGCGAGCATACCGTCTACTTCATCGGCCAGGGTGAGCGGATCGAGATCTCCCACCGCGCCATGACCCGCGACATGTTCTCCCGCGGCAGTGTCCGTGCTGCCAAGTGGGTCACTTCGCAAAAGCCGGGTCTGTATGATATGCAGGATGTCCTGGGACTGCGCTAACCACAGCAGGGAGTGACGCTATGATGGAAGCAGGCATACTGATGATGTTCGCCATGCTGGGGGCCGGTATCCTGTCCCTGGCCTGTCTTGCCGCCTGGGTCTGGGCGCTGGTCGATATCCTTAAGAGCGAGTTTGTCGGCCTCAATAAACTGATCTGGCTGGCGCTGGTGATCTTCCTGCCGCTGATCGGCGTGATCCTGTATTACTTCATCGGCAGGGAGCAAAAACTGTCGTCCCCGAACACTTAAAATACTATCTGGAGGATAGAACGTGGCAAAGATTAATGACAATTACTTGAAGCTGAAGGCCGGTTACCTGTTCCCTGAGATCGGCCGCCGCGTGCGTGAGTTTGCCGCCGCCAACCCGGATGCCAAGGTGATCCGCTTAGGGATCGGCGACGTGACCCGCCCGCTGGCCCCGGCCGTGCTGAAGGCCTTCCACGAGGCCGTGGACGATCTGGCCACCACCGACAAGTTCGCCGGTTACGGCCCGGAGCAGGGCTACGACTGGCTGATCAACGCCATCATCGAGAAGTCCTACAAGCCGCTGGGGGTTTCACTCAAGACCGAGGAGATGTTCATCTCCGACGGCTCCAAGTGCGACTGCGCCAACATCCTGGACATCTTTGCCCTGGACAATGTGGTGGCCATCGGCGATCCGGTCTACCCGGTCTACAACGACACCAACGTCATGATCGGCCGCACCGGCGAGGCCGACGACAAGGGCTACTATCAGAACATCGTCTATATGCCCTGCAACGAGGCCAACAACTTCATCCCCTCGCTGCCCACCCAAAAAGTGGACATCATCTACCTCTGCTTCCCCAACAACCCCACCGGCACCGTGGCCACCAAGGCCGAGCTGAAGAAGTGGGTTGATTACGCCAATGCCAACGACGCGGTGATCTTCTTTGATGCCGCCTACGAGGCGTTCATCACCAACCCGGAGATCCCCCACTCCATCTACGAGATCGAAGGGGCCAAAAAGTGCGCCATCGAGTTCCGCTCCTTCTCCAAGACCGCCGGCTTTACCGGCGTGCGTTGCGGCCTGGTGGTGGTACCGGAAGAGGTGATGGGCACGACGAGCACTGGTGAGAAGTACTCTTTCAACAAGCTCTGGCTGCGCCGCACCACCACCAAGTTCAACGGCGCCTCCTACCCGGTGCAGAAGGCCGCTGCTGCCGTCTACTCCGACGAGGGCTGGAAGCAGACCAAAGAGATCATCGATTACTACATGGAGAACGCCCGGATTATACGCGAAGGGCTGACCGCTGCCGGTGTTACCTGCTACGGCGGGGTGGATGCCCCCTACATCTGGCTTAAGACCCCCGGCGGCATGTCCAGCTGGGACTTCTTCGACAAGCTGTTGAATGAGTGCAACGTGGTCGGTACGCCGGGCTCCGGTTTCGGCCCATCCGGCGAAGGGTTCTTCCGCCTATCGGCCTTCGGCCATCGCGAGAATGTGATTGAGGCGGTGGAGAGGATAAAGAAGAATTTGAAGTAGAGTTGAAAGAGAGGGCACCTGTTATGGTGCCTTTCCTTTTTATACATTGCTTTAACCTATTGACAAAAAATGAAAAGCTAAAGCATTTTTCACAGGTATAGTGGATAAAATGAGTATTGATCTTCAAACAATTTTACCAAATATCTCCAGCTCCCTCGATGGAACCGGCTTCCTGTTCGGCGCCGGAACGTCGCTGGAGGCCGGCTATCCCTTGATGGCCGGGCTCACGCGGCAGGTCGTTGCCGCGCTTGCAGCCGGCGAGCGCGCGGTGCTGGACAGGATACTGGCTGCAGACGGCATCGGTTACGACGACGCAACCGCCACACCCAACATTGAGGAGTTGTCGGACCTGGTGATCGCCCACGCCATCAACACGGGAGATCCCCATTGCCACGCCCTTGAGGGGAAACTGCGGGAACTGATCGTGGCATGCCTGCTGTCGGTTACCGATCCGGTGCTGGACAATCACTGCCGATTTTTCGCCGCACTCAAGGCCCGTACCTTCGGCCGCGCCTGCACGGTCTGGATCTTCACCACAAATTACGACCTACTCTTCGAAGCGGCAGCGGCTCGGGAGGGCGTAGCGGTGGAGAACGGCTTCTACGGGGCCACGGAACGGTTCTTCAGTCCCGCCCGGTTCAATATGGTATCCGGAGAGGTCGCGGGGGACCGGTTCACCCCTGCCGGCCAGCTGACTGTGAAGCTCGTCAAGCTCCACGGTTCCATATCGTGGGTGAGGGACGGCGCCGCTCTTTTCGAGCGCCATCCCGCTGCTATTGATGGGAGAGGGGGGCGGGTCATGGTGCTGCCGCGGCGGAAAAAAGTAATGGACACCCTGGTCGAGCCGTACAATTTGCTCTTCGCCCAGGCCAGCCGCGTGCTGGGCAACGAATGTCGCTACCTAGTCAGCTGCGGTTTCAGCTTTGGCGACGAGCACATCAACCAGCATCTGCTGCTTCCGGTGACCCGGTCGGCCAAGTGCCGCCTGTTTGCTCTCACCGAGACCGACCTGCCAGGGATGGCGGCTTTCAAGGCGTTGCCAAGCTTCTCGGCAGGGTTTGCCGGCGATTCCTGGCAAAGCGGCGCTGCCGTGGCGACAGGCACCGATCTCTGGCAGTTCGGCAGATTTGTCACTCTTTTCGAATAAGGAGTATGTTATGGGCATTTATCAAATCGGCAAGGTGGTCGGGGTTTCCGGTGACGAGATATTCATCTCCCTATTGGACCACGAGCGGACTGAGGATATGGAGCGGGGTGTCCCGGATTCTATGACCGTTCACCTGTCCAGCCCCACCGGCCCGCTTCCGGTGCAGATCGGCCAGCCGGGGACGTTCGTCACGGTCGCTCTTCCAGCTGCCAAGCTTCTGTGCATGGTTACCGGCATCGAAATGCGCGAAACCAGGCCCACGGCTGGCGACGTGCGCGCTGCTGACGCCCAAGGGCAGACACTTATCGACCGGGCGACCCGGGGAGTCTCGACCATTCCCGTCGGCACTATCGATGCGGCGGGACAGTTCGAACGGGGCTCGGATGTCCTGCCCACGGTGAATGCTCCGGCGTTCGCGGTGTCCCCCGATTTGATCAACCGGGTGTACGCAAGCTACGCCGAGGGAGACTTCACCATCGGCAACCTGGCCATGCTACCCGACCAACAGGCGAAGATCAACCTGGATTCTTTTCTGACCAGGCATGCAGCAATTCTTGGGCAGACCGGCGGAGGGAAGTCGTGGACCGTCGCCTCACTCATTCAGAAAATGTGCGCGTTCCCCCAGGCAACAATCGTCCTGTTCGATCTGCATGGCGAGTATACGACAGCCTTTGGTGACTATGCCGAGGTCATCTCCGCTGCCGATCTGGAACTCCCCTACTGGCTGATGAACTCGGAGGAACTCCTGGGGCTCATGGTCGACCGGAGCGAATCCGCTGCCCCCAACCAGATTGCCAAGTTCAAGGAGCTTCTCCAGGCTGCCAAGGAGTCGCATGCCGAGAATCAGGCCCTCGGCATCAGGAAGATCACCATCGATACTCCCGTATTTTTCGACTTCGAAGAGATCCTCCGAGAGTTCCGGCGGCTCGACACCCAGATGGTCACCGGTACCAGCGGCAAGGACGTCAAAGGTCCGCTGCACGGCCAGTTCACACGCCTGTTGATGCGGATCGACTCCCGCCTCAACGATCGGCGCTACGACATGATTTTCCGCCCGACCACCTACACAACCAGCGCCTCTATGGAGGACCTGTTCCGCCATGTCCTCGGCGAAAAACCCGCCGGCCGCAAGAAGGTGGTGGTGGTTGACCTGAGTCCTGTGCCGTTCGATGTGCGCTCGTCGGTGATTTCCCTCGTCCTTCGTTGCCTGTTTGATTTCGTGTACTGGCACCGTCGCGTCAATGGGGGGAGCTTTCCCATTGCGGTCTTTGCCGACGAGGCCCATATCTATCTGAACGACGGCGATCCAGCAACCGAGGCAGCCAAACATTCGGCCGAGCGGGTAGCCAAGGAGGGGCGAAAATACGGCATCAGTCTGACTGTCATCAGCCAGCGTCCCCGCGAGGTTTCGTCTACGATTCTATCCCAATGCAACAGTTTCCTATGTCTGCGTATTTCAAATCCTGACGACCAGTCATATGTGAAGAATCTTCTACCCGATTCGGTGCGGGGGGTCACGAGCATGTTCTCGACACTACGGAGAGGTGAGTGCATTCTCTTGGGTGACTCAGTTATGATGCCGACCCGGATCAAGATTGACCGTCCCGACCCTGTGCCGGCGAGCGATGACGCCTCGTTTTACCGAACTTGGAATGAAGCGCCGCGGGATGTGGACTTTGGAAGAGTGCTGCATGCTTGGCGGTCGCAAGAGGTTTAATGGAGTTTAGAAGCCATAAAGCTAGCTTTAACACACGGCCAATCGGCCGCCTTTGTTGTTTCATCCCCACTGCTGTCAGACATGCCACTTCACCTCCAGCACGCCTACCGACATGCCGGCTCCGCCAGCAACAGCCGGTTCTTCGGGGTGATATCCGACGGAATGGTCTGGGTGTAGACCCTGTAGCCATGGGCACGTAACCGCGCCGCCCGGGTGGCGTCGATGGCCAGCGGGCCGTCCAGCCACCCCTCCAGTCCCCCTTGGTCTCCCTGGTCCAGGTTATGGCAGCAGGGGAGCACCGCGACACGAGCCCCTGCAGCAATCGCCCGGTCCAGTACCCGGTCGGTCAGTCCGCCGCAGGCGTGCACGGAGACGACCAGGTCGTCCGGGGTAAGCGCGACCTTTCCCATATCCCCCTGTTCAAAGCGGACCCTCCCGCGCAGTCGTGGCCAGGTTGCTTCCAGGACGGCAGCCAGCGTCCCGGTGCTTGCCGGGATATTTAGATCGACGGCCAGCGCTTCCGGTGAGCTGTCGTCCAGCAGCAGAAGCATCTGGGCCAGCAGGCCATGACCGCACGCCAGGTCCACCACCCGACCGCCGCGGAAGCGTCGCCGCACCCGGCGGGCCACCTCCCATGCCTCATACAGCTCTTTGCGCGGCAGACAGCCGGCCCCGCAGACGGACCGGGCGATACGGTCGAATAGAGAATCGCCAGCGAACCGGTCGAGGTGGCGCGTGTTGAGGTAATTACGGGATGAGCGGTCCATGGCAGGTTCCTAGTCGGGGTGGGGTGGTCAGTACAGCTTAGGGGAAGATACCGCCAAGCCGTCGGAAATCGTAACGAAATAAATGGACGAAAATTCAGGTGACTGTTTATCTCAATTCACCAGGCGGCCAATTGGTCGTCTTTTTTTATTAAAAAACCTGTTGACCCGTCTATTGCTACACAGTTTAGCGTTGTCTCCATCATGGCCATGATACACTTACAGAGCAAAGGGAGAATAATCATGAAACCAACCGTAACCGTGGAGGAGTGGGTGGCCCGCTTTAAGGCGATCGGCCTGGATCAGGCAACCATGGAGCAGTGGCACCGTCTGTTTGAGCAGGAGAACCCTGCCGGACACCAGAGTTTTCTGGAGTGGCTGGGGCTGCCAGCAAACATGATAACAGAGATCAGGTCAAAATACGCCTGATGGCATTACGCCCCCGGCAAAGCCTGGGGCATCTCCGGGGGCAGCATGTACCATATTACCCAACTGGCCCGTCAGTTCGGGCTCTCACGCAGTACCCTGCTGTACTATGACCGGATCGGGCTGCTCTCCCCATCGGGGCGCAGCGAGGCCGGGTATCGCCAGTACTCGCCCGCAGATCATGCCAGGCTGGAATCGATCTGCTCCCTGCGTAGGGCCGGGATGGATATCGAGGGGATCAGGGCGATCCTTGCCACGGTCGGTGATGATTCGACCACGGTCTTGCGGCGGCGTCTGGATGAGATCGGCGCGGAGATTGAAGCGTTGCGGACCAAGCAGCATCTGCTGGCCGGCATGCTGAAGGTGCAGGGAGCTGGTGGCCCGGCTGCCTCCGTGAATAAGGAGATGTTTGTTGCCATGCTGCGGGCAGCCGGTATGGATGACGCTGCCATGAAAAAACTGCATGTGGAGTTTGAACGGCAGGAGCCGGCGGCTCACCACGCCTTTCTGCTGTCGCTGGGTATATCCGAAAAAGAGGCGCTGTTGATCCGCAAATGGTCGGCGCCTCTGGAGAGCAATATGACCATGAAGTACTTTTACGATCTGTTTGAAAAACTGCCCCGGCAAGGCCCGGGGTGCAGGGAGGCAACCTTGCGTGCGCTGGAGTTGTTGGCCGATCTGCCGGAGAATCCGAATGTCTTGGATATCGGCTGTGGCTCAGGTATGCAGACCCTTGTCCTTGCAGAGGAACTGCGGACAAAGATTGTTGCGATCGATAACCATGGACCGCTGCTGAATGCCTTGCAGCTGTCGGCAGAACAGGCCGGACTGAACATTGAAACCCATGAGCTGTCCATGATGGAGCTGCCGTTTGCCAGAGAAAGTTTCGATCTGCTCTGGGCTGAGGGTTCTATCTTTATTATTGGACTTGAGCGCGGTTTGAGAGAGTTTTTCCGCTACCTCAAACCGGGCGGCTACCTTGCCTTTACTGAGCTCTGCTGGTTCGTTGATAATCCTCCTGCTGAAGTAAAGGAGTACTTTGACATCGAGTACCCGGACATCAGAAGTGCAGACAAGGTCTGTCAGGAGGCAAGGGACTGCGGTTACCGGGTTGTGGACAGCTTTAATCTGCCGGATAGCGCCTGGTGGGATGACTACTACAGGCCGATGATGGCGCGGATGGATGAGCTGAAAAAGCGCAACGTCGGCATTACTGAAGCGGAAGAGGTGTATGCCAGGCTGGAAACCGAGATAGAGATGTTCCAGAAGTATTCGGCCAGCTATGGGTATACCTTCTTTGTGCTGAGGAAGTAGTGGTTAGATGCAAAGTTTGATTACAAGGCGGCCGATTGGCCGCCTTTGCTGTTTTACTCGCTGCCCTTTGGTTCAGGACAGACGCACGAATCAACATCTTCATGCAAGCACTCTTTGCAGACCCCGCCACTAGCAAGCACGGTACCACGGCGCGCCGCTTCTATGGCCGCGATGTCGATCTTTTTCATCTGCATCATCGCATCGAACGCTCGCTTGGCAGCGGCGGGGTCGGGATCGGCTATCGCGTCGATCAGGGCCAGCGGGGTAATCTGCCATGACACTCCCCATTTGTCCCTGCACCAGCCGCACTCAATCTCTTCGCCGCCATTGCCGACAATGGCGTTCCAATAACGATCCGTCTCGGCCTGGTCAACGGTTGCCACCTGAAACGAGAATGCCCCGTTGTGCGTGATCTCGGGTCCGCCATTCAGGCCGATGCAGGGAATACCCATCACGGTAAATGCAACCGTCAACACATCTCCCTGTTTGCCGGACGGATAGTCTCCCGGTGCGCGGAGTACCGCGCCAACTGATGAATCAGGAAAGGTGGCGGCATAAAATCGTGCCGCCTCCTCGGCATCGCGGTCATACCAGAGACAGATTGTGTTCTTTGCGTGCGTTGTCATCTCATCTCTCCTTCGTGCAGCACTGTTCTGAAAATGGTGTCGGCTTCGGCGGCCTGCTAGGGTGGTGCGGATATCCGCCAGATGTCACCGTCATCGGTGGAGACGTACAGCGCCTGATCGGGACCGAGTACGAGGGTTCGCACGCGTTCCGAGGGGATGCCGGGCATCTTCAATCGCCCCGTGGCCATCCCGGCTTGGTCAAGTTTCAAGATGTCTATGCGCTGGCCGCGAAGGAACCCCACCGCCAGCCGGCCCTCCCATCCTTTCCACTGTGATCCGCTGAGAAAGACACACGGCGACATGCCTTCAGATACACCGTTGTTATTCCAGGAAGGCCGCATCGCATGGGGGAACGTGCCGGTGTCGGTCATGGGCGTCGGCGTGCCGTCACGCTTGTTGGAGATATAGCCGCAATAGTTGCTGGCGCAGTCGACGCCCGGCCCCGGTTTCGGATCCCAGCCGCCATTGCCGCCGGGGCTAAGCGGGGTCACTTCATCGTCACGCCCTGGTCCGTGTTCGCATGCAAAGGGACGGCCGGATCCGGGACGGAAGGCAATGCCTTGGACATTGCGATGCCCGTAGGTAAAGATGCGCGGATCGCCGCCTGACGGTGTCTTGTTGCCGGGAGCAGCCGCCCCGTTGCGGTCGATGCGGAGAATCTTTCCTCCGAGGCTCTTTAGATCCTGCGGGAGCGTTCCGTTATGGTTGTCGCCGGTGGTGACATACAGGAACCTGTCGGATGGACCGAAGCGGATGCGGCCGCCGCTATGGGCCCCCTCTCTGCCCCAGCGATTGAAGCTGCGTTTGAAAGGAATATCGGTCACGATGTCTCTGCGGGCGCTCACGGACGAATAAGCGGTGTTAACGGTCAGGCGGACGACCCGATTGGACGGCCGAGTGCTGAGATTTGACGGCATGTAGACGTAGATGAAGCGGTTGCGCACGAAATTGGGATCCACGGCAACGCCGTGCATGCCGCTCTGTCCCCGGCAGAAAAAATCAGGGGCCACCACAGCGGAACCCTTTGTGCCGAACAAGCGATGGACAGTGCCGTCTGGGCGGCGCACCGACAGTCCGCGGCATTTTTCGGTGAACAACATCGTCCCGTCGGGCGTGAACGCCAGGTCCCAGGGATCGCTGAGCCCCGAGAGCAAAACCGTGCGGGTCAACTGCGGTTCATCCCCCGGCTGGGACGACGACTGGTGGGCAGGCCTCGCCTCGCTTTCGCAGCGGCCATCTGCAGCAGGCAGCGCAACTGCCAGCAGCAGGGTAGTACTGAGTATCAGGATGATTTTCATGGATGCGACGCTCCGATCCCGCGGGGGTAAGTGGGAAGCCTTGCCATGGGGTAAGTTTGACGCATTCTCGGGTGTCGTCAAGTGATTGGGGCACTTTTCGTTACATGGCAAGGCGGCGGACAGAATAGATAATTCACCAGGCGGCCAATTGGCCGCCTTTGTTGTTGTGGGGCAACAATCTGGTTGCCCGAGGGTTTGGCCTGTGGCATGATATGGGTACTTGATCAAGTACTTAAAGGAGTGCCGCCATGAATACCGTCCCTGCGCAAGAGCTTAAACGCCGCGGCCTCGCGGCGCTTGACGATCTGATCGTCAACGGTGACGTGCATCTGATCCGCAATAACCGGCCCGAGTATGTAGTGCTGACCGAGGCGCGTTATCAGGAGTTGGTGTCCGAGGCGGAGGAAGCCTACGTAGCGCGGGTGAAGGCTTCGCTGGAGGATGTGAAGGCGGGGCGGGTGCGGCGGGGTAGCGCCGCCGACCTGATCAAGGAACTGGGCCTGGACGGTTAGCATGTATACCTTGGTCTGGACCGCCTGCTTTACCCGTGCGGCTGAGAAGTTCGTGAAACATCATCCTGAACTGCGGGGCAAATTCACCGCTGCCCTGCGCGACCTGGAAGCCGATCCGTTCCAGCCCCACCTAAAGTATCGTCACCTGACCGGCAAGTTACAAGGCATCCAGTCGGTGAGCCTCACCCACAGCTATCGTATCACCCTCACCGTCTTGGTCACCGAACAAGAGATCATCCTGCTCGACATCGGCAGTCACGATCAGGTGTACCGGTAGCAATGCGCTGTTATAACAAGACACTTACATGATGCTAGAAGCCGGGAGCAGTGTAGAGAGCAGACGGTATTTTGCTGGCAATGCCCTTGAACCTACAGGAGACCCCTATGAAAAAGACGCTAATGGCCGTACTCTTTATCCTTGCGCTGCTGCAGCATGCTGCAGCTCAAGCCGCCAGCAAGGAGGGCTTTCCAGCAGTAAAAATCGGAAGCCAGACCTGGATGAGCGAGAATCTAAACGTCGGCACGTTTCGCAATGGCGACAAAATTTTGGAAGTCAGGTCAGCGGCTGCCTGGATAAAGGCGTACAACGAAAAGACCCCTGCCTGGTGCAACTACGAGTTCAAGGACGCAAACGGGAAAAAGTACGGCAAGCTCTACAATTGGTTTGCAGTGCAGGATGCGAGAGGGTTGGCCCCGAAAGGGTGGCGAGTAGCGACGGTTGAAGACTGGGCTGAACTGGCCCGCTCTGCTGGTGCTGAAGATAGCGCAGCCAAACAGTTGCGCAGCCAATCCGGATGGAAACAAGATGGAAATGGCACCAACAGTGTGGGATTTAACGGCTTGCCTGGAGGCTCCATCAATGCCTACGGTATGTTCGGCGATGTAGGCTTCTGGGGCTCATGGTGGAGTTATAACGGTGCTGAGGCCAAGCTGGTAAAAGGTGTCTACCTCAATTGATTCAGACAGGATTGAGGAGTATGCCAGCTACCTTAAAACTGACGGCCTGTCGGTACGATGTATCAGGGAAAATCAGTGATTTACAGCGGAGTTCCGGCTGGCACCACGGTAATCTGCAAGGCGGCCAAAAGGCCGCCTTGGTTGTTTGTGATTGCGTATGCCCTGTTTTTCATTCAGATATACTCCCCATGAAGATCTGGATTGATGCCGATGCCTGCCCACGGGTGGTGAAGGAGATCCTGTTCCGGGCCTCAAGCCGGCTGCAGGTGCCGCTCTGCCTGGTGGCCAACAAGAGTCTGGCCAAGCACAATGGCCCGCTGGTGGAGTCGATTGTGGTGGCCGACGGGTTTGATGTGGCCGACGACTACATTGCCGAACATGCAGCCACCAACGATCTGGTGGTGACCGCCGATGTGCCGCTGGCGGCCCGCATTGTGGCCAAGGGGGGCATCGCCCTGGACCCGCGCGGCGAGCAGTACACGGAAGAATCCATCGGAGACCGGCTGGCCTTTCGCGATCTGATGAGCGAGCTGCGCGATAGCGGCATGATCCAGGGCGGCGGGCCGCCCCCGTTCAACATGAGTGACCGCAACCGCTTCGCCTCGGCCCTGGACAGCCTGCTGCACAAGCTGCTGCGGGGCCAGCGGCCAAACTGAAAAGGATTATCTATGGCACTACCCGCCACTATCTATAAGGCAACCATCACGCTGTCGGACCTTGATCGCGGTGTCTACGAAACCCTGACCGCCACCGTGGCCCAGCACCCCTCCGAGACCGAGGAGCGCCTGGTGGCGCGGTTGTTGGCCTATGCCCTCTTTTATGAAGAGGGCTTAAGCTTCACCAAGGGGCTCTGTGCCAGCGACGAGCCTGAGCTGTGGCTGAAAAACGGCGATGGCCGGGTGCGGCTATGGGTGGAGGTGGGACTGCCGGACAGCGAACGGATCATCAAGGCCAGCCGCCATAGCGAGCAGGTGCGACTGTTGGCCAGCGGCCGGGCACTGTCCAGTTGGGAACAGCAGCATCTGCCCAAGTTGGCGCGTTGTGCCAACCTGAGCATCATCACCGTTGATCAGACGTTTGTCGCTGCCATCGTGCAGCGCCTGGAGCGTTCCCTGATCTGGGGGATCACCATTACCGAAGGTGTTTGCTACCTGACCATCGGCAACGAGACCCTGGAGACGGCGCTACCGGCGGCTGGATGAGCATACCCATGACCAAACAGCAGCTTGTTGCCACCATCATTGCCCGCCTGCAGGCCGATCTGGACCTGTTTACCGCCGCAGCACTGCATGCCCACCGTGCCGCCACCCACGAGGAGTGCCAGCCGGACAACAAGTACGACACCACCGCCCTGGAGGCCTCCTATATCGCCCAGGGGCAGGCCAACCGTGCCCAGGATATTCGCCAGGGACTTGAGGCCTACCGTAGCCTGGAGCTGCAGGAGTTTGACGACGATACGCCGCTGCGCCTGAGCGCCCTGGTAACGCTGGAGGATGGAGCGGGCAACCAGCGGCGGCTGTTCATCGGCCCCCAGGCCGGCGGGATGAAGCTGGACGATCCGGCTGGTGAGATCGTGGTGATTACCCCGGCCGCTCCGCTCGGCAAGCAGTTGCTCGGCCTGACGGTGGGTGACGAACTGCAGGGGGTTGAGGCCGGCAAACGGTCGCTCTACACCATCGTGGCGGTTGTCTAGCATGCCCTGGTACGGCACTGCAGCTGGCAGTAAGTAATTGACAACGGCCGCCTTTGCTGTTTCAACGCGCTCCCGGGATGCCCTGCCGCTGCTGCGCAAAATGCAGCCTGCTACTCCCAAACCGCCAGGTTTGACATTTTGCAATATCTGGCTACGCTATCCCCATGTCGGCTGATTTGATCACCTGATCCTCCTCGCTCCTCCTCATCTTAGCTGTGGCCTGTTCCTCGCGGGCAGCATGGTTGTCAACGCGTGATGTGACGATTGGTTTCAACCGACCAAGGAGAACCGAATGCGCGCCACCCTTGAACAGCTGTCGATATACGGCCAATCCAGGCGGCGGTTTATGCAGGGGCTTGGTGCCGGTGCAGCGCTGCTCTGTACGCCGCGCTGGAGCTTTAGCTCGGCTGCCGTAACCCTCACCGGCAGCCCCCCGGAGCTGCGCGGCAGCGAGTTCGATCTGACGGTGGCCGAGACGCCGGTCAACTTCAGCGGCAGGCAGCGGATGGCCACCACCATCAATGGTTCGCTGCCGGCGCCCACCTTGCGCTGGCGTCAGGGTGATCTGGTAACCATCCGGGTCACCAATCAGCTGCAGGTACCCACCTCGATCCACTGGCACGGCATCCTGCTCCCCTTTGCTATGGACGGCGTGCCGGGCATCAGTTTCAACGGCATTGCACCGGGCAGCAGCTTCGTCTACCGCTTCAGGGTCAAGCAGACCGGCACCTACTGGTATCATTCCCATTCTGGCATGCAGGAACAGACCGGTATGTTCGGCGCCATCATCATCGACCCCCCTGCCGCCGATCAGTCCACAACAGAAACACCGGAGCATCTGCTGCTGTTTTCGGACTGGACCGATGAAGACCCGATGCGGATACTGGCCAAACTGAAGGCCATGCCCCACTATTACAACTTCAATCAGCCTACCCTGGTGGATTTCTTCAGAGATATGGGTGAAACGGGCCTGTCCGGGGCCGTTGCCAAGCGTCAGATGTGGAACCAGATGCGGATGAGCCCCACCGATCTTGCCGATGTCAGCGGTGCGACTTACACCTACCTGCTGAACGGCTGTCCGCCAGCCGCCCGCTGGTCCGGCCTGTTTCGTCCCGGCCAAGAGCTGCGGCTGCGCTGTATCAACGGTTCTGCCCAGACCTTTTTCGACCTGCGTATCCCCGGGCTTAAGCTCACGGTGGTGCAGACCGATGGTCAGGATGTCGAGCCGGTGACGGTGGATGAGCTGCGAATCGGGGTTGCCGAGACCTATGACCTGCTGGTTACCCCCCGGGAAGGGGCCTACACCCTGTTTGCCCAGGCCATGGATCGCAGCGGCTTTGCCTGCGGCACCCTGGCCGAGCAGTACGGTCTGCACGGCGTCCTCCCGGCATTGGACCAGCCCGAATGGCTGACCATGACCGACATGATGGGGAGTATGGATCACGGGGCCCATGGCGGACATGGCACCCATGACGGAGATCAGTCGGAAGCGTCCGGTGACGGACATGCCGGCCATGGGGCTGTCACCGATCTGGTCAAACCCTCCCGCCGGGTGCGGCATGCCCGGACGGAGTTCGGTCCGAGTGTGGATATGCGGGTGGACCAGCCCCGCACCAATCTGGATGATCCCGGCATCGGGCTGCGTAACAACGGCAGGCGGGTGCTGACCTATGCCGACCTGCATACCATCGGCGGCCCGCTGGACCGGCGGCTGCCCAGCCGCGAGATCGAGCTGCACCTGACCGGGAACATGCACCGTTACAGCTGGTCCTTTGACGGGGTCGAGTATCGCAATGCGCAGCCGATCCGCCTCCGTTACGGCGAGCGACTGCGGATCATCCTCCACAATGACACCATGATGACCCACCCGATGCATCTGCACGGCCTGTGGAGCGAGCTGGAAGACGACCAGGGACGCTTCATGGCCCGCAAGCATACGGTGGTGGTGCAGCCGGCCCAGCGGATCAGTTTTCTGGTGACCGCCGATGCGCCGGGGCGCTGGGCCTTCCACTGCCACCTGCTGTACCACATGGATGCAGGGATGTTCCGGGAGGTGGTGGTCCTATGAGCCGCACAGTGCGGTGCTGGAATGACATGGGAAGACGTGCCGCGTTCTGTTGCCTGGTGCTGCTGATCCTGGTTGGCGTGGCTGCTGCTGAGCCGCCACCGGCAACCGCCGCTGATGAGCATGCCGGCCACGCTGGCCATGGCGGTCACGGAGCGGCTGCTGTGGTGCCCGCCCGGCCGGACCAGGGCGCTGGCGGTGATGCGGAACCCTTAAGGGACCCTGATGCCTATGCAGAGGGAGTCGGCTACGGCCCGTTACCCAGGCTTGTGATGGGTGATCAACACCTGTTCGGCGGGCTGTTGCTGAACCGTCTGGAAGGCCAGTGGCATCATGAAGGCCCGCCCGTGTGGCTCTACGACCTGCAGGCCTGGTACGGACGCTCCTTTGGCCGGTTGCTGCTCCGGTCGGAGGGCGAGTTTACGGGCAGTTCGCTGGATATGACCCGGACCGAGCTGTACTGGGCTCAGGCGGTAGCGGCCTATTGGGATGCCCTGATCGGTCTGCGGGCCGACCTGGGTGACCAGCCGGGGCAGAGCTGGCTGGCAGTGGGTCTACAGGGGTTGACCCCCTACTGGATTGAGCTGAAGGCCGGCCTGTATCTGGGCCACACCGGGCAGATGGCGGCCAAGCTGGAGGCGGAGTACGAGCAGCTGCTGACCCAGCGGCTGGTGCTGCAGCCCAGGGTTGAGCTGAAGCTGCACAGCAGGCGTGATGTCGATCGCGAGACCGGCTCCGGGCTTTCTGAGCTGGCGGCCGGCGTGCGGCTGCGCTACGAGGTTACCCGGGAGGTGGCGCCGTATCTGGGTTTTGAGTGGCATGGCGTCTATGGCGAAACCAGGGACATTAGCGGGGAAAGCGGTGAGCTGCGCCTGCTTGGTGGAGTGCGCTTGCGTTTTTGAAAAACATGTTGTGCGCTTAAAAAAACAAGGCGGCCCTGTGGGGGGCCGCCTTGTGCGGTGTTGCAATGTTTTACGAGTGAATTACAGCTGCACGTCCAGCTCGTTTTCGGTCAGTTGTGAACGGACCTGCTTCTTGCGGATCAGCACCAGTTCGCCGCCTTTGGTCTTCATCACCGCCCCCGGCTTGCGGTGGGAGTTGTAGTTCTCCGGCGACATGCTCTCGGAGTAGGCCCCGGTGCCGCCGATCACCACATAGTCGCCGATTTCCGGCTCGGCGATCATCACCGGCACGATGTTGCCGGCGTTGTCCAGGCGGACCGAGTCGCCGCTTTCGCAGCAGCGCCCCACGATGCCGAACGACTTGAGCCCTTCGGCCGGGCACTGGTCGTACTCGCTGGAGAGGAGCGTCCCATCCTTGCGTACGATGGCGATCGGGTGCTCGGAACCGTACAACAGCGGCCGGGTCAACAGCTCCATGCCGCCGTCCACGATCAGGAAGTTCAGCTCGTTGGTCAGTTTCTTGTCGATGACCCGGGTAACGATGTGGCCGGAGTTGGCCACCACAAAGGTGCCCGGCTCGATCTCCATCACCAGTTCGCGGCCGGTTTCAGCCTTGAACTCTTCGATGCGCTGCTTGGCATAGGTGCCCAGCGCCGTGATGTCGGCCTGCTTCTCGCCCGGCATGCGGGCCACCTTCAGGCCACCGCCGAAGCTGGCGGTGGTGGCATCGGGGAAGTATTCCTTCACAAAGCCCAGTTCGCGGTCGATGTTCTGGCGCCACTTTTCCGGGTCGCCGCCGGAGCCGATATGCACGTGCACATGGGTGAAGCGCAGACCCAG
>Ga0074197_1001006_pt1 | contig 27679 bp, 23 predicted proteins | sample EPASupsiteSAE305_FD_64526 | JGI IMG/M metagenome (GOLD analysis project Ga0074197, IMG submission 64526) | Bioremediated contaminated groundwater microbial communities from EPA Superfund site, New Mexico - SAE3-05 reassembly with SPADES | ecosystem: Environmental > Aquatic > Deep subsurface >...
ACTATCCCGCACCTGACCCAATAAGTCCGCCGCAGGAGTATCATTCTCTCGGGAATAAGCAAATACACCTACCCAGTCAAAATCAGCATCCCGTAAAAAATCAAGCATCGCCAGCCATTGTTTTTCTTTTTCGCCAGGAAAACCAACCATCATCGTCGTACGCAAAGCTATATCCGGCATATATTGGCGAATAAGCTTGATCTTTTCTGTAATTTGCTTCCTGGTCCCCTGCCTGTTCATAGAGGCAAGCATCAGATCATCGGCATGCTGCATAGGCATATCGAGATAATGACAAATATTTTTATAAAACGCCATCACCTGTAGAATTTCATCGCTGATCCTGCTGGGATAAGCATAAAGCACTCTGATCCAAATAAAGGGTAATGCTGCTATTTTATCAAGTAAAGAGGCCAGCATCGGCTTACCATAGATATCATATCCATAATTGGTTGTATCTTGAGCAATAACGACCAATTCCCGCACACCACTTGCAGCAAGTTGCTTTGCTTCCTCCAATACCTTCTCCATAGGACGACTGCGCAAGGATCCGCGCATTTGCGGGATAAGACAATAACTGCAGCGGTTGTCGCAACCCTCGGCAATCTTTAAATAAGCCATATAAGAAGGCGTCGAAAGACGCCGTAATTTATAAAAATCCTCTGGCAATGCCATGCCTTCTTGCGGCTTTTGTTCATCAAAACTACCTTCGATAAGATCGGTAATCAGATGATACTGCTTTGTTCCTAATACCGCATCTATTTCCGGCATACTTTTTAACATTTCTTCTTTAAATTTTTCCACCATGCAGCCGGTGGCAATCAAAAGGCGGCAATTGCCTATTTCCTTATAGCTTGCCAACTGCAAAATAGAGGCAATGGCCTCTTCCTTAGCTTCACGAATAAAGCCGCAGGTATTGACAATGATCACCTCTGCCTCTTGTGGCTCCTGGGTAATGATAAAATGCCTGGCTTGCAAAAGTCCCGTCATCATCTCACTATCGACGAGATTTTTAGCACACCCCAGGCTAAGTAAGTAAACTCTTTCATTTTTCTCTATCAATCGGCTTCATTGCTCCCTTTATATTTAGAAGGTAATAAACATTTTCATGAAGTAGGCAGATATTCTTTAGTTAGAACATCTCCAATGGCACCTAAAGAAGCTTGCTTAACCCCATTGACTGTAACTTCTACCGCTCCGGCGTTGCCAAATTTGATCTTAACAGATTCCTGCGCATTAAAAGTGACAGTTTCTCCTTTGGCAAGGGTAGTATCCGAATATTTCCCATCCACTGTCACGCCAATCCAGCAATTATCATAAACAGCGCTAACCAATACTTCTAACTGACCACTAACCACAGTTCCCTGCGACGGTTCCTCTGTTGTGGGTTCCTGCGTAGTCGGCTCCTGAGTAGTAGGTGTTTGTGTTACCGGTTCTTGTGGCGTTTGCTGAGGAGAAGTTCCCTGCGATGTATTAGTATCTGAATCAACGATAGGGGAATTATTCTGCGCTGTTCCCGCATCCCGATCAGTGCCTAAATAATATAAAAAACCTGCACCGGCCACTACAACTACTGCCACAACAATGGCGATAACTTTCCATGGTTTAAGCGGCACATGATTAGCCTCTGCTAAAGCGGAAGAAGATTCTTCTGGAATGCTGGAAATGAAACTGGCTTCCTCATTAGGGTACTTTTCTTTATAGAATTTGACCAATTCATCGCTTTCCACGCCCAGATATTTAGCATAAGAGCGTAAAAAACCAATGGCATAGGCATGACCAGGCAAACCCTCATAATCACCATTTTCCATCATGGTAATATATCTTGAGAGGATTTTAGTTTCTTTTTCTACATCGTAAATAGTAAGCCCCAGCTGCTCTCTAACTTGCTTTAAATATTCTCCAACCTCTTTCATGCTTCTTCTCCTATATTATAATTATACGAAGCGAACCCCCATACTCTTTAACGGTAAAAATTCCCAAGATTTATATTCTCGCAAAACGGCTAATTACCTGCTTTTTATTAAAAGCTTTATCCAACTATAGTTTCCACTTTTTGCGATTTTTATTTCTTTGGCCAACTAATAAAAACTCTATATTTCATAAAGGACAACCGATAGCCATCAAAATAATATTTCTATAAAAGTACCCTAATTAATATTACGATTTAAAATCTAAAAACTATTCATTTTCTACGTACAGACTATCAAATTCTTCCATGGTCATCAAAACATTACGCGGCTTTGCCCCGTCTGGGCCACTGACCACACCTTTTGCTTCCAGAATATCAATCAGCCTGCCCGCTCTGGGATTACCGATGCGAAAACGTCTCTGTAAAAAAGAAGTAGATGCCTGTCCGGTAGAAATAATCAGATGGGCTGCCTCCACAAAGAGGATATCTTCATCCTCTCCACTTCTTTGTTCAGTTTTTTCGATGACGGCTAAATTATTGGCCGCTACTTCCTGAAAACGCGGTGAAGCCTGCGAGGCACAATAATCAACCAGCTTCTGGATATCATTATTCTCTATATAGGAACCTTGGACCCGCATCGGCTTTGGCGCTCCGGCAGGATGATAAAGCATATCACCACGGCCCAGTAACTTTTCCGCGCCGCCCATATCCAGAATGGTGCGTGAATCAATATGCGAAGAAACGGCAAAAGCGATACGGGAAGGAATATTAGCCTTGATTAAGCCTGTTAAAACATCCACAGATGGTCTTTGGGTCGCCACTACCAAATGGATACCGGCTGCTCTGGCTAGCTGCGCCAAACGGCAAATGGAATCTTCCACATCAGATTTAGCAACCATCATTAAATCAGCCAGCTCATCAATGATCACCACAATTTGGTTCAAAGGCGATTCAGGGTGCTTTAAATTATATTGTTCAAAATCTTTAGTACCGCTACCGGCAAAAAGACCATAACGGTTTTCCATTTCATTGACGACCATTTTTAAAGAAGCCGCAGCCCGTTTAGGGTCGGTTATCACCGGCGCATATAAATGGGGCAATCCTTTATAATGGGTCATTTCCACCTTTTTAGGGTCAATGAGCATCAATTTGACTTCATCGGGCTTGGCCTTAAAAAGGATACTGCAGATAATGGTATTGATGCAGATACTTTTGCCGGAACCGGTAGCACCGGCAATCAGCATATGGGGCATTTTTGCCAAATCACCGACAATGGATTTGCCGCCGATATTTTTTCCCAAAGCCATGGAAACCTTGGAGGAACTATTGATAAATTCTTCGCTCTCGATCAATTCGCGGAAATAGATCGTCGCGATTTCCGCGCGCGGCACCTCGATACCGATAGCCGATTTGCCAGGGATGGGAGCTTCTATACGCACATCCGAAGCAGCCAAAACTAAAGCGATATCATCCGCAAGGCTGGTGATCTGGCTGACTTTGACGCCGGGAGCAGGCTGCAGTTCATAACGGGTAACTGTAGGGCCAGCCACGACCTGCGTAACTTTGGCCTTGACACCGAAATTTTCCAATGTCTGCTCCAAAACAGAGATACCATCGGTAATGGCTTTGTTGATGCGTGGGTTTTTGATCTTCAAACCGCTGGAAATCAGCTCCGGCGAAGGTAATATGTATTCTTTATGAGGCTCTTCAGCAACAGTAGCTGCTATTACTGCTTCGCCTGTCTCAATTGGTTCCGGCGAGGGAAAAGGAATGACATTCTCTGTAGGCTGATCCTCGACAGCTGCAGGAACCACAACAGCTTCTTTTTTAGCAATACCTGAAATATCCGGCATAAACTCTTTAGCAAAGGGTGTCGGAGGGGGGGTTGCTGTATTTTTGGTTTTGAGACTGCCGCCGATTAAAGGGGCGGGGTCATCATGGGAATAAATAGGCACTTCTTCATGATCGTCCTTGTCTAAAGGCAAAAGTATTTCTTTTGTCTTTTTCCCCTTCTCATCTTTATCCGTGGATGGTTCCAATCCTGAAAAAGCACCTCCCAAAGATTCCTTGATTTTTTGGATCAAGGAATGTAGAGACACATCCGTAAGCATCAAAACACCAATAATAGCTATCGCTAAAAAAATGATAATGCTGCCTATTTGGCCAAAAGCTGCCCGCATAACAAAAGAAACCAGACCGCCTAGAAGGCCGCCTCCTACATTTTGGCAAGCATAGATTATATAATTTATAAAAGTATCCGTCGGACACGTTAAATGTAAAAGCCCCAGGCAAGAAAGAAAAATCATCATCAAGCCAGTCAAACGCCATCCCCAAACCTTACGATGACGATCGGTAAACATCAGAAAGCCAAATACTAATAAGAAGACAGGAAAAGCATATGCGGCACGCCCGGCCAGAACTTCCATTACCGTTGCCAGAAATGAGCCGACCACACCAATTCCCTCGGCAGATCCATCCCGCGCCATCCAGAGGCTGACTAAAAGCAGCAAGGCAATAGCCATTAGGCTGATGCCCCAGATTTCTTTTTTGCGCACTGATTTTTTCGTAGCGCGGCTGCTTTTTCTTTTATTTGCTTTTTTGCTGGATGCCACTATCTGCCCTCCTTCACTTCTTTTTTAAAGGTAATTATCAAATTAAATTATTTCGCCATAGATGGTGTTTTTCCTCTATCCGACAAATTTCGTCTACCTATAGAATATGTTTATTTAGTTAGGGCAGTTTATATAATAAATAATTGCCAAATGATTATCAGAACAGCCACTCCCCAGCAATAATAGGAAAAAATCCGCAAATTAGCTTTTTCCAGCAACTTCAAGAAAATTTTGATTGCCAGATAGCCAAAAATAGCAGCTATAGCAGCACCAAAGAAATAAGTCCACTGAAAATAAAAGGTGCCTGCCTCAGACATATCCCAAATCGATTTTGCAGCCGCACCAAGGATGATCGGAATAGACATGATAAAGGAAAAACGGGCGGCTTCTTTTCTATCCAGACCGCAAAGTAAAGCTCCAAATATCGTTGAACCGGAGCGGGAAAGACCGGGGGCGATAGCAAGACCTTGAAAAATACCGATCACCAGAGCTTCTTTAACGCCTATTTGTTTGATTGTGCGCATACCCCAAAAATTATCGGAAATAAATAGCAGGATACCTGTTATGATCAAAGCACAAGCTACAGCAATCAAAGAGGCAAAAAGACCTGTAAAAAAATCCTCCAAGAAAAAACCCATCAGAGCTCCGGGAATGGTAGCTACCACTAATAGGCCAAACTCTTTGGATAACAAATGCATTATCAGATAACGTATATAGCTCCAGAAAGCTACAAAAACTGCAAGCAAAGTTCCAACATGGAGAAAGACGTCAAAAGTTATTGCTGGTTCATTTATCCCTAATAAAGATTGAAAAATTACCAAATGACCAGAACTGGAAACCGGCAAAAATTCCGTTAGCCCCTGAACTACCCCTAAAATAAATGCTTGCCATGCAGAAATCATATCATACCTCCATCTATATATACCAAAAATACTTCGTCATTTATCTAATTAAAAAATAATATTTTAATAAATTTTTCGCTAAAGTCACCCAAAAGCATGAAAAAATTAAAAACCGGCCCCGCTTTACTAGGGTCGGTATAAAGTCCCTGTATTATTTTACTTCATTTTTATAAATGGCGCAACCTTAAGAAAGGTTTGATTTACGGCTAAGCATGAAAAATCCCCCAGAATTTATTTTTTGGGGGATTTGGTTTATTGTTTTAAGACAATTACAATAATCAATAACTGATATCAACTACAGAGCCTGGAGCAAAACGCGCATCGAGAAAATCAGATGGATCACTGCTAAGCAGCGATACAACAGAGAATTTACCATCAGCGCCCTCAGTCACAAAGATATTTTTTCCCTGGTAATTTATATACCGTGCTGACTTCATCTTGTCCGCGCCTTCAAAAATGATTTCCGTGGGGATAATGCTCCAAATCATTATTCTTTCTCCTTTTTAGCTTTGACCGGTTTAGCTTCTTTATCCTTATGCTCTTTTTCTTTATGCCCCGTATCTTTTGGAGGCTTAGTCTTTTGCTCTTTTTTCTTGTTTTCACTAATCATATCCCGCAGGCAGGCCAAAGATTCTCCCAAGCCGCCGACATGATCCAATAGGCCATATTCCACTGCATCCTGCCCCACAACTAAAGTTCCGACATCTCTGGCCAATTCGCCGGTAGTCAGCATCAGTTCGCGGAATTTTTCGGCTGAAATAGAAGAATGCGCGGTGATAAAATTGGTTACCCTCTCTTGCATACGCTCCAGATAATCAAAGCTCTGCTGTACTCCAACCACCATGCCTGTCAAACGAATAGGATGAATGGTCATACTGGCGCTGGGTGCGATATAAGAAGCTTTGGCAGCTACGGCAATTGCCACACCGATAGAATGACCACCGCCCAAGACCAGGGAAACCGTGGGTTTGGTCATAGAAGCAATCATCTCAGCAATCGCCAGACCTGCCTCTACATCACCACCCACGGTATTTAAGATAACAATCAGTCCCTCAATATCATCACATTGTTCGACAGCGACTAATTGAGGTATGATATGCTCATATTTTGTGGCCTTATTTTGCGGCGGCATAATCAAATGCCCCTCAACCTGGCCGATAATGCTGATTACATGAATATTAGTAGCCATCTTTGGCAGCATTAACTGCCCAAAATCATTGAGCGTATTACTCTTATCAGGATTATTCTCATTGGGATTGCTTTCATTAGGGTCAAATTCCCCGGGGAAAAGATCCGGGTTGATCTCATTTGTCATAAAAGAGCCTGCAGGAAACAAAGGTTCATCCTCCTTATGCGGCAAGCTCTTTACACCTCGGTCAATACGGGCAAAACGATCGGTCTGCGCCCGGTCCTGTCCACCAGGAAGCGGCTCAAAGAGCTGCGGATCTGTGCCCGAGCCACATTTAAGTCACCTTCCGATAATATTTCCTTGGTGCAAATACTGGCCACTTTTTTTCTCGCTTCGTCAATAATATGCTCATATTCTTTTTCAAATATGAATCCGCGAGAAAAAATTTCCGGACCATAAAGTATCTTACCCGGTTTTTTGCTGCTTAAAACGATGTTAACAATGATAATGCCGCCTTCGGATAACAATTTGCGCTCTTTAAGCACAGTATTACCTACGTCACCGACACCCAGGCCATCGATCAATATCCTACCACAGGGAACGGAACCGTTTACATGACAGCGGCGGCGGCTAACTTCTAGAACTTGTCCATTTTCGATCACAAAGGTATTTTCCTGAGGAATGCCTACTTCCTGCGCTAAAAGTGCGTTTTTATAAAGCATGCGGTATTCACCATGCATTGGCAGGAAAAATTTTGGTTTGACGATATTGAAAAGCATCTTCAGCTCTTCTTTGCTGGCATGTCCAGAAACATGGATGCCCTCCGAACGCTCATGGATAACCGAAGCGCCTTGGCGGAAAAGATTATCGATAGTCCTGCCAACCAACCTCTCATTGCCGGGAATAGGTGTCGCAGATATGACTACCAGGTCCCCTGGCATGATATGCACCTGCTTATGAGCACCGGTCGACATTCTAGTCAATCCAGAGAGAGGCTCTCCCTGACTGCCTGTAGTCAAGATCAATACCTGATCGGCAGGCAAATTATTAGCTTCTTCAATACTGATGATGATATTTTCCGGAATAGACAGATAGCCTAATTCCGTAGCTATGGCAAAAACATTCTGCATGCTTCTGCCTAAAACTGCTACTTTGCGCCGACTTTTCTGAGCCGACCAAAGAGCCTGTTGGATACGGTGGATATTTGACGCGAAAGAAGTAAGGATGATGCGGCCTTTGGCTTCAAAAAATATGCCATCCAGGACATCTCCTACCGTCTTTTCCGAAGGGGTAAAACCTTCCCTTTCCACATTAGTACTGTCCATCATCAAAAGCAGTACGCCTTCCTCACCCAAGCGAGCCAGAAGGCCAAAATCCATCAACTGACCATCAATGGGGGACATGTCCATCTTAAAGTCACTCACCGATAAAATGGTGCCGACCGGAGTATGGATAGCCAAGGCCATTGAATCAGGGATACTATGTGATACACGGATAAATTCCACTTCAAAAGGCCCGATCTTAACTTTTTGGCGTGGTGAAACCTCCCGCAAATCCGCTTTTATTTTATGCTCGGTAAGCTTGCCTTGCAGTAGTCCTAATGTCAGCCGAAAGCTATATACAGGCATATTCAAATCTTTAAGGATATATGGCATAGCGCCGATATGGTCCTCATGTCCATGCGTCAGCAAAAATGCCCGAAGAATATCTTTATTGTCCTTCAAATAGGTATAATCAGGCATCACCATATCAATGCCCAAAAGCTCATCCTCGGGGAACATTACGCCGCCATCAATGACGATAATATTATTACCATATTGGATGGCTGTCATGTTTTTGCCGATCTCGCCCATGCCACCCAAAGGAATTATCTTCAATGTTGTCTCTTTTGATTTAGTTCCCACGGGATTGCGCTGGGCATTACTCACCGTCGACAATGAGGCTAAAGGATTGCTTCCCGGGGATGGAGTATAGCCTTGAACATTATTAGGGTTTTTACTGCGTTTATTTTTTTTAGGAGCTTCTTTTTTTGCTTCCTGATCTGGGGTGGTTGATGAGATCAAAGCCGGGATTACTTGGGGATTTTTTTTAGCTGGCCGTCTACGCCGGCTTTTATTCTCAGGATTCTTCGTACCCTCTTCTTTCATAACTGTCTCTTTAACAAAAGCAGCCTCTGTTTCACTTGTTTGCATTTTTTCTTGTTCATTCTGATTTTTTTCTTCCATAAATTTTCCTTTCTTAAATTAAGCTGTTGCTATATTTACTTCTATTTTAATGAATATCATGCTGAAAAAAGCCCTTGTACAATAGCACAAAAAAACCTAGCCTCTGTCAGGAGCATCAAAAAACATGCCAGATACAGAGGTTATGGTTCCGCTTTCTAAAGAGCAGCCACATATCCATTATTTGCTTGCATTATTGGTTTTCACCTTATGGGGTTGGTCTTCCAAACCCATAATCCTTTTGGCTCCTTTTCTGCTTTAATTATGTTAGTATACTTCCATTATGTACCATTTGCGCAAAAAATAACCAAAAGGATTTATAATTTATTCAATCATGCCATACTTCTTAAGCATAGCATCAAGCACTTGTTTTTCCTGCGCGGTAGGCTCTACCAAAGGTAAACGGCAAGGCCCAGCAGGTAGGCCAATACGGTTCATGCAATATTTGACAGGAATCGGATTGGCTGTGATAAAGAGGTTCTTGAAAATTTGCAATAGTTCTAAATGTTTCTGAGTAGCTGCAGAAATATCGCCACTTTCAAAAGCATTGAGCATTTCCCTTAGCTTCCTGCCCACAATATTGCTGGCTACGCTAATGATACCGCGCGCTCCCAAGGCAAGTAAAGGCAAGGTAAGAGAATCATCTCCTGAATAAAGCACAAAATCATCCGAGACTAAAGATTTGATCTCACTAGCCTGGTCCATAGAACCGCTAGCTTCTTTGATACCTATTATATTATCGATGGCTGCTAAACGGGCAACCGTCGCAGGAGTCATATTGATACCGGTACGTCCGGGAATATTATAGAGAATCACCGGTTTATCACCGGCTGCAGCAGCAATTGCGGAAAAATGCTGATAAAGACCTTCCTGAGGAGGTTTATTATAATAAGGAACAACGGCCAGGATGCCATCCACATTTTGTTTGCAAGCAGCTTTTGTCAACTCCACCGAAGCTGCAGTATCATAGCTAGAGGTACCAGCGATCACTAAACCCCGTCCGGCGCTCATTTCTGCAATAGCGGCAAAAAGATTGATTTTTTCTTCCTTGGATAAGGTGGGGCTTTCCCCGGTCGTCCCGGCAATCACTAAAGAGTCGGAACCATTTTGATAAAGATATTCTGCTAATTCCTGAGATTTATTATAATCCACCTTTCCATCAGGGGTTAGAGGGGTTACCATTGCGGTTATCAAACTGCCGAAATCCATTATAAATCCTCCCTTCTCAAGTATATCCATTTTAATTGGACAAAAACTTTATCTATTTGCGGGCCGCGCTAAAAAGCGCGGCCCTTAAGATATTTAATTTAAAATTAATCAAACAAGCCCTTCTTTTACCAAAAGTTCAGCGATCTGAACAGCATTAGTAGCCGCACCCTTGCGGATCTGGTCGGCAACTACCCAAAGTACCAAACCATTATCCACGGAAATATCTTTGCGGATTCTGCCTACATAGACTAAGTCGGTATCACTGGCGAATAAGGGCATCGGATAACGCTTAGATTCAGGATCGTCAATAACTACGACACCTGGTGCATTAACCAAGATATCTCTGGCTTCCTGCGGAGAAAGCGGTTTTTCCAATTCGATATTGATAGCTTCGGAATGGCTGCGGTAAACAGGCACGCGCACCGTGGTTGCGGAAACTTTGATATCGGGTGCATGGAACATTTTCTGTGTTTCCCAGACCATTTTCATTTCTTCCTTGGTATAGTCGTTTTCCTGGAAGACGTCAATATGAGGAATCAAGTTGAAAGCAATCTGATAAGGAAATACTTTTGGTTCGATAGGATCAGGCGTTACAAGTTTGCCTAATTGATCCTTCATATCAGCAAGAACATCAGAATCACTGATCTTATCGATTTGCTTACGGATACCTTCAGCCATATCGGTTTTATTAAGTTTATCCAACTGTTCTTTGATTTCGGAAATAGTATTGCTCTGGGAAATCTTAGCCAGTTGATCTTTTAAACTACCAATAACTTTGCTTTGAGCAATTTTTCCGGTTTGATCTTTTGCTTCTTCTTTAAAATTCGCCAAAGATTCCTGGCGGGATAATTTTGCCGTCTGTTCTCTTAATTCCACAATGCCTTCTGCACCGGCTCCAGATACTGCCTGATAGGTGGAAACAACTATCCTTTTGATCGTAGCTGCATCATGAAGAGGCTTTAAAGCCACAACCATTTGAATCGTAGAACAATTAGGATTGGCAATGATTCCTTTATGCCAGCGGACATCCTCAGGATTGACTTCCGGAACTACCAGCGGGATTTCAGGATCATAGCGGAAATTGCTGCTGTTGTCAATGACCACAGCGCCCCTTTGAACTGCTTCATGCGCATATAGCTTACTGGCTATGCCTCCGGCAAAAAGAGCGATATCACAGCCTTCAAAAGAATCTGGGCAAGTTTCTTCTACAGTGTATTCTTCGCCCTTATATTCTATCTTTTTACCTTTGGATCTTTCAGTAGCCAAAAGTTTCAATTTATTAATAGGGAAATCGCGTTCCGCTAATACTTTTAAAAGTTCGTGTCCAACAGCTCCGGTAGCGCCAACTATAGCTAAATTATATTTCTTCATGCTTCTCGCCTCCATAGATGCTCCTTTTAGAGCTTTCTACCAATTATAGCACCTTTGCGGCTTCGTTGGCAATATTTTGATTAGAGAAGCTGATTAATTATTTTACTTATTTTTCATTTTGGCGTAAAACGGGTTGAATTTGTTTTCCCTCCATAGCATAAAGCACTGTTTCTGGTATTTGCTCCATATCGGCGAGTATTGAATTAGGTTTCATTTCCGGATTATCCTGATAAAAAGGCACAAAATAGATATTCTTTGTATTAAATAAGAGGCCTATATTCTTAAAATTTGCTCCTAATCCATCATTAGTGGAGACAGCGATCACCACAGGACGTAGATTTCGCAAATGCGCCTTGGCAGCCATCAGGGCAGGACTATCCGTTGCACCCATGGCTAATTTCGCTAAAGTATTGCCGGAGCAGGGAGCAACGACCAGGATATCCAGCAATGCTTTGGGGCCAAGCGGTTCGGCTGATACGATGCTGTCAATAATATAATGGCTGCCACTAGCAGCCATTATCTGCTCTCTCCAACCAGCGGCAGTACCAAATTTAGTATCACTTTCCTTGACACTATTAGAAATGATAGGGGTTATTTGCGCCCCTTGATCACGCAGCCGAATAATCTCCCTTACTGCGCGGCCTAATGTACAATGAGAACCCGTGAGAGCAAAGCCGATCCGCACACCTTCCAGAGCATTGCCTTCTGCTAAATTTTTTATCATCATTTTGCTCTCCCTTCATTCCCCAGCCCTTCTTCAACCACTTTTTCAAATAAAGGCACATAGACATTGGCAAGTATTTCTCCTGCCGCTAGAGGTGCAAATTTGCCCGGCAATCCTGATGCCAGAACAGCATTCACTCCTAAGCGACTAGCAGCAGCAAAATCTGCACCTCCAGGAATAGCTGCCAGATCAACAAGCAAAGTTTGCGGGTTTATAGTTAATAAGACAGCTTCCGTAAAAAGCATTTTTGGTACGGTGTTGAAAATAAAATCTACTTCTGTGGCAATATCAGGCCATTCTTCCCAGGCGATAACCTTATATCCATGCTCCCTTGCCAGAGAGGCTCTTTGCTCTCCCCTGTTGGAAATAATTAGTTGCATGCCTAAAGCAGCAAGGCGTGGTGCCAAAGCTTGAGTTACCCGGCCATACCCTAATATCAATGCCGATGCACCTTGCAAAAGGCCCGGGCTTTTTTCTATTGCTACCGCAATCGCACCCTCCGCGGTGGGTATAGCATTAGGAATCGCAACTTCATCGCGTTCGGCCATAGCCATCAGACGAAGCGAGCGTTTCTCGGCTATTTGCGCCAAATATGGCGACTCAATCCCAGTGAGTAGTAGTGTCCCAGGTGCTAGAAGCTCAAAATCTTCTTCATATAAATAGCAAGGGATACCACCTTTGGAGTGAAGCATACCGTCACTTCCTAAGCCCGCCATAGGAAAAACTACTCCTATTACATCTGAAAGTGCTTCCGTCGCCTTTTCGCAAAAAATAGCTTCTTCGGGGATCATTTCTTGCGGTCTGGCAAAAGATTTGACGCTAAACCCATGCTCCAACAAACGTTGCATGAGAACTTTTTCCCTCAAGTCTCCACCCATTATGGTAATAGTAGGATTTTGTTCGGCCCTATTAAAAATATGCCAGGGTTTTTTGAGCTTTTCTTTGATACTCTCTTTTGTCACAGACAAAAACCTCACCCCTCAACACTCATTACTTACTACCAATATATGAGCCGTAAATAGCAGGGGCATTTTGTCCTGGGCTGTTTGGTGGCATAAAAAAAAGAGACCCTAAGGTCTCTTTCTAAATTCTATAGTTATAAAAAATTAGATGATCTTTTCTAGTCCGAAAACTAATCCGGATAAGGCGCCAATTTTACGTATAGCCATCAAAACACCAGGCAAAAAACATTCCCTACTCATTGCGTCATGGCGGATAGTCAATATCTGTCCTAGGCTGCCGAAAATCACCTCTTGGGTCGCTACATAACCGGGCAACCTTACACTATGAACACGCATCCCTGCGTAATCTCCACCGCGAGAAGATGGTATCTTTTCAAATTCATTGGCCGCACCCTGGGAAAAAACTTCCCGAACATCATTAATCATTTCCAAAGTAGTGATTGCCGTTCCAGAAGGAGCATCCAGTTTCTGATCATGATGCCTTTCAATGACCTCTACATTGGGAAAATAAACTGCCGCTTCTTTGGCAAAACGCATCATCAATACCGCGCCCAAAGCAAAATTTGAGGCGCAAAAGACTGGCGTGTTATATTCATTAGCGAGCTTATCTAATTCCTGTAAATCATTTTGGCTAAGCCCGGTGGTCCCGACAACACAGGCAACTTTTTGGGGAACTGCGATGCGGATATTTTTCATCACGGCCTGAGGATTAGTAAAATCCACCATCACATCCGGCTTAGTACGGGAAATCGCAGCTGCCAAATCTTCTTCAATATTAACATTAAGAGAATCAATACCGCAAGCCAATCCCAGATCATTTCCTGTGAACTTAAAATCGACTGCAGCTACGATCTTCATATCACTTTCCTTAGCAATACCTGCAGACATGGCACGGCCCATCTTACCGGCAGCCCCATTGACTAAAACTTTTATTTCTGCCATTTTCTCAACTCCTAAGATTAATTAGCAATATATATTCCCTCCAAAAGAAGATAATCCTGCAAAAAAGACCCTTTTTTAAGGGCCTCTTTTATTTTAACCAATTAAATTATTGTTACTAGTTCAACGATAATATTTGCCGTTATCATCGATATCCACGACAATGACTTCGCTACCTATCTTCTTCACCGATTCCCAGGGGATGGACATTTGCCTTTTACTTGCGCCAAATCCCCTTCCCTGTGGCAAGATTATTTCTTCAATAGCACCGGTTGCAGGATCAATGACTAAATCCGACTCACCTGCTGTACCTAGAAAATCCCCGTCATAAATATTTATGATCCGCTTACCCGCAAATTCGCTTAAACGCATGGCCGCCACCTCCTTTATTCATGCTATGCAAAAAGAGGTGTGTCTAGAACAAGTTTCAACTGCCGGTATGCCCGAAACCTCCCGCGCCACGTTCACTATCAGAGAGGGCATCAACGACCTGCCACTGGTAGCGGACAACAGGAGCAACCACCAGTTGAGCTATGCGCATGCCCCGTGTAATGGTAAAATCTTCTTTACTAAAATTAAAGATAATAACTTTTATCTCACCCCGGTAATCAGCATCAATGGTGCCGGGGCTATTAAGCAAGCCGATACCATTCTTGGCAGCCAAGCCGCTGCGGGGGCGCACCTGCGCTTCATAACCTTCCGGCAATTCAATAGCAATACCTGCGGGGATAAGACTAAAGCTACCAGCGGATAAAAGCACATCTTCTTCGATAGCCGCCAATAAATCCATACCGGCAGCCTGTTCTGATTGATAGGCAGGTATGGGAAGTCCCTGATAATGGGGCAAAAGGCGTAAACGGACAACTAATTCCTCAGACATTTTTCTCCTCCCGCCTAAACTAGAGCTGAAAGATCAAATTGTTTTTCTTCCGGACCTACTAATGAAAGGACAAATTTTTCCGGGTTAAAAAGCCCAGACGCCACCCGGCGGAGATCATCACAGCTGACCGCCATCAATTTTTGCACGATCTCATCGGTGGATTCCAAGCGGCCTAAGGAAGATTCCATCCTTCCTAAACGGGTCATAACATTGCTGGTGTTTTCCATTCCCAAAAGCAAGCCGCCCTTGAGTTGAGATTTTGTCCTTTCCAGTTCTTCGCTACTCATGCCATTTTTGGCTATGTCCATCATTTCTTTTAAAATAACTTGTAAAACTTCTTCAAGTTTATTGGGACTGGTAGAAGCATAAGAAACCAAATAGCCACCTAGTGAATAAGCAGCCATATGGGAATATATAGAATAGGTCAGTCCTCTTTGCTCACGGGCTTCCTGGAAAAGACGGGAACTGGCACCGCCGCCTAAAGCACTGGTCAGTACGTTCGCAACATAATAGTCTTTGTCATCCTCTTTCAGGCCGGGGATACCAAGGCAAATATGCATCTGCTCAATATCTTTTTGGATAAATGAAGAGGACGCCTTTGGCAATAATTCGTCATGGATGATAATCCTATCGCTAGCGCCATCTTGGGCGAAATATTTGGCGGCCATTTCATAAACATCTTTCCGACGGACATTTCCCGCAACAGCTAAAACAGTATTGGCCGGTAAATAAGTCTTACGGCAATAGGCAGCCAGCTGATCACGAGTCGTATTGCCCACTGTTTCCTTAGTGCCGATGACCGAGCGACCATAAGCATGCCCTTGCCAAAGAGTAGCGGCAAAAAGGTCATGCACCAAATCATCGGGAGTATCCTCATACATATTAATCTCTTCTAAGATGACATTTTTTTCTTTGTTAAATTCCTGTGTATCAAAAAGAGAATTCAAATACATATCAGAAAGCAAGTCCAAAGAAAGCTCAAAATTTTCATCCAAGCATTTGGTATAATAGCAGGTCTGCTCTTTGGAAGTGAAGGCATTGATCTGCCCCCCGACTTCCTCCATAGCAATAGCTATTTCCTTAGCATTACGTTTGGCTGTGCCTTTGAAAAGCATATGCTCCAGAAAATGGGAAATACCACCTTCCTGCGCCTGCTCATGGGCAGCACCTGTTTGCACCCAGATACCGGTTGACACAGAATAAAGATGAGGCATTTCTTCCACGACCAGCCTCATTCCATTAGGTAAAACATCCTTATATGCCATTAAACCATCCGCCTTTTGCTAATTATTCAAAGAAAAATCGCCGTGCCGTTATTATAGGAACAACACCGCGCCACTTTTAAAAGATATTACTGATTTAGTAGTTTTCTCTGAAGTTTTCTAAAATCCTTCATTATATTATCATTTACTTTCTTAATATAATCACAAAAGTAAAAATAAATACTTAGTTTAAGCGCCCCTATCCCAAAAGTTCCAAAAAGACGATTTAGCAACATCCTCTACTGCAAGAAGTTCTACCTCGTTCAAAACTTTATTATCCGGACCATAAACTAAAACTTTTCCTATAGGCTCACCGGAAGATATAGGAGCTTTTACAAATTTCTGCAAGTCCCAAGAAAAATGCAACTTTCCAGCATCTTCTGCGGGATAGAGAAAATAACCGTCATTAGCCGCCTCCAATTTAAGCATTTTTTGCTTGCCGCCACACACTGGAATATAAGCACTCGTACCCCCTACAGACATCAAATGCCCCGCTAAAAAAGAATCTGCCCCATATTCCAATATCTTTGCGCTTTCTCCATAGCGGTCAGGGCTATCAAAAACGACACTAATCAGCTGCAAGGAATTTTTTTCCATATAGGCCACCAAACAGGCCCCTGCATCGTCTGTAGTACCAGTTTTGATGCCTTTGACCGCTTCGTTTTGCCACAGCAGCTTATTAGTGTTTTTTAGGGAACGAGCAGTAGAACCTTGCCCAATTTTAGCGTAGCGGCTGCTGACAATCTCGGCAAAACGGTCGTTTTGCATGGCATAACGGGCAGCCATAGCCAGATCATGAGCGCTGATCACATGGCCTTTGGAGGGCAGGCCGTTGGTATTTAGCAAATTGGCGCTCCAAGCGCCGACAGCTGCTGCCTTGAGATTTAACCAGTGGACAAATAATGGTTCCGAACCGGCGATATTCTCTCCTATCGCATAACAGGCATCGTTACCGGAGCGGATTAGAGCCCCTTGAAGGAGGTCATCCAAAGAATACTGCATCCCCGGGGTAAGATGGATAGAAGATTCACCAACAGCAGCGGCAGTGGGGCTAATCGTGCAAATCATATCCGACGACCCCATATCCATAGCGGTAATGGCGGTGATAATCTTTCCGGTACTGGCCGGCGGTAAAGTTGCAGAAGAATTCTTTTCCCAGAGCACCTGTCCGCTTTGGGCATCGATAAGGATAGCTGCCTTAGCCCCAACTTCCGGAGTGGCAAAGGCTGGTGTGCTAAAGAAAAGAAAGAAAATAGGCAGTAATATGGCTGTTATATAACATGCCAGTTTCTTATTAGTAATCTTCCTTTTATGATAAATTTTTAAATGATTGATTGAGCGCACAATATGCTTCCCCCTCACTGATGGAAGAGCTATTCTAAATTCAGATTGTCGGAAACGCAAACCCAAGTATAGCCTTCTTTTTGCAGTGTTTCCAGAATTACGGGCAAGGCTTCCAAAGTCGGATTGGTAGGATGAGCCAGCACAATGGCTCCGGGGTGAGCTTTAGAAGTTACCCTTTTGATAATTACGGAAGGATCTGGCCGCTTCCAATCGACAGTATCGACACTCCACAAAATTGTCTGATAGCCTTCGTCCTCAGCCGCTTTTAAAACATGATCTTTTCTTTCTCCTGAGGGTGGCGCATAAAGATCGGTCTGCACGCCGCAAGCTTTATCGATAGCCGCGGCGGTTTTTTCGATCTCCTCTTTGTTTTGTTCATAGCTAAGGGCATTAGGACTGGCATGGCTATAAGCATGATTACCAATTTCATGCCCTGCGGCAGCAATTTCCATAGCCAAAAGAGGATTTTTCTCGGCCCAGCGCCCCGTTAGGAAAAAAGTAGCCTTTACGTCATATTTATCCAAAACCTTGAGCATATCGGGGATATATTCTTCACCCCAATCAACATTGATAGCCAGACTGATCGTTTTTTCATTGCCATCTCCTTGATAATAAGGAGTTGCCGTTGCGGGAAAAACACTTTTCATAAAAGCGTGACCGCTCCAAACCACACAGACGAATAATAATAAGGCAATCAAGATCAAAACGCCGTCTTTTTTAGTACAGTAAATAATTTTCATCATCAGCCCTCCTTAAAATAAGGCTTAAAACCAGTCGAATTAAGTCATTCCCTATCATTATTATGAAAAAAAACCGGACATTATGAAAGGAGTATCTTAACTAAAGAAATACTGATGTTAATAATGGACGAATTATGTGTTATCATAGTAGTGATAATTTTAATATATTTCTCTTATAAGGAGGTCAGGACATGAATAAATCCCAATTACGTTTAACTATAATAGCCCTGCTGCTGCTAACAGTCATCTTAGGGGGATGCTCTCTATCTACGAGTAATACAAATAATAACACTGGGGCTGAAAATGATGCCAAGCCCAGTATTGATACCGAGACAGCCGCATCCACGCCACTATATTTTATAGTTGGCAACTACCTAGCCGGAAGCTGGCAAGACAACTCCTGGCACAGCATGAATCCAGCAGATGGTGAAAGCTATGAAAACAACACTACATACTATATCAAAGACCTCCTTACACAAAAAGAATATAATCTCTATAATCAAGAAGGCAAACTGGCTGCCGCAAACAGTATCCAATTCTGTATTGGCGAGGGTCTGGGAGGATTTGAATCGACGGCAGCGGAAAGCCTTCTAGGCCCATATAGCAACGGGAAGGAGAGTAATGATTATTATAGTTCTTTTATCTTACCCCAGGTATTGGGCAATGAATGTCAAGAAATAGCCGTCCCTAATTATGCTTTCTCCTTCTCTTTCGATAATCCTGATACTATCTTGGCAACCAATAGTGTATCTGAACTTTTACCCAGAAATGTAGTCCGGGGAGAAGGACTTAATGATTTTGCTAAAGCAGAACTGATGGGTATGCTGGCTGAAAATGGCCTGGAAAACGCACCTAATTTTACTGATAGCCTAACAGGGGATATTGATAATGACGGCAAAGATGAATATATTATGATCGCCAATACTCCTTTGGGGGAAAGTGGCTATCCTTACATCAGCGAATTTGAGCTTACCCATAATTCAGGAAGCTTCTCTGTAGCGCTGTATGAGGATGATGATGGCAGCTTCCAAACGCTTTTTTCTATGTTTGATCCTTATCAAAAAGTACCAGAAAAAGCCGGAGAGCTTTTGGACATCGATCATTGTTACAGGAACGAACTGCTCGGAGCCTTTGATCTGAACGGTGATGACACATATGAGATCTGCCTAAACCAAGTTATGTGGGAAGGTGGGTATATCCTTGTCCTGGCCCAAGACGCGGATGGCAACTATCAGACAGTAATGCGCGCCAATTACGGCATGTAAGTAATTACTAAAAATATAAATAAAAGACCGGAACCTAGGTTCCGGTCTTTTATTTATATTTTTAGTATAGTTCTTAGGCTTCTTCTGTAAGTCCCATGTCGTGCATAGCTTCTTTGCGTGAGAGTTTAACTTTGCCGTTTTGGGAGTCTACGCCTATGACTTTGACCCACATTTCGTCGCCTTCATTGCAAACATCTTTGACTTGGTTTACACGTTTATTAGCCAACTGCGAGATATGGACCATGCCGTCTTTACCGGACATATCCATTACGCCGGGGATGATTTCCACAAAGGCGCCAAAGTCCATGATTTTGACCACTTTACCCTTATAGATCTTGCCAACTTCCGGCTCGGCAACGATGTTTTTGATGATATTAAGGGCCTGCTCGCCTTTGCTTGCATCAACGCTGGCAATAAAGATACGGCCGTCATCCTCGATATCGATCTGAGCGCCGGTTTCTTCGACGATCTTTTTAATGACCTTACCTCCAGAACCAATGACTTCACGAATCTTATCAGGATTGATCTGCATACGCAGTATCCTAGGTGCATAAGGAGAAAGCTCTTCACGAGGCTTATCGATAACTTCCATCATCTTGCCCATAATATACATTCTACCTTCTTTAGCCTGTTGCAAAGCCTCTGCTAAAATAGGTCTGCCGATTCCGGCGATCTTAATATCCATTTGAATGGCCGTAACGCCTTTAACTGTACCGGCCACTTTAAAGTCCATGTCGCCCAAGAAATCTTCCATGCCCTGAATATCGGTAAGGATGGTGATATCATCGCCTTCCTTGATTAAGCCCATGGCACAACCGGAAACAGGAGCTAAAATAGGCACAGCGGCGTCCATCAGGGAAAGAGTGCTGGCGCAAACGCTGCCCATGGAAGTAGAACCGTTAGACTCGATAGCTTCAGAAACCATGCGTATCGCATAAGGGAAAACATCTTCATTAGGAATAACCGGCTCTAAAGCCCTCTCCGCCAGCGCACCATGGCCTATCTCTCTTCTACCGGGGCCACGCATGGGGCGAGTTTCACCGACGCTAAAAGGCGGGAAATTATAATGATGCATATAACGTTTAGTTTCTTCAATACCGAGGCCATCCAACATCTGTTCTTCGCTCATCGAACCCAGGGTGCAGGCATTTAAGATTTGGGTTTGTCCACGGGTAAATAAAGAAGAACCATGCGTACGGGCCAAGACACCTACTTCACAGGAAATATGGCGAACTTCGGTCGTTGCGCGGCCATCTATTCTAATTTTATCCTTGGCGATCAAGGAGCGCATGGTTTCTTTTTCGACCGTGTACATGATATCGCCGATAGCTGCTTGCTGCTCAGGATATTCTTCGATAAAACGCTCCATAACAGAAGCCTTGATTGAATCCAAAAGTTCTTCTCTAGGCTCTTTTGCCATCTTCTCCGCAGAGCAACGATACATCGCTTCCCTAAAGAGAGGGCCAACTGCTTCCCGAACGGCTGATTCCATATCAGGATCATGTTTTTCTTTGACAAATTCTATTTTTTCTTTCGCAAGGCCTTGTGCAAAAGCCTCAGCGCGGAATTCTTCGATTAAAGCTACAATCTTTTTGATCTCTTCATGAGCAAACATGATGCCTTCGAGCATAGTTTCTTCCGGAATTTCTTTAGCCCCTGCTTCAACCATCATTACAGCATCTGCTGTGCCAGCCACTACCAAATGCATTAAACTTTGTTCAGATTGTTCAAGATTAGGGTTAACGATAAATTCATCACCGATCAAGCCTATAGCTACCGCTGCCACCGGGCCCATAAAAGGTATCGAGGAAATATGCAATGCTGCAGAAGCACCAATCAAAGCCTGCATATCAGGGGGATTATTCTGGTCTACTGATAGAATAGTAGCCACCAGATGTACATCCTTACGGTAACCTTTGGGGAAAAGCGGTCGGATAGGCCGGTCGATGATCCTGGAAGAAAGAATCGCCTTTTCCGTAGGACGTCCTTCTCTTCTGATAAATCCACCGGGGATCCTGCCTACCGCATAAAGTCTCTCTTCATAATCTACCGTCAACGGGAAAAAGTCGATTCCCGCTCTAGGCTCTTGCGAACCGGTAGCTGTTGCCAGCACCATCGTGTCTCCATATGAAACAAAAACAGCGCCGCCAGCTTGCTTGGCCATGCGGCCTGTTTCCAGAGTCAGTGTACGTCCACCGACTTCAATACTCTTTCTTAAGGGATTATTCATTTTGTACTTATTACCTCCGTCTTTCTTCTCTTTTTCTCTCTTTATTTTATCCCTATTAATTTCCACATAGGCTTATTATTTCCTCTTTTAGCTAAATCCTTACATTTTAATCTAAAAAATTTATTTTTAGGAAAAACCTTTTTCATAAAAAAACTGCATCCGGCAAAACCGGACGCAGTTTATTTTTTAATTTAGCGGCGCAGACCAAGTTCAGTAATAATCTTGCGGTAGCGGTCAATATCGCTCTTTTTGATATAATTCAAAAGACCGCGGCGTTGTCCGACCATTTTCAAAAGACCACGACGGCTGTGGAAATCTTTTTTGTGGGTTTTTAAATGCTCAGTCAAATGATTGATTCTCTCGGTTAAAATAGCGATCTGCACTTCCGGCGAACCGGTATCGGTTTCATGTAATTTAAACTTACCGATAATTTCTTGTTTCTTTTCTGCATCCATGTTGGACACCTCCTGTTAAGCTTATTATTTATCCCCTTTGTCCAAGAAAACGCTGGAGAAAGCGTCGATCCTAGGCAAGGTTCAAGACACTTGTTGATTATATACTATTTTATCGGCCTTGGCAAGTGCTCTAAAGTTGAACAAGAAGATAAGAACTCTTCCGCAGCCGATTTATCGCGGGCAATCTGTGCTTTTAAGGCATCTATACTATCAAAACGTTGCTCTGCACGCAAATATTTTCCCAGATAGACTCGCAAATTCTGACCGTATAAATGCAATGACTCTTCCGCAAAAAGATGAACTTCTAAAATCTCCGGCAAATTTTCTTGCGCAAATGTAGGCCTGTTACCAATATTGGCTATTCCATCATAAGTCATACCGTCATAATCTATCCGCACTGCATACACGCCTCGCGGCGGACGGCATTGTTCTTTATCCAGCTCAATATTGGCAGTAGCATAACCTATACCCCGCCCCACCTGTCGTCCAGTAAGCACTTCGCCGCTAATAAAATACCAATAACCCAGCAGCGAATTAGCCTCTTCCAATTTGCCCTCTTCTATGTATGAGCGAATAAGGGTGGAAGAAATAATTCCGTGCATACTTTCGGTAGCGGGCATAATACTTACTCCGATTTGGCGATCAGCACATATATTTTTCAAGTCTTCGGCTTTGCCTGCTCCATTTTTAGCAAACGTAAAATTAAAACCCACTACTATATGTTTAATATTTAATTTTTTAATCAATATTTCATCAATAAATTCACTCTGCTCCATCGCAGCGAATTCCTTGTTAAAGGGCAAAACGATAACCTCATCGGCACCATAATAATGCAAAAGCATTTTTATTTTATCTTCCAAGGAGTTTAAATAAAGCGGAGCTTTACCAAAAATGGTTAATAAAGGATGCGGGTCAAAGGTAATAGCGGCAGTTTCTATGCCCAGCTCCTTTTTTTTCGCAGCTAATTCTGCAAAAAGGGCGCGGTGACCCAGGTGTAAACCGTCAAAATCTCCGATAGCCACCGCCCATGAATTTTCTGAGGTGGATATTTCTCCCTGCTTATGAAAATCTTCAATTCGGATAACTCTATTTTGTTGATTCATTGAGCACCTACCAAAACTTTATTGATTACTAAACAAAAACTACCGGCATCATCTTTTTCTATCTTACCCATACCTATTAATTCCCCGCTTAAAGTATTGATACGGCATAAAGGATAAGGCTCCTGCTCACCATCGAGAAAAATGGTGTTGCCATGGATAAGCTTGCTTACCTGCTCATTAGACGCTATAATTTCCGGAATATGGCTTATACCATAAGACATGGGTAAAAGCCAGCTTTCATCCCCTGCCTCAAGCAGAGAAGCAAATTGTTCCAAAGTCAGGGCATTATCTAAAAGAAAGGGACCTACAAAAGTGCGGCAAAGAGCGGAAAGATGCGCCCCTACGCCTAAAGCTTCTCCCATATCATGGGCAATGGAGCGGATATATGTGCCCTTGGAACAATGGATGTCCAAAGTAATTCTGGGATGCGGACCACCAATCTCCCAGGAGACCAAACCCAAATCATAAATCGATACTTCGCGGGGAGCTCTATCGATATTAACGCCTTCTCTGGCAAACTTATAGAGAGGTCTCCCCTGATATTTAAGCGCCGATACCATAGGTGGTTCCTGCATGATCTGTCCCCGGAAACGGGGCAAAGCCGCCTTTATATCTTCCAAACTGAGGTGCTCTGCAGATTTTCGGGAGATGACCTCCCCTGCTCGATCATAGCTATCGGTAGTAATGCCAAAAGTTATCTCGCCGCGATAGCTTTTGGAACAAAGTCCAACATATTCAGCCAGGCGAGTAGCTTTGCCAAGACAGATGGGCAATACACCCGTAGCTGCAGGGTCAAGGGTGCCGGCATGACCAACTTTGCAACGTAAAAGCCGCCTCACGGCGGCAACGGCATCGTGTGAAGAAATGCCTGCATCTTTATTGATATTGATGAATCCATCTATTTGATTGATATATTTCATCTTTTTTCTTCCAACATAGCATAGATAGCTGGCAAAACCTGCTTGTATGCCTCATCCAAAGTACCGGCCAAAGTGCATCCTGCAGCCATTATATGACCACCGCCACCGAAGGAGCGGGCAATTCCGTCCACGGAATAACCCCGGCGGCTGCGCAAACCTACTTTTACTTCTCCTTCCTTCTCCTGAAAAAAGACGCCTATTTTTACTCCTTGAATAGAAAGCGCATAATTGATGATCTTGCTTAAGTCACCATCTTTTGCCTTGTAGAGCTGTTTACTGGCCTGATCGACTTTCATCCATGCCACTAGGCCATCTTTTGAGACTTCTAAGTTTTGCAGAGCTACAGCCAGCATATGCATACTAGCCAGCGAGTTATTCTCAAAAAGATTTATCCTTACTGTTTCCAGATCGATTCCTGACTCAAGTAAACGCGCGGCAATTTCAAAACAACGAGGCGTGGTATTAAGATAACGGAAGCAAGCAGTATCAGAAACAATAGCGCTATAAAGGGCCATAGCTATTTCCTGATTATAGGGCATACCTGCTTCTTCAATAATAGCAGCACAGATTTCTCCGGTAGCTGAGGCCTCATCTTCAATAATCGTAAAATCACAAGCGCAATCCTGGGCCGGATGATGATCTATAGCATAAAAAGGTACTTTTCCTACATATCCGTCCAAGAAATTTGCGCCGGCCCTTTTTGCTTCCGCACAATCCAGCAAAAGCACTGCATCCGGCTTGACGACAATATCCTGTGGACTTTTGATTTCCGCAAAACCTGGCAAAAAATTAAGATAGACAGGCATTTCGTCCTGCAAAACCAACTGCCAACTCTTATTCTTGCCGTCAAAGGCATAATAAATACCCAGCATAGAGCCGATACAGTCCCCATCCGGGTCCTGATGTCCCGTTATCAATAAGTTTTTGGTATTTTTAAGAATATCAATCATTTGCCGATAGTTCTGCTTCATAATCATTCCTCAGGTTTGTCTTTGGGAGCAGCTTCTTCATCCGCTTTGATTTGGTCATCGATAACTTTACTCATGCGGATGGCATAAGCAATCGAGTCATCAATCTTAAAATCGATGACCGGTACCACGCGCATCTTGATTCTTTGCCCCAAAAGATGGCGGATAAAACCCTTAGCGGAATTTAAGGCCGCCAAGACCCCTTCCTTTGGCTTATCGTCCATAATGCTGATATATACTTTAGCTGCCGAAAGATCATGTGCCACGTCTACCAAAACCACCGTAACAAAACCGATACGGGGGTCATTTAATTCATGAGAAATAATATCGGCAATCTCTTTTTGAAGTTCACCTGCTAAACGGTCCGATCTATGCTTGACCATACTAATACCTCCGAATATGGCATATTGCTCTTATTATGATCAATGATTGCTTTTTTATTATTACGTTTTTTAACCGGAAACCGCAAATTTAAAGCTTGTCCGTTTTTATACTGATATTATTTTACGCAACCAACAATCATTTATAGTTCTCTTTTTATTTCTTCCATGATAAAAGCTTCTATAATATCGTTTTCTTTGATATCATTAAAGTTTTCGATGCCGATACCACATTCGAAGCCACTTAGGACCTCTTTAGCGTCATCTTTGAAGCGGCGGAGGCTGTCAATCTTACTTTCGCAAACCACGATATTGTCACGGATGATGCGTAGGCTGGATTGACGGGTGATCTTGCCATCGGTCACATAAGAACCGGCTACCATGCCAGCCTTCGGAACCTTAAAGACCGCGCGCACTTGAGCATGGCCAATGATCTGTTCCTTAAATTCAGGTGTCAAGAGGCCTGCCATAGCTTTTTTGATGTCATCAACTGCGTCGTAAATGACCCTGTAAAGACGGACATCGACGTTTTCATTTTCAGCAGCGCGACGGGCATTAGCATCCGGGCGGACATTAAAACCGATAATGATGGCATTGGAAGCGCTAGCCAGCATAACATCGGATTCGCTGACCCCACCAACACCGGAATGCAGCACATTGACCTTGACTTCATCGGTATTTAGTTTAGCCAAAGCCTGCTCAACTGCTTCACTGGAACCTTGAACGTCGGCTTTGAGGATAATGTTCAATTCTTTGATCGAACCTTCGGCAATCCTCGAGAAAAGGTCTTCTAAGCTGACCTTGGAGAATTGATGTAATTCGTCTTCACGCTTTTTGGTCTGTTGTTTATAAGCAACCAAACGCGCGTCTTTATCATCTTTCACAGCGATAAAGACCTCACCGGCAAAAGGTACTTCCGAAAATCCCAGCACCTCGACCGGCATTGAAGGCCCGGCACTTTTGACCTTACGACCTTTATCATCGTTCATCGCCTTGACCTTACCAAAGGCTCCTCCAGCCAAAATAGTATCACCAAGTTTAAGGGTACCCTTTTGCACCAATAAGGTAGCAATAGGACCTCTGTTCTTGTCTAACTGGGCTTCTACGACGGTACCGCGCGCCTGCCGTTTAGGATTAGCTTTTAACTCGGCTACTTCGGCAACCAGTAAGATCATTTCCAGAAGCGTTTCAATGTTTTTAGCTGATTTGGCAGATACAGGAACCATGATCGTTTCGCCGCCCCATTCTTCGGAGAGCAGTCCATGTTCGGTCAATTCCTGTTTAACTTTATCAGGATTGGCACCTGGCTTATCAATTTTGTTGATCGCTACAATGATCGGCACGCCAGCCGCTTTAGAGTGGTTGATGGCCTCAACTGTTTGCGGCATAACCCCGTCGTCGGCAGCGACAACCAGAATAGAGATATCGGTAATCTGAGCACCACGAGCACGCATGGCTGTGAAAGCCTCATGGCCTGGAGTGTCCAGGAAAGTTATTTTCCTATTATTGATTTCAACCTGATAAGCACCGATGTGCTGGGTAATCCCACCGGCTTCGGTAGCGATGACATTGGTTTTACGGATAGCATCCAAGAGCGAAGTTTTACCATGATCGACATGCCCCATAACGGTTACTACAGGAGGCCGTTCGACCATCAATCTTTCGTCATCATCAATATCTTCCATAACTTCGGCCGTCTTATCAACTTTGACTTCCACCGTAACGCCAAATTCTGAACCAAGGAGGATAGCCGTATCAGCATCCAATTCCTGATTGATAGTGGCTAAAATGCCCATCTGGAAAAGCTTCTTGATCAGTTCAGCGGCGGTCTTGCTCATGCTTTTAGCTAATTCGCCTAAAATAATGCTTTCGCCAATATAGACTTTTTTCGGTACTACCGGCGGCATTTCTTTTTTAGCTTCTTTTTTATATTTACTTTTATGCTTATTTCTATAGTTATGGGAATCTTTATTATGCTGGCTTTCCGTTTCGCTATTGCGTTCAAAAACTATATCTTTAACAAAAACCTTCTTTTCCTGACGATAAGTGGAGGTAGGTTTTTCAATAGGAGATGGTGTATACGGCATATCACCTGCCGGGCGCGGACCCTTGGCTGCCGGACGGTCATTACGTCCTTTAGCTGGACCTGTTTG
>Ga0074197_1001007_pt1 | contig 27645 bp, 23 predicted proteins | sample EPASupsiteSAE305_FD_64526 | JGI IMG/M metagenome (GOLD analysis project Ga0074197, IMG submission 64526) | Bioremediated contaminated groundwater microbial communities from EPA Superfund site, New Mexico - SAE3-05 reassembly with SPADES | ecosystem: Environmental > Aquatic > Deep subsurface >...
GGATGGGGCGCCTGCCGCGCTCCTCTCCAGAACTGTCTGGACCTTAACGCGGACTTCGCGAAGGGGCGTGCCAATTTCATAAGCGGCAAGACCATGCTGGAGCTTTCCGCGCTGCTTGAACCCACTTTCCACCCGGTTGAGCCGCTGTACCTCAAGCCGGCGCGTTTCGAGCAGATTCAGCCGAAATGAAGATTGAGGTCCGCCCTTCCTCTGCTCAGGATTTGCCCCGTCTGGCGGAAATAGAGTCTGCGTCCGAATATTCGGCTGGGTGGGGGGAAAAGGGCCTGCTGGAAGAGCTGTCCCGGCCGGACGGGATAGTAATCACGATTGTCACGGACGGGGTTCCTTCCGGCTTCGCTGCCGGGAGGGCCATGGCGGGAGTCGCGTCGCTTTACGATGTGGCCGTGGCCCCTGAAAAAAGGCGCGCCGGGCTGGGCGGTGAACTCGTGAGGGCTTTCGCCGGTGCCGCGCGCCGGGCCGGCTGCGGCAGGATAGAGCTCGAGGTGAACGCCGCCAACGCTCCGGCCCTGCGGCTGTATGAAAAATGCGGTTTTGCTGTTGTGGGCAGAAGGCCCAAATTCTACAATTCGACGGACGACGCCATACTGATGGACATGGAGCTGCGATGAATATTTCCCTATTAAGAAACAGAATTCTTGGCACGGCCGCCGCGGCGGTCTGCGCCCTGGCCCTGCTGCCGGCCTGCGCCGGAGCCGTGGCTAGCGCCTCTTATTCGCACTATCTGAAGGCCCTGCTGCTTGAGCGCGAAGGCAACTTCGGCGCGGCGCTTGAGGAGTATAAGAACACCATAGCTCTGGACCCTAACGCCAAATATGTCTACCAGAACGCGATAAAAATTGCCCTGCGCATAGGCAAGGTGGACGAGGCTATGGAATGGGCGCAGTATCTTGTAAAGGCCGAGCCGCAAAAGGCCGAGAACTGGACGCTGTTCGGCGGCATATGCTGGGCAAAGGGCGATCTGGTCAAGGCGGCCGAGTCTTACGACAAGGCCCTCTCGCTCGACGCGGCGGACCGGAACGCGCTTTACCAGTACGCCAACATGGTCGGGCCCTCCAATCCCCAGAAGGCTGTCGAACTCTTCAAGAAATACGCCGCAGCCGTTCCGGAGGAGGCGGGGGAAACGTATTACCAGATAGGCCTTATCTACATGGACCTCAATAAGCCGAAGGAAGCTCTGGATTACCTTAAAAACTCCGTCAAGAAGGCTCCATCCCTTGTTCCGGCCCGCTATGCGCTGGCCCATCTGTATGAGGTGCAGAACGACACGACTTCGGCGCTTGGCGCCTATCTGGACGCCGAGAACCTCGACCCCAAAAATGCCGCCCTGGCCGCCAGAGTGGGCGAGATATATATGTCCGGCGGCAAGGAAGCCGAGGCCGAGACCTACTTCGCCAAAACTCTGCAGATAGACAAGAACAACGCGAGCGCGAACTTCTGGATGTCGCTGATAGCGGAACGCCGCAGGGATTTCGCCAGCGCTCTACGCTATATACAGGACAGCGCCACCTATGAAAACGACCCGGCCCTCTGGCTTCGCGCAAGCTATTATCTGACCCAGACCGGAAAGTACAAGGATGCCGTCAAGCTGCTTGAAACGGGTTACAAGAAGTGGCCGGCGAATCATGAACTAGGCTATTTCCTTGCCATGGGGCTGGACGATATCGGCAGCACCTCGCGCGGCGCGGACGTGCTGAAGGATATACTGGCTGCCAAACCCGACCATCCTGACGCAAGAATGCAGTATGCATCGATGCTGGAGAAGCTTGGCCGCATGGACGAGGCCGAGCAGCAGTTCCGCATTTTGCTGGATAAATCTCCCAACGACCCGGTTGTGCTGAACTATCTCGGGTATTCCTTGGCGGACAGGGGGCTGAAACTGGATGAGGCTTTCAAGCTCATTTCCCGCGCGGTGGAGCTGGCGCCGGACAATGGCGCGTATATTGATTCTCTTGGCTGGGTCTACTTCAAGCAGGGCAAGACTGAACCGGCCCTGGACAATCTTAAGAAGGCAGTCCGGCTTACCGTGGACGACGAAACCGTATGGGAGCATCTTGGCGAGGCCTATGCCGCGGCCGGCAAAAGCGAAAGCGCGTGGCGAGCCCTTAAAATGTCTCAGGCCATGAAGCCGCAGTGGGAAACCCCCGCGGCCAAAATAAAACCCATAGAAAAGGCGATGGAGACGGGGCGTCTGGCGGAGCTTACGGCGGAGCATCTTGCCAATGTCCACTCCGGCTATAACACTTTCAACGCCATGGGCAAGGTCACAGCCCGGGCCATGGGCAGAGAGCTTACCTTCGATGCCATACTCCACTTCCGCAAGCCGGACGAGTTCAACGTGGACCTTATGGGGCCCATGTTCACGCCGGTCTGCAAGATGAAGATGGTGATAGACCTTAATGGCGCGAAGTCCGCTTCCGTGGAGTGCGGCGATAACGAAAGCACAGGCGGCATAGCCGACCTGGCTCAGCAGGTGTCGTGGGTTTTGTGGGGTTACTTCTCTGGAGAACTGCTTAAACCGCCCGCGAAGTGGAATTCTGAAGACAGCAGCCGCAAGGCCATAGAGTTCCCCGACCGGACTCTTAATTTGAATAACGGTTCAAGCCGGCTGGCTTCCGTGGAGTTCAAGGAACAGCCGGGGCTTACCCTTGTGCTCTCGGACTGGTCGCGCTTCAAGGGCCGTCTCATTCCGCAGACAATGGTCTTTGAGACTAAGAACCTGACGCTGACTTTCCGCTTTTCCAAGTGGAACGGCCTTATGGACAAGGATACGGTTCCCATACCCTGACCCTTTCCGGCTTCAAGCCCCCGTCCGGATATTTCGGGCGGGGGTTTTTGTTTGTCGGACTGCCCCGCTGGACAATAAAAAACCCCGCGCCGTGGCACGGGGCTAATTAGTGGTACCTGAGATGGAACTTAGGCGGCCTTTCTGATGTTGATGGCCTTGGGGCCCTTGTCAGAATCAGCCATGTCAAATTCCACTTCCTGACCTTCCGTAAGGCTCTTGTAGCCTTCGCCGGAGATAGCTGAGTAATGGGCAAACAAATCTTTTGAACCATCCTCAGGGGTTATGAAACCATAACCTTTTTGATTATTGAACCACTTAACTTTTCCTCTGGGCATTTCTTATTACCTCTTACGTTACTTTACTAACTGGCGAAAAGGCTCGCGCGTTCCCGCCTACTTACCTAAATTATACAACATTTTTTCCGGCCTTTTGCAAGCCCGGCGGCCGATTCTCAGACGGACGGACGCGAAAAGGCAGAAGGCCAGTCCGCAGTATTGCGCCACGCAGAAAAAGACGTCCATATCCTGGAAAAAACGCAAATCCTCCAGCACGAACGGGACTGCGCACAGCGCGGTGGTGGCAAGGATGAACAGGTGGGCGAAACCGGCAAGCGCCGCCAGCAGAAGCAGGTCCGGGTCCCAGGCGGTTTTCAGGGTCAGCGCCGCGGCGGCAAGCAAAAACAAGGCCAGTAGAGGGACGTACCAGGCGATGTTGAAAAACAGTAAATTTTCGAAAATCCGGCCGGGAAAGCCTCCCGCCACCGCGGATGGCGCGTCCGGGTTTTCAAACTCTACCGCTTCCCTCAGGTCCCTTATGTAGCTGTTAAGCGTTCCGGGCTTAAGCAGCAGCGCGTTAGCCTGCCGCCATTCGTTCTGCCACCAGGCAAACCCGGAATTTTTGAACTCCGGGTTCAGCAGGTATGTCAGGGATTTGTACCAGCCGCCCTGCAGGGGATGGGCCACATTTGTCCCCAGTCCCATGCCGAAGGAGAGCGGCGGGGTGCGTTCCGGCCGGGCGGCATCTTCCGGGTTCAGTATCATGGCCGGGGTCCATCCGTATAGCTGATAGAACTGTTTTCCTATCTTTGCGAAGTACCACCCGGGCTGGCGCGCGACAGCCCGCAGGAAAAGGCCCGTTTCAAAGCGCTTCGCGGCTTTCCCGTCATAATTGAAGTACTCCGCCACGCTTCTGGCGCCTCCGTGCCACTGCACGACATAGGGATAATAACCCTGTCTTGAGTAGAGCGGTTTCCTTCTCATATCCACTTCAAGCTGGGCGGCCAGCGTATTCAGGAAATCGGCCCTGTCGCCGGAGAGCGCCGCCGCTTCCCTCCGCAGTTCCCCTGTGATTATGGGCGCCTGACCGGAGAGCAGAATGTCGCCCGGAGTGCTGTCCTTTATAAAGTCATTGCGGGAAAAATATTTTCCGATGCCCCAGAGCGCCGCTGCCGCCAGGAAAACGGGTAGGAATGCTTTCAGCCATTTACCCGGGGTTTTGGCGGAGTTCCATACCGCCGCGGCGCCTACTGCAAAACAAAGCATCGCTCCCCCGGCGAAGCGGGGCTGGTAGAGGGCTCCGGCGCAGCCGCATAAAACCAGCAGCAGGCCCCAGGTCCGCAGCGCTGTCTGTTGCCCGCCATAAAAAGCCGCCGCGGTCCCTGCCGCGCAGAACATCATCGAGGCCGAGAACAGAGGCAATATTGCCTCCGATATGAGCATGTGTTCATATGTTACTCGCCAGTTGGAGGTAAGAAACATCAGCGCGGCGTATAGAAGCGAGGCCCGCAGGGCGAATGCCGCAGTCCTGTCCCTGACCGTACGGGCGGTCAGCGGCGCGGCCGCCAGCAATAACAGGCCGGCGAACATGCCCGCCGCATGCTGAAGGACGGTGACGGCCCGCAAGCCGCCCGCAAGTTTTATAGAGAGATAGAGAAAAGCCGGATAAAGCCATGGCCTGCCGTAAACGGCCTCGAAATTTTCTCCGTTGAGGGCAAGCAACGCAGGCTTGAGGAACCCCCATGTGTCCGCCGTGCTCGCCGGGAGGGGATTCAGCTTGAAGCGCAGCCATGCCCCGACCGCCAGCACGAGCACGGCCAGAACGGGGAACAGGAGTCTGCCTGTTGTTTTTGAGAAGCGGTTTCGAGGTTCAGTGTCCGGCAAAATTTGTTACCAGATTTTCCCCAGCCATTCCATGAAATTCAGCCAGCCCGGGCAGTCCTTTGCCCACGCCGACTGGCGGTAGCCGGGATTTGGCTCGCCGAGGCTTGAAAGATACACGCTGACCCCTGTCGCGCGGGACATCGCTTCGTCATTCCCGGCGCCGAGCTCGGAATTGGTGTGGTTCGCCATAACCGCGTTTTTCCCGATGTAGGCGCGGAGTTCCGCTGATTTGTCCGCGAATTCCCCCGGCCCGGCGGTTTTGGCGGACAGGGCCGCCACGTCGCCGAGGTCCTTGTAGGACGAATCCATGAACCGCACCGACTCCCGGTTGATTACGCGGCGCAGTTCGTTCTTGTCGGCATTGCGGATGGCAAGCTCGCCCCATTCGCTCGCAAGACGACAAAGTCCTGGCATGGCGGATGTGTCCAGCGCGGAAATGGTGGTGTTCATGTTGAGGTCGTTGGCGATGAGTTTGTTGGCCTCAAGATGCATAGCGGCTATTTCCTTTAGGGAGGCCCCGGGCTTTTTCAGTATGGCGGAGATGAGCGGGCGGGTCTTGTACATCTCCCTCATCACTTCCTGAGAGCCTATGACCATCTTCACGCTGTCCTTTACCTGATAGGCCACTTCGGCCTGCTGCATGTTGCACGCGTAAAGAACCAGCACGTCCGCGCCGCCGTTATCGGCTATGGCCCGGGCCAGGTCCGGCACGGATATCTGGTGGCTCGTTTCGTAATCCTGCGATATGCCTTTTGGTTTTTTGTTCCCGGCCAGCGCGGTTTTGTCCTCGATGGCCTCCGGTCCGGGAACATATCCGTCAAGCACTCCGCCGCCGTGATTCCATACCGTCAGTATGTACCTGCGGGCGGGGTAGTTCTTCTTTCCCCATTCAATGAAGGAGGAAAGCTGTTTCCAGTCTCCCATGTCCCCGTCCGGGAATTCCATCAGGGGAGAGGAGCGAACCCACTCTCCGGAAGAGGTGTCTTCACGCGTTATGTAGTAGCGCTTGGAGCCCTGCCACGCGCCTTTCCGCGGAAGGCCTATCTCGGCCAAGATGTTTACTTCCGCGCTGGAACCTTCGGTCTGCAGGTCGCGCATCATCCAGTTCGCGCTTTTGAAAAGGTTGTTTTTCCCGTTTATGTAGAAGAGCAGTGTCAGCTCTTTCATGGCGCGGGTGGCTTCCGGCGCTGTGAGCGCGGAGGCTTTCGGGGCCGGCAAGGACGGCACCTTGTCCGCGAAGCGGGACGCGTCCGGCAGATTCGCCGCCTGCGCGGCGCAAGATATAAGCGAAAGAATAATTGCGATTTTAAGCATGTGGGCTCCGTGTCCGGAAAGTGCATCCGGTCCAGCTAAATTATATCCCTGCCGGGGCGGCGCGGCAAGGGACTGGATTGGCGGATGAAAAGCCTATTTCCCGGCCCTGATGTCCGCCGCCCGTTCCGCCACCCGGCGGGTCATCCAGGTGGGGGTGGAAGCTCCTGCCGTGACGCCTATGTTTTTCGCGGCCTTTATCGCCCCGGCGTCCAGTTCCGCCTCGGTTTCCACCAGCATGGTTTTACTGCCGCATTCCCCGCAGATGGTCGCGAGGCGCGCCGTGTTGGCGCTGTTCTTGCCTCCCACCACTATCATCAGGTCGCACGAGGTGGCCAGTTCCCGCGTCTCCTTCTGGCGGCTTAGCGTGGGCGCGCATATTGTGTTGGATATGACGGTTTCCCCGGCGGAAAGCCTTACCGCCTCGGCGGAGGCTATGAATACCGGCTCCTCCTGCGTGGTCTGGGACACCACGTGCGCCTTGTCTATTTTGGGCAGGGAGCGCGCCTCTTCCGGTCCGCTGACCACGAAGCATTTGCCTTGGGCGTAGCCGGTGAGGCCGATCACCTCGGCATGGCCGAGGTCTCCCACTATCACGGTGGTGAAGCCAAGACCCGCGTAATGCCCTATCAGGCTTTGCGCCCGTTTCACCAGCGGGCAGGTGGCATCCACGACCTCGAGCCCGCGTGCCCGTATCTCCGCCTCGAACTGGGGAGTGACCCCGTGCGCGCGTATGACCAGTATCCCGGTTTTCCCGTCCGTTTCGGACAGGTCCTTTACGGCCTTGACGCCTTCGCGCTCCAGTTCCTCCAGAACCTGCGGGTTGTGTATCAGCGGGCCGACCGTGAAGACCGGCAGCCCGCGCTTGCGCGCCAGGTCCAGGACGCAGTCTATGGCTCCGTTGACGCCCGGGCAGAAGCCGGCGGAGCTGGCCAGCGTCACGCCGTGCACCGTTTGTCTTTTCATGCTCCGCCCGCCTTTTTATCCTTTATATGCGTTTTCCCCCAGACGCACATGCTTTCCATGACCGGCACGAAGCTGCGTCCCGTAGGCGTAAGGGAATATTCCACGCGCGGCGGGACCACGCGGAACACTTCCCGGTGGACCAGCCCGTCGTGTTCCAGGTCGCGCAGCTGCTGCGTCAGTATGCGCTGCGACACGGAGGGCAGGAGCTTCCTCAGCTCGTTGAAGCGTTTCGTTCCGCTATTCAGCTGCCAGAGCAGGATAAGTTTCCATTTTCCAGCTACCAGTTTTTGCACAAGCGTCATGGGACAGGTTTTCGCGTGTCGTTCCGCCGTTTTCGCCATGTGTCCTCCGTGATGATAGTATGCTTTTTAATACTATATATCAAAAATGTATGTACTTGCGCAATTTGAAGCATTACGCTAGAATTTCCCTGCGGAGACTCCCTGTCACTAAGCGGAGGTCCCGCGGGGAGGCTTGGCTTATGGCGGACGGCGGTTTTTTGAGGGTTGACGGAAGCAGGTGTTCTGGTGACGGCGCGTGCGCGCGCGTGTGCCCGATGGGGCTGTTTGATATGAAAGACGGCAGGCCCGTCGCTTCACCGCGCGCGGAGCAGGCCTGCATCGGCTGCGGGCACTGCGTGGCCGTCTGCCCGCAGGGAGCCCTTTCCATACCGTCCTGCGCTCCGGGCGACTGCATGCCGACGGCCCCCGAGGTGGTTCTGGATGATGTCCAGATGGAGCGGCTGCTCCGTTCACGGCGTTCGATACGAAATTTTCAGGACAGGCCTGTCGAGAAGGAAAAGCTCGCCCGGCTGGTGGACATCGCGCATTACGCCCCCAGCGCGGGTAACAGCCAGCAGGCGGGCTGGCTGGTCATAAATTCGCGCGAAAAGGTTAAGCGCGTCGCCGCCGAGACTGCGGCTTTCCTCCGTCATCTTGCCGGCAGCGGGGACCCGGTCGCCGTGAAATACGGCCTTGCCGCTCTTGCCGACGCCTGGGACGCTGGGCACGACGGCATAGCCCTGGGCGCGCACGCCCTTGTCATAGCTCACGCGCCGAAGGCTTATAACGTGGCCCCGGTGGACTGTTCGATAGCCATGACCTATCTTAACATCGCCGCGCCGTCGCTCGGTCTGGGAGCCTGCTGGGGCGGCTTCATCATGATGGCAGCCGCCCGCTGGCAGCCGCTTCAGGATGTGCTGGCTTTGCCGCAGGGACATGCCTGCTTCGGGGCCATGATGGTCGGATATCCGGTTTTCAGGTTCCGCCTGCTGCCTCCGCGCAACAGGGCAAACCTAATCTGGCTGTGAGAACCGGTCTGAAGTCTCCATATTCTGCTGCAAACCGCGCTTTTGGCCTCTGCCTTCGCGTCGTTCAGCACACATCCATCTGCGAGGATGCTCGCTGCGCTCCGCTTTGGCGGAGCCCAAAACCCCAGTTTTCGCCGCGAAAGAGAAACTTTAGACAGGCTTCAAGGAGCAAACATGGATTTTTTCGAGGTTGTTGACAGACGCCGCTCGGTCCGCAGATTTCTGCCGGACATGGTCAAAAGGGATGATGTGCTAAGGATATTGTCCTGCGCGGACAAGGCTCCCTCCGCGCTAAATTCCCGGCCGTGGGAGTTTGTCGTTGTGTCCGGGGCAATGAAGACGACGCTCGGTGCAAGCTACGGACGGGTGACAAGGGAGCGCCTGGCTTCTTCCCCTGCCATGCCGGGCACTCCCCACGCTTCCCCGGACTTCCTTAAGTTTGCGGACAGCTACGGCGGCGCGCCCCTTGTCATAGTCGTGCTTGTGAAGGTTTCCAAAGACCCGGCATACCGCAAGGCATATCTGGAGAGCGCCTCCGCCGCCATGCAGAACATAATGCTTGCGGCGACCGCCCTTGGCCTGGGCACATGCTGGATGACAGGTCCGCTGCGGGACGAGGTTCTGTTGCGGAAAAGCCTTGGCGTCCCTGACGACAGGGAGATTGTGGCTCTCACTCCGCTCGGATATCCCGCATCTCCTTCCAGTCCCCATCCATCCCGGGATGTTTCCTCTCTTGTCAGATGGGTTGAGTAGGCTTTTCTCATTCCCGTAACCTGACGGTTATCAGGCCGACGGGAAGCCGACTGATCCTCCGTCCCGGCGGTTGTCCGCCGGGACTTTCTGTTTCATGCCATTGCCCGCTTTAATGTGATAAATAACGTATGGCGGTGCGGGCCGGAACCTGTTACACTATGGTAGTACTATTGGTCTAGTCTTCATAGATAATTTTGGTGGGCCTTCTTCTCGATGCTGCATCCGGTTTTACCGGCCCTTGGCAGGGGCGCATATGCTGTACGGATTTGGGTGCTGTCTTGCGGTATTGGCGATGGCTACGGGGCGAGCCTTCGCCGCGGTCGCGGGCGGGGAAGCTGGGCTTGTGATTGAGTCGGGCTGGAGCACCGCGGACAGCGAGTCTGTTGCTGTCCGGCAGGCGGCGGACAGGGTCCGCGCCGTGGTGCCCCGGCCCGGCTTTTTGCTTGTCCTTACCACCTCCGGTTACGACATGAAAAAGACGGCTTCCATGCTCTCCGCGCGTTTCCCCTCCGCTAAACTGTTCGTGATGGATTCATATCAGGCTGTGTTTTCCGACCAGGGATATCATAAGGGCAATAAAGGTGCGCTGGCCCTGCTTGGTTTTCAGGGGGGAGGTAACTCCTACGGCGTCGCGGCGGGGGACCTCTCTCCATGCGCGGCCGGCGGCACCGAGTGTTATTCCGAAAAGCGCATGGAAGTTTTCGTGCGCGAAGCGGCCATAAGCACCATTCGTCGAGCCATAAAGGACGCCGGCCGCCGCGACAGCGAACAGCCTGCCCTTGTCATTCTGGGCGCTCATTTCGGAACGGCCGATTATCTCGCCGACGCGGTTACCGAATTTTTCGGCCGGGGAGTGCGGGTTGTAGGCGGTGTAAGCTCAGCAGGCAACGGCGCAGGCGGGCGCGTATCCGCGAACGGGGTCACCCTCTCCAGCGGCATGGCGGTCGCCCTTGTGTATTCGTCAGCCACGGTGGGGACTTTTTTTCACGCTGGCTTCATGGCGCAGAACCGCAGGGGCGTGATAACCTCCGCGCGCGGCGGGCGCATTTATGAGATAGACGGCAAGCCCGCTTTCGACGTGTACAATAAGTGGCTCGGCGGCAGTCTGGGGTCAAGGCCGTCAGGGGCCGCCTCCTCGATATGGGGGCCTGCCCACCTGCGTCCTCTTGCCCGAGTGATAAACATGCCGGGCTCATCCCCGCGCTACATAATCAGTGTTTCACTGGAGGCATTCCCGGACGGTTCCATCTCTCAGGCGAGTCTTGTCCGGGAGGGGGAATCCATAGCTCTTATGAGAGGCAGCGCGGACATACTGTCGGCGCGCGGCGGCTATGTGGCGCGCAAGGCCCTTGTGGACGGGCGCATAAAGAGGAAGGACCTCGCAGGCGGATTCCATATATATTGCCAGGGGGCCGCGTTCGTGGGGCTTGCCTGGTCGAAGGGAGAGGCCGGGCTGGTGGAAATGACGGAAGGAATCAAGACGGAAACGGGAGGCAGGCCTTTCATCGGGGCGTTCTCCTTGGGCGAGGAGGGGAGCGTTAAGGGACAGGGCGCCTTCCACGGCAACTACATGAGTTCAATGGCGGTGTTCAGGCAATGATACCGGATTCGGAGGCCAAAAGAAGCTCGGGAAGAATGCGCATCTCCCTCAGGACGCGCCTCCTTATGCTTGTCTGCCTGTCCGCGCTGCTGCCGGCTCTGCCGCTTTCCCTGATGCTGCTTGGCGGATTGAGCAGCTCCATGGCCGCCAACATGAGCAAGCTGTTTATTCACGAGGCTTCGGAGTTTTCCATCCGCGTGGCCGAGTCCGCGCTCATCGAGGACCAGACCGGGGTTAACCGGGAGCTGGACTCGCTGCTCTCCGGCGAAAAGGAAATCCTTTTCGCGGCGGTTTACGACGAGAACGGGGCTCTCCTGTCCAGCCGCGCGCGCGAAGGCTTCTCAATGAAGGAACTGCCTCCGGCGCCTGTCAGGGTTGGGCAGACTGCCGCCCGTCGTGTGGAAACACGCTCCGGGGTTTCGCTGCTGGACATTTCCGCGCCCATAGCATATGACGGAACCTATGCCGGTTCGGCGCGCATATGCCTGTCCATGTCCGGCATAGGGACTGAAATAAGGAAAAAGCTTGTTCCAGCGGCCGGGCTGATAATTATTTTCCTGTGTCTGGCTTTGCTTGTTTCTTTCCGGTTCGCCCGGGGTATAACCGGACCTGTCGGCAGTCTGTTGTCCGGCATACGCAAGATACGGACCGTGGGAGACCTCTCCTGCCGTGTGGAGGTTCCATCCGGCGATGAGATAGGCGAGCTGGCTTCGGAGTTCAACCGCATGGCCGAGGATTTGAACAAGACCACTGTTTCCAGGGACGCCCTCGCCAGGGAGGTCCAGGAGCGCCGCCGTGCCGAGGCCGCCCTGCTGGCTTCTCGACAATACCTGGCGGACATACTGGATTTCCTGCCTGACGCCGCCTTCGTCATAGACAAGGATGGGCGCGTGGTTCTGTGGAACCGGGCAATGGAGGAGGTCACCGGGATGCCGGCCACCGCCATGCTCGGCAAGGGAAATGCGGAGTATTCCTACTGCCTTTACGGGCATCAGCGTTCAGTGTTGCTGGACCTCGTTTTACAGCAGGACCTCTCTTCCGAAACAGGGTATTCCGGCATACAGCGGCGGGGAAAGACGTTAATCGCGGAGGCCTTTGTGCCCACTGTCGTGGGCAGAGGCTTTTTCGCCCTCGCGAAGGCCGCGCCGCTCTATGACAGGGCTGGATCCTTCATGGGGGCCATAGAGATACTGCGCGACGTGACCGAGCGCAAGGTACAGGATGACCGCATACGGGATTTCACCAACGGCCTCATCAAGCTTCATATGGGCACAGAGGCGCTGGCTCTGGTTCAGGACACCGGGGAGCTTTACAGAACGGCTTGCGCGCGCGCTCTGGACATAGCCGGGCTCAGCGTGTGCGCGCTTGTCGGGTTTGGGGAAAACGGGAGAAAGCTGCTCCAGTGCTCCGCCGGTGAGGAGTCATTCGGCGCGGACCTGAAGGCCCTGCTTGAGGAGGCCGGGACCGCTCCGGGCGATTTTGTCGGGAGGGCGCAGGCGGGGCGCGCGCCGGTGTCCTGCCAGAATCTTTCCGCAGAACCTTCCCCAGACGCAGTCATGAGGCTGGCCGCGAGGCACGGTTTCTCCTCCTGCCTCGCCTGTCCCCTGTCCTCGCGGGACGCCGGTCCTCATGTGCTGCTGTTTTTCAGCAGGGCCGTTTCCCATTTCACGCCGGACAATCTGAACCTCTACAGCATATGGTCCAACCAGGTCGGCCTGGCGCTGGAGCGCGTCTGCCTTATAGATTCCCTGGAACAGAAGGTGGAGGACCGCACTGCCGAACTGCGGGTGCAGAAGCAGAACGCGGAGGAGGCCATGATTCAGGCGGAGTCCGCCAACAGGGCCAAATCCGCTTTCCTCACCAACATGAGCCACGAGCTGCGCACTCCGCTGAACATAATACTTGTGTCCGCCGAAGTGCTGGAAGCGCAAATGTTCGGGCCCGTGACGGAAAAGCAGGGGGAATATGTCCGCAACATCCGCACCAGCGGCAAGCATCTTCTGAGCATCATAAACGATATACTGGACCTGGCCAAGGTGGAGGCCGGCGCCATGGAGCTGCGGCCCTCCAGCCTTGACGTGGAGGATTTGCTGTCCGGCTCGCTGTCCCTGTTCACGGAACAGTCGTCCCGGAAAGGCATAAAGCTGGACTGTGCCGCCAGGTTCGGCGGGCGCAGGGTTTCCATATCGGCGGATGAGCTGAAATTCAAGCAGATTCTCATAAATCTGATTACCAACGCGATAAAATTCACCGGTAAGGGAGGCTCTGTCGTCCTTGAGGCGGAGGAGGTTTGTGCGGATGACGTCAGACTCCTTCGCTCCGGGCAGGCGGACACTCTCCAAGCCGCCAATCCGGATACGCGGAAATATCTGCTTGTTTCCGTGCGGGACACCGGCATAGGAATAAAACCGGAGGACATGGGGAAGCTGTTCAAGAGTTTTTCGCAGGTCGATTCGTCCAATACCCGTTCCTACGAAGGGACCGGTCTTGGTCTGGTGCTGGTTCGCAAGCTGGTCGAGATGCACGGCGGCAGGATATGGGCCGAGAGCACGTTCGGGGAAGGAAGCGTGTTCTCCTTCGCAATCCCGTTCAGGGAATGATTTCCGGGGCGTCCGCCATGAATGCCCTCGCGCTGCAAAAGGCGGCCCCGTCCATCAGGGACGGGGCCGCTGTTCGTGTTCGTGACAGGGTTGTTGTCAGTCCGCTATGTGCCCGAGCGAGAACAGTTTGAATAAGTCTTCCGGGTCCGTTTTCCGGTTTTCATTTTCCCGGGGCATCAGTTCTGAGGCGAGATAAAGGACGTTTTCCATGCTCTCGCCAAGCACCCTTTCCCCGGCTGTGGTGAGTTTTACGTAGCTTACTCTTGCGTCGCCCTGGCAGGCTTCCCGTTCCACAAGGCCAAGCTTTTCCATCGGCAGAAGCATGCGCGTTATGCCTGACGCGGTAAGGGCCAGTTTTTCCGCCAGGTCTATGCGGCGCATCCTCTTTCCCTGCGCGCGGTTCAGGTAGTACAGCACCTGGAAGCCGCTCCAGCCGAACCAGCCGCTGGTTCCGTCGAATCTTCTGTTTATCTGGGCCTGCACGCGCGAGAGCCTGAGCAGGAACTCCAGCTTCTTTTCCGGGGATGTCATATTTTCTCCATACTTGATTGAAGCTTGATAAATCAAGTATATTGCAAATAAATTGCCCTGTCAAGCCCTCCGTGCCTCTCAAAATAAAAAGCCCCCTCGCGGGGGCTTCGCTTTCAGAGTGAAATGACTGCCGCGAATCAGTCCGGCCTGCCCGCTCCGGTCTTTATGACGAAGGTCCGGCCTTCTATGAATTTACCGCCGGCGAAGTCGCGTCCCCTGACTGTCACTGCTCCCTTTTCCGCCGTTACGATGAAGCCCTCGCTCCTCTCGCCGGGGAGAGCCTTGCCGTCGGCCCAGGGCTGCCATACGGACGAGCAGTTGAACATGGGGAAACGGTAGGAGGCGTCCTCGTAATAGGTGTTCGGCAGGGAAAGGGAGTAATGGCTGTGCCCGGAAAAAAGTATCACGCCGGGCTTTGAAGAAAGCAGGGCTTTCAGCTCGGCTGAAGGGCGGATGGAACTCTCGCCGTCGTCGCTGCCCGCCACGGTTCCGGCGAAGGGCTGATGAAGGAACACGAACACCGGTTCTCCGGGAGCCGATTTTGCCAACGCCGCTTTCAGCCATGAGAGCTGTCCGGCGGAAATTACGGCGTCGTCGCGATAGGAGGAATCCGTCATGCGCGAATATTCTCCCGCCAGGAAGATGAAGTGGTAGCCGCCAAGCCATTCGTCATAATAAACCGGGTCCCCGGCCCCGGCTCCGCGGAAGGAATTGAAGGCGGCCTTCGCCTCTGAATCCGTATGCCCGTTGGGGAAAGTGTCTGGATTCCACGCTCCCGTGGCGTCATGGAAAGCCCGGTAATATTCGTGGTTTCCCATGGCGAAGCGGACCGTTCCAGCCAGCGGCGAAGCGCTGACCATAGCGCGGACGGTTTTGTAGTCGCCTTCCTGTCCGTCCGAGCTGTCCCCGGCCACAATCATCGCCCGTGCGCCGGACGACTGCGCGTCCCGGATGGCGCGGGAGAATTTTGCCTGTGCCTCGGTATTGAAGGCGTCGCAGTGGATGTCGCTTACTACGCTGAAAACGAATCGCCCGCCGCTTTCCGACTGCGCAGCGCTGGCAGGCGCCAGACTTAAGAAAATGACGTAGCAGGCCATGAGCAGCGGAATCAAAATTTTTTTCATCTGTTCTCCCGGCGTGACGGTATTTGGCGGCAATGGCGCCGCTGAATGGGGTCTTATGGCTTGATAATACAACTCTTGCTGCCGGCAGTCCAGAACGGGGATTCTGCTGTTCGGCAGTTCAGGCCGCCCTGTGTTCTTCCGGCGCGGGACGGCGTGAATAGATGGAAGTGAAGATCATGGCCGCGAGCATGGCGATGTCGTCCACGAATTCAATCTGCACGCCGGTTATGCCCATGTGCCGTGCGCGCATGATTTCAGTTGCAAGTCCGACGGCGAACGCCAGCGACCAGATGCCCGTTATGAGGTAGTTCTTGCGTATGAAGCCGGGGGCAGTCCAAAGCGATTGGGGGACGTGCTGCTTCGCGTAGGCTATGGTGAACGGCCGCCGGAAGGCCATGGAGCCGAATGAGAGTATGGTCAGCTGAAGCTGTGAAAGCCATCCCAGATGGAATATTACCCACATGTTGGTAAGCAATACTACCGATACGAATCCGAAGGCGAAAAAGGCTATGCTGCCCCAATATATTATGCCGCGTGTTTTATCCCGCATGGCCTGCCAGACGCAGACTGCTGTGGAAAGGGCCATGGCAATCTTTATTCCTGTCAGCGGATTGGTGAAGGGAAGGTGCGCGGTTACCTTGAATACTACCCAGGGGGCGAAGGAGGCCAGCATTACCCAGAAGCTCATTGTTGTTTTCTCCGTGAAGTGGTTTGTGGGCTATATAAGGAATTTTACAATTTTTAGGAAATTATCTGCCTCTGTCTGGGCGTCACCGGGAACCTTACCCGAAAGAGCCCATCTGAAATCTCCGTATTCTGTTGCAAGCGCCGCTTTTGTCCCGATACTTCGCGGTCTTCGGCTTACAGGCCTGCTGGCCTGTAAGCCTCAGCCCGCTGTGTCTCATGTCAAAATCGACGCTTTCACTACGAAAGGAGATTTTAGATTGGCCTAAGACGGACAAAGCAACAAGCGGGCAGTACAACTACACCTACAACAGCCATAATCAATTGACGCGCGTACAGATGACGAACGGGGTACAGGTTGACTACAGGTACGACCTGTTCGGGAATCGCATGGAGAAAGTCGTCAGCACGACCACGGTTTCGGCGAACCGCCAATGCGGGACATGGCGAAACTGCGCCATGACGCCAACGCGATGGTTGCCTAGATCTTGCCGGACTGAATGGTTTCCCATTCCTTTCTGGACATGAGATATGTTAAGTAGTGGACAGGCTGTGTGCGCTGGCGCATTCCCGCCGGAAACTCATACACCCCTTCCCCTGACAGTTTAAGGCCGCATCGTTCCTGCATCCGTATCGAGGCAGTGTTTTCCCTGTTGGGTGTTCCCCGGACGAATTTTGCCGCAGTGTGCGTAAAGGTGTGCGAAATCAGTCCCTGAAGTATTTCCATGCCGTAACCGAGGCCCCAATATTCTGACAGAAGCTTGACATCGAAATCGGATATTCCGGATTTATCCGGCTTCCCGATTTTACATTGCCCTATTAGATTCCCATCGCTTCTTTCCACCAGGAGAATCGCATTTTCAAACGAGGCGGGCTCTTTTTCCAGCTTTTGTGCTATTTCATCCCGTGAAATAGCCAGTCCCTCCGGGAAGCCGACATTGCGCATGACATCCGGGCTGTTCCACATCCGGAACAGTGCATCAATGTCGATTTCCGATTTCCGGGCCCTTCGAACGGTCAGCCGGCTGGTGGTGAAGATAATCATTTGCCTATCTTACCAAGTTGGACTGTTTCACTGCGCCTTGCATGGGCATTGTATCGCGAACCTAACATCCGGGTAAAACAAAAGACCCCGCGGGAGCGGGGTCTTGTTAGTAAAGATCCGGGGACGACGGGATTTGAACCCGCGGTCTCTGCCTTGACAGGGCAGCGTGTTAAACCAGGCTACACCACGTCCCCTTCACAAATCTGACCTAGATATTCTAGCTAAATCAGTGCGGCGCGTCAAATCCGCTTTCGATACGAAAGCTCTCCGCTCGTCGGGGAGAGCGGAATACTGGTGGGCCGGACAGGGATTGAACCTGTGACCTCCTCCTTGTAAGGGAGGCGCTCTACCGCTAAGCTACCGGCCCATCGCAATTGCCGCGCAAAGCCTGCCTGCGCGACACCGCCCATTTATATTAACATATTTAAGCATACCTCAAAAGTCTGTACCCAGGATACAGACCAAATGCAGTGTTTCACTCCAGTATATGCGGATGTGGTTATAACGCAAGATATGGGTTAACTGCGTTTTATGGGTTGAAATGCGGGGTTTGAAGGACTGTTTACTTGCGGTTGATTGCGTGTATACATTAAAAAAACTAAAATAAGGGTGCAAATGGATGCTTTTTGCCTGTTTTGCGGCCGGGTTTCAGGAATCGATATCGATTTGTATTGCCCCATGAGCGTTTCTCTCGACTGAATAATGTGTTCCTCGGCATTGGGCAAGCTGTAGTCAATTTCTCGCATATTTCACATGGTGCGGCCTGGCCTGCATCAGTGGCTATCGATATCTTTGCATTATCAATGCGGTGCTTTATAGGGGTGAGTGATGGCAATGTCCGAAATGGGAAGTACTAAGCCTGCCGATACCGGCTTTTTCTCCGCGACATCTTTCATGAAGTGGCACTTTGTGCTCTGCGGCATTGGCGTTATAGGTATTGCCAATGTGTTGGCTAATGCCTTCTCCGTGGCGACTACGCCCAAAATGCCGCTTGTTCTGAACGACTATCTGCTCAGTTTTTTCTTCCCCCGGAAGCCTTTTGAACTGGCGTATTTCGTAGGCGGTTCGGTTGTTGTGTTTGCCTATTGGGCATTGCTGTCGTTCGTTCTTGGAAAATATGGAAAGGGCATTGTCGAGTCCTTTTCGCGTGTCGTCGGCTCTTCCCGCTGGCGCGCAATAACCATGCTTGCGGCGGATTTTGCAGTTTCCAGTATTCTTCTCCTTTCAACTATTACGGGCGCCCTGTTGCAGGATTGTGCCAGGCTGATTGCGGGCCATCTTATCCTGAGCAGGTTCGTATCCAGTTTTTTTAGCGCCTTTGTTGAGCCGCTGACTTATTTACTTTGTCTTTCCTGGGTGGTGGTTTTTTCCCTTCCTTTTTTTATCTTTCTGCTTGCGCGTCCCATATCCGACAGGTATGTCTGCTGGTGCCGCAGGGCTAGTATTGCCGTCATGATGCTTGTGGCCTTTCAGTTCTTCCAGATGTTCAAGCCTTTTGTATTTGAACCTTTATTGATGTTAAACGAATTTTTCGAGATACCTAGTACGGTTTATATAAAGCCGGAAGCTCGAGGGTTCCTAAAAAAATGGAAAACTCCGGAAAAGGATGCTGTGACGGTCCGCCAGGCGGTGGATATTACCAGTTTCCTTAATGAAAGGCAGCTGTGGTGGCCTGTGCGCAAGTACGATGTGAACGAAAAAGCCGGGGAAAGCGGCGTTAATGACTCTTCCATGTGCATATTTGCTCCAGGCTCGGATGTCGCGGTCGAATTTGTCTCCATGATGCGCGCATACCGTAACTTCAACTATTATTATGACGCTCCTACAAAACGATTGTGCTCATATGCCGTAGCGCCGCTATCTGAAACGAGGGTTTTTGGAGATCTGTCTGTCTCTCCGGTTGACCCCCTTCTGTCCATGGACCTTTATTCGGCATCCATACGCGGAATCGCAAAGCATAAAAAGCATACTCTGCTCCCCGATGAAATGCAGGTGCTCCTTAAACATAATTTGGAGATGCACTGGCAGATACTTAACCGCTGGGTCATCCATCATCATAATTTCGTGCTGGGTCCGGTCAATGAGCTGGCTTTGGGCCGTGCCACCTCTGAAATCAACATGCAATACGGGCTCCTTAACTCATTGCTGGTGGAACGTTTGCTGAGTTTATTCGGCGGGATTACCTACCATTCTTATTTCAAGGTATACTACTCGTTCTACTACGTGTATTACATCCTCTTTCTTCTGCTGGTGTGGTATATCTTCCGGAGGGTGGAGTATGTGCTGGCGGTTTCACTGCTTAGCTTTACCGGCTTTAATTTAATTGGCTATCAGTTCATTTTTCTGGGGCCGGGTGGCAATCCGCTGCGCCATTTTCTGGATTTATTCGTCATCTTCTGCATGGCCCGGTATTTGATGGGAGGCCGTGTTTCCTGGCTGTTCGCAAGTTTGTGCTTTTCCGTCGCGGCGATTCTGAACAACAAGGAATTCGGCTTGTTCCTCCTATTGGCCTCGGTCGGCGTGCTTTTCGTCCGGATGTTTAATGGCGAGAGTCAGAAGAAAAAATGGGAAATCGCCGGTTTGGTCATTGCGGCTCTGGCGGGATGCATTCTGCTCTGTTTGCCTCTCGGGCGCGACGCTCTCGCAAAATATTACGTGGCGGGTTTGTTAGGATTCCGTCTCAGGTTCCTGCCTGTTTTCATGTTGCTGTTGGGCTTTGGCGCCTGTTGCTTCCTGCTGGTGCATTTCCGGCGCGCCGCAGGCGGTTTCAAGTATGTGGCGATGTTCCTACTGTTCTACAGCCAACAGTTGCTGGTCTATTATGTGTGGGGCGGCGTGATTGACCATTTTTTCATTTTTCTTCCGATATATGCCCTGTCCGGCGCAGCTCTCCTGAAGATGTGTGCGGACGCGAACCCCGGCATGAAAACGCGGGAAAATGGTGCCCTCCTGGCAGCCCTGTCCGTTCTGTTCTGCGTTTATGGGGTCAGCGTCATTAATTACTACATGGACAAACGGGCCTATATCAAGTCTTTCCAGAATCATAAGACGTATCAGTGGAATCTTCCCCGCGCCCGATTCATCTCTACAATGAATCCGGTTTACTTCGCGCAGTCTGTAGCCCTGATACAAAAATATGCGCAGGGAAAAGGCATATACATGATTTCAAAGTATGATATGTTTCTCCCTTTTCTGGCGACAAAGTACCAAGCCATGCCGTTCCCTGAACTGGGTCAATTCCTTGTCAGTAGGAAAGAAATGGGAATCTGCGTCGAAGCCTTGAAGCGGGACAGGCCGCAGTTTCTTTTCGTGGATTTCAATATCGACCGCGATTTGAGCCGCGATATCATAAGTGCCGACATGCCTGTATGGGGCTATTTGAATGAGGAATCCATCTGGCGTGTGGAGCGCCTGTCCCTGTTGCAGGAAATTTGGAAGGAAGTGCGTTCTTCTTATGAAAAAGTGGATTCCGGCGGCCTGCTTGATGTTTATAGGTTGAAACAGGATTCGATGCCATCAGTTGAAGGTGCAAAATGAAATTTGCAAGCATTATTTTTGACCTCGACGGGACTTTACTGGATTCATCCGGGGATATTCTTTCCACGCTTTCATTGGCTATCGAGGAAACCGGCTTATGTCCGGCCGTCAGACCTGACAAGGCAGTCGTTGGACCGCCTGTATCAGAGATGTTAAAAAAGCTTCTGCCGTCCATATCGCCGTCCCAGACAGACGCGGCCGTTTCGGCTTTCAGAAAACATTACGACGCCAGTTCCTATCCCGGGACGAAATTTTACCCGGGCATGCGGGAAACGCTGGACAGGTTGCGCAGCGAGGGCGTCAGATTGTTCATCGCAACCAATAAGCCCGAAGTGCCAACCCGCCGGGTGCTGGATGCGGTGCATGCCGGACCGTTTGACGGTATGGTCTGTGTCAACAGCTTGCCGGGCAGGACGCTGTCAAAGGCTGACATGATATCCAAGATATTGGTGGACTGGCAGCTGGACAAGGACAGTACCCTGATGGTAGGCGATTGCGATTCCGATATGACCGCTGCCAAGGCGTCTGGTATAAAGGGCGCGGCAGTGCTGTGGGGTTACGGCATGGATGCTATCAGTTCTTGCGGTGCGGATTTTCGCGTTTCTTCCGCTTCTGAACTAATTGCAATAGTGTTATGAGGATATTACTTACTGGTGGCAGCGGTTTCATCGGACGCAATGTGATGGAGTCTTGGCTGGCGGACAAACACCATATTTCCGCTCCTTCCCATAAAGAGCTGGAATTGGCGGATGAAGATGCCGTGATGTCGTTTGTCAGGAAAGGCCAATTCGACGCCATTGTTCATTCCGCTACCAAGCCAGGGCACCGCAATTCCAAGGATCCCTCAAATCTCTTCTATTCCAATTCCCGCATGTTCTTCAATCTGGCGCGCTGTCATGAGTATTTCGGGCGCATGCTGATTATCGGTTCCGGCGCTGTTTATGACATGCGCCATTACCTGCCTAAGATGAAGGAAGATTATTATGGCGTTCATGTTCCAGCGGATGAACACGGGTTTTGTAAGTATGTTTGCGGACGGTACATTGAAAAGGCGGACAAAATCACCGATATGCGGGTGTTTGGCATATTCGGCAAGTATGAGGATTATGCCATACGTTTCATATCCAATGCGGTATGCAAGGCCGTTTCCGATCTTCCCATAACCATAAGGCAGAACCGCAGGTTTGACTACATATGGATTGATGATTTCCTGCCGGTACTTGACACTTTTTTGTCCGCGGATTTGAAGCACAAAGCTTACAACATAACTCCGCCGGTTTCGGTTGAGTTGCTTGAGCTTGCAAAGATTGTTGTTGCAGTGTCGGGCAAAAAGCTGGACATTCTTGTTAAAGAGCCGGGCATGGGAAGCGAATACAGCGGTGATAATGCCCGTCTGACTGCTGAATTCCCGGCGTTGACATTCACACCTTTGACTAAAGCTGTCGAAGAATTGTACCGGTGGTACTATGACAGGAGAGAGTCTCTTGACCGCGGTCTTTTGCTGGTGGATAAATGATTAGGAATGCTTCATTACTTAAACTCTTGAAGGAGTTGAAAGTATCTTATGGCGCTTTGTCTGCGCGCTGTGAGTTTGAGGATGAGGGGGCCAGCTTTCAGGAAGCTGTTTGTCTTGGCAGGCTGGCTGTCCGGGCCGGCTTGGGGATTGTTGTTAAGATCGGAGGCTGTGAGGCCGTCACAGATATGCGACAGGCTCTTGCTATGGGCGCAGGTACTATCATCGCTCCCATGGTTGAGACGCCTTATGCTTTGAGCAAGTTTCTTAAGGCTGCCGGCAGGGTTCTGTATGGGGTGCGGAAGAAACCGGAATTGTTTGTAAACATAGAAACCCGAGTAAGTATTGATAACTTTCCTGCCATGCTTCGTCTTAGGGAAATCAAGGCTTTGACTGGCATTACCATCGGCAGATGTGATCTGGTGGAGTCCATGGGATGGACAAAAGATCGGGTCAATGATCCGGAGATAGCACGACAGGTAGTCAGTGTTTGCAGACTTGCCCATGCGTCCGGGCTGAAGTGTTCTTTGGGCGGCGGTATTGGGGATAGATCCATAGATTTTCTTCGGCGTCTTCCTCCCGGGACGCTGGATTATTTTGAAACACGGAAAACTGTTTTCGCTGCTCCGCATGAATTCTATGAAGGATGCGGCTCTGCGGTGTTGAAGGCTACGGAGTTTGAGTTGCGCTGGCTGGAATTGTGTCAGGAAAAGGGGACCGGGTTGGCAAGCGATTCGTTGCGTATTAGGATGTTGGAAAAGCGTTTGTCCCGTCACATGGCTTGAATTTTCTATTTTTCATGGCAGTTTTTCCCTCCATTATCAAGTGTCGCACCCTGCAATATATTCTGTAAATTGGCGTTCAGTAGCTAGGTGCTTTGTTGCAATAGCCCTATGTGCTGTTTCATGCAATTCGTGACATGTCGGTATGCTGCTTTTGTTGCATACAGATTATCAAATTTTGTTAATATATATATTAGTCGCATTAGGTGGCACTTGAAATCGGGAGGGGAGAATGAACAGGGACGTGTTTGAAGAGCTTTTTATACTGGAGCTTGCTAATAACCACTGGGGCAGTCTTGAGCGCGGCCTCAGAATAATCAAAGAACATGCCCAAATAGTGCGTTTTAATGGCGTTCGTGCCGCCATTAAGATGCAGTTCCGGGATGTCGATAATTTCGTGCACAAGGATTTTATTGGGCGCGAAGATATCCGCTATATCAAAAAAACTTTAGATACCCAGCTCAAGGAGCAGGATTTTGCCATCATGGCCGAGGCTATTCGCAAAGCCGGCTGTGTAGTGATGTCGACCCCGTTTGATGAGCGTTCCGTGGACCTGTGTGTCCGTCTTGGCATACAGATAATCAAAATAGCGAGCTATGATATCAATGACTGGTTTCTCATTGAAAAAATAGCGGAAACCCGCAAGCCGGTTGTTGTGTCTACTGGCGGCTCTTCACTCAAGGACATTGACGACCTGGTTCTTTTCTTCGAGAATCGCAACATCCCCTTGGCTATCATGCATTGTGTCTCCGCTTATCCGGCGGAGGATTCCGAACTGGAACTTAATCAGGTAGATTTTCTAAAAAATCGCTATCCCAACCATGTGGTCGGTCTTTCAACACATGAGCATTCAGACTGGAATTCTTCGGTGATGATATCCTATGCCAAGGGAGCCCGCGTTTTCGAACGGCATGTGGACATAGAGGATGGAAAATTCAAGGTCACTCCGTATTGTTCGCTCCCTAAGCATGTAGATCAATGGTTCCGCGCTTATAAAAAAGCTAAAGAGATGTGCGGCGCTCCTGGTACCACTAAGCGCGCTCCGCAGGAGAAGGAAATAAAGTATCTTGATAATCTTGTGCGCGGCGTATACGCAAAGAGAGACCTGCCCAAGGGGCATGTTTTAAACCATGATTCCCTGATGGATGATGTGTACCTTGCTGTGCCGCTACAGAAAGGACAGATCTCCTGTCGGGAATTGATGAGCGGTGAAATGTTGATGAATGATGTTAAGAAAGATCAAGCTGTGAGGATCGATGACATCGACAGTCCCTATACCGCCAACGAAAGTCTTAGGCAAACTATCTATCAGCGCGGTCTTTGAACTGGCGCTTTGCCGCCGGTTTCTCCGGTCTGGATGCAGGAGGCTGACGGAGCATGTTGCATTTGCGGGAGAGATTTCATGCGGACGGTTTTTATTTTGGGCAGTGAAGGGGATATCGGCTCGGCTATAGCCCGGAAATTTGAGAAGGAAGCTTATTCTCTTGTCGCACCGCGGTTGTCTGAGCTCGATCTTTCCTCCGCCAAGTCGATAGAGAGGTATTTTGCGGACAATGCAGTGGAGCCTGATGTGCTTGTCCATTGCGCTGGCATAAATAATCCGAAACCTGTTGAGGACATAACGGCCGAAGACATTGATCGTACTCATGCCGTTAATTACAAAGGGTTTTTCTTGGTATTCCAGAAGTTTTTGCCGTCTATGAAGCAAAAAGGGAATGCTCATATCCTTGCGATTTCCTCTCTTTATGGTACTTTTTCCCGCAAATGGCGTCTTCCTTACGCCACCAGCAAGCATGCGCTCAACGGCATGATCAAGACAATGGCCATTGAGCTCGCGCCATACAAAATCATGGCTAACACCCTTTCTCCCGGTTTTGTAGATACCCAGCTGACTCGCAAGAATAACAAGCCTGAAGTGATACAGAATTTCGAAGCCATGATTCCTGCCGGGAGGCTAGCGCGTCCCGAGGAAATTGCGGAAGTGGCTTTTTTCCTTTGTTCTCCAGCCAATAGTTATCTGACCGGTCAGGACATTGTTGTGGACGGTGCATTTTCTGTCGGAGGTTTTCAGAAATGAGCAAGGGAGCAGATTTTTTTATACAGGGAAGAAAATTCACGGCCGGCACAGATATTCTGGACTTGGCGGAATTTGAAGTGCGTTCCGTTCCAAGGCCTTACAAGGTTGTTTGGACAGAAGAGGCGGAAACATTTGCCGGCGTTCGTTCCCTTATGGGAGAGAATTCCGCCAATGTCCTTTTCGGTGACGAAAAGGTGTTCAGTCTCCACGCGGGCGGCAAATTGCCTGACAGGACTTTGTCCGCAAAAGCTACGGAAGAGTTCAAGACTTTGGGAGGAGTTACCTCGCTGGTTGATTTTTTGATGAAGGGTGGTTTTTCCAAGGGTGAGAAACTGGTGGTGGTTGGTGGCGGAATAATGGAGGATATCGGCGCTTTTTCGGGGGCCGTATATAAGCGGGGCATACGATGGTATTTTTTCCCTACCACGTTGCTTGCCATGTGCGACAGTTGTATTGGCGGGAAGACCGGCATAAACCATGCGGGGGCTAAAAATCAGTTGGCTCTATTTTCTGCTCCCGCGCAGGTTGTCATAAATCCCAATTTCCTCAAGACTCTGGACAAACGGGACTGCATGAGCGGCATGGGAGAAATCCTCAAGCTGTTCGTTACTGGCGGTCCTCACTTCGTGGAGCTTTACAAAACAACGGTTAAAAATGGTTTGCCTGCGGAATTTTCATCCTACAAATCGCTTATTCTTTCCTCCCTCAGCATCAAGCGTGCGGTCGTGGAATACGACGAGTTCGAACTTGACCATCGCCGCTCGCTTAATTACGGTCACACTATCGGGCATGTGATCGAGGCTCTTTCCGGTTACGCGATCCCGCACGGCCAGGCGGTTTCCATTGGGATGATCATCGTTAACGAACTGGCTGTCCGCAGAGGCTTGCTGGCCCGTGCGGAATGCGACGGAATAAAGAAGATGGCTCTTGAGATTCTGGACCCCGAGTCCTTGCGCGTTATGCGTTCGTTATCCACTTCCAACATTCTTGATTTGTTACAAAAAGATAAAAAAACTGTATCAGGTTCCGTTTTCCTTGTATTGATAAGGACTGCGGGCGATACTGTTTTCGTAAAGACCAATCTGGACGCTGAGTTTAAGCAGGAGCTGGATGCAATTGTGAAGAGTGAATTCCAATCCTGACATGGCCTGCTATCTTCTTTGCGATTTTGGCGCGACAAATGTAAAGACCGCAGTGGTGGATGCGTCCACCGGCGTGTTTTCCAATATACGTGTGCATTCCGGTCTGGGAAACGTTTCTGCGGTGCGTGGGCAGTATGAAATATCACTGGCTTCCCTGCGACTTCAATTTCTGGGCATATTGTCCCTTTATAATAATCAACTTGGCGTGAAGCTTGAAGGAGTGTTTATCTCGAGCCAGATGCATGGTTTCGCGCTTGTGGATGACTCTTTCTCTCCGTTGACCGATTACATAAGCTGGCGTGATGAACGCGCGTCCTTGCGTACCAATGGACGGGAAGCGATATTTCCTCTTCTCGCGGATGAGTATGGCAGGGAATTCCGTGCTGTGACGGGAATGAAAATGCGTCCTGGTTTCCCTCTGGTCAATTTGTGCCATTTGGCGCGGGAAGGCGGTATTTGTTCCGGTCGTGTCGTTACCATACCTGATTGGCTTTCCAATGTGTCCGGTTTGAGTACACGCCTCGCTCATGAGACCATGCTTGCCGGTCTTGGACTGTATGACATTAAACTCCATGCCGCCAGCGACGTCCTTGCAGACGTTTGCCGTTCTTTCGGAGGAGAATACACCATTAATGCTGCGGCCGGGCCATGTGATGCGGCTGGCTACTGGGAGCAGGATGGACGCCGGATACCTATTTACTGCGGTGTCGGCGATCATCAATGCGCGGTTTTGGGCGCTGGTAACAGGAAAAAACAGACATTATCGTTAAATCTCGGCACGGGTTCTCAAGTTTCCATGATCGGGACAGGCAAGCCAAAAACTTCCGTGGAACTCCGCCCATTCTTCGACGGGGAGATCCTGCGCACCATAACGCACATCCCCTGTGGAAGGGCGTTGCAGGAATTTGTGGGTTTTGCCGACGCGTTGCGCGGTTGTTCCGCGGCAATTCCTTCCTTCTGGGAGGATATTGCCGCCCTGAAGCCAGAGGATATTGGTTCTTCCACGTTGGAAGTGAATCTTTCCATTTTCAAAAGCGCGTGGAACTATAAAGACGGCGGAAGCATCCACGCCATAGGCGAAAATTCGCTGTCTCCCAAGAACTTCGCTGCGTCTCTGGTTCGCGGCTTTATAAGCCAGTACATCGCCGCTGCGCGTGAAGTAGATGCGGCGGGAATAAGCGGTGAATGGATACTGTCAGGAGGCGTAGCAAGAAAAATGAAAGTTCTGCCAAGTGCCCTGGCCTTGCTGTCCGGGAAAAGCATTACCCCTGCTGCCGGACTTGATGAGACTTTTCTTGGTTTGCGTGCTTTGGCTCTCATTGTTGACCGTAAGGTTGGTTCGGCTGCGGAAGCTGCCGCTATATTCGGCGTAAATGTTCCGTCAGGCGAGTCACGGGCGGATTAGACGGAGGATGTCTGTTGAGAGATGCGGCTCAATGTCTTTAGTGCGGAACAGATGTGTTTGTTGCGCTCAATCCTCTTTTTTCGGTAACATCTGCTGTGCGGGTGGTATTCTGTCGCCGGCGGATTGTTTCGGCGCTGTTTGGAAATGACTCACATCGATTTTTATCATACTGGAGTTTGCAAAATGCAAAGAGTCGCGGATTTCATAGCACAGCATCTGGCGGACAATGGTATTGAGCGTATTTTTATGATTACCGGCGGCGGCGCCATGCATCTGAATGACGCCATCGGACGGCAGAAAG
>Ga0074197_1001009_pt1 | contig 27613 bp, 19 predicted proteins | sample EPASupsiteSAE305_FD_64526 | JGI IMG/M metagenome (GOLD analysis project Ga0074197, IMG submission 64526) | Bioremediated contaminated groundwater microbial communities from EPA Superfund site, New Mexico - SAE3-05 reassembly with SPADES | ecosystem: Environmental > Aquatic > Deep subsurface >...
CCGGCGGCGTGTCGGCCCCGTCGGTGGTGTGGTGGGGGTCCCAGCCGATAGCGGTGGGGTAGATCAGCAGTTCGGCCCCGGCCAGGGCCATCAGGCGGGCCGCTTCGGGATACCATTGATCCCAGCAGACCAGCACCCCCAGCCTACCCAGTGAGGTCTGGATCGGGGTAAAGCCTAAGTCGCCGGGGGTGAAGTAAAACTTCTCGTAAAAGCCGGGGTCATCCGGGATATGCATCTTGCGGTAGATGCCGGCCACACTGCCGTCGCTCTCAAAAACCACGGCGGTGTTGTGGTACAGGCCGGCGGCACGGCGCTCGAACAAGGACGCTACCAGCACGATTCCCAGCTCTTTGGCCAAGGCCCCCAGTCGCTCGCTGGTGGGGCCGGGGATCGGTTCGGCCCGGTCAAACTGGCCTGTCTCTTCGGTCTGGCAAAAATAGGGGCCACTGTGCAGCTCCTGCAGCAGCACCAGGCGGGCTCCCTTAGCGGCAGCCTGACGGATCAGGTCGCAGGTTTTCAGCAGCGTCGCACCGTGATCGTTGCTGCAGGTCTGTTGGATCAGGGCGATGGACAGTCTGCTCATGACAGGACCCCCGTGGGCAGCTGCATGGTGATGCAGTGCAGCGAACCGTGTTGCTTGATCAGTACCCGGCAGTCGATGCCGATGATCTCGCGTCCCGGGAAGGCCAGGCCGATCATGGCCAGGGCGCCGTTGTCGGTTGGTTGACCGTAGGTGGGCACCAGCACGGCATTGTTGATGACCAGAAAATTGGCGTAGGTGGCCGGCAGGCGATGACCATCCTCATCAAAGCAGGCAGCTGGCCAGGGCAGTGCCAGCAGGCGGTAGGGCTGTCCGTTCAGGGAGCGCAGCCCCTTGAGTTCGGCCTCCATCTGTTTAAGTGGCTGATAATGCTCGTCTCGCTGGTCGTCACAGGCCACATAGACGATGGTGTCAGCGGGACAGAGTCGCGCCAGGGTGTCGATATGGGCGTCGGTGTCGTCGCCGGCCAGATGGCCGTACTCCAGCCAGTGTACCTGACGGGCACCCAGCAGTGATTGCAGGGCACCGTTCAGTTCATTTTGGTCCAGTTGGGGGTTGCGGTTCGGTGAAAGCAGGCACTGGCTGGTAGTGAGGATGGTGCCGTTGCCGTCGCTCTCAATACTGCCGCCTTCCAGGATCAGGCCGATGGTGTTGAGCCGCGGTTTGAAGGCGCCTTGCTGCTTGAGGGTGCGGGTCAACAGGTTGTCATGGTTAGCGGCAAACTTGAGTCCCCAGCCGTTGAAGCCGAAGTCCAACAGTACCGGTTGGTTATTAACCAGCACCGTGAGCGGACCACTGTCCCTGGTCCAGCTGTCGTTGCTGTTGGCCGCAAGGATGGTGACCCGCTCCAGCGGTACTGCGGCCTGCTGCAACCAGCTACGAGCCTCTTCAGGTTCGGGCGCTGCCAACAGCACGGTTTCAAAACGGGTGATTGTCCTGATCAGTTCAGCATAGACGCTGCGAACCTCAGTCAATACAGGGGTCCAGTCAGTGGACTCGTGGGGCCAGGCCAACAGAATGCCGTCTTGGGGCTCCCATTCAGCTGGAAGGCGGATTGCCATGGACATCGAACAGGCTCCTTTGGTGGTGATGACGCTATCTGCGAACGGGCGAAGTATAGCCCTGAATCCGGCTGGCCGCAAGGCCTTTAGCCTTGATTTATCGTGGTTATTTAGGTATGAGGATGGCTTCTGAATCGTTTGATCTGACGTTATTCTCGAGCTGGAGAAATGACTATGTTGCAGTCAATGATCATACAGGCCCCTGCCAAGGTGAACTACCGTCTTGATGTGGTGGGCCGGCGTCCCAACGGCTATCACGACCTGCGCATGATCATGCAGCGGGTCAACCTGTGCGATGAGGTGACACTGCGTCTGGTGGCGCAACCCGGTATCCGGGTCACCTGCGGGCAGCACGGTGTTCCTGAAGGGGAGGGCAATATCGCCTGGAAGGCAGCCTCGGCGCTGCTGGAGTTGTCGGGCGCCGATCAGGGGGTCGAGATCGAGATTGTCAAGCAGATCCCGGTGGCGGCTGGTCTGGGTGGCGGCAGCAGCGACTGTGCTGCGGTGCTGCTGGGGCTAAACGAACTGTTGGGTCTGGGGCTTTCCCTGGACCGCCTGATGGAGATCGGTGTCAAGCTGGGCGCAGATGTGCCCTTTTTCGTGTTTGGGCAGACCGCCTTGGCTGAGGGGATCGGTGAACGTTTGACGCCGCTTGCCAAGGTGCCGACCGCCTGGGTGGTGCTGGTGAACCCCAATCTGCCTGTCTCCACTGCCTGGGTCTACCAAAATTTGCAGTTGACACAGCGGGATCAACTGGCTAAACTTCCTAACTCTTTTGAAAATGTGATCGAGTTGAGCGCCATTCTTGCCAATGATCTGGAATCAGTGACTATTTCAGCCTTTCCGGTGATCGACGAGATTAAACGTGCACTGGTAGGCCTTGGTGCGGCCGGAGCTCTGATGTCGGGCAGCGGCCCAACAGTATTTGGTCTGTTTGAGGACGAGGTCAGTGCTCGCAAGGCCGCCGCAGATCTGCAACAAGGTCACAACTGGTTTGTAACGGTCGCAGAGACCTGCTGAGGCGGCTCTTCGAGCATCGTAATTCTGGCCAGGTTTTCTCGATACAGTAACGAACAACCGGATTCTTACACTCACTTTATGCACACAGCCTGAAAGGTGGCACACGCCATGTACGACAAGATCAGGGTCTTTACCGGCAACTCCAACCCCGCATTGGCACAGAAAATCTGCGAAGGGTTGGGAGTTCCCCTGGGCAACGCCCGGGTCAAGACCTTTTCCGATGGCGAGGTGATGGTTGAGATCGGCGAGAACGTTCGTGGCCGTGATGTGTATGTGGTGCAGTCCACCTGCGCCCCCACCAACAACAATCTGATGGAACTGCTGGTGATGACCGATGCCCTCAAGCGTGCTTCGGCCGCCACCATCACTGCGGTGATGCCCTACTACGGCTATGCCCGCCAGGACCGTAAGGCCGCGCCTCGCACTCCAATCTCGGCCAAGCTGGTGGCCGATCTGGTGACCACCGCCGGTGTCGACCGGGTGGTGACCATCGATCTGCACGCGGCCCAGATTCAGGGGTTTTTCAATATTCCGGTGGACAACCTGTACGCCGCACCGGTGATCCTCAATCATCTGAAAGAGCGTTTTACCGGTCAAGATTTGGTAATGGTGACGCCGGATGCCGGCGGCACCGAACGTGCCCGCGCCTTTGCCAAGCGGCTTGAGTGTCCGATGGCTCTGATTGACAAGCGTCGCACCAGTCCCAATGTGGCCGAGGTGATGCACCTGATCGGCGACGTGTCGGGTAAGATCGCTATCATCCTGGATGACATGATCGACACGGCCGGCACTCTGACTCAGGCTGCAGGGGCTCTGAAGCAGAACGGTGCCGCTGCCATCTATGCCGCCGCCACCCATGGCGTGCTGTCCGGTCCGGCGATTGACCGGATCAACGGTTCGGTTATTGAAGAGGTGCTGTTGACCGACACCATTCCGTTGGGTGAGCAGGCTGAACGGACCAGTAAGATCAAGGTGGTCAGCGTTGCCGGCCTGCTGGCTGAGGCGATCCGCAGGATTCACGATGACGAGTCGGTCAGTTCGTTGTTTATTTAGATTATAACCCGCAACTACAACGTCGTGGTGCACGTAGCTAACGATGCCCACGTTTGGAGGAGAGACCCCATGCAAAAGACCCAGATGAAGATTGAGATCCGTACCAGTACCGGCAAGGGCATCAGCCGCAAGCTGCGCGCTGCCGGCCGTATTCCCGGTGTTGTGTATGGCCGCGGCATGGAGCCGATTCCGGTCAGCGTTGAGCCCAAGGCCTTGGCTGCAGCCATTGCCGGTGAAGGCGGCATGAACAACCTGATTACTCTGCAGGGAGGCGGCAGCCTCGACCAGGTCGTGGTGATTGTGGCTGATATGCAGCGCGACCCGATCAAGCGCACCCCTGAACATGTCGACCTGCACCAGGTCAACATGAACGAGAAGGTACGGATCAACGTGCCGATCAGCTTCGTCGGTTCGGCAGCGGGCGTCAAGGAAGGCGGGATTCTGGATGTAATCCAGCACGGCCTCCACATTGAATGTCTGCCCAGCCAGATCCCCGGTCATATTGAAGTGGATGTTACCAATCTGTCGATTGGTCAATCTGTTCACGTTGAAGCGATTGTCTTGCCTGCCGGCGTCAAGTGCCTTGATGCCCCGACCTCTTCCGTAGTCAGTATCCACGGTAAGGCCAAGGAAGAAGCAGCTCCGGCTGAGGCCTAGGACTTTTCGAACAAGGGCCGCGGTTGCTTTGATGCGCCGTGGCCCTTGTTCATGTTCATGCCATGGAGACGCTTGTCATCGCAGGGCTCGGTAATCCCGGCCCCAAGTATCAATGGACCCGCCATAACGCGGGTTTTCTGTTTCTGGATCGGCTTGCCCATTTGGAGGGACTCTCGATCAGCCGCAAGCAGTTCGGTGGCCTGACTGCAGAGTGGGAGCGCAAGGGCAAGCGGCTGGTACTGTTGAAACCCCAGACCTTTATGAACCTCTCCGGCCGCTCGGTCATGCCGGCCCTCCAGTTCTACAAGCTGAAGCCTGAACAACTGATCGTGGTCCATGATGAGATCGACCTGCCTCTGGGGACTGCCCGTCTCAAGCAGGGCGGCGGGCATGGCGGTCAGAACGGCCTGCGCTCCATCATGGAGCAACTGGGGCGGGGCGACTTTCTGCGCTTGCGGCTCGGTATCGGGCGACCGCTCTACGGCGAGGTCACCAATCATGTGCTGGGTACCTTCAGCCCGGTCGAGATGGAAGGGTTTGCCAGGGTGCTGGACGGCGCGGTGGAGATGCTGGAAGCGGCGCTGGATGACGGGGTGCCCAAGGCGATGAGCCTCTACAACAACAAGAACTATCTGGAAGGATAACGGATCATGGGTTTCAACTGCGGCATCGTCGGTCTGCCCAATGTGGGCAAGTCCACCATCTTCAACGCCATCACCAGCGCCGGGGCAGAATCGGCCAACTACCCCTTCTGCACCATCGATCCCAACGTGGGGATCGTGCAGGTGCCCGACCCGCGTATTGACCAACTGTCGACTATTGTCAAGCCGCAGAAGTGTCAGTACACCACCATCGAGTTCGTTGATATCGCCGGACTGGTCAAAGGGGCCAGCGCCGGTGAGGGGTTGGGCAACCAGTTTCTGGGTCATATCCGCTCCGTGGATGCGGTGGTGCATGTGGTGCGCTGTTTTGACGATGAGAATGTGGTGCACGTGGCAGGCAAGGTCTCGCCGGCTGACGATATCGAGATCATCAACACCGAGCTGGCCCTGTCCGACCTGGATACCCTGGAGAAGAAGCTGCTGCGCGCCGAAAAGTTGGCCCGTAGTGGCGATAAAAAGGCCAAAGACGAGGTGGCGCTCTATGAGCGGATCAAGGCGCTCCTGGAGCAGGCCAAAAAGGTGCGTGACTGCGCTGAAAACGAGGATGAACGGATCTGGCTGCGGGACCTGCACCTGCTGACTGCCAAGCCGGTGCTGTATGTGGCCAACGTGGCCGAAGACGATCTGGAGGGCAAGCACCCTTTTGTGGCCCAGGTGCGGGAAATCGCCGCAGCCGAAGGGGCTGGCGTGGTGGTGATCTGCGGTAAGATCGAGGCGGAGATCGCCGAGCTGGATGGCGATGAAAAACAGGCCTTTCTTGAGGAGATGGGGCTGGCGGAATCGGGCCTCGACCGCCTGATCCGGGCTGGCTACGACCTGCTGGGACTGATAACCTATTTTACTGCCGGCGTGAAAGAGGTGCGGGCCTGGACCATTACCCAGGGTACCAAGGCACCCCAGGCCGCCGGGGTGATCCACTCCGATTTTGAAAAAGGCTTCATCAGGGCCGAGGTGATCGGTTTCAACGACTACATCGCCTGTCAGGGGGAGGCCGGCGCCAAGGAAAAGGGGCTGATGCGTCTGGAGGGCAAGGAATATGTGGTCAAGGATGGTGACGTGATGCACTTCCGCTTCAACGTCTAGCTTCGCTGAGCATACCTTTACCGCCTCTAACGCCGCCCAGCAGTTCAGCTGGGCGGCTTTTTTTCTTACCGGTTGTAGCGGGTGTATAGCACAGCAGGGCTTCTTGTTTTATTATTTTTGTGGTATCACCCAGGTGTCTTTCCCGCTCATTGCTCTGAGAGGTGTTCATGGATACCGTGCTGTTTCAGGCCTCGCTGCAGTTTATGTCCATTCACGATATTCTGCAGTGGATTGACATGAACCGCATAACCTGCGTGGTTACCGTCAGCCTGACTGCTGAAAATGAAATCATTCTGTATTGCGAACAGGGCAAGATTGTCTTTGGCACCTCGCGCAGACAAGGCGCCAGCCTTGGCGAGGCACTGGTGAAAAGCGGTGCGCTCAAGGAGGCGGTTGCAATGCAGGCGGTGGTGCAGAGCCGTGCTGCCGGCGTCTCGCTGACTCGCTATCTGCTTGAAGAGAACTTGCTCTCATTGCCCACGCTTAGCAACCAGTTCCGACAGTACCTGTTGCAGCTGCTGCTTGAGGTGTTTACTGCGCAGTCCGGCAGCGTGACCATCACGGCACCGGCGCCGGCTGCGGTGTTGGGTGGCAATCTGCAGCTCGATGTCAGCCGTACCCTGCTGGATGCGGTCAGGTTGTTTGACGAACGTAGCCGCGATGCCGACAACCAGCGTAACGAGGCCTTGGAACTACTCAACAGGCGGCTCTACGAAGAAGACTTTCAACTGCCTGCCCTGCCTTCAATCGTCACCCAACTCAACTCCCTGCTCAATGATGAATCCGCCACCTTTCAGGATATGGCGCGGGTGATCATGACCGACCAGGTCCTGATCTCCCGGATACTCAAGGTAGCCAACTCACCATTCTATGGCGGCAGCGGTCAGGTGGATTCGATCCACTTCGCCATTGTTCGGCTCGGCATGCGCGAGATCATGAACATTGTCACCGGTATCAAGCTGAGCAGCATGCAGCATGGGGGGCTGCCTCAGGAGAAACTGCAGGCCATCCTTGATACGGCGCTTAAGATCGCCTTTACCGCCAGCGGCCTGGCCCGCCAGTGCCGACTTGATCCGGAGGAGGCCTTTCTGGGTGGGCTGTTGCTGGATTTGGGCAAGACGGTTATCCTGACGGTTGCCCAGGAAAGTGACATTGAACAGGGGTTGCTGGATGAGCTGATGCATTCACGCCATGCCGAACTGGGGGCCCTGATAGCCCAAAAATGGAACTATCCCGAGACAATTCAGACCCTGATCCGCTATCATCATGCCAAGAACTTTGGCGGGATGATCAACAGGATCCATAGTGTGATTCAAGTGGCCGACCAGATTGTCTGTGAAGAGGGCAGAGTCGATGCCGTTGATCCGGAACTGCTGCAGGCACTGCAACTCACCCCTGAGGTGGTCAACGAGGTTTTTTCCACCGCGCTGGCATCCTTTGAACAGATCAAGGCGGCCTGAGCCAGGGGGCATAAAAGACCATAATTGTCTTTTATGCTTGCATTGCCGGAAAAATGGGCTACACTACCAAACGAAGCAGGCCGAGTGCCATACTACCTCTGGAGGAGATTCCCATGCCGAAGCGTCTTGAAGTCTACAAGTGTCAACATTGCGGCAATATTATTGAAGTCATGGTGGGCGGTGGCGCCAACATCGTCTGTTGTGGCGAGGAGATGCAGCTGCAGGCAGAGAACACTGTGGATGCAGCCAAAGAGAAACATGTGCCGGTGATCGAGAAGGGCAACGGCACTATCACCGTCAAGGTGGGCAGCGTTGCCCATCCGATGGAAGAGAAGCACTACATCCAGTGGATCGAGCTGATCGCCGACGGAAAGGTGTATCGTCAATTCCTGGAGCCGGGTCAGGCCCCTGAGGCTACCTTCTGTGTGACGGCCGAGAATGTCACGGCGCGTGAGTACTGCAATCTGCATGGTCAGTGGAAGGCATAATTCAGACCAGCAGAGATAGCTGTCTATGCAAAGGCCCTCCGAAACTAACCGGAGGGCCTTTGCCGTTTTAGGGGGTATGGTCAAGCAGTTCCTGAATACCGTGTGGTGGCAGCGGTCGGCTGAAATAGAAGCCCTGCATTTGATGGCAGCCCAAGTCAGCCAGAAAGGATGCCTGTTCACTGGTTTCTACCCCCTCTGCCACCACGGTCAGCGCCAGGCCTTCGGCCAGGGAGAGTACTGAGCTGATGATGGCCATGGCGTTTTTGTCGTTGGGTAGATGCTTGACAAAGGAACGATCGATCTTGAGTTCATGCAGCTGCATGCGCTGCAGGTAATTGAGCGAGGCGAAGCCGGTACCGAAGTCGTCAATCGAGAGCATGACACCTAGCTGACGCAGCCGTTGCAGTGTTTTTATGGCCAGCTCGCTGTCTTGTATGACGACACTTTCGGTCAGTTCCAGGCAGAGCCGTTCCGGCTCGATGCCGGTGGCGACGAGGACCGACTCCACGATCTCCGGCAGGTCACCGGCATGGAACTGTACCGCAGAGATGTTGACCGACAGCTGTAGCGGGATGTCATGCGGATTATGCCAGGACATCAACTGACGGCAGGCAGTTTCCAGCACCCAGCGGCCCACCTCGATGATCATGCCGGTCTCTTCCAGAATCGGGATGAACTCGTCAGGCTGTATAACCGTCTGCTGGAGGTGCGGCTTCCAGCGTAGCAGGGCTTCCACCCCGCATATTCGCCAACTACCGGCAGTGACCTTCGGTTGATACTCAAGAAAAAATTCGTTGCGCTCCAGTGCACGGTGCAAGCTGGATTCGCGCGACATCCGTTCGCGCAGGCGTTCGCTGAGTCCACTTGAATAAAAAGCATATTTGTCGCTACCCAGCAGTTTGGCCTGCGATAAGGCGGCGTTGGCGTGTTGCAGCAGGCTGTCCAGCGATTCGCCATCGTGGGGAAAGGCGGCGATGCCCAGGCAGGCAGTGATGAACACCTCTTCATCGAGTAGTTTGAAGGGGCGGGCCAACACCTGGCGCAGCTGCTGGATGCAGCCATACACCTCGCTGCACCCGGTCAAAAGGATCACGAACTGATCAGCGCCTAGGCGTCCAACCGTGACGGTCGCAGATTCATGCTGCCGCAAGCGATGGGCGGTATCCACCAGCAACAGGTCACCATATTCATGACCAAAGGTCTTGTTGATCGATTTCAGGTTGTCCAGGTCCAGCAGAATCACAAACAGGGCATGGGGCAGGTCGCCCTGCCTGACGAAGGCATCAAACAGTTCGCGCAGCTGCTGGCGCATCGGCAAGCCGGTCAGGGGGTCGCAGGAACGCAGCTGCTGCAACTTTAAGGCGCTGTCGGTCACACTACGCTCAAGCTCTGTCTGACGAGTCCGCTGGGCGTTGTTCTCGGCAATCCGTTCGTTGACTTTATCGATGACCTGCTCCAGAGAGGCAAAGTCATGGATCGGTTTGGTGATGTAGTCCCATGCACCCTGACGCACCGTATCGATGGCATAGCTGACCGAACCGTTGCCTGAGATGATCACCACCGGGGTTTCGGGGGCGGTCTGCCGAATGGCGGTCACCACCCCCAGTCCGTCCAGTTCAGGCATCATCAGGTCGGTCAGCACCAGATCGGGCTTGAGCTTCGCAAACAGTCGCAGCCCTTCGTGGCCGCCATCTGCCTCATGCACCTGGTAGCCGGAGTCCTGCAGATAGGCCACAATGCTGCGACGCAGGGCAGCGTCGTCATCGATGATCAGGACTGATTGCGTGGCAGTATTAGGCATGGTTTCCGCCTTGGGTGAGAGGAAGTCGGATCATGAAACAACAGCCCTTTCCCGGTGATGATACGACGCTGATCAGCCCTTTGTGGTTTTTGGTGATGATGGCGTGGGAAACGGCCAGACCCAGGCCGGTGCCCGATCCCACCGGCTTGGTGGTAAAGAACGGCTCAAAGACCCGTAGACGGGTCTCTTCACTCATGCCCGGTCCACTGTCACACAGTGTCAGCAGGGCGTAATTACCGTCACAGCGGGTGCTGATCCGGATGACACGCTCGCCGGACCAGCCGGACAGAGCCTGGGCAGCGTTCTTAAGCAGGTTGATCAGCACCTGCTCGATCTCGGTCACATTGATCGGCACGAGCGGCAGATCGGGGGCGTAGTCACGATCGATACGCAGTTCCAGAAACTTGTGCAGCTTGCGCAGATCGTAATCACCGCCGGCCAGCTCAAGGGAATGCTCTATCACCTCGTGCAGCGGTGCCAGTTGGTGGTTGGTGCTGTTTTGACGGCTGAACTGCAGCATGTTGTCGATGATGCGCGAGGTGCGCCGGACAGCATCGCTGATGCTGTGGAGGTAGTCGGTGATTTGACGCTCTGCAAGATAGGTCTGCAGGGTATCCAGATCAAGCCCCAATCGCACCGCAACCTGACGGTTAGCCGACAGGCCAGGTGTCAGCCTGCGTTGCAGGTTTTGCAGATCCTGGACAATGATACCCAACGGGTTATTGATTTCGTGGGCCATGCCGGCTGCCAGCCCGCCGATCATCAGCATCTTTTCATGTTGCAGCAGGATCTCCTGGGTCCGGCGACGTTCGGTGGAATCGACCACAAACCCGTCAAAAAGTAATGTTTGTTTGCTGTTAGCGTCCCGAATGGCCCTGATATAGATGGTGCCGAAGAAATGGGTCCCGTCGCTGCGCAGAAATTCCAGATCATCCACCACCAGCGTTTCAGTGTTCTGCAACTGGCAGGTCAGTCGTCGCCACTGGTCGGGATCGGCATACAATTGGTTGGTGATATCCTTGATCTCACGCAGCATGAGCTCGGGAGAAGGGTAGCCGAAGATGGTGGCAAAGGCGTTGTTGATGCTGGTCAGGCGACCGTCCGATGTCGACTGGAAGATGCCGATCGGTGCGTTGTCGAAGATACCCCGGAAGGTGGCCTCGGCGTTTTTGAGCGCGCTGGTCTTGCGTTCTACGGTGCGGCGCAGCAGCAGGATGAATCCTGTCAGCAGCAGCGAGCTGGCTACCAGCGAGATGAGCAGCAATTTCAGCCAGAACGGGATGCTGAAACGGTCTGCGGGACGCAGCCAGTGGTTGATGGAGCGGAAATAGAAAGAATCGGGCTGGGCCTTGAAGAGCTCCAGGTGCCGGTTGATGGCGGCCACTACCTGCGGGTCTGTCTGCTGTGCAAAGGCGAAGTGGACACGGATCGGGTTGAAGATGATCGGCGTTGCCTGGACCCGGTAGGCCGCTGCACGCCGCATGGCAAACAGGCGCCCCACCACCGCCACATCCACCTTGCCCTGGTCAAGGGCCTCGAAGACATCCTCGAAAGTCGGGTAGTCGACCAGTGTGACGTTAATGCCGAACTCGTGCAGGTGATTGCGCAGGTAGATGGTCTGCACATTATTGGGAACGACGCCGATGCGGCGTTGATGCAACTCCAGAAAGGAGTAGATGTGGGCGTCGGGCCGGGAGTAGACCACGCCCCAGTTAGTGATGACGTCGTCTGCCGAGAACACGAACTGCTCGGCCCGTTCGGGCAGCCAGGCCAGCGGCGCCATCAGATCGATCTGATGGCTGCCGAGCATCTCCAGACATCTGGCCTGGGGGCAGGAGATATACTCGACCTGCCACCCCTCCAGCCGGGCAATCTCGTTCATCAGATCGACAAACAGTCCCTCCGGCTTGCCGTCGGCAGAAACGCTTGCCAGCGGCGGGTTTTGTTCAAGCCCCATCCGCAGGGTAAGGTTTGCCGCATACCCATGGATTGCGGTACAGGTCAGAAAAAGGCAACAGGTCAGGGTGCACCAGAGTAGTCTGAGCGGTTTGTGCAACATCTGGCCTGCTTACCTCCTGACCGCTACAGCCTGAATTGACCAACCAGCCGCTGCAGCTCCTCGGCCTGGGCTGAGACGTTGTTGGCAGCCAGGGCGGTCTCGCTGATGCCACGGCTGTTTTGTTGGGCCAGATCATTCAGATTCAATACGTTGTGGCTGATCTCACGGGTGGTGGAGGTCTGTTCCTCAGCAGCCGTTGCAATCTGATTGATCTGATCAGTCACCGCGCTCACCTGATTAAGGATAGCCTGCAGTGCTGTTTCAAGCTGGGCCGCCTCGGCGGCACCGCGTTCGGTTCCTTTGACCCCCTCCTCCATAGAACTGATGGCGGTCTTGGTTTCCTGCTGGATGCCGCGGATCATGTCGCTGATCTCTTTGGTGGCGCGGGTGGTTCGCTCGGCCAGGGCCCGCACCTCATCGGCCACCACGGCAAAACCGCGCCCTTGTTCGCCTGCCCGGGCGGCCTCGATGGCGGCATTCAGCGCCAACAGATTGGTCTGATCGGCAATATCCTCGATGGTGGCCACAATGGCGCCGATCTGGTCGGAGCGTTGTCCCAGCGACTCGACCATCTGTGCATTCTCCTTGGCTTTCTGGCCTCTGAAGCGAATCCCCTCTACCGTTTTTGACACCACCTCGAAGCCTTGCTGGGTGGTGTCGGCCGCCTGCTGGGCATTGTCGGCAGCGTTATGGCAGTTGCCGGCAATGTCGTTACTGGTGGCAGCCATCTCCTCGCCAGCGGTGGCCAGGGTGGTGGACTGTGACGAGAGCTGGTTGACGCTTTCGGTCATCTCCTTTGAGGTGGACTGCAACTCTGTTGCGGCCGAGGCAAGTTGTACGGCATTGCTGGCAACCTGGGAGATGATACCGTGCAGCTTGTCCACGAAGGTGTTGAACCATTCGCTGAGCTCACCTACTTCGTTTTTGCCATGGATCGGCAGTCGTTTGGTCAGGTCGCCTTCGCCCTGGGCAATATCCTTAATGGTATCAACCACCTCGTGAATCGGCACGCTCACCGAACGAGCCACCAGCCAGGCCAATAGAACCGTCAGGCCGAGGATCGCCAGCAGCGCGATGCCGATGCTGATCTGAATGGTCTTGATATGGGCGTTGACATCGTCGATGTAGATGCCGGTGCCGATCACCCATCCCCAGGGCTGGAACAGCTCCACGTAGGAGAGCTTGGGCACCGGCTTGTCGCTGCCGGACTTGGGCCAGGCGTAGTCAACAAACCCCTTGCCTTTTTCCTTGGAGACCTTGACCATCTCCACAAACAACGCCTTGCCGTTTGGATCCTTGTTCTCGCTCAGGTCGCTGCCGTTTAGTTCAGGCCGCAAGGGATGCATCACCATCCTGGGGGTCAGGTCGTTGATCCAGAGGTAGTTGGCGCCGTCCTCGTAGCGGATACTGGCAATTCGCTCAGCTGCCCGTTTTTGAGCCTCTTCTCTGGTCAGGGCGCCACTGTCGATCTGTTTTTGGTAGGAGACCAGCATACTGCTGGCCTGCTGTACCAGGTAGCTGGTGGCGTGCTGTTTTTCGTTCATGATCAGGCCGCGGATAAACGGCACCAGCAGGGTGTAGGCCGCGATCACCAGCAGTAGCCAAGTGGCCAGCGAGAGTCCCATGATCTTGGCAAAGATACTCCAGTCGCGATAGCGTTTCATTGGTTACCTCCTGTTGGTCTGACGGCAACGGGTTGTACACGTGGTCTGTTTTATAAAATTAAACAGTAGCTTAGCTCGGATTGACAGTATAATGCGGATGAATGTCGCAAGGCAAGTAACAATAACGTGCCCAGCAGCCTTCCTTTACAGGGCTGGCGCACTCATGTATCATGCCGGCCATGAAAAACCGAATCATCAGGTTGTATCTGATACGGGAAATAGCCGGCATCTTTCTGCTGGGCCTGACCATCTTCACGCTGGTGCTGCTGATGGGGCGGATGGTGAAGCTGATGGAGATGGTGGTGGCCAACGGGGTGCCGCTCCCCGATGTGCTGCGCCTGATCGGCTACCTGTTGCCCTCTTTTCTGGTCCTGACCATCCCGATGGCGCTGCTGCTGGCGGTACTGCTGGCCTTCGGGCGGCTCTCCGCCGACAACGAGATCACCATCTCCAAGTCCAGTGGCCTCAGTCTGGCAGCCCTGCTGCCGCCGGTGCTGACCTGTGCCCTGGCCGCCTGTTTGCTGACCCTGTTCGTCAGCCTGGTGGCGGTGCCGTGGGGCAACACCGGTTTCAAGCAATTTTCGCTGGAAATCGCCCGCACCTACTCCGCTGCCGCCATCAAGGAACGGATCTTCCGTGACGACCTGCCCGGCATTGTGATGTATGTCGATCAGTACGATGAACAGACCCACCAGATGAGCCGGGTCATGATCCAGGATGAGCGGGACCCGGCACGCCCCTTGACGATCTTCGCCCGCAACGGCGTGGTCGACAGCGACGAGAAGACCGGCAGCATGCGGATCCTTTTGCGTGATGGCAGCATCCATACCCAGGACAGCAAGGGGGGCTACCGCCTGATCGCCTTTGGCGACTATCTGCTGACCACCGAGTTGAGCAAGACCGGGCCGCTGGTCCGCTCAGAACAGGAGCTGGCAGTGGGTGAACTGTTGCAGGTAGCCCGCTCAGCAGCGAGTACACCGCAGGTTCGCAACAAGGCGCTGGCAGAGCTGCACAGCCGTTTTGCCTTCCCGGTGGCGGCGCTGGTGTTCGCCATCCTGGCGCTGCCGCTGGGTATTTCCAACCGTCGTTCCGGCAAAGGGGCCGGCTTCACGGCCAGCATCCTGGTGTTGCTGGTCTACTACGTGCTGCTTTCCTTCCTGCGCACCCTGGCCGAAAAAGGCAGCTTCCCGCCGGCTCTGGCGCTCTGGCTGCCCAATCTGCTGTTTCTGGTCGGCGGTTTGGGCCTGTTCCGTCTTGCGGTGCAGGAGCGGTCGCTGCGTGATCTGCTGCTGCCAAGCAGGAGGGCTGCCTGATGAACATCGTCAGCCGCTACATTGCCACCGCCTGGCTGCGGATGCTGCTGCTCTGTCAGGCCGGTTTTCTGGCCATCTACCTGATACTGGACTTCATGGAGAAGTTCGGCCGCTTCATGCGCTATGGTGCCTCACCCTGGGCCATCGCGCAGTTTTTCCTGTTCAAGCTGCCGGAGATGATCGGCCAGAGCATGCCCTTTGCCGTGCTGATGGCCACTCTACTGACCTTAGGCATGCTGTCCCGCAGCAGTGAACTGACCGCCCTGCGCAGTTGTGGCATGAGCCTGCCGCGTATCGTCATGCCCTTGCTGGTGCTGGGGCTGGGCTGCAGTCTGCTGCTGCTGATTAATGCCGAGTTGCTGGTGCCCCAGGCCTTCAACCGGATGGAATACGTCGACAAGGTGCTGATCAGAAAACAGGATCGCAGCACCGTCTTCAGGCTGAACAACATCTGGTTCCGTTCCAACAACCTGCTGCTGCAGGCCAAGGTGTTCGACCCCACGGCGGTGGTGCTGAAAGGGGTTACGGTCTGGGAGGTTTCGCAGCTGATGGAGCCGGTGCGGCGGCTGGATGCCGAGCGAGCGGTGTATGGCCAGGCTGGCTGGCAACTGGAGCAGGTCAAGGTTCGTTCCTTTGGCAATGGCTCCCGTCAGGTGCAGCGGGTGGAGCGACTGCCGCTGGAACTGAACCTGAAGGTGGAGGACCTGCGGATACTGGACAACAAGGCTGATAACCTGAGTTTCCGCGAGCTGCGCGAGTATGCCACCAGTCTGCAGAGTGGCGGCTACAAGGCCGACCGCTACCTGACCATGATGCACGCCAAGCTGGCCTTACCCTTTGGGGCGCTGGTGATGGTGGTGCTGGGCATCCCGTTTGCGCTGAAGACCGGCCGTACCGCCGGGGTGGCCAAAGGGATCGCGATTGGGGTCGCCCTGGGCTTTGCCTACTTCATTATCAACACCGCCGTACAGTCCTACGGCCGCAGCGGTGTGCTGCCGCCGCTGGTGGCGGCCTGGGGCGCCAACCTGATCTTCGTGCTGTCAGGCATCTGGCTGGCGATGACGGTCAAGCAGCAGTAACAGCGCCGGCAGGAACAGCAGGAAGGCCAGCACAATGGCGGCCATGCCCAGCGACATGACCGCGCCGATGGAAAACACCCCCTGGTGGCGGGCCACCATCAGGGCGCCGAAGCTGAACAGGATCGTGAGTGCATTCAGCAAGACCCCTCTGCCGGCGCTGCTGGTGGCCACCTGCACCGGTGATTCCTCACCCCGCTGGTGGCGGCTGATGATGTAGATGGCCGAGTCGATCCCCACCCCCAGCAAGAGCGGCATGACGATGATGTTGGCCACGTTGAATCGCAGGCCGAACAGCCACATCCCCCCCACCATCAGCAGCAGGCCAACCATCAGCGGCGTAATCCCCAGCAGGGTCGAACGCAGGCTGCGGAATGCCGCCAGCATGATCAGCACCACCCCGCACAAGGCGTACAGAAAGGCCTGCAGGTAGGATTGTTTGAGGATCTTGAACGATTCGTAGACGCTGACCGGCTCGCCGGTGGCATGGGGATCAACGCTCTTGATCTGGGTTACAAACGCGGCCAGCGGCTGTTCGTTGAAGATTTCCTCCTTGGGGGCGATCTGCAGCAGCAGACGTCCGTCCTTGCCGACAAAACGCTGCTTCAGGATAGCCGGGACATCGGCTTCGGTCACGGGTCGGGCATTCAGGCTCGCTTTCAGCAGGGCCAGTTTTTCCGGCAGCGGGGCAAACATCCGTTCCTGCATCTCGCGCAGCATGGCCAGGGCGTTGCCGTCTTTCTCCTTTTCCAGGCCGGCGAAGAATCGATCCAGGGTTGCCGAAAAGGCGGCTGCAGGCCCGGCCTCCGGCAGTTTCTGCTGTTCCAGTCGCTGGACGAGCTGGGCGACTCGCTGGTGGAACCCCTCAAAAACCGCCGGCAGTTCCATCACCTGCAGGTTTTCCTGATAGGGGGCCGGTGCGATTGGCGCCATGATTCGTTTGAGCCGCGCCAGCAAGGCCAGCTTCTCAGGCTGCTGCTGCGGCACCAGGGCCGCTAGACTGACCACGTGGTCAACACTGGGCAGCGCTTCGAAGCGTTTGGTGAGGCTGAGTGCCTCGTCACGGTCGTTGGCTATCGAGACGCCGAAGTAGCCTGAGTTTTCCTTGCTGCGCATCAGCTGGTAGGCGTAGTGCACCGATTCGAGGCCCTTGGCCTGCAGATTGAGCAGGTTGAAATCGAACGGTACGCGGGGCAGGGCGGCTGCGCCGGCCAGCGCCAGCAGGGCGGTGGTTGCCACAATCAGCCCCGGTCGCCTGAACAGCCCGCTGAGTCGTGGTCTTGTGGAGGTAGTCTGGTGCTTTATGTCCTGTGTGGTCTGCCCTTTGTGTACAAGCGCCAGCATGGCCGGCAGCACGGTGAAGGTGGCCAGGAAGCAGACCCCCACCCCGACGGCGGCGATCAGGCCCAGCTCGGCGATCCCCCGAAAGTCGGTCAAAAGAAAGGTCAGGAAGGCCAGGGCGGTGGTGGTGAAGGCCAGCAGGATCGGCCGCAGGTTTGAGCTGAGGCTTTCCTGTAACGCCTCTTCAAAGGGGTGCTGTTGCAGCAGTTCCTGGTGGCGCAGCACCAGTTGGATGCCGTACTCCACCCCCAGTCCCAGCAGCATCACCGCAAAGGCCATCGAGAGGATGTTGAGGTGTCCCACCAGCAGGGTGGCCAGGCCGAAGGCCAGCGCAATGGCGCACACCAGGGTGGTCATGGCGGCCAGCATGGTGCGCAGCCCCCGGAAGGCGAACAGCAACAGCAGGGCGGTCAGCAGCAGCGACAGGATCGAGGCCAGCTTCATATCCTGCATGCTGGTGGCCATCTCTTCATATTCCAGCACCGGTACACCGGTGATGCCGGCTGTTATCCCCTTGAATTCGGAGAGTTGACGCAGGGCAGCCAGTTCGTGGCGTACTTTTTCGATCGCCTTCTCAGCCGGTACAAAGCTGCCCGCTTGTTTTACGGGGCGGATGGCGATTACCTGCTGTTTGCCGGCACGTTCCAGCATGGATGGCGTGCCGTCGACGCTGCCGGAGAGCAAGGCATCCATGGAGAGCGGGGTGCCTTTGCCGTCGAAGCCGACAAAGCCCTTGTCGAGGGCGGTGAGCATGAAGGATAGCCGTTGCAGCTTGGCCGGGGTGGGCTGCTGGAGGTAGTCGTCGATCTGGTCGGTCAGGCTGCTGAAGAGGGTCTTGATCGACGGGTCGCCCGCCAGTTGGTGCAGGACCGGGGCAGCCAGCTCGATGGTCTGTGCCAGCTGCTGCAGCTGTTCCAGCGGCATGAACAACAGGCCGTTCTGGCGAAAGTAGGGCAGCCCGCCGGGGTACAAAAGCTCCACAAACAGGCGCGGCTCCTGGGACAGCCGTGCGTAGAGCCGGTCACAGAAGCGGCTGGCCAGGGCCGGGTCATCGGATTCCACCACGATGGCGATCTCTTCCTGATCGCCAAAGCTGGCCCGATAGGCCTGGTAATCCTGCTGGAACGGGGCATGCTTCGGCATCAGGTCGTCGCGGCCGGTCAGAAATTTCAGATTGGTTGCCGTGTAGACCACCGCTATGGTTGAAAGCAGCAGGGCAATCGCCAGTACAGACCAGGGATGACGGATGATGGCACTGAACAGGCGGTTGGTGGCGGTTGGTGCAGGCATGCGGGGACTCCTCGGGCTTGGATAGCATGTTGTGCTTACCGTGCCATGAGGTAAAAGTCAATCTCACGGGGCGCTTCACAAAGCCCTGGGCATGGGGTAAGCTGAACGCCGAGTTAAAGAGCAAAGGAGACACGCTATGAAGATCGTCTGTCTGCTGGGTTCGCCCCGCAAAGAGGGTAACAGCGCCACTGTGGTGGCCCGTTTGACACAAAAGGCCCAGGCATTGGGGGCCGAGGTGGAGACCATCTACCTGAATGGCCTCAGCTACCGCGGCTGCCAGGCCTGCTACGCCTGCAAGAACGGCTCGGAGGTCTGTGTGCTTAAGGACGATCTGGCGCCGGTGCTGGAGGCGGTGCGGACGGCCGATGCCCTGGTGCTGGCTTCGGCGGTCTACTACGGTGATGTCAGTGCCCAGCTCAAGGCATTCATCGATCGCAGCTTCTGTTTCCTCAAGCCCGAATACTACGCCCGGCCTGACTGCAGCCGGCTGGAGCCGGGCAAGGGGCTGGCCATGATCCTGATCCAGGGGCACCCTGATGAGCAGTCCTTTGCCGACATCTTCGAGCGGTACAACTTTTTCTTTACCTGGTACGGCTACCGCCCCGGTCATCTGCTGCGCGGTATCGGCATCTCTGAGCGCAGCGATGTCACCAAGCGGGACTACCTGATGGAGGGGGCCGACCGGATCGCCGAACAGCTGGTGGCTGGCCAGTAGCGCTTGGCGCAATCGGTGGTATGGTTGCAGGGGGCGCGTTGTGCCCGAGACTGCAAAGGAGGAAGAGCCATGCAAACGTTCGTGATCGGTCTGATCGGCCTGCTGCTGAGCTGCTGTCTGACAGGAGGAGTCTGGGCCAGTGAGGTGGTCGACGTGCCGCTGAATGCCACCCGTTCGGTGACCACCGGAGGCCATCCGGCCGGGTTACCCTCGTTTTTCGGTCCCAGCGATTACTCCTACGCGATCTTCAGATTCACCGGGCTGGCGCCGGGACAGCGTTATGAGGCCACCCTGAGCTACGAATCAGGCACCGACATCGGCTACGGCCATTCCTGGGTGGACGGCAATCCCTTCGGCAGGGAGTACTGGTCCTTCACCGGCATCGGCACCGGTACCGGCAGCGGACCGCGCCGGGAAGGCCAGCAGAAGTTCCTGTTCACGGTTGATCCCAAAAGCAGTTGTGGCGAGCTGTATCTGGTGCTGAAAAGCAACCGGCCCATGGCGCTCAAAGTCTCGTTACAGCGTCCCAGCGGGGTCAGCAAGGATTCTCAGGACCGCTACGGTTATTATTATGTGACTGATTTTGACCTGGATCGCAGCGCGCCGTTCCTGCTCAAGCGCTGCACTGCCGCTGCGGTCAAGCCGGTCAGCACCCTGTCCTCCGGTTTTGTGGAAGTGCCGGTCAACGGCAATGCCTCGGTTACCACCGGGCCGCGTCCAGCAGGCCTGCCAAACTTCTTCGGCCCGGGCGATTATTTCTACACCCTGTTCAAGCTGGTTGGGCTGGTGCCGGGACAGCGCTATGAGGTCACGTTCAGCTTCGACTTCGGCGCCAACATCGGCTACGGTCACTCCTGGGGAGATGGCAGCCCCTTAAGCAGGGACTACCGGCATTTCACCGGCATCGGCACCGGTACCGGCAGCGGACCACGGCGGGAAGATCACAAGAAATTCCTGTTTACCGTCGATCCCCAAAGCAGTTCCCAGGCGCTGTATATCGTCTTCAGCAGTAACCGGCCGATGCCGCTCAAGGTCGCGTTGCAACGACCCAGCGGGGTCACCAAGGATACTCAGGATCGCTACGGCTATTATTACGTGACCGATTTCGACGCCGACCGTACGGCGCCCTTTCTGCTCACGCGGTGAAACCATGACCAACAGCACCCTCTGGCATACGCTCCCATCCGACGAAGTGCTGCAACAATTAGGCGTTCTGCCCGGACAGGGGCTTTCTGCGGCCGTTGCCACAGAAAGGCTGCGCCAGTTCGGCCCCAATTCGTTGCAGGAACAGGGGGGGCGATCGGCGTGGAAGATCCTCTGGGAACAGATCACCTCCACCATGGCCTTGATCCTGACTGCCGCCGCCGTCCTGTCGGGGTTGGTCGGTTCCTTCAAGGATAGTGTCACCATCCTGGCGATTGTGGTCTTGTTCGCCCTGCTGGGATTTGTGCAGGATTATCGTGCCGAACGGGCCATGGCGGCCTTGAAGCGTTTGGCTGTGCCGCTGGTGCGGGTGCGACGGGACAGCCAGGTGCTGGAGCTGCCGGCCGTGGAGCTGGTGCCGGGCGATATCGTCTTGTTGGAGGCCGGCAGCGTGGTGCCGGCCGATTGCCGGTTGATAGAGGCCCATGTCCTGCGGGTGCAGGAGTCGCTCCTGACCGGCGAGTCGGAGGCAGTGGAAAAACAGACCGCCCCGCTTGCGGAAACGGATCTGCCGGCCGGTGACCGCCGTAACTTGCTGTATATGGGCACCCTGGTGGCGGCCGGCCGGGCCGAGGCGGTGGTGTTCACCACCGGTATGGCAACTGAATTGGGACGGATCGCTACCCTGCTGCAGCAGGTTGGGCAGGAGTGGACCCCGTTGCAGAAACGGCTGGACCGTCTGGGCAAGGTGCTGGCGCTGGTAGCCGTTGCCGTGGCAACGGTGATCTTCGCTGTCGGCCTGTTGCGGGGGGAGGCCATCAAGCAGATGCTGATGCTGTCGGTCAGCGTGGCGGTGGCGGCCATTCCCGAGGGGTTGCCGGCGGTGGTCACCATCACCCTGGCCCTGGGCGCCCAGCGGATGCTGCGTCGCCGTGCCCTGATCAGGCGACTGCCCGCCGTGGAGACCCTCGGCTCGGTGACGGTGATCTGCAGCGACAAGACCGGCACCCTGACCGAAAACCGGATGACCGTTACCGAGCTGGTGTCTGCTGCAGGGGCGGTGCACGGTAACAGCGTGGCCAGCGCTGAACAGCAGCAGGTGCTGCTGGCCCTGGGAACCCTCTGCAACGATGCGCAGCTCACGCTCGCCAGTGATGGCCGGCAGGAGGTGCTGGGGGACCCCACCGAAGGGGCGCTGGTGGTTGCGGCAGCGAAAAGCGGCCTGTTCCGCCAGCAGCTTGAACAGGCGTTGCCGCGCATCGCCGAGATCCCCTTTGATTCGGTCAGCAAGCGGATGATTACGGTGCATCGCCTGTCGGAGGGCGCCGGGGCCTTTTTGCCGACACTGCCACTGGTGACCGGCGGCACGCTGCTGGCTGCCAAGGGTGCCCTGGATAGTATTCTGCCGATCTGTAGCGACCTGTTGCTGGACGGGATGGCGGCACTGACCAATCAGCATCGACAGGCCCTGCAGCAGACGGCCGACCAGTATGCCGACCAGGGGCAACGGGTGCTGGCGCTGGCGGTGCGGCTGATGCAGGCGGGCGATGACGACCGCCTGGAGTCGCTGCAGCAGCAATTCTGTCTGGTGGGCTTAAGCGTGATGAGCGATCCCCCACGGCAGGAGGCGGCGGAGGCGGTGGCCCGGTGCCTGACGGCCGGCATCCGGCCGGTGATGATTACCGGCGACCACCCGTTGACCGCTCGGGCCATTGCCCGTCAGGTGGGGATTGACGATGCGCCGGGGGCGCTGACCGGCCAGGAGCTGGACCGGCTGAGTGAAGATGAGTTCGATGCCGCGGTAAGCCGGGTCTCGGTCTATGCCCGGGTGGCGCCGGAGCACAAGCTTAAAATAGTGGATGCCATCCAGCGTCAGGGTGGGGTGGCGGCCATGACCGGCGACGGGGTCAACGACGCGCCGGCCCTCAAAAAGGCCAATGTGGGGGTGGCCATGGGCAAGGTGGGCACTGATGTGGCCCGTGAGGCTGCCGACATGGTCTTGCTGGATGACAACTTTGCCACCATCGTGGCGGCGGTGGAGGAAGGCCGCACGATCTACGACAACATCCGCAAATTTGTGATCTTCTCTGTGGCCGGCAATACCGGCAAGATCCTGGCGGTACTGCTGCTGCCGTTCATCGGCATGTCGATGCCGCTGACACCGCTTCAGCTGTTGTGGCTTAATCTGCTGACCGACGGTCTGCTGGGGCTGGGCATGGGGGTTGAGCGGCCCGAGCCGGATGTGATGCAACGGCCGCCGATCCGTTCCGACAGCCAGATATTTGATCGCACCGCACTGCAGTACGTGCTGGTTACCGGCAGCTTGATCGGTGGTTGCTGTATGGCTGCAGCTTGGTTCACCTGGCAGGCGGGCGGCCCCTGGCAGACCGTGCTGTTCGTCTCGTTGTCCCTGGCCCAGGTGGCCCAGGCCATGGCGTTGCGTTCCTTCCGGAGCTCTTTCGCCAGCATGGGCCTGTTTACCAATCCGTGGCTGCTGATGATGGCAGCCAGCGTCGTTTTGCTACAGGCAGCGGTAGTCTATTGGTCGCCCTTGCAGGGGTTCTTCACAACAACGGCCCTGACCGGCAACCTGTTGTGGCTGGTGCTGCTACCGGCAGTGGCGGTGTTTGTGTTGCTGGAACTGGAAAAATGGGGCCGGCGCAGGCGGGAACGGCATGCTGCGTAAGCTGAGGAGGAACGGGCACCCCTGCAGGGTGCCCGTTTTTTTACCCTGACGGTCTAGTTGGGCAGCGCCGGCAGTTCGATGCCGGCCATCTTCTGAACCATCCGCACCACCTGACAGCTGTAGCCGAACTCGTTGTCGTACCAGACGTAGAGCACGCAGCGATTGCCCTGCACGATGGTGGCCAGGGAGTCCACCACCCCGGCTGCCCGCGAACCGACAAAGTCGCTGGAGACCACCTCGGGCGAGACCACATACTCGATCTGGTTCTGGAGCGGCGAATTGAGCGAGCAGTCCCGCAGATACTGGTTCAGTTCCTTGACGTTGGTTTCCTGTCCCAGTCCCAGGTTGAGGATCGCCAGCGAGACGTTGGGGGTCGGCACCCGGATGGCATTGCCGGTTAGCTTGCCGGCCAATTCCGGAATCACCTTGGCCACCGCCTTGGCGGCGCCGGTCTCGGTGATCACCATGTTCAGCACCGCACTGCGGCCCCGGCGGGAACCCTTGTGGTAGTTGTCGATCAGGTTCTGGTCGTTGGTGTAGGAGTGGCAGGTCTCCACATGGCCATGCTGGATGCCGAAGCGATCGTAGACCGCCTTCAGCACCGGCACAATGGCGTTGGTGGTGCAGCTGGCAGCCGAGAAGATGGTCTCATTGGCGGTGATCAGCTCGTTGTTGACCCCGGCCACCACGTTGGGGATATCGCCCTTGCCCGGTGCGGTCAGGATCACCTTGGCCACTCCCCTCGCCTGCAGGTGGCGGGAGAGCCCTTCGCGGTCGCGCCATTTGCCGGTGTTGTCGATCACAATGGCGTTGCTGATACCGTAGGCGCTGTAATCCACCTGTTCCGGTGCATCGGCATAGATGATCCGGATCATGTTGCCGTTGGCGATGATGGCGTTTTCCTCTTCATCCACGGTGATGATGCCGTTGAACTGGCCATGGATCGAGTCGCGCCGCAGCAGACTGGCCCGTTTCATCAGGTCGTCGGCGCTGCCCTTGCGCACCACGGCTGCCCGCAGCCGCAGCTTGTCGCCGCTGCCCGATTTTTCGACCAGCAGGCGGGCCAGCAGACGGCCGATCCGGCCAAAGCCGTACAGCACGATATCTTGGGGTGCGCTGATGATCGTCTGGCGGCCGGTGTTGATGCTGGCCAGCTCGCTGCGCAGGTAGTCGATCAGCGAGTTGAAGGCGGTCTGGTTCTGGAAGCCGACCGCCAGCTTGCCGATGTCGATCCGGCCCGGAGCCAGGTCCAGCTGGCAGAGCGCCTCCACCACCGGCAGGGTCTTGTGGGCGGAGAGCTCGGCGTCGATAATCAGGCGGGCGAAGCGGTGGGCCTTGAGGATGTCGATGGTGGTGCTGTGTACCACGGAGCGGCCATACACGGTGCAGACGATGTTCCGTTCGCGGTAGAGCTGGCCCAAAAGCGGCAGCATCTGCTCGGCAGCTTCTTCCAGACCTTGCCATTCCTTGAGATGGGTTTCCTGTTTGTTCTTCATGGTTATTCCCCCTCCAGATGTTAGGCTGCTACATTTCACGATTAGCTGAGGCCTGTCAAGGGGCGCAGATACTTTTTTGTATTATTTGCTTGCTATTCGCTGAAACTTCCAATAAAGTTACAAAATTGTTTTCGCCTCATTTCTTCGCTGCCCGACCCCCTTCTGCATCCCGGTTACGTTCCCGATTTGTGCAGCACCGCGTTTGGTTTGCGACGAAGTGGTACCCATCGATGTTGTATCGAGATCGGTACCTGAGTACTGCCGGCCATCCGTGGTGGTGTCGCTACCCCTTTCCGGGACAGTGGTTGTCCCGACGCGCCCATTCACACACCCTCTAACTCGATTTGGCACACCGGAGAGCGACCCGGCAGGTTTCCGCTCGCGCCGAATCAGGAGAATTTCATGCTGTTTACTGAACTCAATCTGCACCCCTCCATCCAGAAGGCGATTACCGCCTGCGGTTACACCGAGGTTACCCCGATCCAGGCCGAGGCCATTCCTCTGGCCCAGGCCGGCCGCGACCTGATCGCCTCGGCTCAGACCGGCACCGGCAAGACCGCCGCCTTTATCCTGCCGGCCCTGGAGCGCCTGGCCAAGCCCGGCCCTGCCGGTCATGGCCCCCGGGTGCTGGTGCTGACCCCCACCCGCGAACTGGCCGTACAGGTGGCCGACTCCGTGGCCCGCTATGGCCGTATGCTCCGTTTCCGTTACGGCACCATCATGGGTGGCGTACCCTATCCTGAGCAGTTGCGCATGCTGCGTCAGCCGGTGGACCTGATCGTGGCCACCCCGGGGCGGTTGATCGACCACCTGGAGCGGGGACGGCTGGACCTGTCCCGCGTGGAGCTGTTGGTGCTGGATGAGGCCGACCGGATGCTGGACATGGGCTTCACCGACGCCGTTGACCAGATTGCTGCCGCCACCCCTAAAGGCCGTCAGACCCTGCTGTTCACCGCCACCATGGATGATCCGATGGCGCGGCTGGCCCAGCGGCTTTTGACCGAGCCGGAGCGAATCGCCATCGCCACCCCCAAGACCACCAACCTGCAGATCGAGCAGCGGCTGCACGTGACCGACAACCTGGGACACAAGTACCGCCTGCTGCATCATCTGCTGGAGGATCCCAATATCACCCAGGCGATCATCTTCTCCGCCACCAAGCGGGATGCCGACAGCCTGGCCCAGGAGCTGTACCAGCAGGGCCATGCCGCCGCAGCCCTGCATGGCGATATGACCCAGGGGGCGAGAACCCGCACCCTGACCAACCTGCGCCGTGGTCGGGTCAAGCTGCTGGTGGCCACCGATGTGGCAGCCCGCGGTCTGGATATCAACGGCATCAGCCATGTGATCAACTTTGACCTGCCCAAGGCGGCCGAAGACTACGTGCACCGTATCGGCCGCACCGGCCGGGCCGGCGCCACCGGCATCGCCATCTCCTTTGCATCGCCGGCCGAGGCTGCCTACCTGCAGCGGATCGAGCGTTACACCGGCCAGAAGGTGCCGGTGCACACCATCCCCGGCCTGGAACCCTCCAGCTCGATGCCTTCCGGCAACCGTGGCGCTGGTGCTAAAGGGCGGCGTCCTTTTGTGCCGGGCGGCCAACGCCGCCAGGGTGGCGCGCCTAAGACAGCGGGTGGTTATCAGCAGCGCAGCCGCACCCAACGTTAAACCTCGCCCACTGTCATGACGCACGAACGCCCCGCCTCAGTAACTTGAGGCGGGGCGTTTGCGTTTTGAGGGCTGCTTGAGAAGGGCTTAGCGCCTGCCCCCCAGGATAGAAACCATCACCCCACGGATGATGGCCCGGCCCAACTGGTTGCCCACCGTGCGGGCTGCGCTCTTGGCCATCGCCTCCACCACCCCCTGGCGCTGCCGGCCACCGCCACCACCGCCTCCCAGCAGATCACCCAGCATGCCGCCTAAGCCGCCAAGGCCAGCCCCTGCAGCAGGCTGTTGGGCTGCCGGTTGGGGAGTAGCCGCCGCTTGTGCCGCTGCCTGCTCGGTCCGGGTCTTGATCAGTTCGTAGGCCGACTCGCGGTCTACTGCCCGGTCGTAGACTCCGGCAACCAGCGAGTTTTGCAGCAGGCTCTGTCGCTTTTGGGGTTCGATCGGGCCGATCTGCCCCCGGGGCGGCACGATCAGGGCCCGTTCCACCACGCCGGGGCGTCCCTTTTCATCCAGACAGGAGACCATCGCCTCGCCAACCCCCAGCTCGGTAATCACCGTTTCCTCATCAAGGGCCGGGTTGTCCCGCATGGTTTCGGCTGCCGCTTTCACCGCCTTCTGGTCGCGGGGGCTGAAGGCCCGCAGGGCGTGCTGCACCCGGTTACCCAGCTGGGAAAGCACCTTATCCGGGATATCGGCCGGGTTTTGGGTGACGAAGTAGACGCCAACCCCCTTGGAGCGGATCAGGCGCACCACCTGTTCGATCTTGTCCACCAGGGCCGGCGGGGCATCGTTGAACAGCAGGTGGGCCTCGTCAAAGAAAAAGACCAGTTTGGGTTTATCCAGGTCACCGGCCTCGGGCAGGTTTTCGAACAGTTCTGCAAGCAGCCACAACAGCAGGGTGGCATACAGCTTGGGGGACTGCATCAGCTTGTCGGCCGCAAGGATGTTGATCACTCCCTTGCCGCGATCGGACTGCAGCAGATCGTCGATGTTCAGCATCGGCTCGCCGAAGATCTGTTCGCCGCCCTGACTTTCCAGGACCAGCAGGTTGCGTTGAATAGCGCCGATACTGGCTGAGGAGACATTGCCGTACTCGGTGGTCAGTGTCTTGGCATTGTCACCCACAAACTGCAGCATGGCTCGCAGGTCCTTCAGGTCCAACAGCAGCAGACCGTTGTCATCGGCCACCTTAAAGACCAGATTCAAGACACCGGCCTGGGTGTCGTTCAGTTCAAGCATGCGGGCCAACAGCAGCGGTCCCAGGTCGGAGACGGTGGCCCGTATTGGATGCCCCTGCTCGCCGAAGGCATCCCACAGAGTGACCGGAAACCCTTGG